>ULVW01036683.1_pt1 | contig 113264 bp, 90 predicted proteins | sample 1959801 | NCBI WGS metagenome assembly ULVW01 (sample SAMEA4835796, study PRJEB28245) | human gut metagenome | biome: gut microbiome; material: fecal sample | place: Denmark | collected 2008
AATTTGCACCATAGCCTCGTGCGTGTCTGCCCTGTATTCGTAGTCTATCGTAAGTCTTCTGAAGTTCTCGAGCCATGAAAATGTTCGTTCGACAATCCACCTTTTAGGCACCGGTGCAAATATGTCTTTCACTTTGTCCGACCGGAGCACTACTGTAAGTTCGCATTCCAACAGCTTACGGACTGTCCTCCTGACAGTTTCCCCTCTGTAACCTCCGTCTGCAAGGATACGTTTCGGTCGTGGAAATTTATATCTCATCAAATCGAATACCTGCTCCGCACCGACACTGTCATGGATGTTTGCAGGATGAACTTTTACAGACATCGGAAGCCCAAGGGTATCAACTACAATATGTTCCTTTCTGCCCTTTATCTTTTTATTTCCGTCAATACCTCTTTGATTGTCAGCATGATGAGAGGTCTTGACGCTTCTGGAGTCAATGATTCCCATACTCGGAGTCTTGTTTCTGCCGCAAAGACAGCGGACCATACCGCGGAGTGTGTCGAAGATTTCTTCGAGCAAACCCTCATTCTTCCATTTGCTGAAATAGTAATAGACCGTCTGCCATGGAGTGAAGTCCGAGGGTAGCAAACGCCATTGGACTCCGGTCTTTACAATATACAGGATGCCGTCAAAAACAGAACGGAGGGAATATTTTCTGAATCGCTCTTTGGGATCTAACATATTTTTTATAACTTGCTACTGTTTATCAGTAAGGTTGGTTGAGTATGCTTTCATAACTTAATTGTTTGACACCTATAAAGTTACGAAAAATACTTCAATTAACCTATTGATTTTTATTTGCTTATAAAAAATTTAAACAGCTTCTTATACTGAATAGTAAGTGATATGGCAACGGATAAGATACAAATCAAACTAGAAAATGGTGAGTTGGCTGATGCTCAAGCTCCTGTTATTGTATCGGCTAGTCGCTCGACCGATATTCCTGCCTTTTATGCAGATTGGTTTCTGCATAGGCTAAAATGTGGATATTCTGCATGGAGAAACCCATTTAATGGAGTCAAGAGCTATGTGTCGTATGCTAACACGCGCCTAATCGTATTTTGGTCGAAAAACCCAAAGCCATTATTGGCGGATGGTGGATGTCTAGATTATCTTGCAGAAAACGGGATAAACAACTACATCCAGTACACTATAAATGATTATGTTGCGGAGAAGTTGGAACGAGGAGTACCTGCTCTACAAGAGCGTATTGATACTTTCAAGCGACTAGTTGACAAGCTAGGTTTCGGCAAGGTTATTTGGCGTTTTGACCCGATGATACTCACTGACCAAATAGGATGTGATGATCTGCTTGCAAAAATAGAAAAGATAGGTGACCAACTAATGGGTTATATCGAGAAGTTAGTTTTTAGCTATGCTGACATCCGCACATATCGCAAGGTACAGGCTAATCTTAAAAAGAACGCAGTCAACTATCGCGAGTTCGAACAAGAAGACATGTTGTACATAGCGGAAAATCTCGCTCGACTAAATGAACGATGGGGATTGATACTTGCCACTTGTGGAGAAAGGGTTGATTTGGGTCCTTATGGCATTGTACATAACAAGTGTATTGATGACGATTTAATGATTAAATATTTCTCTGAAGATCAGAAGTTGATGGACTTCTTAGGAGTAGAGATTATTAGGGGAGATTTGTTTAATCCAGATAACACTATCATTAAGCGTAAAAATAATAAAGATAAAAGGCAACGTCAATTTTGTGGGTGCATAGTCAGCAAGGATATTGGAGAATATAACACATGCCCTCATCTATGCGAGTATTGCTATGCTAATGTCAGTAAAGAAACAGCTGTTCATAATTGGCAGCAGCATAAACTTAACATTAATGCAGAAACTATAACCGGTAGATAATATGTCGTACAGTCAAGATTTATCACAACTTCACAATCCTAAACTTGAAGACCTTATTCGTATTGCATACAACAATTTGCCTAGCGATAAGCGTACGCATCCATGGATAGGATTGTCACACGGCGTAAAGTTGTTAGGAAACGATAACGAACTAATGCAGTATCTTTGTGCATATGGGAAAATGCATAAAGAGAAAATTGTTTCTGCTCTAGAAGCAATCAGAGAACCTCGCAGTTATTTCTCCAAGAAGGCAACTATTATCGATTGGGGTTGCGGTCAAGGTTTAGCTTCAATTTGCTTTTTGGATTATGTTAGAGAACTTGGCATTATTCCAAATATCGAAAAGGTTATTTTGGTAGAACCGTCTGTCCCTGCAATTAACCGAGCAAGTGAGCACTTATGTAAATACATAGGTGATAACCAAATATTATTAGTTAATAAATATATCAATGATGTAATCAATGATGATATAGCCACGAATTCAAATTTGGTTATTCATTTCTTTTCTAATATTTTAGATATTCCATCTGTTGATATTGATCATATTGCGAATATTGTTAAGGAAAGTATTCATACAGAACAATTGTTTTTCTGTGTAGGACCTCAAAACATTGGTGCTTCTAGGATATCTGACTTTGCGAAATTGTTTGAAATTGAGGAGGATGGTTTGCTGAAGAAGTTTGCTGGTAATCTGCAAGGTCGAGGAACGGTTAACCTATTAGTGTTTAGGGTTGAGTCTGAAACAACAGAGGTTGTTAAGGTGGAATTTCGTCATGCTCGTCATCTGAGGGTTAATACCCATACTTCAATACAGAGAGTTCTGACAAACGCCAAAGTTGATGGCGATTGTTATGATAAGGCCTTTCAATTTTATAGATCTATCATTGAGTTTGAGCGCATAAAATCCGTTTCCGCTGGCGACGCATATGCTTATACAATCCACATAGATGTAAGCGGAGAGTCATCAAAACTAAACATTGATATCCAAGAAAATGCAAATTTTGAAAGTCTGTTCAAACGGAATTTAGACTCTAAACTTGTAAAATGGCCACAAAATTTAAATATTGGTATCGGAGTAATTGTTGATGGTAGATTGCATCAAATTCTTCAGTATATATACCTTCATGAAGATATTAAGAATATTGACATTGTTAGGGAGTATATATCTGTTTGCTTATCGTCATTTACTCTAAATGCCGACGTTGCGTCAGATCTTCAAATCGGAGATGATCAGGTTGATGCAATCGAGTCAATAATAAGTGATCCAACTACAACCTGGGAGAGTTTAGAAAACCTATTGAAAGATGCAATCAATAATGATGTGGTTTTAGATCAATATGTATATCTTTCTTTATCCTCAACAAATCCTGCACTAAGCCAGATAAATGCAGAACTTAAACAATTGGCACCGAAGAAGGATGGCACATTGTTAACACCTTTTTTATGTGGACATATAGAGAAAAACCATATTAATAAACCTATTGATGAGGAAACTCTCTTACGTGTGGTACAAGCTGATAAAAGCCAGCTCAAGGCGATTGCATATGCACTTAATAATAAGATCTCTGTTATCACAGGTCCTCCGGGAAGTGGTAAGACCCAAATGATTTTGAATCTGATAGCTAATGCATATATGCAAGGTAAATCAGTTCTTGTTGCTAGCAAGAATAACGAAGCTGTTAACAATATCAAGGACAGATATGATTTGGTGGATGAATCTAATTACCTGCTTCGTTTTGGTTCTAGGAATGCTATAACCACCCAGCTATTACCATATTTAGAGAGATTACAGGCAAACACTCCACAACTTGAAGTTGATACTAATCGATACTCGGAGTTGTACAAGCAATACAGTGCAAGCTGCGATAGTATTAAGCAAAATAAGAAGAAGTTGCTTGAACTTGCTATGCTTGAAGATGAAATCCAATTGCTGCTATGTGAGATACAAGCAAAAGAGTTGGAACTTATAGGTATACAGTCTGAAAATAACGAGATTCAGAAAAACTTACGGATTAAGCACGATAAGGTTCTTAATCTGAGTCGTTGTGGGTATAATTGGGGTCAAGAATTGAATAATGTTAAGGGAAAAATAAATATATTGCAAAATAAGTATTCCGGATTAGGAAAACTTTTATTCAATTGGTTCTCGAAAAAGAGATATGCCGCATCCTGCTTAAATACACTATTGCAAATGCCAGATGAGTACACATTGATGATAGAGAGACAATCTCGAATTTCATGTGTGAATGATGTTAAAAACGGTCAGGATCTAATATATTTATATTCAATTCAAAAAGCCGTGATAGAGAATATCATTGCGTGCAGTACAGATTTTGCTAATCAAGAACTAGCTTATAAGGTTAAGTTTAATGCATGTGAGTCTGAAATAATTAGATTAAAGAAACGTCAAGTTGAATGCAAAGAGAGAATTGATCTGCTCTTATCTCAGTATGAAGACATACAAGAGGCTATTAAAATAGAGCAAAAGTATATTGAGGATAATAGTGTTGAGCTATTCACTATGTCTGTTTTACAAAGATTATGTCAGAAAAATTCCGACACTATTATTTCGCGATACAAAAACTATCTTCCAGATAACATACCATGGAAGATGGAAGAGCAGCAAACATATTTAAACGATGCCAAATTATTCTTGAACTTATTCCGTTTGAATGCAGTAACCAATCTCTCCATCAAGAATTGCTATCCTTTACAGGATGGATTTTTTGATATAGTTATTATCGATGAGGCATCTCAGTGCGATGTCGCTTCTGCTCTTCCTCTTATTTATAGAGCTAAGCAGTTGGTTGTAATCGGTGATCCTTTACAGTTAAAGCACATATCTGCCGTAAATGCTGATGAAGAGATGACTATAAAAAATTATCTATCGTTTGATGAAAATCCATTAGTAAGATATGCAGACTATTCATTATGGGACTATTGTCGTGATTTAATTACCACATCGAAAGAAAATCATAAACCCATAGTGCTTGATTGTCACTATCGTTGTCACCCTCAGATAATAGGATACTCCAATCAAATGTTCTATGAAAAGAGGTTGGGTGTCACTCTGGATGTTAGAACAACAGAGAAGAATCCGATGTTGAAACAAAAAGGTATTATATGGATGGATGTTCGGGGGGAACAGAGAAGTGATGCTCAGAACATCAATGATGCAGAGGTCGAAAAATGTATCTCTATTGCAATAGATCTCGCAAAGCAATACCCGGAAATATCAATTGGCATTATTTCGCCATTTAAACATCAGGCACAAGAAATTAATGCTCAGATTCCTGCAAATTTATCAGATCGCATCGTGGCGGATACAGTACATAAATTCCAAGGTGGGGAGAGAGATGTAATCATATATAGCCTAGTTGTAACTAACAACTCACCTGCGACAAAGATTCGTTGGATAGATCGATCTGTGCCAAACCTTGTAAATGTCGCCGTTACCCGTGCAAGAACGGCGCTGTACATAGTAGGAAATAAAGAGTATATAAGAGCATATTCTAATATTGATTTACCGCTGGGAAATCTTGTTAAATACACTGAGACAAAAGGATCGGCTCCGTCAGTAGACTCTGGAAATACATTTATTATTGATACCAATATTTTTGTTCAATACCCGGATATAATAGACGCCATTAATCCTCGTGATAATATTATTATTCCAGCTAAAGTCGTTGATGAACTCGATAAACTCAAGGTTAGCTTAAGTAATGAGTCATTGCGAGATAATGTAGAGAAGGCTCTGCGTAATATTAATCGCGAGCTTAATAAAAGAAAAATTAGGGAGGAATGCGGTGATTTGAGTTATTTGCCTCAAGATTTTAGTAGAAAGAACGCTGATAATTTAATTTTATCCATCGCATTGAAATTTAGAAATCATAACCCAATACTGCTTACAAATGACAATGGCCTTCAAATAAAGGCAAAAGGTTTAGGCGTAGATACAATGACATTGTGCGAATTAGTAGGATATTAAGGTGCGTATTTATATGAATATAAGAGAGTGTATTGATAATGCTATAACTAGTGGAAGTACAGTTACCATCAAATATGTAAAGTTTGATGGTAGCCTTTCTACTAGGATAATTAGCGAATTAGAGTATTCTGATGAGTTCGGGAATGACTACATTTCTGCATTTTGTCATATGCGCCAAGAGCGACGAACATTCAAAATTTCCAGAATACGAGAGGTTGATGGTATATCTTCTACAACAACGATAAGAACAATAGGTGTCGTAAAAACTGCATACAATCCACAATCATCTAATTCTGTCGAAAGTTATAATAGTAAGTCTTCTGTTTCAACAACAAATACTCAGCAAATTAATGTTGTTAAACCTCATAGCGTAAATATCTCAACATCTTCGAATAGTAATAATTATACCCAGAAGAGGTCAGAGGGCTGTTATGTTGCAACAATGGTTTATGGAGATTATGACCATTCGCAAGTTTTGGCTCTTAGAAGATTTAGAGACAATAGATTACTAACAAACATGCCTGGTCGAATCTTTGTAAAACTATATTATTGGATATCTCCGAAGTTGGTTAAGATTCTTCATAATCACAAGTATATCAATGCAGGTATTCGTAGAATTTTAGATAAGTTTATTTCTATGACTAGTCCTAAATAACCGTTACAGTTATTTAGGACTAGTCAGTCCTGTAATTATGTCTTAAATTTCGTCCGGCCAGGGACAAGGTTTCCCTGTTTTTTTTAAAGAGGGGCGTTGTCCGTTCGTTTGTCGTAAGAATTTGCCGAGCTCTTTGGATAACTTGTTTATTATTTGAGGATATAAAGCTGCCACGTTGTTATTCTCCTCTATATCGTTCGGTATGTCGTATAGTTCTTTTTCTCCGGTTTCGTAGAAGTAAATCATTTTCCAATTGTCTTTTCGAATGGTACAGGACGGTCCTATTCCCGGTCCTTTTTCTCCCCATATATTCGGACAATTCCAATAAAGGCTGCGTCCCTGCGAAGGATTTTTGGTCTGTTTTAGCAGAGGAACAAAACTAATACCATCGATTTCTTGTGGGACATCGTAATCGTCGATACCGGCCATTTCGAGAATGGAAGGATAGAAATCTTCTATAATCAGATAGTCGTTGCACCGTGTGCCGGGTTGTACCGTGCCGGGCCAACGGACGATCATAGGTTCGCGTATTCCTCCTTCGTATGCAGAGCCCTTTCCACATTTTAACGGGAAATTTTGGGTATACAGAGGTTCGTCCCTCCAACCGCTTCCTGTCGCATATCCTCCATTGTCACTCATGAATATGACGATGGTATTGTCGGCTTCACCATTCTTTTCCAGCCAATACATAATATCTCCTAGACTTTTGTCCATTCCTTCGATGAGCGAAGCATAAGCCGCTTCTTTGTCCGACAATCCTTTCTTTTTGTATTTGTCGTAGAAACGGACATCTTTGTCTATGGGAACATGAATGGCATAATGCGACATGTAGAGGTAAAACGGCTGATTGTATTTTTTAGCTTTATCGAGGGCTTTTAAGGCTTCTTGGGTGAGAGCTTCTGTCATAAATGTGCCTGTTCCCCAATATTTTTCCAATCCCGGGACGGAGAACAGCGATGTAGAATTGCCTGCTTCGTCGTATCCATAATTGCGCTCACTTAGGTAAGTTGCCGGGCCACCGGCCGCATGTCCTGCAATGTTGGTCTCGAACCCGAAATGGTAGGGACTCTCTCCGGGAGTATCTATTGCACCCCAATGGGCTTTCCCGCAGTGGATCGTGTGGTAACCGTTGTCTTTTAACAATTGCACGAAAGAAGTAGCGATAAAGGTATTGTTTGTTCCATGAACTTGTGCTATGCCATTGTAGTTCCAATCGGGAACTTCCAGGGTATTGCTGACGGCATCGGTTTTCGTGTTTTTCCGTAGAGTCCAATTCGTGACTCGATGGCGTGAGGCATTACACCCGGTCATCAAGCTGCATCGGGTGGGAGAACTTATACTGGAAGCATAGGCCTGAGTGAACATCATACCCTGCTGAGCCAATTTTTCCATATTGGGTGTTTCATAACGCTCGTTATACATGGTTCTTTGGGTCCAAAAGGGGAGAGACGTATCTTGCCACCCCATATCGTCAACCAAAAATAAAATGATATTCGGACGATTATCGGGTACATGGCTCGTACCGTATGTATGCATTACCGAGGCTATGGGTATTAAACTTAGTGTCAATAATGATTTATTCATGGTTATTCATTTTGTAAATACAAAGATAGATAAAATAGGGATTATTAAAAATGGCAGTTGTCATTCGGATTTATTTGAGGGTCGATTGGTTAAAGTGTCAGTATAGGATAAAAAAGATGTAGTATTTGCCTGAATCAAAAACTTCCTTTGTAAAAATTTTAGTAGAAAGGAATATACCATGAGAAAATTGCTATCATCTGTATTCTTATTTTTCGTATTGATTGCAAGTGCTAATGATAAGTTTTTAGTCAATGATTTTGAATCGGGACTCGGTGGAGCCGGTAATGCATGGGGCGGGGTTTGCGAATGGATTGATAATCCTTTGAAAGATGTAAATAATTCTTCGTCGAAGGTTTTGAAGGTAAGTAGCAGCGAATTTGCCGCGACTTCGATTCCGTTTACCTTGCCTGATGGTAAGGTTTTGACGGACTATATGGGTGTGCGGTTACAATTGGCTGTTATCGATGCGTGTGGTGAGAATATACATTGGGTAGGGTGTGATTTGGGTGTACAAGATAATGTGGGAAATAAATGCTGGCCGGGTTCGGCTTCTTGGCAAACCGGTGAGTTAAATACATGGATAACGCTTGAATTCTGGTTGGACGAAACGATTCTTTCGGCTTGGCTTGCCGGTGAACATACAGATGAGTTGAGTTTATTGATGAAAGTAGGGCGTCAGAAATTTATCTATATTATAGACAATATCGAACTGATTGAAAAGGCAGAGTATGTAGGGGACGGAACTCAAAATTATTTTGGAGTGAATTTATCGGGGGCGGAGTTCGGCGGTATTTATCCCGGGGTAGATGGTACTCATTATGGGTATCCAACGTATAAGGATCTCGATTATTTTAAGGGGAAGGGATTGAACCTTATCCGTTTTCCATTTCGTTGGGAACGTATCCAACGTGCAATGAACGGACCGTTGGATGCAACGGAGTTGTTTAAAATGAAAACTTTTGTTCAGGCTGCCGAGGATAGAGGGATGCCTGTAATTCTCGATTTACATAACTTTGCTCGTTATTCGTTCGATGGTGGGAAAAACTATACGTTAATAGGGGAGTCGTCCAACCTTACTGCCGAACATTTGGCCGATGTGTGGAGAAAATTGGCGCGGGAGTTCAAGGATTATAATAATATTTGGGGATACGATATTATGAACGAGCCTTATTCTATGCATCCTTCGGCTCCCTGGGTGAATATAGCTCAGGTAGTTATCAATGCTATTCGAGAAGTAGATACGGAAACTCCTATTATCGTATGTGGCGATTCGTTCAGTTCTGCACGTTTTTGGGTCGAGTATAGCGATAATCTTAGGACATTGGTAGATCCGTCGGATAATCTCATATTTCAGGCACATCTTTATTTTGATAAGGATTATTCCGGTCAATATTTAAATTCTTATGATGCCGATGGTATTACAGCTAATACGGGTGTTGAGCGTGCAAAGTATTTCGTGGAGTGGTTGAAACGATATAATAAGCGAGGGTTGTTGGGTGAATATGGAGTTCCCGACGATGATCCTCGTTGGTTGGAGACACTGGAAAATCTGTTGATTTATTTGCGGGATAACGGTGTGCCGGGAACCTATTGGTCGGCAGGGCCTCGTTGGGGTGATTATAAATTGGCTGTACAGCCTTCTGATAATTATACCGTGGATCGTCCGCAGATGTCTGTTTTGGAAAAATATACGGTTACTGCCGGAAATGAATCTGGAATCGAAGAACGTGCGGATATATCGGGAAGCGGATTGAAAGTCTCCTGTATGGGTAGGGAGATTACATTGAAGAGTGAAAAGCCTTGTGAAGTAAGTGTGTGGAATCTATCGGGAGTATTGGTGCATAAAGTATCGGTATTACAAAATTCACCTGTTTATTTAACTCTTTCACCGGGATTTTATATGGTGGAACATGTAAAAATTGTCGTTAATTAACAGCTTATTATCCTGTAATAAATATAATTGTTAAAAATGATAATATAGTATTAGCCTTGGATAAAAGAGTACTATACTTTTCTCTTTTATAATTCTGTTACGTCGAATGTTTGTTTTAATTTTACCTATGAAATAGAACTGTAATTCTATGGATATAAAAATGTTTAACTTAAATAGTAGATAACATGAAAAAAACATTATCTCTTTTGTGTGCTGCTTGTATAGCAGTAGGTATGCAGGCTCAAACCTATATGGTAAATGATTTTGAGTCTGGGTTGAATGGTGCGAATGCTGCATGGGGCGGTACAGCCGAGTTAATAGACAATCCTTGTTCGTCGAGCGATAACTCGTCGACAAAAGTGTTGAAAGTAGTCAGTACCGAATTTGCCAATGTGGCTATTCCATTGAACTTGCCGGAAGGAAAGACATTGGCCGATTATACAGGTGTTCGTTTACAACTTGCTGTGTTGGAAGGGTCGGAAAATATCACATGGGTTGGTAATGAATTAGGATTGGTTGATAATGATACCCAAGAGAAAACTTTTCAAGTAGCTCAGAATTCATGGGGAGACGCTACGTATAATACTTGGATGTCGCTCGATTTCAATTTTGATGAAACAATTTTGGCTACTTATTTGGACGGTAATCATACTAGTACAAGTTTGTTGATCAAGGTGGGGCGTCAAGCGTTCAATTATGCCATTGATAATATTCGTTTAATCGAGAAAGAACAAGTTGCCGATCCTAATACTATCTTTACTTTCGAGACTATGGATTTAGGTACAACTCCTCGTTGTGGAATGCCGTGGTCGGGGTCTTGCGAAGTGGCCGAGAATCCTTACACGACCGGTATCAATACGTCATCGAAGGCTTTAAAGGTGAATGGAGGCGAATGTTCTCCCGTTACGTTTACAGAGGCTCTTCCTGCTGGTAAAACGTGGAATGATTATTCTGGAATCAAATTACAAGTCTGCTTTTTGGAAAGTGGCTTCGAGTGGTGTCCTATTGAGATGGGGATTCGTACCGATGGTGGCTCACACATCAAGTTCGGTTATACGGTTGATGCAAGTACCGGACAAGAAGGCGCTGGTATCGGCGATTATACTCCGGGCGAGTGGTTGGACGTAGAATTGAAAATTGATCCGGCTATGATTACCGATGAGGCTAAATCTGTCAGAACTATGTATCTTCGTTTGATGAAATCCGACTTATCGTATTTGTATGACAATTTGGTCTTGATCCCCAGCTCTTCGACTGGTGCTGTTTCGGAGGTGGTAACCGATGATGTGAAAGTTTACGGAGCCAATGGTTGTATCAATGTAGATTTGCAGAAAGATATGCAGGTGACTGTGTATAGTGTAGATGGAAGAATCATTTCCTCGCAAATGTTGTCGAGCGGTCGTCATACGGTAGAAGTACCCAAAGGTATTTATATTGTTAATCGTACAAAAGTTGCTGTATTCTAATAGGTGGAATAGATAGTGTGTTTATGAAGTGGGGGCGGCTGCATGCTGCTCCCTCTTTTTTTTGTGTCGCAGGCGAGAGGGTTAAAGCCTCCTCTGCTGTCTCGCGGAGCAATATAGTGAAGTCCATATAGAGGGGAGTAAGAAAAGGTAAGGTATACCCGCTAAGGAAAAACGCTTTTAATCGGGTCGAGAGGGCACTTGCCGGCGGAAGAAATAGGGCGAGGTTTGGAGCTCCACAGCTCTTAACGAAGACAGCAGCTACCCGTCAAATGTACGGGACAGGGGAAAAATGGATATGTCCGATATAAGCAGACTGATGAGATGTTGTTTTGAACCCCTCCGTCACTACGTACTCCCCCTTATATGGCTAACGCCACACACCCCGTAGCCTTGCGGGGGAAGTCTTCTCAGAGTAAAAGGATTAATCCTTATAGTCAAAAAACTTGTGAAATCTTTCCAACCCTACTACTCTGTCTTCGATGAAGAATCGAAGCGGGGGAGAAGGAGAAATACAATCCATTTCATTCATTAAAATTCAGGTCTATTCCCACTAAATTTCTACTGAGTCGTTTGTCCTTCCCGCGGTTGGGAAGAAAATATATCATTATACAATACATAGGAGAAGTGGAAATACTCTGCCTCAAATAGGGGAGGTGTTACGTAGTGACGAAGGGGGTAAAAGAAATGATATAAGCAAATAGGAAGTGAAGTACAGAATCTCAATACAAAAAAATTGCTCAGAGCCATGTGGCTCCGAGCAATTCGCTGTGAAAACAAAAATCTAAATTGGAGAATTGATTATAAAATGATCTTTTGACCGTTTACGATATAAACTCCGTGAGGAATGTCGTTAACAATGGTTTTTCCGGCTTCTACTTTTTGCATGAGAACCATTTGTCCGGTTATGTTGTACACTGCTATTTCGGTGGGTTCATTCGAGATGATAACCAGATTCCCGTCGGCGGTGTAGATTTTTGAACCGGTTACGGTTTCGTTGTCGATTGCAGTAGGCAGTTTGGCCGGTAAATCGAAGGAATCGGGAGCATCCGTACTCCCTTGTTTACATATAACATAACATTCAAAAGGAGCGATATCACGGCTGTTGTTAACAAATGAACTTCCGGTATTATTGATTGCATATATTCCCTTGGCAGCCGGTACGGTTTGCAAAGTTGCTATCATGTCAAAATCTTTTCCTTCGACAGCATTAAATACCGGGGTTGCTGTAATCTCGGCATTAGAAGCACTGAATGTAACGTCTCCGATGATGTTGATGTGTTCGTCTAACTCGGAAGAATTCGGGAAACAGATGATATACGGAGTATTGGCAGAGAATGTTTGCGTGGCTGCAAAACCTTCGGTTGTAAGTTCTCTGAGCCAAAACGGATTCTTGGAAGTATCGTATTCACCTTCTGCATTATAAGCACTGAGTTCTACTTGTTCTCCCGCTTTATTTCGAGCTTGGATTGTCGAAACATCGAAGGGTAAAACAATCCCTCGCCAGCCGGTTGTCTCTTGTGCATTTGTCGTCAGACTTTCTTCGATCGTGCGGGTATAACTGATGGCCTCGGCATGAAATGCAGTGGGGGCTTCGAAAGGCATTGCATCGGTCAACACGATTTTTTTAGCGGCTCCATTAATAACTACGTTGTTATTTTCGACTTGGGCAGAAGCCGGTGCATAGACCAAGCAGTTGGGATTTGCTGCAACGGGGACTTCGAAATATTCGATAACTCCGGTCATATCGATAGATGTGACTTTTTCGTTCGAAGCAAATAACGCTTGTATTTCCAGAGCATCAGGTGTTGACCCCGATATGGTTATCTTTTTAGCTGTCGCTAATAGATCGGTAGTCTCCGGTGAAACTTCCTCATTGTCGGCTGTGATATTCGCCAAAGGAACGATTGTGTTCATGATCCCATAAATGCTAGATTCTTTATAAACCGAGATCGACGTAAAAGGAACTTTGAGTGTACAGTTTTCAGGTTTGAAAGCTCCGGTAAAAGGGGAGTCGCCGTTACCGGTAGCTGTAACCGGTGGAGTGAGCGATTTACATTCGATTGTCGATAAAGAGCGGCAGTCGTAAAATGTTCCCGGTGAAATCGATTGAATGGTTTTGGGGAAAGCAATAGCTTTCAACGCATGGCAGTTTGCAAAAATCCAATCTCCGTCTATTTTTTCAAGGGTGCTGGGTAGGGTAACACTTTCCAAAGTGGAACAGCCGTAGAATGTACCTCCGGGGAGGATTGTTATCCCCTCGGGAATGCTGATGGAGGTTAGTTTCTTACAGTTATAAAATACACCGGTTCCCAAAGATTCGGCGATGGCCGGCATATTTATTTCTTCTAAGTTTGTACACCCGCTGAAAACATCGTTCCCGAATCGACGTACAGTTTCCGGTAGTACGATTTTTTTCACAGAAGAGCAGAGAAAGAATGCGTGATAGGCGACTTCAACAGCTTCTTTCGGTAAGATAACGGTTTCGATGACTGTATTGCTTAGGAATATTTCTTTGGGAAAAACATTTTCGACGGTTTTCATTCCGTTTAAATAAGCTTCGCCACCCGACACGATTTTACTATTCAGCATATCGAGATATTTCAAAGAAGGAAGTTCTCGAATCGTTTTTATGTCCGAGCTATTTAAATCGCCTTGTAAAATAAGTGTTGTGATCGTATCGGTTGTGGCAGGAAGCAGAGAGGATAGAGTCCCGGCAACGTCTACTCGGATAACCCCTTCGGGTACATCTGGTTGAGGTTCTCCTTTTTCAGCGACTATTCGCATGGCGTTGATATAGGAAAATCCCGAATTGTTGTTACTGCTTTTACCGATCGTCAATACAACGACTCCTTGTGCCGTGGGTTTTATGCCCTTTACGGTAGCAACCGACGAAGTGTTGGAAGCTGCGTCGATGGTCGCACTTCCGCTATTTTCTCCCGCATAGGTATAGGTTGTTTCTCTGTTTTGATCATTACCCAATCTGGAACCGAAAGTCTGGAAAGAATAAGTTGCAGTCGGGTTTAAGCCAGATATTGTCAAAACGGGATTTTCTCCATTGGAACTGAAATTACTTGTCGAAATGGCTGTGTTCATGTCCCAAATAGTGGAGTTACTGCCGTTGGTGGCCGCATGGGTAAAACCGGTAGTAATTTCTATCTAAACGGTCGTTGCGTTTCCAGTGGAATCATTCAGCATGTCGACTCTATATCCGCTGGCTTGGTTGTTAACATTATTCCAGCTATCGAGTCCGGCGTCGGCAGGACCGAAGTTAATATAGATGGGAGTCGTAGATATTTCTATCGGGGTACTCCCTGCTATTTCGGGGATATTGGCATTTTTGACGATATTAAATAAAATGTCATGAGCGGCATCATTCAAATGCACACCGTCACCTGAATCGTATTCGGGGCGTATAAAGCTATATCCGTCTTCGGTCGCTATGGGAGTGTAGAAGTCGAGTGCGTATTCGCCATATTTATTCAATATACTATCTGTCAGTTCTTTGAATTGATCTCTTGCTGCTTGCTTCCAAATGTCGGGTTGATGTTCTTAGCTGTATGGACCATCATACTTTTCCCCGAAATTATGGGGCTGTGAAGTGGTAATCCAAACTTTTACACCAGCAGCTTTCGCCAAATCTATGATAGTGGCGAAATGTTTCATTTGCGTAGCGACAGGAATACCATTCGATACATCGTTGGTGGGCATGTTGATAATGATCGCGTTCGGCGACAGGCTGAGCGCTTTGGTAATATTTCTTTCTGTATCGACTTCGAGAATATGGTTTCCCGTGTTGTAGGGATCGGTTCCGGTCGGCATGATTGCACATGTGGTATAACCACCTTTGGCCAGATTGGTAACCGTGTTGGTAGGGTCTATCGATTGCAGGTAGGTGCGATACTGATTTACCCAAGCTCTATTGGAATCGGAGACGCCCGCTCCGGCTGCTGTCGATGAGCCTAATACGACAATTCTGGTTCCTGCATCGGCAAAAAACATAAAGCAAGAAACCAGTAAGAAGCATAATGTACTGAGGATTGTTTTTTTCATATCCGTCTTCATGGTTTAATTAATAAATAATATTTATCCACAAAGATACGGGCGTGTACTTATATAAATAAAGTACTATTTTAATAAAGTATGATATTAATATAACAAAAAAAATATGTTTCGGCTTATTTCTTGATTCGACGTGAGGCCCTCGTCATCGTGAAAGCTCGTTTGTAAAAAATGAATATAGGTATAGTTGCTCCGACAGCTAATGCGAATAAAACAGAGGCTGTCGTTATACCGTTTTTGAAAATCTCCAAAAGGTAATGGATTGCTTCGTTATCGTTATTACTGCTTTGAAGGAATTTGATAAGAGAAAATACAGTGCGATAGGCATACATTCCCGGTATCATCGGTAACAATGCCGGTATGTAGAGTACCGTGGCCGGGCAGAAGAGCTTGTAGGCAGAAAAATGGCTGAGAAGCCCGATAGAAAATGCTGCGATGAATGATGCAGAGGCTAAATCTAATCCGGCGTATTGCAGTAGTACGAATCGTATGCTGTGGCCGATAGCAGCGAGTATGGCCGTACACGGAATAACTCGACGAGGAGGATTGGATATAACCGAAAAACCGATTGCCGCTATGGCTGCACCGATGGCATCGGCGGCTACGGAACCTATGAATTGCCATTCTGTCATAATAGTTTTCCTCCCATCATCAATAATGTGATAGCCATTCCAAATGCAATACAAATAATTAGTAAAAACGCATTGATGAGTCGTGCTGTTCCTGCCAATACATGCCCCTCGATAATATCGATAATCCCATTGATTAATGGGACACCGGGAATCAAATAGAGTACACTAGCACCGATAGCTATATCCGGTGTGTTTCCCCATTGCTGCCACATAGTTACCGAGGCTATTAAAGAAGCGACAAACGCCGATATTGTAAATATAAAGTAGTGATTGATATGATGTTTCCCTAATACTTGTTTGAGACGAAATCCGACAAGAGTCGCAACAAAAACCGCTGCAACGGCGATCCAGTCTCCACTGAATAACCGGCAGAAAGATGCATTAGCGAATCCCACTAATACCCATACCAGCCATGCATTTAATCGAGGTTTGCTTGTAATGGCATGATATTTTTCCCATAGCTGGTCGAGAGGGAGATGGTTATCATAGGCTTCCCAACTGAGAGCGCTCAAATCGGAATTGATTTCGAAGTTTATAGCGCCGGCTTTTGCTGTGTTTACCATACTGTATACATGGGTATTTTCCTTATTCCGCAAAGTCATTATGATTGTTTTGTGAAATAAGGTCATGTGTGCTTCAAAACCGAAAGATTCGGCTATACGGGCTGTATTGCGTACAATTCTCGACGTATGTACTCCCGAAGCCATGAGACATGTAGCATATTCCGAAAGGAACTGCGATACGGCTTTAAGTTCTTCGTGTATACTGTTCACCTTTGTTGTATTGACTGATTTTTCGACGTGCAAAGATAGTGAAAGGTGAGTGCAAAGGCAAGTGGAAATTGCATTTCCGACTTGACTATGCAGAACCGCATCCTATTTTCGCATACTGTGCAAAGATAGTGAAAGATAAGAGCAGGATAAAACAAATATATTTGTTTTTCATGTCGAACCATACTCTATTTTCGATTCAATCGCAAATTCGTGGGGGTAGACTTTTTGCATATATAAAGGTAGAAAAACCGGGAAGCCCGTTTTATTCTCCCCAAACGGTTTTTGCAATATTTTTCATTGTCGCTATTTTGTTCCACATTTCTTGTTCTGAAATCGAACTGTTTCCCGATAAATTCCTGAAATTGCCTTGACAACTGAGATGAAGAGACTCCAATGGTAGAAGGCGTGCAGCATTTTCGATATGATGAGTGATAGTGCTGGTAGATATCGGTTGGCTACTTGAAGTCGATACAAGCCCTAATATAACGTCTTTGCTTTGACAATGTTTCAAGATAGAAAAGTCTATATTTTCATTTTCCCTATTACCGAAGTCGAAAGCTATGGCATTCGCTTGCGTAGAGAGTAGTATTTCTGCTATTTTTTCTCGATCTCGGGTATTCCACCATTTCTCGTCGAATTGTAAGGATATGCACATATCGTCGGGCTTGTCGTTTAAGCAGAGTTCGGTCAAACGAGCAAGCACGGTAGACAGAGATGCGAGGTCGGTATTATTTGCTTCGGATATTTGTTGAATATCGCAGCCTCCTGTTAAGTTCCAAGTATAGTCGCTGAATTGTAGGAATCGGCATCCCATATTGTAAAATTCTCTAATTACTTTTTGGTAGGTCTGTGCAATATCATGGGAGAGCACTTCGATGTCGGGATAATATCTTCCTGTATTAAGACGGTTCTCAGGACGGATTAATTCAGCTAATAAAGTCATTGGGGACGGTAGTAGAGCTTTTGCATACATGTCGCCTCCAATAATTCCTGTCAAATAGGTAAAGTGCTCTGTGACAGGTGGTGTCGATAAAAAATGATTGTCGAAGTCTATTTTCCCGCATATAACGGATTTATCATTTTCTTCTGACGTATCGTTTGGTTCTGTTTCGTGCTTGGAAATGTTTTGAAGATGATGAAAAAAATCCGTATATCCGTTTGATCTATAATCCCCATCGGTAACGCATTTTAAACCTATCTGTTTGCATGTGTCGACAATGTGTTGGATTTCTTTATTTTCGATTTCCAGTAATTGTGCTACATTTAGAAGTTCTTCTTGAACTTGTTTGCGTGCTTCGATTAATTGCGGTGAATAAACAAAATTCCCAGTTATATCCACACTGTAAGGAATCATTCTTCTCATAACTGCATCATTTTACATATATATAAACTACGTTATAGAAAAGCGTGTTTCTATAACATGGTGTATTTTTTTGCTTTCGCAAAAAATTTCTATCGGAAAAGTATTCGTTTTATCTCCTAATCCGCGAAGAGATAAATTTTATTATGTAACCGGCAGGTCTTCTGACTTGTTCTATTTTAGACGCCTTCCCAATCTCATTGGATTAGTGGCATTGTAGTTGTTTGTCTAAAATCTATCGAACTACACAGCAGCGGGTCTGTCCGGGATTTACACCCGATTCCCTTTTCATTGCTTTATCGAACGCGATAAAAGCAAACCGATTACAAGGGACAAAGTTATTTCCTTTATTTTATTTTACAATGTTTTTTCTAAAAAATCTTATATATAGATAGGCTTTCTTTTCTTAGTCTTTGTATTATTCGTAGCCGGCAATTCGGGCTATTAGTAAGGGCACATCGGTATTGTCGAGTTTCCCTTGAAAGTTTTCTGCTCCTAAACCGATCGCATAGAGCGGGACATAACCAGCTGTGTGAGAACTGCAAGACCATGTGATTTCGGCTATTTCGTTGAGAATCGTTTTGGCGGCTTCGGCTATCGGTTCATTGTTTTCATATAGAGATTTTATTAAGTCCCCTTGTTGGTTGTGTATAGTTTCTTCGTAAATTTTTTTAAGATGTGCTTCTTGTTCGGGGGATAAGTCGAGCTTGCTCCAAAAGCCAAAGGCATGGGATAGGGCCTTTTGTATGGTTTCCCATGAAATTTCGGTGTTTTGTTTACGCAGATTTTCTATTTCTTTTGTAAACGCTATTCCACTCATCGTTTGATATTGGAGTGCTTGCAGGTTGAGTGAGTAATTTCCGTTGCCTAATACTACGCCTCCGGTTTCATGGTCGGCTGTAACGATAATGAGGGTTTCATCGGGATACTTTCTATAAAAATCATAAGCCAATTTTACCGATTCTTCCAAATCTTTTATTTCTCTGAAATTGGTAGCTCCGTCACGGGAGTGTCCTGCCCAATCTATTTTGGAGCCCTCTATCATTAAAAAGAAACCATTTCCTTTTTGTTGCAGAAAGTCTATTGCACATCGGGTGAGATCGGCTAAACAAATATCTCCCGGTTTACGGTCTATGGCGTAAGGGAAGTCTTTTTGGGGAAATAAAATCATTTTGGAGGCTACCTGGGATTGGCGATTGTATTCTTGTATGCCGAGAGCCAATGTATAGTTGGCTTTTGGAATCATATCGTATAGAGATTTTTTTCCTTCTGGTGACGGTTGTGTAAATTTATCTCCTGCATAGAAATCAAATCCGGCGGCGAGCATATCGACTCCTATTTCGTAACGGTTATTACGGTTTATTTGGTGAGCGAAAAAAGCGGCGGGAGTGGCATCGTCTATTTCTCCGCTGGTAATAATTCCAACAGGTATGTTTTTCTTTTGTGCTGCCACCGCTATACTATATATAGGTAGACTGTCTGCATCCACACCGATCGTATTGTTGTTGGTCTTTTCACCGCAGGCCAATGCCGTACCTGCTGCTGCCGAGTCTGTTACTCCTCGATTGGCAGAGTATGTGCTTACAAAAGTCGTATAAGGGAATTTCGAAAACAATAGCGGTAAGGGTCCTATCTTACCGGTCAGTTCCCCGTAAAACATTTCAGTACCGTTAACTTGATTTATGCCCATTCCATCGCCGATGATATAGAATACATATTTGGGCCGAGTGGCTTGTGTTGATAAGACGGAAAGGATTAAAAGGCTAATAAAGAGTAGTGTTTTTTTCATCGTGTTTGTATTTCGATCTGTTTTACTTGATGAAACAAAGGTACTTAAAAACAGGAGAACTGAACTTCTCTCGGTATGAATTTTTGATTACAGTGTTTTTATTATCGTATGAAAGGGTCGATATTGAGGGGATATAAAAAAGGCTAACAGATAATGTTAGCCTTTTTTATAGAGTTATCAAAGGACTTTTTAATCTTCGATAGCAGCCTGCGCCGCAGCCACACGTGCGATGGGTACACGGTAAGGACTGCAAGATACGTAGTTCATACCGAGTTTGGCACAGAATTTCACAGATGAAGGTTCACCACCATGCTCACCGCAAATACCGACTTTGAGCGACGGTTTGGTGGAACGGCCTTTTTCCACGCCCATGCGTACGAGTTGCCCTACACCTTTTTGGTCGAGAACTTCGAACGGATCGGTTTTGAGGATGCCTTTTTCTTTGTAAATCTTTAAGAATTTACCGGCATCATCGCGAGAATAGCCGAACGTCATTTGAGTCAAATCGTTCGTGCCGAATGAGAAGAAGTCGGCAACTTCGGCAATTTGATCGGCCGTAACGGCTGCACGGGGAACCTCGATCATCGTACCTACTTTGTAGGCAACCGTGTCGCCGCGTTCTTCGAATACTTGTGCAGCGGTACGGTGAATAACTTCGGCTTGCATTCTCAATTCTTCTACAACACCTACGAGGGGAACCATGATTTCGGGGTGAACGTCGATACCTTTTGCTTTTACGTTCAAAGCAGCTTCGATAATGGCTCGGGCCTGCATTTCGGTTATTTCGGGATAGGTACAACCTAACCGGCAACCGCGATGACCCAACATGGGGTTAAATTCTTCCAAAGCATCGCAAGCTAATTTTACTTCGTCGATGCTCATACCCATCTCTTCTGCCAATTCTTTTTGAGTGGCCAATTGATGCGGTACGAATTCGTGTAGAGGAGGATCGAGCAGACGAATGGTTACACCCAGACCGTCCATAGCTTTGAATATTCCTTCGAAGTCGCCGCGTTGCATAGGCAACAGCTTGTCGAGTGCATGGCGACGTCCCTCTTCGTCTTTCGACAGAATCATTTCGCGCATGGCTTTGATACGGTCGCCTTCGAAGAACATGTGTTCTGTACGGCATAATCCGATACCTTTTGCTCCGAATTTGCGGGCTACTGCGGCATCGCGCGGAGTATCTGCGTTGGTGCGTACGTCTACTCGGGTATATTTTTCAGCCAAATTCATAATGGCTGCGAAATCCCCGCTCATATCAGCGTCTACGGTAGGAACTTGTCCGTCGTAAACATCTCCGGTGGAACCATTCAAAGAGATCCAATCGCCTTCTTTGTAGACTTTTCCGCCCATTTCTACCGTACGGGCTTTATAATCGACTTTTATTTCACCGGCTCCCGATACACAGCATTTACCCATACCACGGGCAACTACGGCTGCGTGAGAAGTCATACCGCCACGAGCAGTAAGGATGCCTTGCGCCACGCTCATGCCTCGCAAATCTTCGGGAGAGGTTTCGATACGTACCATGATTACTTTTTTCCGTTTTTCGGCCCACGCCTCTGCGTCGTCGGCGAAGAACACGATTTGTCCGGTTGCTGCACCCGGCGAGGCAGGGAGTCCTTTGGCTACGACTTTAACGCGTTTGATGGCATCCTTGTCGAATACGGGGTGCAATAGTTCATCGAGTTTTTGAGCTTCCATGCGTTTCAAGGCAGTTTTTTCGTCGATGATTCCTGCGCGGAGCATATCCATAGCGATTTTTACCATAGCGGCTCCGGTGCGCTTTCCGTTACGAGTTTGCAATAACCACAATTTGCCATCTTGAATGGTGAATTCGAGGTCTTGCATATCTTTGAAGTAGTCTTCGAGTTTTTGTTGAGTTTCGATAAGTGCTTTTGCACATTCGGGCATAGCCTCTTCGAGAGAAGGATATTTGGTTGCGCGTTCTTCTTCCGATATACCTTGCAATGCTGCCCAGCGGCGAGATCCTTCGAGTGTGATTTGTTGGGGTGTGCGTACACCGGCAACTACGTCTTCTCCTTGTGCATTGATGAGGTATTCTCCGTTAAAGATATCTTCGCCGGTAGCAGCGTCACGGGTGAATGCTACACCGGTAGCCGAGGTATTTCCCATATTGCCGAATACCATAGCTTGCACGTTTACGGCAGTACCCCATTCTTCGGGAATTTGGTTCATACGACGGTAGAGAATGGCGCGTTCGTTCATCCAGCTGTCGAATACGGCACAGATAGCTCCCCATAATTGTTCCCAGGGAGAAGCGGGAAAAGATTTTCCCGTATTTTCTTTAACGGCGGCTTTAAAGAGTTTTACTAATTCTTTGAGGTCTTCTACTTGGAGTTCGGTATCACTCTTTATACCTTTGGCCTCTTTGACTTTGTCCATCACTTCTTCGAATGGATCGATGTCTTCTTTCGTTTTAGGCTTCATACCCAGTACGACATCTCCGTACATCTGTACGAATCGGCGATAGGAATCCCATGCAAACCGCGCATTTCCCGATTTTTTAGCAATGGCTTCTACGGCGTCGTCGTTCATACCTAAGTTCAATACTGTGTCCATCATACCGGGCATGGAAACGCGAGCTCCCGAACGAACCGATACCAATAGCGGATTCGAGGCATCTCCGAACTTCGTGCCCGTGAGGCTTTCGATATGAGCGATAGCCTTTTCTACATCGCCTTTGATTTCTTTTACGACAGCGTCCTTCCCTTGCTGAGTGTATGTGGTGCAAACTTCGGTAGTGATTGTGAATCCGGGGGGAACAGGAACTCCAATTAAGTTCATTTCCGCCAAATTGGCTCCTTTACCACCCAGCAGGTTTTTCATGTCGGCACGGCCTTCTGCTTTGCCGTTGCCAAAAGTATAAACTCTTTTCATAAATAAATAAGTATATGATATTTTGTATAAATATTGTTTCCTTTATTCGACTTTGTGACCCATTCGGAAAATCTTGTATAGAAACAATACGCAAAAATAAAGGATTCGTGCAAACCACAAAAATATTTTACTACAAATTTTAACGCTGTGCACTATTTATTTGCTTTACCTGTCTCTTTCGTGAAAAATACTTATCTTTGCCGAATGTGGAACCTGTGGTTTTCTGCATAATTGCATAGCCGAATTTATTTAGATGTTCGGTTCGTATTGTTTTGTTTGGCTTTGTAACTTATTAATTTTTTGTTTTGGCACGAAAAAAGAAAGAGCTACCCTTGTTGGAGCAGGTAGAAATAACCGGAGTAGCAGCCGAAGGCAAGGCTTTGGCACGAGTGAACGATTTGGTAGTATTCGTCCCTTTTGCAGCACCGGGAGATATAGTGGATTTGCAATTGATACGTAAGAAGCATAATTATGCCGAGGCACGTATCGTGAAATTTCACGCTTATTCTTCTTTGCGGGTAAATCCTTTTTGCGAGCATTTCGGTGTTTGCGGCGGGTGTAAATGGCAACATGTGGCTTATGACTATCAGTTACAATTTAAACGGCAGCAAGTGGAAGACAATCTTACCCGCATAGGTAAAATCCCTTTGCCGGAAATCTTACCTACAAAAGGTTCGACCAAGCAACAATATTATAGAAACAAGCTCGAATTCTCATTTTCCAATAAGTCGTGGTTGACTTATGAACAGTTGCAGACGGAACAGGAATTCGACTGTCGTAATGCGTTGGGATTTCATATACCCGGTATGTTCGATAAGGTCCTCGACATAAAAAAGTGTTGGTTGCAGGACGATATATCCAATCGCATTCGACTCTCGATAAGACAATATGCTATCGATAATCATTATCCGTTTTTCGATTTGAGGGAGCAGACAGGATTCATGCGGAATATTATTATCCGGACCTCTTCGACAGGAGAGGTTATGCTCATAGTCGTATTTTTCGAACCCGATATGGTGCGTATCGAACGAATGATGCAACATATAGCGGATACGTTCCCCGAGATTACGTCTTTGCTTTATATTGTCAATCAAAAACGAAACGACACGATTACCGATCAGGAAGTTTGTGTGTTCTGGGGAAGGGATTATATTTGGGAAAGTATGGAAGGATTACGATTCAAGATAGGACCGAAGTCTTTCTATCAAACCAATTCCGAACAAGCTTATGAGTTATATAAGGTTGCCAGAGAGTTCGCCGGATTGACGGGAACCGAGTTGGTTTATGATCTATATACGGGCACGGGTACTATTGCCAATTTTGTGGCAAGACAATCCCGTAAGGTGGTAGGTATCGAGTATGTTCCCGAAGCGATAGAAGATGCCAAAGAAAACGCCCATATAAACGGGTTGGATAATACTTTGTTTTATGCCGGCGATATGAAGGACATTCTTACCGAGGATTTTATAGAGGAGCATGGTCGTCCAGAGGTCGTCATTACTGATCCGCCTCGTGCCGGCATGCATGACGATGTGATTAAGACTATATTGTTCGCTTCTCCTGAACGTATCGTTTATGTAAGCTGTAATCCTGCCACTCAGGCGCGCGATTTATCTTTGTTAGATGCAAAATACAAGGTCGAGCGGGTACAGCCGGTCGATATGTTTCCTCATACTCACCATGTAGAGAATGTAGTATTGTTAGTGAGGAAAGAATAAAATCTAAAATTTCGAGAAAGTGTAGGCCGGGTATATCGATACCCGGCCTTTTGTGGATAAAAGTATAAGGAATAGATAATAAAGTATTTGTCTTGATTTGCGAGACAGAGGTATTTTTGTACATCGAAAATATCTTAAAATTTTATCCATGAAAAGAAAAGCTTTTATAAGATTACTTGCAGTGACTGCTTTATTCTCATTTTCTGTGACTGGAAATGCATACTCCGAAACTGTTCCTTCAAAATCGTATGGATTATCTCGCATGACCGATGTGGCTCGATTTCCAGTATTGGATCGGGAAATGAAAGTGAAGTACGAGGGCAGTATCGATAAGAAAGGTGGTAATGCCGATTGGGATTGGAGTTTGTATCAAGATAAGAAAGGAGAGTGGGTAATATTCGATGTGGCGGGAGCCGGCTGTATTTATAATATGGTACAACATCGTTATCTGAGTTCGGAAGAACCCGTATTTCGATTTTACTTTGATGGTGAGGAGATCCCCCGTTTTACTATTCGTTTGTCGGAGTTCGGAGAGAAATATCCTTTTACCGAACCACAAGCATCATGTTACATCGGCCCTTTGGATAATGGACGAGGCCCTATTCGGGTAGTTCGCAGTTTTGTTCCTATGCCGTTTCGTAATGGCTGTCGAATCACTTCGAGCGTTAAGCTCGAAGGCCCTCACAGGGATAAAGGACAAGGTGGCTGGGGACATGTCGTGTATCACAGTTATCCCACTGCGCAAGGGATAGAGACTTTTACCGGAAAGGAGGATTATAGTTCTTTGGTTCGTCAGTGGAAACAGACGGGAGTCGATCCGAAGATTGGTAAGGATAGAATGTTTCGTATGTCGGAAAAGAAATTAGCTCCCGGGGAGTCATTGTCTTTAATAGATGTGCATGAGAGCGGTGTCATCAATTCGTTGAAACTTTACATGGCTGGTATGAATCCCGATAGATTGCAAGATGTATGGATACGTATGAAGTGGGATAATCACGAAAGGGAAGATGTTCTGTGTCCTATCGGTTGTTTTTTCGGTAATTCCTTAGGATATAATAATACCCGGTATTTATTAATGGGAGAGACGACAGACGGTTGGTTTTATAATTATTTTCCTATGCCGTTTTGGGAACGAGCCCATGTAATGTTGGAGAATAGGAGCGGGGAGACCGTTACTTTGGGTTTTGTCGAAGTAGGAGTAGGGGAGAATAGCTATGATAGAGAGTATAGCGGTTACTTTCGTTCTTCCGACTATTATACTTGTAAACATACACCGGGGGCAGATAGCCCCATCGCGTCGATAAAAGGAACCGGGAAAATGGTTGCCGCTCATGTGACTTGTTATGGGGAACGTCCTCATATTATTACTTGTGAAGGAGATGTAAGAATACATATAGATGGGATTAAGACGCCGCAGGTTGAGAGCGATGGTTCGGAAAGTTATATTTGCTACGGGTGGGGATTCCCGACTCCGGCCGAGTGCAATCCGTCGGGCGGTTATGACGGACTGAGCGATAATCCCTGGTCGATGACACGATTGTGTTTAGGCGATAGCTATCCATTTTATTCGCAATTGGATTTTAATATAGAGTCTGGTGAGAGCAATAACCAGTATCTCGAACATCTGGGTATTGTTTTTTATTATGGGCAGGATAAAGTTTCCTTAGTTAAGACCGATAGCATAGATATGGCCTCGAAGAAGTCGTTGAAACGACATAAATATAAAGTAGAAGGAGATGTGTCTGTGGAGATGCTGACTTCTTGTTTCGAAGGTGATACCGATGATGTGGAAGTTACGGCTATGGTTCATAAATTTACCGGAGAGAGTTCATTTCGTGTAAAAGTATTACCGAATAATCATGGAGTAAGATTGCGTCGATGCAGCGACCAAGAGCTTCCCAGACAGTGTGCGAGAGTTTGGGTCGATGGACAAGATGCCGGCGTGTGGTATTTGGCGGACAGTAATCCGTACAAGCGTTGGATTGAAGATGAGTTTGAAATACCGGAATCTCTTACTCGCGACAAATCGGTTTTGAATATACGCATTGTTCCAGAATCTCGCGAAGAGGGCTGCCCTGTGAGTTGGAACGAATCGGCCTATGAAGTATTCTGTTATATGGAATAATTTTATTGGAAGAGAGAAAAAGGCTTTATACCGATTCGGTATAAAGCCTTTTTCTATTTGTCGGGGGTATTTTGTTTCACCCATTGCATGACATTGGCTGGTGGGCGATGATTATCCAATTCGTGCTTCATGAAGTCCATATAAGGAGCTGCGTGTTTAAAGAATCGGTGATAACCAGCACACAAATAATTTAATCCCGGTTCTCCGGTGGCCGTTTTTGCGAACCTGTTTTTGGGACACTCTCCGTGGCAGGCAAATAGAAAATCGCACTCTTTGCATTGTTGGGGCAGAGCATTGCGCTTGTTTTGACCGAAAGCAATTTGTCGGGGACTATTCATCATTTCGATTAAAGATTGGGTGTATATGTTTCCCAATTTATACTCAGGAAATACAAAATGGTCGCAACTGTACACATCTCCATTAAATTCCATAACTCCGGCATGACCGCAAGTTTCGGCCATAGAGCATATTCCGGGTGTTACACCAGCCCAATTGGCAAGAGTAGCATCGAATAATTGTATGTAGTATTCTCCTACGTCATTTCGAACCCATTCGTCGAATATCGTACAAAGAAAGTTGCCCCATTGTTCCGGAGAGACGGAGAAGTCTGTTACTCCGTCTATTGATTCTTCATCGGGAGAGGCTAATATGCGCCCGTCTTCATGTTGCCGAATACGTTCGACAATGGGTGTGAATTGTATATATTTACAGTTGATGTCCTTGAAAAAATGATAGAAATCTAAGGGATAGTCCCCATTAAAGTCGTTAACTACTGCCATAGCATTCCATTCGACGCCATGTTTATTAAGCAGATTTATACCTCGCATGACATTTACGAATGAGGGCCTTCCCTGTTTGGTCAATCGGTATTCGTCGTGAAATTCTTGTGGCCCGTCTATACTGATACCGACCAGCCAGTTATTTTCTTTGAAAAAACGACACCAGCTGTCTGTTAGTAATGTTCCGTTGGTTTGGATGCTGTTATCGATAATTCGGCCTCTTCCGTATTGAGCTTGAAGTCGTACTACTTTTTGGTAGAAATCCAACGGTCTCATTAGGGTTTCTCCACCATGCCATGTGAATAAAATATGGTCGTTTGCCTGACTTTCGATATATTCTTTGATAAATTTCTCTAATAGGCTTTCGCTCATGATGTGCTTGGGAGAGTCCCGATAGAGTTTTGCTTTTTCGGTATAGTAGCAATATGTGCAGGCCAGATTGCAAATTGCCCCTACCGGCTTGGTCATGATATATAATATTCGGTCGAAAGGTGTGTAAAGAGATTGGTTCATGATTGTATCAAAGATAGATTTGGTAAGCGGTTCAAAATTAGTAAAAATAGGGAATACAATAATTCGGTACTCGAATTATTTTTAAGTTTTATGTTTTAGGAATCGAATCTTTCGTCTTATATTTGAACCGAAAAAGAATAAGATATTATAAATTTTCGAGGTAATTATCAATGAAATATAGCCGGTTATTATTTGTTGGAGGCGGAATGTTGGCCTCTGTTTTCGCTGCATTTTCGGCAAAGAAAAGTGATAAGCCCAATATCATTTTTATTTTATGTGACGATATGGGTTATGGAGATTTAGGGTGCTATGGGCAGAAATATATCGAGACTCCGAATATAGATCGTATGGCTTCGGAGGGTATGAGATTTACACAGGCTTATTCGGGTAGCCCTGTTAGCGCTCCTTCCCGGGCTTGTATAATGACCGGACAGCACACCGGACACGGAGAAGTACGAGGAAATAAAGAGTATTGGCGAGATAGTGGCGAGGTGCGTTATGGAGTTAATACCGACTATGCCATCGTAGGCCAACACCCTTATGATCCCGATCGTGTCATTCTTCCTGAAATTATGAAAGAAAACGGTTATACGACGGGAATGTTCGGTAAATGGGCCGGGGGATATGAAGGCTCTGTTTCTACTCCGGACAAGCGTGGTATCGATGAGTTCTTTGGATATATCTGTCAATTTCAGGCTCACTTGTATTATCCCAACTTTTTGAATCGGTATAGTTCCCTGTTGGGCGATACTGCGACTATTCGTGTGACGCTCGAAGAGAATATCAAATATCCCATGTGGGGGGCCGGTTATGCTTTACGGCCTCAATATTCGGCCGATCTTATTCACGAAGCTGCAATCGATTGGTTGGATCGTCAGTCGGGAGACAAACCTTTCTTCGGTTTTTTCACTTACACATTACCTCATGCCGAATTGGTACAGCCAGAAGATTCCCTTCTAAATTACTATCGAGAACGGTTGGGGGAAACCGGTGTGTTTAATGGCAGTTATGGTGGGCGTTATAATCCCGTGACTCATACCCATGCACAGTTTGCGGCAATGATTGCTCGGTTAGATATTTATGTAGGTGAGATTTTGAAAAAATTGAAAGAGAAAGGGCTCGATGAGAATACCATCGTTATTTTTTCATCGGATAACGGTCCTCACGAAGAAGGGGGAGCCGACCCCGGATTTTTTGGACGAGATGGAAAACTGAAAGGGATCAAGCGTTCTTGCCATGAGGGAGGTATACGTATTCCTTTTATCGTTCGTTGGCCCGGTCATGTCCCGGTAGCTGTCAATGACCACCAGTTGGCGTTTTATGATATATTGCCTACTTTCTGCGACTTGATAGGGGTGAATCATATCGAGCGATATGGAGAGAATAGGAAAGACTATTTCGATGGACTTTCATTCAAACCTACCTTGCTGGGTAAAGACAAACATCAAAAGAATCATGAGTTTCTTTATTGGGAGTTTTGCGAGACCGATCAAATTGCAGTTCGGCAAGGCGATTGGAAGTTATTTGTTGAGAAGGGTAAATGTCATTTGTATAATTTGGTCGATGATATTCATGAGGATTGTGATTTGGCTGCCCAATATCCCGATCGTGTAGAAGATATGAAGCGTATCGTGTTTGAACAGCATGTAGAAAATCCTTATTTCAAAGTGACCATGCCCCAATGAAGTTAATGTATTTATATATGGATTTATGGAATTTTTGATTGACTTTATTTTGCATATAGACAAGCATCTGATTGAGATAGTACAGGATTATCATACTTGGGCCTATGCTATATTGTTTATGATTATTTTTTGTGAAACGGGTTTGGTTGTCACACCCTTTTTACCGGGAGATTCTTTACTTTTTGTCGCTGGGGCTATTACGGCGTTGCCCGGAATTCCCTTAGAAATAAATGTTTTGGTACTTATTTTGTTTGTCGCTGCGGTATTGGGCGATTCTTGTAATTATGCAATAGGCCATTTTTTCGGTAAGAAGCTATTCAGTAACCCCAATTCAAAGATTTTCAAACAAAGCCATTTAGAGAAAACCCATGCTTTCTTTGAAAAATATGGAGGGAAAACCATAATTATAGCTCGGTTTGTCCCTATCGTTCGTACTTTTGCTCCTTTTGTGGGTGGTATGGGGAAAATGCACTATTATTATTTCATGATGTATAATCTAATCGGAGGAGCTTTTTGGGTAGCGATTTTTTGTTATGCGGGCTATTTCTTCGGTGATTTGCCTTTTGTTCAGAAAAATTTAAAACTTCTGATTGTCGCGATTATATTTGTATCTTTGTTACCTGCCGTAATAGAGTTTGTACGGGCAAAAATGAAAGTCAGAAAAGTAGACCAATAAAACAAAAAGGCTGTTTCCCGAAAGGAAAACAGCTTTTTTGCATTCAGTCGTCGAGTCATATTATTTTTTCAGGGTAATCCATATAACGCAATCTTTGTCGGTTGCTCCATATTCTTCCTTCGATTTTTCATCTTTCAGGACTGTCATACTTTGTATATTGTTGGGATCTATATTTTTTAGTTCTGTTTCCGAAATCTTTTTCCCGTCTACGATGCAAAGTGTATTTTTCATGATATCCTCAGAAGTATCTTTCTTGGTAATCGTTATGGTTTTTATCGGATCTGTCGAAGTTGCAGCGTTTCCTTTGGTTTGTATGATAAGGACTCCATTTTCACCATCTTTTCCATAACTTTTGATCGCTTCCTCTCCTTTGAGGACAGTTATCGATTTTATTTTGTCGGCATCGAGGTTTTTGAATTTGTCTTTGGAAATTTTTTTACCGTCTAAAATATATATAGGATCGTAAAAGACTCTGGTATTGTTGTTTTCATCGACTATGACCGAACCATCTTTTTGGACATCTACATTTATATTGCTAATTTTTCCCTTCGTATCGATTTTCTGTCTATTGTTTTCTATACTGTCTTTTGTCGTAATGGTTATACTATTGATTTTCCCTTTCGTGCCGATCGAAGTGTTCGGCTCGGTTTTGTTTCCGACTATGATAATTTTCGAACTGTTATTCTTTTCGCTGCTTTCGCCGAGGTATATTTTCAGATTTTGCCTGTCTTTGTCATTGCAACTGATTTCGGCCGAGCCTAAACCGACATAAGAGATGAGCAAAGTTTTTCCTATGGGCGTTTTTAAGGAGAAGTTTCCGTTTAGATCGGTTACTGTTCCTGTATTGCTGCCTTTGACCAAGACGGTGGCTCCGACGATAGGTTTGTTGGTTTCTATGTCTAAAACACACCCGGATATTTCTATCTCTTTATTCTTTATGGTTGCGGTGTTTTCGGAACTACCGATCATAGCTGTCAAGTTACTCAAATCGACCGAGGATACTTTGTTTAATTCATCGGAGATTTCGGGGTGGGCGAATACCGAAACGGTACATAATGCGACCGGTATGACGTAGAGATACTTCAAGGTCGCTTTGCGGTTTGATTTCTTTTTTAACATCATGGTAATTCTTTTGTTAAGTTTATTGTGATTAAAGTGATTGGTTATGTAATAAAACTTGGAACCGACCGATCGTTTTATTAGCAGTAATTGGTATTGTTTGGCATCGATGCCTTGTTCCAAAACGTAATTATCGGCTTCGTATTCATGTACGGTTTGCAGTTCTCGTTTCAGTAACCAAGCGGCCGGATTGAACCATTGTAATCCTATACAGAAATCGGCAGCCAGTAAATCCCATGAATGATGTTTGCGAATGTGTGCAGATTCGTGTAGGAGTATTTCTCGGCGATGGTTTTGGAGGTCGGCTTCTGAAATGACTATTTTCCCGAACCAACTGAAAGGAGCAATGGATTGGGAGATAACGACAAGAGAAAGTCCATCGCTGTCGGTATATTTTTCCCCGCTCCGAATTAGTCGCAGAAGTTTTATAATTGTGCAGACATATCTAGTGATAAAGTATAAAATCCCGATGAGATAGATACTTAGTACCGCGATAATACCTATCGGAATTTTACTTTGTGATTCGTTTTCGATATAAGATATTGCCGGCAGGCTGTCGAGTATAGTAGTGTTTGAATACGTTTCGGGAACAGCCGTATGAACCGGATATAGCGGAAGAATAAACGATAGAGGTATCAATAGTAGCAATGCTGTTCTATTGTAGCGGTAAAATGTTTCCTTACTTAGCAATATACTGTAAAACAGATACAGAATGGCTAGATAAACAGAGGCTTTTAATATATAAACAAAGAATGCGCCCATTGGTGGTGATTGGTTATTGTTCTGCGTTTCCTTTTTCTACTTTTTCGATAAGCTCTTTCAATTCTTTCAATGAAATATCTTCTTCCTCGATTAAAGAGGAAACGACTCCCAAATAGGAGCTGTTGAAGTATTTACGTATGACTTGTCGCAAGGTCCGTTTTTTGAACGATTCTTCGCTTACAACAGCAAAATATTGATAGGTTTTACCATATGCTTTGTGTGACACATAGCCTTTTTCTTCGAGTCCTCTTACGATGGTCGATAACGTATTGAAGTGAGGTTTGGGTTCGTCATAAAAATCCAACAGTTCTTTCACGAATAATGGCCCTTTATGCCAGAAATAATTCATGATTTCCTCTTCTTTCGATGTAAGTCCTTTCATATTTTTTCTATTTATGATACAAATAAACTAAATATTTTAGTTTTTCAACTAATTATTGTAGTTAATAAAACTAAACAAAATAGTTTATTAACTACTGTTTGTAGTTTGATTAGGAAGAAAAGAAAAATCGGCAATAGATGTTTACACTCTATTGCCGATTATATTGGACTAATAACTAATGTATTATTCTTTTTCTTTTATCATTATTTTTGAATATTGGGAAGTTCGAGCCCGTATCCACGTTTCTTGTCCTCAACTTTTAGCCATAACCCGAAGAGAAGAGCCAACACACCTAAACTTGCAAATATAAGCATAGGGGTCGTATAGTTGTATTGTAACGGATCGGTTATGCCGGGATTCGAGATTCTCAATGCTGCGCCTATAATCATGGGGAATGCATATAATCCTATGTTTTGAATCCAGAAAATAACGGCGTACGCCGAACCTAATAGTTTGTTGTCTACAAGTTTGGGGACGGACGGCCATAAAGAAGCTGGAACCAATGAAAAAGAGATTCCCAATAATATGATAGATAAGTAGGCGACGATAACAGCTGCGGTAGTACCTTTCAGGGCCGGCAACACCAAAGCGAATACCAAATGGCAGGCAATCATCAGCAGTGCACCGAAAATGAGCATAGTAGCTCCTTTACCACGATGGTCGAGAAAATTTCCTAAAACGGGAGTAATAGCCGCCGCACCCAAAGGAAATACGAAAAATACCCAACCGGCTTGTTCGGCCGTGTATCCTAAGTTACATTGCAGCATATTGATTGCATATTTTTGGAATGGGAAAATAGCCGAGTAGTAGAGTACGCAAAGAAGAGCTACTAACCAGAATACTTTGCTCGAAAAAATGAGTTTGAGATCTTTCAATTTGAAAGGATCGTCTTTTTCCTCACCGCTTTCGCCCATCTGTCGTTCGAGTTTTTTATCCATGAAGGCATAAGTGATAAAACAGATGAGTCCGATTGCCAGTAATATAACTGCTACGAGAACAGGACGAGATACATCGATAGGAGAGATTTTATTGGCCAAGACCGGAGAGCCTAAGACGACTACGGCGACTCCCACACGGGCAATAGCCATTTCTACCCCCATGGCGAGTGCCATTTCTTTCCCTTTGAACCATTTGACAATTCCGCGGGAAACTGTAATTCCCGCCATTTCTACGCCACAACCGAAGAACATGAAACCGATAGCCGACATTTTAGCCGACGCAGGCATGCCCTCGTAAAACGGGGTGATGTTCCACCATTCCAAAGGTAAATTCATAAATCGGTTCATGAGAGATTCTGCTCCGCTACCGATAAATGCATTGCTGACAGCGAAATAGTTGATGGATGCCCCTGCGAGCATAACGGCCCCGGAAAGAATAGCCGTGAAGCGAACACCCATTTTATCGAGAATGATACCCGCAAAAATTAAAAAGAATACGAATACATTCAGGAATGTTTCAGAACCGGCATAGTGTCCATAGGCATCGGGAGACCACCCTCTTGATGTTTGCAAAAGTTCTTGTAAAGGCGATAGTATATCCATAAAAATATACCCGAAAAACATGGCACTTGCCAGTAGAATAAGGGCCGTCCATCGTATGGCCGGGACGTCCTTCATCAATTGGTTCATTTTTTCAGTCATTGTGTTTATGTGTTTTATATATTAACTTCTTAGAAATAGACAGAAAGTCCCATTTTTATTCCGTACTGGTTGAATTTATCGGTAAAACTGTGCTTCCAATATACGGCCGGATCCAAAGATATGTTGTGACTCACGAAAATCGCATATCCCAGCTCGGCTCCGACATATAGGTAATCTCTGCATTGAGAATCACTTCCTTTGGGTTTATACCATGCATGGGTGTATCCTGCGTTTACACCTAGAAACAGAGTCGTGAGCGTATAATATCTAATGCTTCCCATTATATCGATGCTATTGTCTTTGTACTCTTTATTCCATGCGAAGTCACCCCCGATCCCGACAAGAATAGCCAAATTATTGGCAATGAAATTACCAGCTTCGACTTTTAGTCCGAGGTCGAACGTTTCTTTGCCCGTATCTTCCGTGTGGGTACTGCCTAAATTAAAGCCGCTTAATTGAGGGTTGATGATCCATGTGTTTTTTAGGATTTGAGCCGAACCGGTGTTCGAAAACAACCATATAACCAAAAAGGTTAATAGAACTTTCTTTGTCATAGTCCGATGAATTTTATTTATGGTTTATGATATATTGTCGTTTCGTAGGGTTCTTCGTTCAGAGGCGTCTTGCTTTTTTCTTCGTTCTTCTCTGATTTTTTCTCTACGTTTCATTGCCCATCTGAGTATGAAAATGACGAGTAAAGTAACACCGATAATACTAAAATATTCCCAGTAATTTCCGCTCAAAAGCATACCTCTGCCGAAGTAGGCCATCACAGCCAAATAAATAACCAAGAGCAATGCTATAATGTCGTATCGTTTCATAATATTGTAGTTTTATAAAGACGAGGGTTGGATTTTATATATGGGAGATTTGAATTTTCCAGATTTCAAAACTTCGTATATTTTTATGCAACTCCAAGCATCGGTCGCTGCATAAAGTTGTTGATTTTCGGTAAGATGATCGGCTTCCCAGTTGGATAATCGTTGCCCTTTGGAAATTTTTTTCCCGATAACTATACCATAGATTTTTTGTAGACTTTGATCTTCGATGTTGTATTTCTTCACGAATTTTTGTAATTCTATAAAATTTCTCGGTATAAATTGTCCGCCGTTTAGCCGACTCAACATACAGAAGTCATCTTTGAGCGATATTCCTACTTTCAAGAGGGATTCGTTTTCGAGCAGATTCTTAATCGCAGGTGTAAATCCTATGCGATTTATACGAAACAAATAACACGTATCGTGGGTCGATAATTGGATAAGTGCTACATGATTGCTTTTTCCTTTTTTGAAAGTTGGCCGAGTCTCTGTATCGAATCCGATAATTCTCTCGTTATTTAGTTGGAGTACTGCATTATCGGCATCTCTTTCATTATCGATTACGACTATTTTCCCCGGAAATGTTTCTATGGGTAAAGTAGCAATGATTTCTTTACTGATTTTTATTTTATTGGGTGTATCGTTCTCCATAATTTTTTAATCCAAATCATCGTTTAACTTGTCGAGAATATCTCCGTTCTCTTGTTGATGACCGAATATATCGGTGTAATTATCGGAGTGAGAATGATGGTGTCCACAGTCGCAATTGTCGTCACATTCATCATCATCGTTATCCAGAGTGTATCTTATGTTGTGTAATGCTCGGAGCACGTTAACTAGTTGTTGCCCCCAGTATGTAACGAAATTTTCGAAACAAATGTAAAGAGCTTCGAGCATTTGAGGCTCGTTTCCCATGCGATATACCGAAATGAAATCTTTCAAGTCTTGATAAATATCGGCAAGGGCTTCCGAAACATTGGCTATTATCGGGGTTTCACTGTATTTCATATCGTTTTGAAAAACTTCCAGATAACTGTCGTCTTCCCCCAATAAACTTTCTATGTTTTCCCGAACGCTCTCGTACATACTCTCTGTGACGAATTTTTCGGAGAATCCATCTTCTTCGGGTTCTTCCGGTGTTAATAGTGTTGCTTTCAGATATAGCAATGGTAGTATTTTTGTGATTTTATCGAGAAATTCTTCTTTCTCCAATTCCGGAACACGTTCGATAAAAGCACAATATTCGGCACTGACCGTTACAAATTCGATGATATTTTTTGAATAAATACGTTCGTCCATTAGTCTTTATTTTTATAAAGTCCGTGATTTATGATATAATCATATACCGGTCGAGGTATGAAATAGTTCATATTTTTCCCTTTTGAAATTCCCTGTCGTATTTGGGTCGATGAAATTTCTATGATAGGAGCATGACACAATTTTACGTTTGCAGGCAGCGACCTTTCGTCTATGTCGTAACCCCGGCGCGGATAGATATAAATGGGATACTCTTCGATAATTTTATTGTAGTCTTTCCATCTGTTGAATGAAAGCCAGTTGTCTGCACCGATAATTAAGGTAAATATCCTTTCGGGATATTTCTTTCTGAGGGCTTCGAGAGTTTGAATCGTATAGGACGGGCGGGGTAGGGTAAATTCTATATCGGTCGTCCGAATCTTAGAATTGCCGTTCACGGCCATATTTAACATTTCGATTCGTTGTCTATCATTATTCGAGGACAATTTTTCTCGTAGAGGATTTTGAGGAGACACAGACAGCCATATTTCGTCGAATCCTTCATATTCGCATAAGTAGTTCGCTAATATGAGGTGGCCGGTATGAACCGGATTGAACGTCCCGGAGAAAAAGGCTGTCTTTATCGGTTGCATGTTTTACTTATCATTTATCGAGAAATTGTCTTATTGAACGGTATGCCTCTTCTTGGGCTTTTTCCAAAATATCGTTCACTATGATTTTATCGAATTTTGGTGCGAACGACAATTCGTATTCAGCTTTCGCTATCCGGTGGGCTATAACTTCCGGGGTATCTGTCGCTCTGTTTTTCAATCGTTGTTCCAATGCTTGTATGCTGGGTGGCTGAATAAACAAAGCGAGAGCTTGGTTCCCGTAATATTTTTTTATGTTGAGTCCGCCGACAACATCGACATCGAAAATAACATTTTTCCCCGAGTCGAGAATCCGTTCCACTTCGCTTTTCAAAGTGCCGTAGAACTTCCCGGCATAGACTTCTTCATATTCCAGAAATTCGTCGTTCGCTATACGTTCGCGAAATTCATCGGGTGTGATGAAATAATATTCGATGCCGTTTTTCTCAGTCCCTCTCGGAGCACGACTGGTGGCAGAGATAGAGAATGACAGGTTCAAATCGCGATTCAATAACGATTGTATGATGGTGGATTTACCCGAACCGGAGGGGGCCGAAAAGATGATGAGTTTACCTCTTTGTTCCATTACATTACATTTAGTACTTGCTCTTTGATTTGTTCCAACTCGTCTTTCATACGCACGACAATGCGTTGCATCTCGGCATGGTTCGATTTGGAACCGAGTGTGTTGATTTCACGTCCCATTTCTTGACTGATAAATCCGAGTTTTTTGCCTTGCCCTTTGCCCGATTGCAGGGTTTCAAGAAAATATTTCAAGTGATTGTCGAGTCTATGTTTTTCTTCATTGATGTCGAGTTTCTCGATGTAGAAAATCATCTCTTGTTCAAATCTGTTTTTGTCGTAATCGAAATTGTCGATTTTGTTCAAAGCGTCGATTATCCGACCTTTTATCTTTTCGATGCGCTCTTTTTCGTAAGGTTCTACCTCTTGTAACAAATGAGCTATGTTGGCGATTTTCTCTTCAAAAAGGTGCTGCAACATGGCTCCTTCCTGAATTCTGAACTCTTCCAATTGAGAGATGGCTTGGTCGACTGCTTTTCTCAAAGCGTTGAGTTCTGTTTCGTCTATCTCTTGACTTTCGGAGCTCATGGCATCGGGCAGACGTAACAAGATGGAGAACCAGTCGTCGGGCATCGCAATACCTAATTTGACCGAGGCTTCTTTGACTTGTTGGAAATAACCTTCCAAAACCGGAATATTTATTTGGGCAGAAGCCTCCTTGCCGATAGCTTCGCTGTATACGAAGAAGTCTACTTTCCCACGTTCCAGACGTTTGGCTATTTCGGATCGAATTTCCATCTCCATTTCCCTGTATTGCTGAGGAATACGGGTCGATAAATCGAGTTGTTTACTATTTAAGGATTTTATTTCAACAGTTATTTTTTTATGCGGTAATTCCACTACGGCTTTACCAAAACCGGTCATCGATTGTATCATAAGTCTGTAAATGTTTTTGCAAATTTAATCTTAATTCCGATGAGAAAGCAATAAATTGAAAAAAAAGAGCTAATTTTGTACACTCGTTAACGTTGATTACATCGTTGGTTTATCGCCTTTCCGACCGGGTATCGGGAGATAAATCATACTTTACGGATTGAATTATGCCGAATATTATACATATAGAGACTTCTACGTCTGTTTGTTCCGCCGCCCTGTCTTCCGATGGTGTCGTTCAATGCCATTTCGAGAATTTCGAGGGGCCTTCGCATGCTTCGTTGTTAGGAGTATATGTAAAACAGATCATGGATTTTTCGAGAGATAAAGGAGTCAAGGTGGATGCGGTTGCCGTGAGTAGCGGTCCCGGTTCCTATACGGGATTGCGTATCGGTGTTTCGGAAGCCAAAGGTCTTTGTTTCGGATTGAAAGTCCCTCTCATCTCAGTTCCTACGCTCGAACTTTTGGCTTGTACGACCATGTTTAGAAACTATTTTGAGGAAGATGTGTTATATTGTCCTATGATCGATGCCCGTCGCATGGAGGTCTATTCGGCTGTTTACGATAATGCGTTGAATGATGTCGTTCCTGTCGGTGCGTATGTAATCGATGAGCATACTTTCTCGGACTTGTTGGACAATCGTCGGATTGTATTTGCGGGAAACGGCTCGACAAAATGTAAAGATGTGATTAAACATCGCAATGCCATATTTGTAGAAGGAATAGTTCCATTGGCTACCGATATGTTGGCATTGGCCGAGCGTGCTTTCCGTAACGGGCAATTTGAAGACGTGGCTTATTTCGAACCTTTTTATCTGAAAGAGTTTATAGCCACGACTCCTAAAAATAAAATATTATAAAAGTTATATCAATAGAAATTATATGCAATATACTTCGGAATTGAAAAGACTCGTGTTGCCCGAATATGGCCGCAATGTGCAGCAGATGGTAGATCACTGCATGACCATAGAGGACAAAGCGGAACGTACCCGTTGTGCCAATACGATTATAAATATCATGGGGAATCTGTTTCCTCATTTACGGGATATCGAGGACTTTAAGCACAAATTGTGGGATCATTTGGCAATTATGTCTGATTTCAAGTTGGATATCGATTATCCGTATGAAATCATCAAAAAAGAAAATCTTCATACCGTGCCCGAGTCGGTTCCTTATCAGGCTTCTCCCATAAAGTATCGTCATTATGGGAAAATTATGGAAGAGATGTTGAAAAAGGCGGAGTCGATGTCCGATGGACCCGAAAGGAGTGCATTGGTTTCCATGCTGGCGAATCATATGAAAAAGTTGTTTTATCAATGGAATAAGGATTCGGTGGAAGATGAGAAGATTTTGAAAGATTTGCGGGAGTATACACATGGCGTGATCGATCTCGATGCATCCACATATCATTTGAGAGATGTGAGGGAACCGGCCGTGCAGCAGCGTAAATCAAAAAATAATTCGAAAAAAGCGGGTAAATAACCGCTTTTTTTGTATCTTTCACTCATTAACCTTAATAGAGAAAGAGAGTATGGCATCTTTTATTATTGAAGGCGGGCATCGCTTAAATGGTGATCTGATACCGCAAGGAGCTAAAAATGAGGCGTTGGAGGTTTTGTGTGCTACACTGTTGACTCCGGAAGAAGTGAAGATATACAATATTCCCGATATACTCGATGTAAATAATTTGATACAGCTTTTGCGAGATTTGGGCGTGATGGTAAAGCGCATAGGCTTGAATGCGTACAGTTTCAAGGCCGATAAGATAAATCTCGATTATCTCGATAGTGACGAATTTTTTCAAAAAGGAGCTTCTTTGCGGGGGTCGGTAATGATTATCGGGCCGCTTGTGGCTCGTTTCGGGTATGCCGTTTTACCGAAACCGGGAGGCGATAAAATCGGGAGACGCCGGTTGGATACCCATTTTCTCGGTATCCAAAAGTTGGGAGCTACATTCAATTATTGTCCCAAAGCCCAGCGTTATGAAATTAAAGCCGATAAATTGCGGGGTAGTTACATGTTGCTCGATGAAGCATCGGTTACAGGTACGGCAAATATTCTAATGGCAGCTGTATTGGCCGAAGGCGATACGACGATTTATAATGCCGCTTGCGAGCCCTATTTGCAACAACTTTCAAAAATGTTGAACCGTATGGGGGCGCATATCGAAGGTATTGGGTCTAATCTGCTCACCATTCACGGAGTTTCATCGTTAAAAGGGTGTGAGCATACTATTCTTCCCGACATGATCGAGGTGGGTAGTTTTATCGGTATGGCAGCGATGACACGTTCGGACATAACGATTAAAAATGTATCGTATAACGATTTGGGAATTATTCCCGATAGTTTCCGACGATTAGGGATAACCGTGGAACAACAGGGCGACGATATTCATATACCCGAACATGAATGTTACGAGATAGAGACTTTCATCGATGGTTCGATTATGACTTTTGCCGATGCTCCGTGGCCGGGATTGACTCCCGACTTGTTAAGCGTATTCCTCGTTGTGGCGACACAGGCGAAAGGTAGTGTCTTGATTCATCAAAAGATGTTCGAGAGCCGTTTGTTTTTCGTAGATAAACTTATCGATATGGGAGCGCAAATCATTCTTTGTGACCCGCATAGGGCGGCAGTTATCGGTCAGGCTCACGCACACACGTTGAGGGCTACCAATATGGTTTCACCCGATATTCGAGCGGGAATAGCCATGCTTATCGCCGCAATGAGCGCCGAGGGTACAAGTCGTATTCATAATATAGACCAAATCGATAGGGGGTATCAAGATGTCGATAAACGACTCAATGCAATAGGTGCACGTATTACCCGTTTATAGATCGATGAAAGGGTGGTATTTTTGTGTTGTCGTGGCGGGATTGCTCCTGTCTTCTTGTTCGCAGCAAGTACAGGAGCGTGCCGACGGCGGGAAAACTTCCGATACGATTGTGGCGGAAGTTCCCGTAGAGGAGAGTTGCGATTCTACCGGATACCGTTTGTATCGGAAATATTTGGCTGCGATAGGAAAGAATCCTTCTTATTTTCAATGGAAGGATTTCCCAAAATATTTGGGGGCGGCGTATGTCGATGAAAAAGGTCATTTTGTGATACAGGTGCTTGGAGATTCGGTAAAAGCGAGAAAACAGATTGTCGAGGTTGTCGGGTGCGACGAGGTAACGGTTATTCCCCGGCGAAGTTCTCGGCAGTTATTAGATTCGTTGTATGCCTATTTGTGTGAGATACGCCGGTTCCGGGCCGATGAACCGACGGTTGCAGTGTTCGATACGGTTTGTTACGATGCCCGTGACAGTTGGACGATTTATGTACATGTTAACGCTCTCGATTATAACATGCCCGAATATGTCGATAGTCTGTACCGGTATATCGGGGAGTTCCGAAAAAAAGTTTTACTCTCTCGATGGGTGCAGGTAGATGGAAAATCCACGGTTGTAACCGGTGTGGACTTGGACGAAATAAAAGTGAAAGAATGATTACAAGGGAAGAATTGATAAAGATAGGAAGGTTTAATAAGCCTCATGGAGTGAAAGGCGAGTTGTCTTTTACTTTTACCGACGATGTGTTCGACCGCACGGAGTGTCCTTATATCGTATGTGAGATAGATGGCATATTCGTACCGTTTTTTATCGAGGAATATAGGTTTAAGAGCGATACGACGGCTTTGATTAAATTGGAAGATGTAGATAATGAAGCGGATGCGCGTCCATTTACTTTACTCGATGTTTATTTCTCGAAGTCTTATTACAAAGAATCGAATGAAGATGAAGCTCCGGGAGATTATTTTATAGGATTCACAGTGATCGATAGCGAGAAAGGAGAGTTGGGAAAGATTGTCTCGATCGATAATTCTACGGAAAATGTATTGTTTGAAGTGGAATATAACGGGCGATTGTTGCTTATACCGGCTGTCGATGAATTTGTTTGTGAAATAGACGAAGATAATCGCAAGTTGTATCTGAATATCCCCGACGGATTATTGGATTTGTAGTTCGAATAATAATCGGTATGGAAACAAAAAAACGGGCTGTATAAATTGTTATACAGCCCGTTTTTGGGAGGATAATACGAAAATCATATCTCGATGATTTCATGTTGTAAGGTTTGTGTGTCGAGCAGGAAAAGTTTCCCACTTAAAACTTCGCCATAGCCGGTAATGATTTTAATCACTTCTGCGGCTTCCATGCAGCCGATAATTCCTGGAATAGTGCCGATAACTCCTCCGGGACGAGCCGGGGGAATAACTTCGGGGCGGGGATAAAGATCACTGTATCGAGATCCGCCTCGGTAATTAAAGACGGAAACCTGTCCCCGAAATTCCGAAATGGACCCATATACATAGGGCTTTTTGAAGCGGGAACAGACATCGTCGATCAGATAACGGGTCGCAGCATTGTCGCATCCGTCGACAATGATATCGTAAGCGGAGACAAGTCGATTTGCGTTGTCGGGGGTGAAGCGGTTAGGATAGGTCTCGAATCGAGTTGAACTGTTCAGTGCCGACAGTCTTCGACAAGCGCACTCGACTTTCGATTGTCCTATTTCTGCCTCGGTATAAAGAATTTGCCTTTGTAAGTTGCTTTTTGAAACGATATCATCGTCGATAAGTCCTATTTGTCCTACTCCGGCAGCGGTCAGATATATAGAGATGGGAGAACCTAACCCTCCTATACCGACAATCAATACCTTAGCATTCTTCAATTTTTCCTGTCCTGCTTCCCCGATTTCGGGAATCATGGTTTGGCGGATATACCTTTCGTTCATCGATCGAATATTTTGTCCCAGTCTTTCCATACGACCTCATACCCCATAGCTTTGACAGCTTGTTCCACTTCGGCAGGTGTCCGTTCGTCGCTGACCGAAAATTGTTCTAACGCTTGCGGATAAGTGGCATAACCTCCCGGGTCGGTTTTCGAACCTGCGCTTATCGAAGTCGCTCCGAGAGTGGCGATGTGGTCTCTGAATTTTGCGTTTTCTCGGGTGGATACGGAAATATCCACGTCGTGGTCGAAAATACGAAATGCAAAAATCAACTGTGCCAGCTCTTTATCCGTCATGATTACATTGGGCTGAAAATGACCTTCGGACGGGCGCATGCGGGGGAAGTTGACGCTATATCGAGTTTGCCAATAGTGCTTGCGCAAGTATTGCAAGTGTATGGCCATCATGGTTACATCGGTACGCCAGTCTTCCAATCCGATGAGCACTCCCATACCTATTTTGTGTACACCGGCTTGTCCCATGCGGTCGAATCCGTTTACTCTCCATTCGAAGATAGATTTCATGCCTTTCGGGTGGTATACTTTGTACCGGTCTTTATGATAGGTTTCTTGAAAGCAGACCACGCCGTTGAGACCCGATTGGGTCAAGCGATAGTAATCTTCGCTTTTGAGGGGCATGACTTCTATCGATAGGTTCGAGAAGTAGGGACGTGCGATTTGTAGAGCTCGTTCCAAATAATCGACTCCGGCATCGCGTGGATTTTCTCCGGTTACGATAAGCAAATTCTCGAACGGTCCCATTTGACGGATTGCCCGGCATTCATTTTCGATTTCTTTCTCGGTAAGAATAATTCGGGCGATGGGGTTATTGTGATTGAATCCACAGTAGACACAGTGGTTTGTACATGAATTGGTGATATAAAGCGGTACGTACATCTGTATCGTTTTGCCGAAACGTTCTTGGGTATAGAGCCTGCTCAATGCCGCCATGTGTTCTATATAGGGGGCGGCAGCCGGTGAGACGAGCGCCATGAAATCGTCGAGTTGTAAATGCTCTTTACCAAGAGCGATTTCGACATCACGACTTCGTTTCGAAGCTATGCAGGCAGTTATATCTTCCCAAGAATATTTTTCTAATTCGTCGGAAAACATATCTTTCTTTTGTTTTTAGTAATCGTTTTTTTATCATTTATTTCTCGATACAGTCGGTAATATCTTGCGACAGGCGCATGGCGCAGAAGTTTGGTCCGCACATGGTACAATAATTACCGTCGTGGAACGAGCCTTGTTTGTAGTATTCAAGGGCACGTTCGGGATCGAGTGCCAAATTGAATTGGTCTTTCCAGCGGAACTCATACCGGGCCTTGCTCATGGCATCGTCGCGTATTTGTGCTCCGGGAAATCCTTTGGCAAGGTCGGCGGCGTGCGCAGCTATTTTATAAGCGATAACACCGTTGCGCACATCTTCTCGATCGGGTAATCCCAAGTGCTCTTTGGGGGTTACATAACAGATCATGGCTGTGCCTAACCATGCGATTTGAGCCGCTCCGATAGCCGATGTAATGTGGTCGTATCCCGGTGCGATGTCGGTCGTCAATGGGCCTAACGTATAGAAAGGAGCTTCGTGGCAACTGTTCAGTTCTCTTTCCATATTTTCTTTGATTTTGTGCATGGGGATATGGCCGGGGCCTTCGATAATGACCTGTACATCATGAGCCCATGCTTTTGTAGTGAGTTCGCCCAACACATCGAGTTCGAGGAATTGCGAACGGTCGTTGGCATCGTGTATCGAGCCCGGACGCATACCGTCACCCAGAGAAATCGCTACGTCATATTGTTTTAAGATTTCGCAGATTTCATCGAAATGGGTGTACAGGAAACTTTCCTGATTGTGAATGACGCACCATTTCGTCATAATAGACCCTCCGCGCGATACGATTCCGGTAAGTCGTTCGCCCACCAATTCGGCATGAGCTTTCAACACGCCGGCGTGAATGGTGAAATAGTCCACTCCTTGCTCGCATTGTTCGATAAGTGTATCGCGGTAAATCTCCCACGACAGATTTTCGACTTTTCCATTTACTTTTTCAAGGGCTTGGTAGATGGGGACAGTTCCCACGGGGACAGGACAGTTCCGGATAATCCACTCGCGGGTTTCGTGTATGTGGTCGCCGGTCGATAGATCCATCAGTGTGTCGCCCCCCCAGTGGCAACTCCATACGGCTTTGTCGATCTCTTCTTCTATACCCGAGGATAGCGCAGAGTTCCCGATGTTAGTGTTTAATTTGACTAAAAAATTACGGCCGATAATCATCGGCTCGGCTTCCGGGTGGTTGATATTCGCCGGAATGATCGCTCGCCCGGCGGCTATCTCTTGTCGCACGAATTCGGGTGTGATGTGGCTTTTAATGCCTAATTGTTCGTTTTGCAGGTTTTCCCGTATGGCGACATATTCCATTTCGGCCGTGACGATTCCCTGTCGGGCATAATACATTTGCGTGATGGCATGTCCCGGTTTGGCTTTGTAGGGAAGGGGTGTATTTTTGAACCGTATAGGGTCGAGAGACGGGTCGTCGCGACGGGCACGGCCGTATTCCGAGGTGATATCGTCTTGTCGCTCCACATCGCCTCGTGCCGTAATCCATGATTCGCGCAGACGTGGAAGCCCTTTGTCTATATCTACCGTAATATCGGGATCGGTATAGGGCCCACTGGTGTCGTATACGTATACGGGAGCGTTGGGCGTGTGTATCCGTTTTCCGTTTTCTACGGTGATTGTGTCGGTGAGGTTTATTTTTCGCATCCCCACTTGTATGGGAAATAATTTCCCCGGAATATATATTTTTTCGGAACTGGGATAAGAATCTTTGATTATTTTTTTTGTGTCCATATTACTTTTGCGTTTAATCTAAGAAAGAGGTTAACGGGCTGCTGGCTTGTGCAAAATGGTATTGTGCGCCTAATCCGGCTTCGTATGCTCGGCGGCCGGCTTCGACAGCCTGTTTGAATGCGATAGCCATTTCTACGGGATTCCCGGCGACGGCGATAGCCGTGTTTACCAACACAGCATCGGCTCCCAGTTCCATAGCTTCTGCGGCATGGGACGGTGCGCCTATCCCAGCATCGACGATGACAGGTACATTACTTTGTTCGATGATAATTTGCAAGAAGTCGCGAGTGCGCAATCCTTTGTTAGTGCCTATTGGTGCGCCTAAGGGCATTACGGTGGCAGCTCCGACTTCTTCGAGCCGTTTACAAAGTACGGGGTCTGCTTGAATATAGGGAAGTACCACGAATCCCAGTTTTGCCAGTTGTTCGGTAGCTTTCAAGGTTTCCACAGGATCGGGCAGAAGATATTTGGGATCGGGGTGGATTTCGAGTTTAACGAAATCGGTCCCGAAACATTCTCTGGAAAATTGGGCCGCGAGTACGGCCTCCTCGGCATTGCGTACTCCCGATGTGTTGGGTAGAAATTGTACTCTATTGCGGTCGATGTGTGTCAACATATCGTCTGTGGCTTCTTGGGTCATGTTGATACGTTTCATGGCCACGGTAATCATTTCGGATCCGGAGGCTTCGATGGCTTTTTCCATTAGTTCATTCGAACTGAATTTCCCGGTTCCTACGAATAAGCGGGAGGAAAATTCCCGTCCTCCGATAATTAATTTGTTCATGCTTTACGATATTTATTTAATAGGTCTATTATTTTTTTAGTTTCCTTTTCAGGATCTTCGGCTTGCAAGATAGTTCCCGATAAAGCGATTCCCGACACTCCGGTTTCCATGATGGCCGGAATATCGTCGGCTGTGATACCTCCGATGGCGACCACCGGAATTTTCAAGTCGTTCGTCCGGCATTGTTCCATGATTCGGGCATAGCCTTCGAGGCCGAGGATAGGACTCAGGTTCTTTTTTGTCTCGGTATATCGGAATGGTCCCAAGCCGATATAATCGGCATCTTGCCGGACTAATCCTTGTATGTCTTCAAAGGTATTCGCCGTTCCTCCGATAATGTATTTCTCGCCGATAAGCAGGCGAGCTTCGGAAACAGGCATGTCGAGCTTTCCAAGATGAACGCCGTCTATGTCGAGGTCGGCCGCCAGTTGGGCATAATCGTCGAGGACGAGTATGGCTTCATGTTCTTTACAGAGCGGAATGAGTTGCTGGGCGGTTTGCCTGACAGCTTCGATAGGAGCATCTTTCATACGGAGCTGTATCCATTTGCAACCTCCGTTCAAGGCGGCGACCGCTCCCTCTATGATTCCGAATCGGGGTGTCTGGTGGGTAATGAATTGTAACATATTTTGTTCGTATTAATCGTTCCTTAATCGAGTGAGCTGTCGAATAACCCCTGCAATGGTCGGTTCCTGCCATAGGAAACCGAGTACGGCGATCCCTCCGAAATTCCAATCCTTTATAGCCGTTTTCTTTTCGGGGGTGATACCGCCTAAGGCAATGACTCTCTCGTTGATAACGCCTTCTTTCCCGGCCTTAGTCAGTTGTTCGGGCGAGAATGCGGAACGGTATCCCTTTTTCGATATGCTGTCGAAGATGGGGCTCAAAAACAGATAGTCATATCGTTGTCCGTCCGTCAGTTCCTCGATGGAATGGCAAGAGCGGGATAGGGTGGGGATATAGTCGTTCGACAGAGGTCGGTAATGCGGATTCCTTCCATTGAGATGAACACCGGCAAGCCGGTATTTTTCCGCCAGTTCGAAATGGTCGTGAAGTACTATTCGATCGTAATAGCGGGGAGGAATCGAGAGTAACAGTTGCTCTGTTTTTTCTCCGGAATACTTCGGCTTGCGGAGGTGGAGTAAATCCAATCCGTTGTCGAGCAGGGCGGTGATTAAGCGGTTTTCCTGTTCTATGGGGTGTTCCTCTGTAATGCCTATATATTTCATTTCGAGAAATCCGTTCGTTATCCTCCGAATGTAGCCCGGATAATCGTTATCTTGTTCCCTTCGGTTAAAATCCGGTCGTTCCATTCATTTTTGGGAACCAGCTTGTTGTCGATGGCGATAGCCGTACCTTCGATGGAGATTTGTTGCATATCGAGTAACTCTTTTATGGAAATGCTGTCTTGGGCTTCTATTTCCTTTTGATTAATATAGATTTTCATCTTTAATTGGGTTTAATGGGGTTAAAACACGAGGGGCGAAAAAATGGTTTACCGAACCATGACCGCTTCCTATTGCAATGTCGGCCCCGGTCTGTAAAGCTTGGGTGAGATATTTTTTGGCGAGGGAAACGGCATCGGTCAACCTGTGTCCCAACGCCAAATAAGAGGCGATGGCAGAAGAAAAGGTACACCCTGTTCCGTGCGTATTCCGGGTAGAAATGCGGGGTGAGGTGTAGCGAACAGGAACAGAATTGGGCATAAAGAGTATGTCGCAGGATTCTGCTCCTTTCAAATGTCCTCCTTTCACGAGAACAGCACGACAACCGGCTTGAAAAAGTCTGTTGGCTGCTTTTTCCATATCTTTCTCACTGTCGATGGCAAGTCCGCTCAGTATCTCGGCTTCGGGAATATTGGGAGTGATGACTGTCGCCTGTGGCAACAATAGTGTTTTAACAGCAGAGATAGCTTCTTCCTCGATTAGCCGACAACCCGAAGTAGAAACCATAACCGGATCGAGCACGATATTCCTTAACGGATAACGTTGCAGGCAATCGGCAATCGTTTCGATGGTCGCGCGAGAGTATAGCATGCCTAATTTAACGGTTGTACAAGGTAGGTCGTCGAGTACGGCTTCGATTTGTTGCCGCACGATATCGGGTTCGATACCTTGTATGTCCCTCACTTCGCAGGTGTTTTGTGCCGTAATGGCCGTGATAGCCGATGTGCCAAACACCCCGATGGCCGACATGGTTTTCAAATCGGCTTGTATTCCGGCTCCTCCACTGCTGTCCGAACCGGCTATTGTCAATACGACAGGATAAGTTTTCATACGGTTTGTTTCATTTAAGGGGATGCACATAAAACCGTATTGAAAAAGATAGAACTATGAACAATTCCTGCGCCGGCATTATCCGTATCAGGTTCATAGGGTATAATCTCAGCCGCTTTTAGGCACCCCTTTGTTTGTGAACAAAGGTATGGATTATTTTCTTACAGCTGATATTTCTTAATATAAATTAATGAAGATATGCTTATTCGAATAAGACGATAGAGGAGTCTTTTAAGGGGGGTGCATGTTTTGTTTTTTGAAGAAAGATTCTTTTTCACCGAAAAGCTGGTTTCGATTGACCTAACCAAGTTGCTTTTGGGTCGTATTGGACGAAAAAGAGCGCCTCCGGTCTGAGGTGGATTTTCATATTAGGCATATTTCCTGTATATTTGCCTACATATAATAAATATTAGCGTAAAGATTCATGATGAGTATTTTGTTTTTACTTGTGGGTTTGGGCTTAATCCTGTCTGGTGCTAATTTTTTGACCGATGGAGCGGCTGCATTGGCCAAAAGGTTTAACATATCGTCGCTGGTAATAGGTCTAACTATCGTGGCCTTTGGAACTTCGGCTCCCGAGTTGACAGTTAGTATCGTATCGGCTATTAATGGGAGTGCCGAACTTTCTATCGGGAATGTTGTGGGCAGTAACATTTTTAATATTTTGATGATCGTGGGTGTGACAGCAATTGTTGCTCCTATAACAATAACCAAAGGAACATTGACAAAAGAAATACCGCTCGCCATTCTCTCGTGTGTGGTTGTCTTAATTTGTGCTAACGATGTGTTTTTGGAAACCGGTACGGAGAATATACTGAATAGGGCGGACGGTTTGCTTATGCTTTGCTTTTTTGCCATATTTCTCGGGTATACGTTTGCTATCGCACACGATAATACAGGAGAAGAACAAGCTGAAATTAGACCATTATCTACATGGCGTTGTTTATTGTATATCGTTGGAGGGCTTGTCGCTTTGATTTTCGGTGGTCGGCTTTTTGTCGATGGGTCGAGCGAGATAGCCCGGTCGTTGGGAGTAGGAGAGTCTGTTATAGGATTGACTCTTGTTGCTATGGGGACTTCTCTTCCTGAATTGGCTACTTCGGTGGTAGCTGCTTTGAAAAAAAATCCTGAGATTGCTATCGGGAATGTGATCGGATCCAACCTGTTCAATGTCTTTTTTGTATTGGGCATGAGCGCTACTATTACTCCATTACCCTTGGGTGGAATAACGAATGTCGATCTATTTTATTTATTAGCGGTTTCTTTGTTGTTGTTCTTTGCCGGGAGATATTATAAGGTACGTACGATTACTCGGGTGGAAGGTGTATTTATGATTTTTGCTTATGTAGTTTACACAGGATACTTGATATATATGCTGTAAATACTATATTAAGTTGCATTCGGTAATATTCAAAAATGAAAGAGAGGCTGTGTTGTATAAACTGTTGTCTGGTGGTTTCTGAACTATACATAAATGTCAGGTGTTTTTTATGTAATTATTAAATATTTTTAATTTCTGTTTTTTTACTGATTTGTTTAATATTAGATAAATAATTTGTAAGCTGCTCAATACTATATATTTATCTGGCTTTTTGTAGAATGGGAGCATTTTTTGTAAGATTTCATTGTGTTTTTTAAGAAATGTAGCTACCTTTGCGAAAAATGTGAAGTCAGAGTACTTAGCAAAATATGCAAATATGTTTGAATCATTCTGTTGTTATTTATCCTGTTCTTCACAGAAAAGTAAATGTAATTCTTCTGAAATTGATAGTTTATAGTAATCTATCTCTTGTATGAAGCGTTATATTTATTTACCCTTCCAATAATGATTATCCACTGAGATAGGGATGGGTCAAAGAGGGGTTATAAGTGATTCTTAGAGCCGGGAAAAGCTTTCTTTTCGGTGTCCCCCAGTAGTATATAGGCGTATATTTAAGGAATGCATAAAAAATAAAGTAATTTCTTTCGCCTGAGATTTTGGGTTAACAGATAGGATTGATTTCTTTCATAGTGGGGGCGTTAGTGGATAAAGATATTTTTGCATAGAATTGGGTCAATATGTTGAAAAAATTGGGTTTATTAGTATTGAAAATGATGAATTAAATCTAATATTTTATGGGTTATATTTCGATTTTATTGTTGTCATTTTTTATTAGTTTGGGATTTTCTATTTTTATTATTCCAAGAATTTTATTGATATCGTTTAAAAAGCATTTATTCGATATGCCAGATGAACGAAAAGTACACAAAGGTATAATACCTCGTCTGGGAGGTGTTTCGTTTTTCCCTGCCGTTATTTTTACTCTTTCTTTGATGATAGGGCTGAATAGAATTTACGGGGAGGAATTGTTTCCCTCTATTATCGGAGTGAGTGATACGTCCGTTCTATCTTTTGGGTTGAGTAGTTTATTGCTGTTGTATTTGACAGGTATTACCGATGACTTGATCGGAGTTCGCTATCGTCAGAAATTTATTGTTCAAATATTCTGTGCCATTTTGTTGGTGTCTTCGGGATTATGGATCAATAATCTTTATGGAATCTTCGGAATTTATGAATTACCTCCGGTAGTGGGACTCCCGTTTACTGTATTTACTATTGTTTTTATTACTAATGCTATAAATCTAATAGATGGAATAGATGGACTGGCTTCTGGATTGAGCGGCATAGCATTGTTGTTTTTTACTATATTGTTTATTTATCAGAGGGAATGGCTGTATGCGGCTCTTGCTATCGTAACTTTGGGAACAATTATTCCATTTTTCTATTATAATGTTTTCGGAAATCCAAACCGAGGTAGAAAAATTTTTATGGGTGACACCGGATCGTTGACTATTGGCTTTATATTGAGCATTTTGGCGATTCGGTTCAGTATGTATGATAATGCAGTGTTACATCGAGTTCCCGATGCTATCGTAGTTGCTTTTTCTTTGTTGATTACACCGGTATTTGATGTTGTTCGGGTAATTTTGCATAGGGCACGTTTTGGTAAAAACATTTTCAGTCCTGATAAAAATCATATTCATCATAAATTTTTAGCATTAGGATTTTCGCATCGAGCAGCTATGATTACGATATTGCTAATCTCTGCTGGCTTTGCAGCCATGAATTTGTTGTTATTGACTCGTATAAATATAAATTTATTATTATTTTTAGACATTTTTATTTGGACCATTATGCAACTTTATCTTACTAAAAAGATTAATAGGAAAATGGCTGGTTCGAAGGCTTGATATGTTAAATTGTTATTTTAGACAAATGAAATATATTCCGAAAATTCTCTTGGCTGTGATACTTGTAGGTTTGGTATCATGCGTGCCTTCTAAGAAAATGGTTTATTTGCAGGGAGCCGATGGCTTGGAGCAGTCCCCTCAAACCATAGCGCAAGACTATGAATTAAAGATTGTCCCGGACGACCAGTTACTCATAACAGTGAGTAGTAAAGATGGTGAGTTGCTGGAAATATTCAGCAATAGTCAGGTATTAGGTAGTACGGGGGCATCGACCACGATACAGGAAACTGTCGGTTTAAGGGTCGATAAGGACGGGAAAATAGAAGTTCCTATTTTGGGTGAGATGCAGGCCGGCGGATTATCGAGAAGAGAGTTGGCCGATGCCGTCGAGAACAAGCTCATCGAGGGGGAATATGTAAAAGATCCTGTGGTGAATGTACAGATAAAGGGATTTAAGGTTTCGGTAATGGGTGAAGTAAACAGTCCCGGTGTGCAAACTATATCGGGAGATCGTATTACGCTTCTCGAAGCCTTGACTATGGCAGGTGACTTGACTCCCTCGGGAAAACGGGATAATATATTGGTAATACGCGAGGACGGAGACCAACGAAAAACTTATACCGTGGATTTAACTTCGGGCGAAAAAGTATTGGAATCACCTTGTTATTATTTAAAGCAGAACGATGTAATCTATGTGCAGCCTAATAAATCGATAGGAGTGAAAGGTAGCTCGACCTTGTCGTTTATTTCTGCCGGTAGTAGTATTATATCTCTTGTAGCATCGGTGCTGTCTATTGTGTCTATGATTATTGTGTTAAAAGATAAGTAACATCTCTATATGGAGCTCATTCAAGAAACTAAGAACGATAAGAAAAATGAAGGAGGGGTAACCCTGCGGGATATTGTCGAGTTGGTATTCGATAATTGGTATTGGATTGTGCTATCGGTCGTTATATGTATGTCGGTCGCATGGTTTTATTTAGCTATGCAAACACCGTTATACAAGAGAAGCGCGGTAATGTTAGTGAAGAGCGAAAACAAATCGGGAAACGATATGTCGGCTGTTCTTGAATTAAATGGGGGCATATCGGGTAGCGGAGTCGAGAATGAAATCTATATTTTGCAGTCGCATCAATTAATGCGTGAAGTTGTCGGACGCTTACATTTGGACGTCACTTATCAGGTAAAAAATTGGTTGCACTATGATCAGTTGTATGCCGAGTCGCCTATCCGGGTGAATTTCTTAGATGCTTATACGGCTCCGGTTTCTATGGAAATTAAGCCCTTAAATGGGAATCGTTTTTTACTGAATCAACTCAAAATAGGTAAGGAGAAAAGTGACAACGAAGGCCAAGAGTTTTTGTTCGGTGATACTATAATTTCCGCAGCTGGTCGATTTATTGTAGAGGATATCCCCGATAAAATATCGGCCTATTATAATGTACCGGTCGAAGTATCTCGTATAGACTTGAATACTGCGGCAAATATTTATCATTCGTTTATTTCGACCTCTTTGGCCGGAGAACGTACGACATTGGTACAAATAAACTGCGTGGACTCGAATATCTCGCGTGCCGAGGCTATATTGAACGCTTTGATCGATGTTTATCGGGAAACGATTATCGAAGATAAAAACCGCATTGCGACCAGTACGGCTAAATTTATTAATGAACGAGTCGAAATTATCAGTAAAGAGTTGGGTGATGTAGAGAATGAATTGACCGATTTCAAGCAAAAGAATCGCATTGTCAGTATAGATGCAGCGGCCACTCAATTTATGAGCGAAAGCAGTAAGATGAGAGACGAATTGGTGCAGCTGGAAACCGAATATGCCATCGCACGGGCGGTAGAACGTTATTTGACCGATAATGAACATAGTAAGCAGTTGATACCCAATGTATCGGGGGTAGGGGATAGTGGCTTGCAAAATCAGATAACGACCTATAACGAGATTCTGTTACAGAGAGAAAGATTAGCCGCTAATTCGGGTGAGAATAACCCTTTGGTAAAAGATTTAGACAATAATTTAGCCGCGGTAAGAGTCAATCTTACAGCCTCGATGGATAGTTATCTGTCTACACTGAAACTAAAATTGAAAAAGGCCCGGGAGGTCGAGTCGCAAACTCTCGACCATATCGAGTCGGTCCCTCAACAAGAGAAAAAGGCTTTGGGCATTATACGTCAGCAAAGTATTAAAGAGTCGTTGTATACATTCTTGCTGAATAAACGAGAAGAGAATGCTTTGCAGTTGGCTATTACCGAGGCCAATATACGGGTGATTGAGTCACCCTTCGGTTCGTCGGCGCCCGTCGCCCCGGCTCGCAGAATGTTATTGATGGGAGCCTTTATCGTGGGACTCATTATACCGTTGGCGATACAGCTTTTGCGATTACTGTGGAACACCGGTGTGAGGGGGCGTAAAGATATTGAGGATTATACGTCGATGCCTATATTGGGCGAAATCCCTTTAATGAAAGACCGAGATGGAGAACAAGCCATTGTCGTGGAAGAGAATAAGACCAGCAGTGTGGCCGAGTCTTTCAGGTTGTTACGGTCCAATATGGATTTCGTCGCTCCTCAGGCACGGGTCGTTATGTTTACGTCTACTATGCCGGGCGAGGGAAAAAGTTTCGTTTCCCGCAATTTTGCCGTAACATTGGCTATGACCAATAAAAAAGTGGTTTTGCTCGATATGGATTTGAGAAAACGCACATTGAGTAAGACATTAGATCTGACTACGAAAAACGGTGTGTCGACTTGGCTTTCCGGGAAAAACAACAGTGTGTCCGAGCTCGTTCAGTCCAGTAACATTCATGCGATGTTTGATATCATCTCGGCCGGTATTGTACCACCCAATCCTTCGGAATTGTTGATGAGCGATCGATTACCCGTTTTGGTGGAAGAGTTGAAGAAACAATATGATTATATTATATTGGATTGCGTGCCGGCATTAGTCGTAGCCGATTCTTCTATCATCGGTCGGGTAGCCGATCTTACGATCTACGTAATCCGTAACGGAATATTGGATCGCCGTTATTTGCCGGAATTGGAAAAACTCTACCGGGAGAATAAATTCAAGAACCTTACGGTTGTCATCAACGGTATCGAAATGGAGAGCAAAAAGTATGGATACGGTTACGGCTATGGTTATGGTTATGGATACGGTTACGGCTATGGAGTGGAACATGGGAGAAAGAAAAAACGTAATGTCATCTATAAAATCGCTCATAAAATAGGACGGATTTTTAGAGGGTAATAATAGTAGTAGTGGGGGTGCATAATGAGAATTTCTGAACTCTTTTATAGACTAGGGTCTTTTTTATCTTATCCGATATTTAGAAAAATGTATGGGGTAATTCAAAAGATAAATCAATTGATACATAGTGGCTTTCATGGAGCTAAATTTGCCAATGTAGGTAAGTCTTTCCGTTTGACTCCACCGATAAAATTTATAAATGGACATAAATATATATCGATAGGGAATAATGTCTATTTTCATCCAGGGCTTAGAATGGAAGCGATATGTGTAAGCACTCCACCTCGCATAATTATACACGATAATGTGAGTGTCGGTTATAACTGTCAAATCAATAGTTGTCAAATGATAGAGATAAAAGATGGGTGTCTATTGGGAAGTAATGTGTTTATAACAGATCATTATCATGGAAATGGTACATTGCAAGAATCGGCAATTTTACCATCAAAAAGAATATTATATTCAAAAGGGCCTGTTATTATAGAAGAAAATGTATGGATAGGGCAAAATGTTTCTATTATGCCCAATGTAACGATTGGTAAAGGATGTATTATTGGTGCGAATTCTGTCGTTACTCATAGTTTCCCTCCTAATTTTGTAGTTGCGGGTGTGCCGGCAAAAATAGTACGATCTTTATCTTGAGAAAAAGGAATGCCATGCCTCAACAAGAGTCACGAGTAAAGAAATCGTTACTGAATGCGAGAGTCAATCTTTATATCCTAAAATTTAGATGATAAATAATAAAAGAATAGCTAAGAATACACTTTTCTTGTATATAAGAATGTTGTTGTTGCTGGGCATTTCTTTATATACATCAAGATTGGTTCTTAGAATCTTAGGCTTTGAGGATTATGGTATATATAATATAGTAGGAAGTGTTATTGTTTTATTCGGATTTATTAATAGCGCATTAACAGGAGCAACCCGTAGATTTTTAAATTTTAGTTTAGGGAAAAATAATAATGATGAAACAAAAAATACATTCTCTGTTTGTTTTTCAATACATGTATTAATTGCAGTATTGATTTTTATACTTGGTGAAACAATAGGTCTGTGGTTTCTTAATATTTATTTAAATATTCCGGAGGAGCGTTTATATGCAGCTAATTGGGTATACCAGTTTAGTATAGTATCAACATGTATAGGAATTATAGGGGTTCCGTTTGAATCTACTATTGTTGCATATGAAAGAATGTCTATCTATGCATATATTTCTATAATGGAAGGAATTTTGAAACTATTAATTGTTTTTTTATTAATAGATTCTCCATTTGATAAGCTAATTTATTATGCTAGTTTAATTCTGCTTATTGGGTTATTAATAAATGGGATTAAATGGTTTTATTGTATTAAAACGTTTTCCATATGTCAAGTAAAATTAAGATTTGAAAGTAAGACGTTTAGGGAAATATTATCTTTTTCTGGCTGGAGTTTATTTGGACAAATAGCTTATATAGGATCTACAACGGGACTGAATATGATTATAAATATTTTCTTTGGTGTAATCTTAAATGCCGCAATGGGGATTGCTCAACAAGTAAATACTGCAATTTATAATTTTGTTTCTAATTTTCAAGTTGCATTTAATCCACAATTAATACAATCGTATTCTTCAGGAGATATGGCGGCTCATAGAAAGTTGATATCAAGGTCTTCGAGGTTATCTTATTATTTATTATTCATTATAGCACTTCCAATATTAGCTAATACAGACTTTATTTTACAAATATGGTTGACAGATGTCCCTAATAAAACAGCTATTTTTACCCAGCTAATAATAATATTTTCTTTAATAGACGCAATAGGAGCTCCTTTATGGATGTCTATGCAGGCAATAGGACGGATTAAAGTTTATCAAATAATTATTAGCTCTATAAATATTTTAAATCTGCCGTTAGCATATTTAAGTCTTAAATATCAATCATCTGCTGAGTTTATTTTTTATATAAAAATAGCGCTTGGAATAGTGATGTATATATTTAGAATTTACTATATTTTACCTAAGATTTTGTATTCGATTACTGATTATTTTAAGGATGTTTTGTTTCCTTCTTTATCTGTGTCGATTATTTCGGGATTAGGAGTATATATTATTTCATTATATACGATTGGAGTATATAAATTCTTTTTCACGACAATTGCTTCTATATTGCTTTGTGGGTTATCTATTTATTTTTTAGGTATTAATAAAGAGGAAAGGAATAAAATATCAAATATTTTAATGAAATGGATTCGCTGATTTTTACATATGAAGGATATGAAAATACTAATATAGGTGATTATATTCAAAGTTTAGCGGCAAAGCAGTTTTGCGATGATTGTAATGTCATTTATTATCACAGGGATAAATTAAATGAGTATAAAGGGCAAGATGTTAAGGTTATTATGAATGGTTGGTTTACGCATAAACCAGAAAATTGGCCTCCATCGAAACTTATACATCCGTTATTTGTAGCTTTTCATATCAATATTGATGCTTATAAATACCTATTATCTGAAAATAGTATTCGTTATCTTAAACAATTCGAACCCATAGGATGTAGAGATGAAAATACAGTTAATATGCTTAGAAGTAAAGGTGTTAATTCATACTTTTCTTCATGTTTAACTACAACATTAGGATATAAGTATAGATCCGAAAAAGAACGTAGTAAAGTTTATGTAGTAGATCCGGTACATTTTGTCCCAGAAATGAGCTATCGATTAAAAAAATATGTATTTCTATTTTACTATATAAGATTCTTTAGAGGCGTAAATCGCTATATCAGAAGTATAAAGGTAAATAATAAGTATGATTTATCTTTTTGCAAAAGGAATTATAGTAGATATGCTTCTATTATCAGATCCTATATTATTATTCGACAAATATTGTCTCCAACAGAATTAAAAAAGGTAGAGGTATTAACTCAATATCATTATGACTATGAATATCCAACGAATGAATCTCGTTTTCAGCGAGCAGAAAAATTAATTCATTTATATTCAAATGCTAAATTAGTAATCACTTCAAGAATTCATTGTGCATTACCTTGTCTTGGGTTGAATACACCAGTTATTTTTTTACAAAACGATGATGATTCTTTGGCAAGCACATGCCGTTTTAGTGGTCTGTTAGACTTATTAAATGTGATTCATTTTAGGAAGAATAAAGTGACACAATCTATTTATGCACTTCCTATAGATGTACAGAAAATAAAAAATGCGAAGACGTATTTAAAGTTTTCAGCGAATTTAATATCTAAATGTAAAAGTTTCTTTTCTAAATGACAAAAAAATATAATATATTATTTGCTTATCCAACAGGTTTTAACCCTCAGAGAGGTGGCGTTGAAAGAGTTACAGATATCTTGACAAAATCACTTTTGAGGAAAGGATATAATGTTTTTTATTTAAATTGGGAAAGAAAGAACGACGATTATAATTATCCTGTCACAGTAGTAGATTTGCCATCTTCCAGTCTTAAAGATCCTAAGAATATAAAATTTTATAACGAATTCTTAGTTAATAATGATATAAAAGTCGTTATTAACCAAAATGGATTATATGAAGGAACATATTTTTTATCGCAAGTAGAAAATCCTAATATAAAAGTTATTTCTGTTTTGCATAATGACCCATTGGGCTGTTATAATCATCTTTTCTCGGATTTGATGATTTTGAGAAATAAAACAATATTAGAAAGGTTAAAAAGGGTGGTTCGATTCTTTTTGTATAGAAGAGTAAAACGAATTATACATACATCATTGATAAATCATTATCAATTTATTCAAAAGCACCCACAATATGTTGTTCTTCTGTCAGATTCATATAAAGAAACATTAAAAAAGTATTGTAAGCTACCCAATAATTATTATGTAACGATTCCAAATCCTAATACATATAAAAATATTTCTAATATTTCAGCAAAGGATCCATTTTTGTTATTTGTTGGGCGTTTAGATAATAGATCAAAAAAACTTCCAATTCTGATAAGTATTTGGTCTAAATTATATAAATTATATCCTCAATGGAAATTGGTAATTGTAGGAGATGGCCCAGATAGAGAATCTCTTATACATATGGCGGAGGGAATATCAAACATAGAATTTGTAGGATATCAAGATCCTAAGCCATATTATGAAAAGGCTTCTATTTTCTGTATGACTTCTCTTTTTGAGGGCTTTCCTATGAGTTTAACCGAAGCTATGCAATTTGGGTGTGTTCCCATTTCGTTTGATAGTTTTTCGGCTGTATATGATATAATAAAACCGGGAGAAACAGGAGAGCTTGTAAAATCATTCGATAAAAAAGAATATATTAGAAAACTAAAGCATTTAATGGATAATGAACCATATAGAATAAATCTATCGAAAAACGCATTTGAGTATGTAAAACGATACGATATATCGAATATTTTGTTTAAGTGGATTGATTTATTTGAGCGCTAAAAATGAATAATAGAAATTATTTATTGGATGTTGCTTTTATACGAGCTATTGCTATTATTATGGTTGTAGCTTTCCATGCTTATGGCATGATGTATGCTGCAGCACATTTCCCGGCATTGAAAGATACATATTATCAGATGTATTTTACATTGAACCAGTGTGTCTTTATAAATATAGCGATGCCTATGTTCGTTTTTGTTTCGGGTTATTTGTTTGCATTTCTACGTCAGAGAGGGAAGTACCCCAATTTTGTGGATTTAGTGAAGAATAAAGCGAAACGGGTATTATTGCCATATTTCGTTTTTGGGCTAATAATGATGGCTACAACCAATAATTTCCACCCACTTGTGCTTCTTTATGGATCATATTGGCATTTATGGTTTTTGCCTATGTTATTTTGGTGCTTTATTGTGGCATATTTAATAGATAAATATGCGATAAAATCGTATTTGCAAATAATAATTCTTTTTGTGAGTTTCGTTTTATCTTTATTCCCGAGTTTCATACCGCGCATTTTAGGTACTCATAATATTACAATTTGGTTCTGTTGGTTCTATTTGGGTATGGTGGTTTATTGTCATAAAGATGTGATTATATCGAATATCGCTAAGTATAAGTTGGTATATATACTTATATTTATTTATTTATTTATCACGATTTATAAACCTACGGAGTATGCCGATGTATATTGGTATAATATAATAGCCCAAGTTTGTATGATTATATCGCTATGGTATTTATGCAATCGAGTGAATTGGGAAAAACAAACATGGGCACAACCAATAATTTCATTTGGTAATTATAGTTATGGTATTTATATATTCCACAATTGGATACAGATGTATCTCATATCATCTACGGCACAACGGTTATTTCCGTTAGAAAGATGGGCGGGAGAACATACCATATTATTCCCATTCGGTTTTTTCTTGCTATCTTTGATAATTTCTTATCTTTTAACTTGGTTATTGCTCAAAACAAAGGTTGGTAGATTTTTAATCGGATAAGGATATTTATTATGAAAACGATATTATTGATATTTGGGACACGGCCGGAGGCCATTAAGATGGCGCCGTTGGTAAAAGAATTTCAACGATATTCCGATGATTATAAAACGGTAGTCTGTGTGACAGGGCAGCATAGGGAAATGTTGGATCAAGTCTTGCAGATTTTTGAGATAAAGCCCGATTATGATTTGAATATCATGAAACAGGGGCAGGACTTGTATGATGTGACCGCCCGGGTGTTGGTAGGATTGCGCGATGTATTGAAGGCCGTTTCACCCGATGTGGTGTTGGTTCATGGCGATACGACCACCTCTATGGCGGCGGCATTGGCGGCGTTTTATCAACAAATACCGGTGGGACATGTCGAGGCCGGGCTGCGCACGCACAATATATACAGCCCATGGCCCGAAGAGATTAACCGCCAGTTAACGAGCCGAATCGCTACCTATCATTTTGCTCCGACTCCGTTGAGCCGGCAAAATCTTTTAAATGAAGGGGTAGAGCCTGCCCATATACATGTTACCGGCAATACGGTCATCGATGCGCTCTATTGGGTCGTTGACCGAATAAAAAGCGATGGAGCTTTGTCCCAAACATTAAGTGAAGAACTTTTACATAGCGGATATGATGTGAACCGACTATCGCAGGGGAAGAAATTAGTGCTGATAACCGGTCACCGAAGAGAGAATTTCGGAGATGGATTCATACGGATATGTAAAGCCATAAAAACATTGGTAGAGCAATACCCCGAGGTTGATTTTGTCTATCCCATGCACTTGAATCCCAATGTGCGCAAACCCATTCACGAAGCCTTTGATGGTCGTTCGTATGACAATATGTATTTTATTGAACCGTTGGAATATCTGTCGTTCGTTTATTTAATGGAGAAGTCGACCATCGTATTGACCGATAGCGGAGGTATACAGGAGGAGGCTCCGGGATTGGGCAAACCGGTATTAGTCATGCGCGATACGACCGAGCGTCCCGAGGCATTGGAGGCAGGGACGGTTAAATTGGTGGGTACCGATTACGACAAAATTGTGGGCGAAGTATCGCGGTTGATAGACGATCCCTTGTACTACAAAACGATGAGTGAAGCCGTAAATCCTTATGGCGATGGAAAAGCCTGTGAAAGAATAGTAGAAATATTGAAATAAAAAATATGAAACTAAGCATTATCATCATATCATATAATACAGAAGATTTATTAAAAAATTGTATATCTTCTATAATCTCGTCAATAATTTCATTTGATTATGAAATTATTGTAGTGGATAATCACTCTACAGATGGTAGTTTGGAGATGTTAAAGACAAATTTCCCCCAAGTAAAAGTTATTGCCAATAAGGAAAATTTATTATTTGCAAAAGCTAATAATCAAGGCGCAACTATTGCAAAAGGGGAATATTTATTGTTATTAAATAGTGATACGATTGTTTATGGTGATAATATAAATCGTTTAGTCAGTTATTTTGAGACACTGGGGCAATCGGTAATCTGTGTCGGCCCTAAAATATTGAATGAGGATGGCAGTATTCAATCACAGGGATTTACAGGATTGAGTCATTGGGCTACAATTACAAAACATTTTAAGTTGGGAGTAATATTACCCAGTTTTATAGGAAAACGAATATTGCCTCCCGGTACTTATCCGTTTAATCGAAATGAACCTCATGAAGTCGCTTGGGTTTTAGGTGCATGTATGTTAATTCGATCTGATTTGTATCATAAGGTTGGGGGACTGAATGAGAATCTTGAATTTTATGGAGAGGAACCGGAGTTTGGATTTAGGACTTCAAAACAAGGATTCAAAACTGTCTATTATCCTTATGCCGAAATTATCCATTTAGGAGGTAAAAGCACATCGAAAAGTTTCAAAAAAATAGACGACGCTTTGCGTCGATATGCTGCCTTAGTTAAGCAAACGGTAGGTTATTCTTATGCGATATGGACTTCCCGGATAACTAAGACATCGTATTGTTTAAAATATTTGTTAACATTTAGGGGGGGGTATTAGAGCTTATTAACAAAGAAGCCCTTGTAATCAAGTATTTAAAACAACTTAATAGAAAGAAATGATAATAGCGTTGAATTGATTGTTAATCACCAATGAAAATTTTATTTATCGCCTCTGGTTATTTACCTTATACATTCTCTGAAAATTTGTGTAATGCTAAGCTCGTTTATGCTTTACAAGAAGCAGGTTGGCATGTAGATGTTATTTCTAAGAAAGATAATGGACCGACTTATAGTACAGAATGGCAAGAACCATGGTTGCCATTGAAAGAGCATACTTATGAGGTCTCTTATTTTGTTGGTGGAAAATTGAGTCGATTGTATGATTTGTTGAGATCGAGTATTATGATGGGGGGATTTCCTGTCGATGGTATCCGTTGGGCAAGAAGGGCTTATCAAAAGGCAATGAGTTTACACAAAAGTAATCATTATGATGTGGTAATTACACGTTCACCCAGTGATGTTCCTCACATCGTAGGATATAAATTTGCAAAAAAAACAGGTATAAAATGGATTGCAAATTGGAATGATCCTGCTTCGACGATTTGGCCAGAACCGTACACTCATCATTTCTCAAAGAAGGCATATCGTTTACGGGATAGATATAATAAATTATGTCTGCGTCATGCAACAATCAATACATTCCCATCAAGTTGGTTATTGATGCATTTCCAAGATAACTACTCATTATTGAAAGATAAACGGAATGTTGTAATACCGCATATAGCAATGCCTGACGGGTTGTATGATCAAACATCGGTATTACCGAAAGATGATAAATTGTATTTATGTCATTCGGGAAATTTATCTTCGGAGCGAAATCCCGAGTTGATGTTTAAGGCTATTCGGGAATTGATAGAAGAGGGATATACGTCTGTGAAGTTTGATATTATGGGGCATATTAATGACTATACTCAACAATTGATAGAAAAATATGCATTAAATGGCTATGTTTCTTTCATAGGAGGATTCTCTTACTTAGATGCATTGAGAAAGATGCAGTCTTATCATGTGTTCGTCCTATTGGAGGCTAAGATGGAAAAAGGTATATTCTTCCCCAGTAAATTTACCGATTATGCACAATTAAACAGGCCGATTTTAGCTATTTCCCCAAAAGAGGGTTTTGCAAAAGAAATGCTATCTTGTTATGGTGGGGGAATTGCTGTTGATAATGAAGATTATCGATCGATTAAATCAGGTTTATTAAAGTTATATCAAAGTTGGGAACAAAAGAAACTTTTTGAAGAATATAACACAAATAAGTTATATCAAAATTTTTCTGCTCAAAGAGTTGTAGAACTTTATAAAACTTTACTTTCGTGAAAGATTTCATTCGTCGAATAAGGATTCAGATAATTCGTATCCTTTCTTGTGGCAAGCGTCGGTTACCTATAAAAGAAAGGATATTAATCATTGCCCCGCACCCCGATGATGAAGTGTTGGGGTGCTCGGGATTGATACAAAGATCGTTAAAAGAAGAGAAGCCGGTAGATGTCGTCATATTATCTGGTGGAGGTAAAAGTCATAGTGGTTGTTGCAGTATTGATGAAAAAGAATTGATAGAATCTAGGCGAGCTTTATCACGAACGGCTGCCGGTATATTGGGGCTGCCATTGAATCATCTTCATTTTCTTGATTATCCCGATGGTGAAATTTCATTCGATTGTCCGGAGACCTGTAAATTGAGAACCTTGATCGATAAACTTCGACCGAGGACTATTTTTATTCCCCATAAGGGAGAAGGGTGGAACGACCACTTGGTTGCGGGTGACATAATGAAGAAATTGATAGGAGAGGACTCGTGCGTGGAATTGTATGAATATTGTGTGTGGTTTTGGTATTATAATACATGGAATATCGATTGGAAAAATGCTTGTGTATTGAAAATGAATAGACAGGAGCATACTGCTAAAAATAGAGCTATTGATGCCTATATACAACCGGTAGCACCTTGTGGCCGTCCTTGGTCGGGTGTTTTACCTAAGGTTTTTGTTGGGGCAAATCGTTGGAGGGGGGAACTATATTTTAGGGAACGATAATGGGAGAGATAGGACAGCAAGCTATTATTATAGGAAATTCTTTCAATAATACACTCGGATTAATTCGAAGCCTTGGAGAAGCAGGAATTGATATAATTCTTTTCCTTGTGGGGGCTTCAGATCGATTATGTATTGTGAAAAGTCGTTACTTACGAAACAAAAAAATATTTCAAGTCGAAAAGGTTGAAGATTGTTTGCCTATTTTGAAGCAGATTGCTAATGGTTTGAATACTAATGTGATAATATGTACTAATGATATGGCAGCTCAGTTTATCGATCTAAATGAACATGAATTAAGCCAGTATTACAGTACTCCTATGCAAGGTGGCCAATTAGGTAATTTAATGAATAAAGATGTGCAATGTCATCTAGCTGAGGAATGTGGATTTACTGTTCCTAAATCACTTGTATATAGAAGGGGAAATGAATTCCCTAAGAATCTGAATTATCCATTATTATTGAAACCTATTAATAGTAATGAAGGTGCGAAATCGGATATTCATATATGTAAGACTTACGATGATGTGGAACAAAGTCTTTCACGATCATCTGCTTGTCAAGAATTTATTATTCAAGAATATATAGAAAAAGAATATGAGATAAATCTCATAGGTGTTAGTACAAGCCATGGAGTTTATGTACCTGGTGGAATAAGAAAAATTCGTCATTATCCAACAATTTATAGTCCCTGTTCTTTTGGCTTATTTCAGTCTGTTAATAAAATAAATATTGATACAACTCCGATTATAAAATTTATTACCCAAGTGGGGTATCGTGGTCCGTTTAGTGTGGAATTGTTGCATAAAGGGGATAAGGATTATTTTATGGAAGTGAATTTTCGACATGATGGATTGGCGTATGCTGCAACTGCAAGTGGGGCAAATTTACCTGCTTTATTGTTTAGGGAAAATGGTACTTCTATTCAGGTGAAAGATATTTATATGATGGATCTTTCCATTGATTTTTGTCACGTAAAAAATGGTAATCTTTCTTTGAAAGATTGGATAAAAGATTTTCGAAGAACCGGTTGTTTTCTTAATTATAACAGGAAAGATAAACAGCCGACAATATCATATTATAAGAATAAAATTAAACAAAAGTTGCACTTGTAAGTTATGACTATCCTCATTTGCATACCTTGTTTGATGACCGGTGGAACGGAGATTCAGACGTTGAATCTTGTACAGGCACTTGTTGTCGGAGGACATCGGGTAGTGACGACATGCTATTTTGAATATAGCGATGATATGGTCGTTCGATTTCGAAAAGCCGGTAGCGAGGTGGTTTGTCTGAGTCCTACCGGAACGCGAGTGAATGGTTGGCGGGGAATACTTTTTTTATACAAAGGATTACGCAGGGTATTGAAGCAGTATAAGCCCGATGTAGCTCATGTGCAATATATGGCTCCGGGTGCTATTCCTATCCTGTTGCTACGATGGTTAGGTGTACGGCAGATTATTGCTACGGCACATACAGCTGCCGATATATATCCCAGTTTGCGATTGATACATTTTATTCAACGACATTGTGTGCGGGCATTTACATGTATTACCGAACTGGCCGAGCGATCTTTCTTCGGGACATCTCGATTGTATAATGAGAATACTCCTTTGAACAAACGCAACCATTTTACGATTTATAATGCGTTGCCTCCCGGCTTTTCTATTGTGAGTGAAAATAGGAGTTTTTCTCGCCCAATCACGATAGGGGTTGTCAGTCGGTTAGAAGAGATTAAGGGTATGGATTGGGTTATTCCGGCATTCGCACAGGTGAAAAAGCAATATCCCGATACCCGATTGGTGATTGTGGGGGACGGTTCTTTGCGGGTGAAAATGCAACGACAGGCACAAGAATTCGATTGTACCGAATATCTCGAGTGGGCAGGTCGTCAACCGCAGGAGAGATTGATGGAGTGGTATCGCCGCATGGATATCGTGCTGATGCCCTCCCGTAGTGAAGGGTTTGGACTGACGGCTATCGAGGCAATGGCGAACGGTTGTGTGGTGGTCGCTTCTCGGACGGGGGGATTGCCCGAAGTTGTTCAAGACGGAGAAGTCGGGCTGTTGCACGAGGTTGGTTCAATTGACGATATGGCAAATAAAATCATATCGCTGATCGCGACTCCTGAGTTGTTGCAAAAATATTCATCAGACGCGATACGGTATGTTCGTAGGTATAGTTTTGAACGCTATTCTCGATTGTTTAATGATTTGTATAGGCGGTTGATATGAGTCTTTTTTTGAATTTATTAGCATTAATAGCTTTCGTGTTTATATCCATTTGGATATTTACACCTAAATTTGATAAATATAGACTACTTAAATTTCCAGAAAATAGAGATTACTTATATCGCATTAATCGAAATATGTATTTTTTGATTTTTGTGGTTTGTACGGCGCCCTTTTTTTTAGGACAGTTTTCATTGATCAAATATGGTATTTATTTTTTAGCTTTAATTTATCTTTTAATTTTAGGGAAAATTAGAGTTAAGGTAGATGTAATAGTGGGTGCTTATTTGCTATTCTTTTTGTGGTTGATTATTTCCACTTCCTATTCAGAATCACGGTATGATTCTATGATGCTATTAATTAAATATTCTATTCCTTTATTATCTTTATGGTTAGGTTATAGTGCTATAGGGGGGAAATATGATTTATATTATTTTTCAAAATCCGTAGCTAAAACATCTGGTGTTTATGCTTTTATCGCAGGAGGTGTGAGTGCTGTATTTATGCCGTGGTTATATTTTTCTCCTTTTGGAGCAATGTTCTTAACATATGCAGGGCTGGCCGATTACTTTACTTCTATATTCGTGGTATTTTTTATATTACATTGGATAACAGGGCGTAAAATTTATTTATGGGGAGCCTTGTGGTTGTTATTATCGACTATATTGGAAGTGGTACGAACCGGTTTAGGGGGAATGGCATTGGTCGGTACATTTTTTGTATTCTTTCGATATAAATTGAAATCTATTCCATATATTATAGTTACAGTAATTTTATTTATAGGTATCGTCTTGTATGTCCCAAGTGTCAATGAAAAATTTTTCGGTGAAAATTCAGGGACAGTTGATGCTACTGATATTGTTCAAGGTAGTGCTTTGAGTATGGATAATATCCAAACGTCTGGTCGATCGTTTTTATGGGAGTTAGCAATGAATAAGTTTTATAAGCCGAATCCTATAATCGGTTCAGGATTGGGAACAACGACTCATTTTATAAAAGAACGTGCTCAGAAAGAACATACCGTAGCACTATTGCATAGTGATTATGTACAAATATTGTGTGATAATGGTATTATAGGTATTGTGTTATTGGCTTTATTCTATTTTAGTATCGTCTATAAGGTCTTTATATATTCTTGGAATGGTGTTGATCCATGGATTAAAGTTAGTGGAATTATGGCTGTATCGAGTATGGCAGGAGTTGCTTTCTCTATGGGATTTGATAATGTGGTCTCTCATTCGATGACTTCATTGATCAATCCTTTTATATTTATAGGATTTTTTTTGAAGTTTATCGATTTAGCGAAATATGACAGCTTATCTTAGTGAAAAAATTAGAATTTTATCTTTTTTTTCTATGGTATTGGTTGTCTTTTTACATGGACAACTGATATCTATTTCTTCGGGATATGTATTGTGGATACAGCAGTTTGTTTCAGGAGAATTAACACGGATTGCTGTGCCTCTCTTTTTCGTCATATCAGGTTATCTATTTTTTCAGAATTTTTCAGTGCCGTTGATTCCATTTTTTCAAAAGAAGATTCAAAAACGGATATATACATTATTAATCCCATATTTGTTTTGGAGTATTTTTGGTATCATTTCTTTGTATGTAATGCAACAAATTTTACCGGTCTCTTTTTTCTCCTCGAAGGATTTGATTGCGAATTATGATATACAAGAAATCTTATATGCTATTTTTATACAACCGGTAGGGACATATCAGTTGTGGTTTTTGCGAGATTTATTTATTGGGGTTATTTTTAGTCCGGTTATTTATTGGGGAATAAAACATGTAAGAATTTTCTTTTTGTTAGGCTTATTTTTTTTATGGATTAATGGAATACAGTATTTCGTCAGTATAGAATCTATTTTCTTTTTCACTGTTGGTGCATATATTGCGTTGAGATATAAGGACTGTTTAAAAGCAAAACATTTGTGCCCTTTTGTGTATTGCTTATTAGTCTGTGTATGGGTTGTTTATTGTAGTGTATTGGCTTATTATAAACTTGGTTATTCATATCATTGTTTGGGTATTTTATTAGGAATAGTAGTTGTATGGTATTTATATGATGGCGTATATTCTTATTTAAATCGCATAAAAAAATTACAAGAAATTTCCACATATTCTTTTTTCGTTTATGTGACTCATGAACCATTGTTAACTGGAATAAAAAAAATATTGTTGAGTATAAGTAGTAGTTCGTCTTCTATGATCTTAATAATTTATTTTATTACACCATTAATTACTATTTTTATAAGCCTTATTATTGGAAAATTTTTTAGAATGAGAATACCAAAAATATATCATATTATTTCAGGAGGTCGATAGTTTATGATATCCATAGTTATACCTTTATATAATAAAGAGAAGCAGATAGCCAATACTTTACAATCTGTTTTTAAGCAGACTTTTCAAGATTTTGAAATTGTGGTTGTCGATGACGGCTCGACAGATAACAGTGTAGAGGAAGTCGAGAAATTTGATGACTCTCGGATTCGATTGATTTATCAAACTAATGCCGGCGTTTCTGCAGCTCGGAATCGGGGGATAGAAGAAGCCCGTGGAGAGTTGATTGCATTTCTTGATGCCGATGATGAGTGGAAGCCGGAGTATTTGGCAACACAATACGGACTTTATCAAAAGTATCCCGAATGTAGCGTATATGCTTGTAATTACGAGTTCCGGGATTCCAAGGGGAATGTAACACCTACAATTATCCGTAAATTGCCTTTCGAAGGAGAAGATGGAATCCTATCCAATTATTTCGAGGTAGCAAGTTGTTCACACCCTCCATTATGGACATCGGCAGTAGTTGTAAAAAAGTTGGTCATACAAGCTGTTAGGGGATTCCCCATAGGTATTAAATCAGGTGAAGATTTGTTGACTTGGGCAAGATTGGCGGTGAGTGGGACAATTGCTTATTCTATAAAGTCTTTGGCGATGTTTATTCGAGATGAAGGCTTATTTAATAAGGATCAGCAATTGAGAGTTCCGGAGAAAGAGGATATTGTAGGGCAGGAATTGAAAAAGTTATACAATATAAATCATCATATAGTCGGGCTGAATAAATATGTTGCGCTATGGCATAAAATGAGGACTCGCATTTTTATTGATAAAAAGGATAGAAGGCAGGCAATTAAAGAATGTTTAATTTCGATGAAGTATAATATGAATCTAAAAATACTCGTCTTTTTAGTTTTAATATTTTTACCATTATCATTTTCAAGAAAAGTATTTAAATTTTCAAATACACGATGAAAGTAGTGTTTCTTCATACCGATTTTCGTATTTATTGGCCCGCTCGACTTGATGCGTTAAATAAAGCTTTTTCTCAAAGAGGCAATCAATTGGATATTATTGAAATTGCAGGGAAAGGGAGTCCTTATTCATTTTCTGATACAGTAAAAAGCACGAACTTAAATTGGCATATACTTTTTCCGGATCAAAGACCCGAATGTTTGAGTGGTAATACAATAAAAAAAACGTTATATCGATTATTGAACCAAATAGCCCCCGATATAATTATAGCAGGAGCTATTGCATTTCCTTCGGGGGCATTAGCTGTAACTTGGGGACAGGAGCATGATTGTAAAATTATAGTGTTTGATGATGCAAAAATTGAAGCTGTAAAGCGCAATTGGATTATAGAGCGTATTAAACGAACGGTCTATAACGGGGTGGATGCTATGCTATATCCGGCATTTGAGTGGGAGAGAACAGGTCGATATTGGGGATTTATTCCGGAACAATTATTTTATGGAATTGATGTGGTCGATAATGATTTTTGGGCAACACCTCGGGCTTTGAAATATGATTGGGGGAACTATTTTGTATCTGTTGGGCGTCAGATTCCTAAAAAAAATTATTTGTCGATAGCGAAAGCATATTGTAAATATGCCAATGAAGTAGGCTCTTCGGCGTATAAATTGGTATTAATTGGTGACGGGCCAGAGCATGGAATAATCGTAGACTATGTGAATCAAGTGGGGCATACCGATGATGTGATTTTCCTTCCATTTTTACCTCAGGAGGAGCTTCCTGCCATTTATCAAAATGCCAAAGCTCTTAGTAGTAGTAGTAGTAGTAGTGAGACATGGGGATTGGTTATTAACGAAGCTATGGCTTGCGGTTGTCCAATTATTGCAAGTGTTCAATGTGGAGCGACAAATACATTAGTACAAGAAGGAAAAAACGGATTTCGTTTTTCTTGTGAAGATATAAATCGATTAGCTGAATTGATGATAAAAATACATAACTTGACAGATAAGCAAAGACAATCAATGAGAGAGGCTTCCAAAACTATAATTGCGGATTGGGGGCTTGATCGTTTTGTCAAAGGGTGTTTTGAGGCAATGGGTTATGTTTCTACTCATCCTAAACGAAAAGTTTCTATTGTAAGTAGATTTATTATCAAACTTTGGAAAGGTCGCTATAGACCTGTGTAAAAAAATATATATTTTAATGAAAATCCTTATCGTCCATAATAATTACGGGAAGTATAGTGGAGAAGAGGCGGTTGTCGATAAGATGGCAGACATGCTTACGTCTCACGGTCATGAGGTGGCGTTTTATCGCCGGACAACCGAGGGGGTAAGAGAATCGGCCGTTGGGAAGATAAAGGGATTCTTGTCGGGGATTTATTCACCGTCCGGAGTGCGAGGTATGCGGGAGGCCTTGCGACGGGAACGTCCCGATATTGTGAATGTGCACAATCTGTATCCGTTTATTAGTCCGGCTGCACTTTTCGAGTGTAAAAAGGCCGGAGTTCCGGTTGTTATGACTATACATAATTTCCGATTGATTTGTCCCACGGGATTGTTTATGCGTGATGGTTTGCCGTGTGAAGTGTGTTTGGATCGAGGTAATGAGTGGAGTTGTGTGCGATATAATTGCGAATGTAGTCGATTAAAATCGATTGGATATACCCTTCGCAATGTGTATGCCCGTTGGACAGGGGCTTATCGAAAGAATGTAGCTGCGTTTGCTTGTATTACCGATTTTCAACGACAGAAGTTGATTGCTGCTGGATATGATTCGGAGAAAATAGTGGTTATCCCTAATTTTTTACCCATGCCGAAGTTATATGAAAACGAAGTCGGTAAATATATAGCTTTTTGTGGACGTATCAGTAGAGAAAAAGGAGTTGATTTAATTTTAGAAATAGCTCGTCGGAATCCTTATATATTGTTTAAGTTGGCAGGGGAAGTGAGGGATAAAGGACTTGTTGAAGATTTACCGTCTAATTGTGAATTAGTTGGATATTTATCGGGTGAGTCTTTATCTCGATTTTATAGGGAGTCTGCTTTTTTCGTTATGGCGAGTAAGTGGTACGAAGGGTTCCCTATGGCTATTCTCGAAGCTGCTTGTTACGGGAAACCTACTATCGGGCCGGCTCATGGTGGTTTTACCGAGATTATCGGTCGGGGAGAGCAGGCGATAGGAGCCTTGTTCGATCCTAATAGTCTAGATGATTTGGAGCGAAAAGTGGTATCGTTGTGGAACCGTCCCGACGAGATTGCTCGATTGGGTGAGAAGGCTTTCGAGAAACTGAAACGGGAATATTCGTCGGAAGTAATTTATCAAAAATGGGATAATCTATTTCAAAAATTAGTATGAAACAGTTATGCAAGAACAATTTAGGGGGGGGGCAAAAATCGTGCCAAAATAAATATAGGTTATCTATTGTAGATATTATGCAAGGTATTGCTATGTTATGGGTTATAATTGGACATCATTTATTAGATTTTATGCCATTGATATATAAATCAGTCCATTATTATATTTATTCTTTTCACATGCCTTTATTTATATTTATATCTAGTTTTTTAATTGCTTATTCATATAAAGAAATATCGTATAAGGATTATGTGTATCGAAAATTTCGAAAATTTTTTATTCCGTATGCATTAGTCGGTGGGCTTGTAATAGGACTAACTGCTATGCGATACGGAATAGATATAGTATTTAAGAATATACTTTATCTTTTAGTTTCTCCAAAACAATCTGAAGCTACATTTTTGTGGTATATTTACTTGCTTTTTTTCTTGTATGCTCTTTATCCTTTTTGTGTTAGGGGAGTGCAAAAGTTCAAGATATATTTTGAATTTTTATTATTACTGATAGGAGTATATTTTTATTTGTACCCAATTCAAATATCGATATTGTGTATAGACTATTTTACAAAGTACTTTTTATTTTATGTACTAGGATTGGTTGCAGCTTGGCATTTCTCTTTTTTGAAAATATATTTAAATGTATTAAAAATCATAGGATTAATATCTTTTTTCTTATTTGTTATTCTAACAACTTATGTATTTGTTCAATCAAGAAATTCGATTTATTTGATGTTGTGCTTTTTTGCAATACCTGCAATGTATGGATTGGCTAATATTCTTAAGTTTATACCATCGATAAAAAAAGTACTTATAAATATCTCGAAAAATTGTTTCCATATCTATTTGTTGCATATGTTTTTTATACAAGGGATTGCTTGGGTATTTATGAAAGTCTATGCCTGTAAAATAGAATCAGTGGAAATAATGTTTTTTTATATAGTAATTTCTACTACTATTTCAATAATAGGACCAATCGTTTTGTTTAAATTATATGATAAACTTAAATTGAAGTTCATTAGATAAATATTCAATGTAGACTATTTGATCTGAGGAAATGATATAACAAACTAATAATATGAAACAATTATGCAAGATCAATTTGGGGGATAAAAATCGCACTAATTGGCTTGGGTGAAAGAGGGTACATTCTGTTTGGTGAAAAGGTTGATGTAAAAATTTGTACAGTTTTAATTTTTTCTATTTTCTTCTTAGTGAAATTACGAGAAGCCGGGACTTTTGAATCGTAAGCAAGAGGTGTATTGTTTCAGTAAATATTTTTCTGCTTCTGTGATTCCCGTTTTGGGGAAGGAAAAAGATTCGGAACGGTGTAGATAGGGAATAACGAGGGATTATATTTCAAGTAGAGTAAATACATTCACAAACCGAGTAAATAAGTCATCGATGGGCTCGGTCTGAAATCAAATAAGCGGGTAAGATTGTTTTATAGTCGGGATAGGGGAGTTCCGACAGTCACTTTATATATCAATTTTTATGGAGAATTATTTCAATATCAGGTATGAGTTTGATAAACGAGCTGTTTTACAGGCTATCGACGAAGCGTTGTTATTGGGGAAGCCGGGATATATATGTGTCTCGGACGGGGTTATTTTAAGTACGGTAAACCGGGACCCGGATTACAGACAGGTTGTAGATGGAGCGATGTTCTCTATTTGTGACAGTGGTTATGTACCCTTGTATTTGCGGTGGATTTATGGTATAGAACGTCACCAGTATTGCGGAAGCGAGATTTTTATGGATATTGTCCATATGAAGCGATATAAAATGGCTTTTCTCGGAACGACGCAAGCGACTTTAAACGGGCTGCAAAATAACTTGTCGGAGATAGATCCGCGAATTGCAAACATGTGGTTTTATTCATTACCTTATAAGAGAGTCGAAGAATTTGACTATCAAGCTATTGCCGAGATGTTGGAAAAAGATGGCGCCGAGATTATTTGGATTGCATTGGGTGCTCCCAAGCAAGAGATATTTATGAGCAAATTGAAACCCTATTTGAAACGAGGGGTGATGATCGCTGTGGGAGCGGCATTCAAATTTTATAGCGGAACCGATGTGAACAGGGCTCCTTATTGGATGGTGCGGGCTCATTTGGAATTTTTGCACCGAATTTATTGCGAACCGAAAAAGCAAATAGGGCGTTGCTCGATGATTGTGGAATCTCTGCCTAAATTGCTTTATCAAGAGTGGAATCGCAAGCGAAAACGTAAAAAATTGGCGGGAAAAACCGAGTGATTGATTCGAGGAAGTAGGCCGGTAGAGCCGAATTTGAAAATTTGACACTACATTTATCTTTTGTTATATTTATGGAATATAAGATGGGTCTTATCAAAAGACCTAAGCGAGCTTAACTTTTTTGCTTTCGACTTTCCCTATATTTGTAGAATATAGGATACGATCCGGCATAGCTCATTCGGAAATGTGATTTCCGTTTGCCTTTGCACTCACCTTTCGCTATATTTGTCACTACGAATATAGGATACGGTTCGGTATAGCCAAATCGGAAATGAAATTTCCATTTGTCTCTGCTCTCACCTTTCGCTATATTTGTAAAATGAAGGGGTTACTTCGGTAAGGAACTCGAATAAGCTCGTTTTTTGCATTCGGCTATATTTTTATGATGACATTATAAATAGATGAAATAATCAATAAAAGCGAATAAATACAGTTATGAAAACAGCGCTAATTACCGGTATTACCGGGCAAGATGGGTCATTTCTTGCAGAATTTTTATTGGAAAAGGGATATGAGGTGCACGGAACGATTCGTCGGTCTTCGGTAGATTACCGTGAACGTATAGCCCATTTGGAAGGTCGGCCTCATTTCCATTTGCATTATGCCGATTTAGGAGACTCGATGAGTCTGATTCAGGTGGTCGGGAAAGTAAGGCCCGATGAAATATATAATTTGGCAGCTCAGAGCCATGTACAAGTGTCATTCGATGCCCCGGAATTTACAGCCGATGTAGATGCCACCGGTGTGCTTCGCATTCTTGAAGCCGTCCGCCAATGTGGTTTGGCCGAAACTTGTCGCATTTATCAGGCTTCGACGTCGGAGTTGTATGGTAAGGTAGAACAAGTTCCGCAAAACGAACAGACTCCATTCCACCCGTACAGCCCTTATGCAGTGGCTAAGCTCTATGGATTTTGGATTGTCAAAGAGTATCGTGAGGCTTATAATATGTTTTGCTGTTCGGGTATCTTGTTTAACCATGAATCGGAACGTCGAGGGGAGACTTTCGTGACTCGTAAGATTACATTGGCTGCCGCTCGTATTGCACAAGGGAAACAAGAGAAGCTCTATTTGGGAAATCTTTCGTCGTTGCGGGATTGGGGATATGCCAAAGATTATGTAGAGTGCATGTGGCTCATTTTACAGAATGATAAACCCGAGGATTTTGTGATTGCTACCGGTGTACAGCATTCGGTACGGGAGTTTTGTCAGTTGGCATTCCATCATGTAGGTATAGAATTGGATTTCGTAGGCGAAGGGGAGAATGAAAAGGGTATAGATCGGGCGACCGGGAAGGTCGTTGTCGAGGTTTCTCCTGATTTTTATCGTCCTACCGATGTGGTGAATTTGTGGGGGGACCCGACAAAAGCGAAGAAAGAGTTGGGGTGGAATCCCATGAAGACCTCTTTTGAAGAATTGGTGAAGATTATGGTCGATGCCGACATGGCAAAAGTGGCGGTTGAGAGAGCCGGAGACGAGATTCGCATGAACTTGGCTGAATATTTGGAAAAGGGTATTGTTAAATAAGAAAAGAATCGGTATGGAAAAGAGTGCCAAAATATATGTAGCTGGGCATCATGGATTGGTGGGATCGGCTATTTGGAAGAATTTGCAGGAAAAGGGTTACACCCATTTGATAGGGCATTCTCATAAAGAGTTGGATTTGCTCGACGGGGTTGCTGTGAAGAGATTCTTTGACGAAGAGCAACCGGAGTATGTGATTTTGGCGGCCGCTCATGTGGGGGGGATTATGGCAAACAGTATCTATCGGGCAGATTTTATCTATCAAAACTTGCAAATACAGCAGAATGTCATCGGTGAAAGTTTCAGACATGGAGTAAAGAAATTGTTGTTCTTGGGCAGTACTTGCATTTATCCGCGTGATGCTCGACAGCCGATGAAAGAGGATGCATTGTTAACTTCTCCGTTGGAATATACGAACGAACCGTATGCGATTGCCAAGATTGCCGGTTTGAAAATGTGTGAAAGTTTTAATTTGCAATATGGAACCAACTATATTGCTGTAATGCCTACTAACCTCTATGGTCCTAACGATAATTTCCATTTGGAGCGAAGCCATGTGTTGCCTGCTATGATTCGTAAAATACATTTGGGAAAATGTTTAATGATGGACGATTGGGGCGCTGTTCGTAAAGATTTATCGTTGCGGCCAGTGGAGGGTATCGACGGAACCGCCACAACAGGAGCTATTCTCACGGTGTTGAGTAAGTATGGTATTTATCCCGATTATGTGGAATTGTGGGGGACCGGGAAACCATTACGTGAGTTTTTGTGGAGCGAGGAGATGGCCGATGCTTCGGTATATATTCTCGAACATGTCGATTTCTCTGATGTGAAAGGTGATAACTCGGAAGTAAGGAATTGCCATATCAATATCGGAACAGGTAAAGAAATAACCATAGCTGCTTTGGCTCACCGGATACGGGAAGTTGTCGGTTATGAAGGAGAGATTCGGTTCAATGCCGATAAACCGGACGGGACCATGCGTAAATTGACAGATGTTTCCAAACTACATGCTTTGGGGTGGCATCATAAAATCGAGATAGAGGAGGGGGTACAAAAGATGTACGATTGGTATATCGCAGACCACACGGATTTGTTTCGTTAAGATAGTTCTACCCAACATATAAAAAAGCCCAGAAAGATTGAGTCCTTTCTGGGCTTTTTTATATTTGACTTTTACAGAATATGGCTTGGCTCAAATAAAACGAATTTATTTTAAGTCCGTTTTCCGTAATGTTTTTTGTTGAAGATGGTTAGTCTGTCCAGTTCATTAACTTACGGAGAAATGGGGTCAGTTCGTCAGCCATGCGTTGTTGTTGTAAAAGGCTGGGATGCCAGCTTGCTCCGTATCCTAATTCTCCGGTTTGGGGAGTCATATCGAAACGATATACTTCGAGGTCTCCGGCTTTGTGAAGTGTATCGGAGAGTCGGTCGAGCGTATTTTTAACCAAAGACAACGACTCACCATGAAGCATACAGCCTGTAAGCCACACGATTTTGGCTTTTGGATAATTATTGCGTACTGTTTTATGGAAAGCGAGATAGGCATTATACAAACGATCCGTATCATAACCGGGCGTGCTGGTATCGTTTGTACCGAGGTTTATGCATACGACGTCTGGTATATATCGGGAGAAGTCCCAAATTTCGGAGGAATCATTGAAAAGAGTTTGATAATACATGGCAGGCATACAGTCTGGACTGCCTTCACGTGGCCCGTTATAATTTCGATAGATACCTATTCCACTGCGAGCTGTCGCAAAATGTTGGGCATGGAGGTTTCGGGCGGTGATTGCGGCGTAGGTGTAATAGTGATTTTCCGTTTCTTCGGTAAAGGGATCGGAGGCTTCAACACTCTCTATTCCGTATCCGCATGTGATGGAATTACCGATAAATTCGATTTTGCGTTGTGGAAGATTGGGCGGGAATACCAAGTTTTTCCCTTTGTCAAGCAAAAAGCCTTTGAATTCCGGTTGACGATGGAAAGCCTCTATTACATTCATGATAGTCACGGTATGAACCGTATCGTTTAGTGCAGAGGCAAGGGTAACGATCGAGTCGGAGGGGGAGTTGAATGAAATTTTGAAAGGGGCAGCATTGTCGATCTTTACCATAAAAAATCCACTCATGGGCTTGGCATACATTTTTAGAGATGTACCCCGGAATGAAGCCCGTATTTGAACCCCGGGATAATTGAAACGAATAGCATCCGGAGCTTTATGGCTGATACGACCTATGTATTGAATGTATCGGTGCGAGGGATTTATAAACTCTCCTTGCAAAGGAAGAGTTTTCGAGAAAGAGCTGAACCCTGTCCATAGCAGGGCGATAGCAAAGAAAAAAAGTTTTTTCATCGTTTTTTATGAGTATTATAAGGAAACAAAGATAATATTCTTTTGTAATTATTGCAATGGGTGAAATCGATAGAAATGCCTTCGTTTTTATAAAAAGAAAGAGGTATCCTCACGGACACCCCGTCTGAAATTATAAACATCAAAAATAAAAGTTCTTTATAGAATTAGTTTAGTGTCGAAGGTCTGTTATATGTTATAGAAAATAGTTTACTGGTTCCGTCGCCGTTATTGGTCGATAAATTGGAACTTTCGGCATTGTATCTTACAACGACGTTAATATCTGTGTCACTCGGATATTGAGGTAATTTGAAAGAAATATAGTCCGAGCTTTTGCTATCTTTGATATTCCCTTTTTCATATATGAGAAAGAGTGTATCTGTTTTAGCCTCTGGATTGTATAATTTAGGTTGGACTAGCTTCAAAGAACTCGGATCACCGTTTTCTACATCATGTTTGACATATGCAAAAGTCAATATCGTGTCGTCTTTGCGATAGCTTAGGAAAGGTTCTACACCATATAGTGTGGGCAATGTGTCACTAGCGAAAGAGGATATAGAATTATCGAATGTATAGTTTTTACAATCGAATTTATGTACCCCTGCAATCGTGGCATTGTATATACCTTGCGCCAATTGGGTTCCTTGATTATCGAAATCGATGGTCGTGGTAGCTAATATTCTGTCGCCTACTTCTAACCTTTCACCTTGTAATTCTGCGCTTGTCGCAGATATACCGGCTCGGTCTATAAACATATAGGAAGTTCCTGTCGAAGTTTTATAGATACTGCCCGTAGAGTATACAGATAAAGTATTTCCACCGTCACCTAAACAGCCGGAGAATGATAAAACGCCACAGAGTAAAATTAGAATAGATACAAGTTTCAATGTGTTCATTATTTTTTTGTTCTTAGTTTATAAATGTTGTTCGTTTAAAAGCCAGTTCTTATTCCCAACGTTAATCCGAAGTTGAAAGGTTTATCTTTCCATATATTGTGTATACTCGAATTATTCTCGATATAATATGCGATATGAGGCTCCAAATAAAGTTCCGTTTGCTTATACAGTGTGAGAGCCGCTCCTAATTTGGCCTGTACAGAGAATTGTACATTTTCATGTTCGAGCTTTTTATACCCAGACCCGGAGATTCCTTCGTCGTGTCCTTCGTCTTTCTGTTGTCCGGTAAGGTAAAAGTCGACCTTTCCTCCCGCAGAAGCATAAAAAGATGCTCGTTTCACTCGGGCAAATCGATATATAATATCTATGGGAATACCTAAATAATGTAATTCTTGACTACCGTTTCCGTTGGTTGAATGATATTTGGAGTATAAATAAGTGTATATTATACCTGATTCTAACTCCCAATTTTTTGCCAAACTTTTGGAAACTGTGGCTCCCACAGATAATGGCATCTTGTGGTCAAATTCATAAACGGGATTCCTTCTTGCCGACATCATCATTAGCGGATTTCTCGTGCGAATAGCTTTGGCCGGATTCTTACTGTTTCCAGAGGTCGCATTGGATGCCATAAGTCCGAATTTTAGCCCATTGCTTTTACCCTTTTTCATCGGTTCGGTAATTGCAAGATCGGCCTCTTTCAGTTTTTTGCCGTCATTTTCGAAATCTTCTAACTTTTTCCGATAGGATTGTGAATCGTATTGTTCTGATTTTGTATTATTAGCTCTGTTTTCTACTTGGGATTCATTCATTTTATTCGTTTCGACGATTTCAATTTTTGAGTCTGTTTGAGTTTCTTGCTTTGTTTGACTCTGAGACTGATGCGATGAAACCGGTAAAAATTTGGGTGTCTCTACCGAAGGAGATTCAATACTTGAATGAAGATTTGAAATAGAAGGTTGTGTTATTGTGGGAGCTGTGTAATCTTCATTAACAGCGAGAGGTGCGGATATTTCTTTATCTGGATATTGCCATAAAGCCACCGTAACGATAACACCCATAACGATTGCAGCGGCCGAATACCACATGATACGACGATAGAAGGGTACTTTATTGGGTACTCTTTTAGGCAATCTCGACTCAATACCCGACCACATGGCATCCGGAACATCGGATTCATGTTGTACCAGTTTGGTACGTATTGCTTTTTCGAAATTCTGATCGTCTATCATTAATAGATTGTTATCAATACCTGTTTATTTTAATTCTTTAATCCATTTTTGCAGCAATCTTTTTGCCCGTGTATACTGCGATCTCGAAGTACTTTCATTGATGTTTAAAGTCTCAGCTATTTCTCTATGTGAATAGCCTTCGATAGCAAACATATTGAAAACCGTCCGAAAGCCCGGAGGTAGTTGCGCGATGAGCTCCATCAATTCATCGGCCGATATTTTTTCTACGGCAGAGTAGTCGGCCTCTTGCTGTGGTTCTAACGCATCTAACTCGACTCCGTTTCTTAACAGATCGTTTTTGCGTAAAGCCTCTAATGCCGTATTGACAAAAATACGCCGCATCCATCCTTCAAAAGAACCTTCGTAACTGTAACTCCGTATGGAAGAAAAAACTTTGATAAATCCGTCTTGCAAAAAGTCTTCTGCCATTTCTCGATTATCGGCATAACGCAAACAAACCGACATCATTTTGCGAGCAAAAGTTTCGTAAAGTAACTTCTGCGCTCGAACGTCGTTGTTTTTACAAGCTTCTATCAGCTCTTTTTCCTTCATACCGATTTACTCGGCCTGAGTTACTTCTACATTAAATAGATGTAATCAAACCCTTTTTTGCTGCATGAGATAAAAAATAATATAGCAGTTCTTTGTTAAATAATATTATATCAAAGAACCGCTAAGTGTGGGAATAGACCAGTCTTCTCACTCCAATTTATGAATAATCAGCCCAGATCTTAATTTAGGTTCGAACCATGTTGTTTTGGGGGGCATTATGTTACCCGTATCCGCTATGTCCATCAGTTGTTTCATCGATACCGGATATAGAGCCAAAGCCATTTTCATTTCACCGCTGTCGACTCGGTGTTGCAATTCTTCGAGTCCCCGGATTCCTCCGACGAAATCGATTCGTTTGTCAGAACGTAAATCTTTTATACCCAAAATATCCCTGAGAATTAGGTCGGAAGATATAGTTACATCGAGTATCCCTATGGGATCGTTATCGTCGTATGTGCCTTCTTTTGCCGTTAAGGAGTACCATTTTCCATCTATATATAGAGAGAAATTATGTAGCTTTTTCGGTTTATATATTTGCACTCCTTTTTCTTCGACAATGAAATTTTCTTTTAGTTTTTCAAGAAATTCATGAGGGGTAAGTCCGTTCAGGTCTTTTACAACTCGGTTATAATCGATAATCTGTAATTGAGATGCCGGAAAGCAGACAGCTAAGAAGTAATTGTATTCTTCGTCACCGCGATGATTGGGATTTTGCCGGGCTTTTTCATTCCCTACTAGGGCGGCCGCAGCCGTTCGGTGATGTCCGTCAGCAATATATAAACTGGGAATTTGTGCAAATAGTTCTGTAATTCGAGCTATCGTTTTATCGTTGTCGATTACCCAAAAATGGTGTCCGAATCCATCGGGAGCTACAAAATCATATTCAGGAGAAACAGAAGTTTCTTGTTTGATGATTGCATCGAGTTCTGTATTATCAGGATAAGCGAAGAATACCGGTTCGATGTTGGCATTATTGATACGCACATGTTTCATACGGTCTTCCTCTTTATCTCGCCGAGTAAGTTCGTGCTTTTTAATTGCTCCCGACATATAGTCTTCGACGCATGCACCTACGACCAATCCATATTGAGTATGTCCGTTCATGGTTTGAGCGTAGATGTAATAATGTTCTTTGTTATCTTGTACCAACCAACCTTTCTCTTGGAACATATTAAAGTTCTCTACCGCTTTTTGATAAACTTCTGGACTATGTTCGTCCGTACCGGAAACGAAATCGATCTCAGGTTTAATAATATGGTAGAGCGACTTTTCATTACCATCGGCTTCTTGGCGCGCTTCTTCTGAATTGAGAACATCATAAGGCCGTGAGGCCACCTGCTCGACGAAATCTTTCGGAGGACGTATTCCCTTGAATGGTTTAATCTTAGCCATAGTAGATAGAGGTTAGGTTAATTATTATTTATTGGATAGGATAATCGTTTGTTCACGATCCGGTCCCACCGATACAATTTGGATAGGTACTTGTAATTCTTTTTCCAAAAATACGATATAATCATTGAACTTTTGGGGAAATTCTTTTTCTGTGTGAATCTTAGTCATATCGGTTTTCCAGCCCGGAAGTTCTACATAAACCGGTTCAATATTTTCTTCAATAGAGTAGGGGAATTCAGTAGTTTCTTTTCCATTTATCCGATAAGCGACACAAGCCTTAATGGTTTCGAAAGAATCGAGAACATCGCTTTTCATCATGATTAGTTTGGTTACTCCATCTATCATAATCGCATATTTCAAGGCTACCAAATCGATCCAGCCACAGCGTCGTTCTCGTCCTGTCACAGCACCGTATTCATGGCCGAGGTCTCGTATTTTCTTTCCGGTTTCGTCGAATAGTTCGGTTGGAAAGGGGCCGCTTCCTACCCGGGTACAATAGGCCTTGAATATACCATACACTTCTCCGATTTTACTAGGAGCAACGCCTAATCCGGTACATGCCCCGGCACATACGGTATTTGATGACGTGACGAATGGGTAAGAACCGAAATCGACATCGAGCATCGTTCCTTGCGCTCCTTCGGCGAGAATAGATTTTCCTTCTTTCAGGTAATGATTGATAACGTGTTCGCTGTCGATGATTTTAAATCTTTTCAAGTATTCGATAGCTTCGAACCATTTGGGTTCCAACTCGTCTATGTTGTAATCGTAATTAAGAGAGCGAAGAATATTTTCGTGTTTAGTTTTTGCCGTGGTATATATTTTTTTGAAATCGAGGAATATGTCGCCTACGCGAACACCGTTTCTACTGATTTTATCGGAATAGGTGGGTCCGATACCTTTTCCTGTGGTTCCGATTTTGGAGCTTCCTTTCGCAGCTTCATAGGCCGCATCGAGAATTCGGTGTGTGGGTAAAATCAGGTGAGCTTTTTTTGAAATGTAGAGGCATTGGGTGAGATCGTGTCCGCTTTCGGCTAAACTTTCGGCTTCTTCTTTGAATAGAATAGGATCCAAAACTACGCCATTCCCGATGATATTTATTTTCCCTCCTTGAAAAATACCCGAAGGAATAGAGCGTAAAACATATTTTTCGCCTTTGAATTCCAGTGTATGGCCGGCATTGGGGCCTCCCTGAAAGCGAGTGATTATATCATAATTGGGTGTCAATACATCAACGACTTTACCTTTACCTTCGTCGCCCCATTGCAATCCTAAGAGAACATCGACTTTCATAATTTGAGTGTTATGTAAACTTTAATTCGGTTTATTTCTTTTCGATTTTATCTTTTTTGTTTTTGTTGCTACATCGGCTACAAATGCCATAGACATACAGGGTATAGTACGATGTATTGAATTTATTGAATTTGCGAGTATTCAAATTGGACATCAAATCCAAATCTTTTACTTCCCTGACTTTACCACATTTCATACAGATGAGATGATGATGGTTGGCATTATATACTCGTTCATACTGTGCCAGATTACTCCCGAATTGGTGTTTGCGCACTAAGTTGGCTTCGAGTAACAGATCTATCGTGTTATAGACCGTGGCTTTGCTTACTCTGTATCCATTTTGGATCATAGCTTCATATAGAGTTTCTACATCGAAGTGTTGAGTTGTCGTGTATATTTTCTCCAATATAGCAAACCGTTCCGGGGTTTTTCGTAAATTCCGGGATTCTAAAAATTGTATAAACAACTGTTTTACAGTTTCTTTTGATTTTTCTTCTGGCATGGTAAACAACCTATGTTACAAATTTAGCTATTTTTGTATTACAAGCAAAACAAATTCAGTTTGAATCGTATCTCGAAAATTCTTTGAACAGTTCCTTTTCTTGGTTTAATTCATCGAATAAGTTATTGTATAACTCATTGTTCTCGAATGAGTTTTTTGAATACGACAGAATATAGACAGAAAGTTTGTCATGATGCATGGCTTGTTTGAGATAATTGACGGCAGGAAAAGCTAAATTGACATTTGGGTCTGCCACTTTTTTTAGTGCGATATCGGCTATCTGCTCGAATATCGAAATGTCGTTTATTTCGTGGTGGTCGATAAGCCAAGCTGTCGCTAACTGCAATCCGGTATACTGTCGTATCATCTTGTCGGAGAGACTCCATGACAATGCTTTTCGAGGTGCGAATCGGAGTCGGCGGAACAGGCTTTTACAGCATATATCGGCAATTTCGATATTGGGCATATTCGTGACCCACTTTTCTGCTTCATCTTCGTTAAATTCATCTGAGGGGTAGAGCATAGGCGCCAGCATCATCGATTCACGCACGGCGGTATCGTTCCACAAAGCATTTGCCAGTTGAGCATCGGCCGGTATCTCTTCGGCTATTTTTTTTAACAGGGGTAATGTTAGTCCAAAGTTTATTTTGTAATTGGCTCCGAGATTTCTCATGTTTTGGGAAACGATCCCGTTCATTGCCTGTCTGAATTTAAGTTTTATGTCTTTGATTTTTTGTTGCATGATGTGTAATCGAAATTTGTTGCAAGATACAAATTAAAAATAAGCGAGTAAAGATGTTTTGTAGAAAAAGAGCACCCCGATATATCTGGCATATATCGGGGTGAGGGTAGTATCGTTGTATCGATTATTTACAAACAACGGGTATAGACGTATAGATAGGCAGAGGAGAATAGTCTTTGGAGTATCTCAACATTTGCTCTGCATATCCTTCGTTATAGGAGATTTGTATGTCGGTTATATTCCCGTTCTCGTCGGTGACAGGTGTATAGACTGGATTTACAAATCCTTTGTACGGAGCTATGTGTAGGTTTTCATATCGAGCCAATACCTCATTGTGCAAATCTTGGTCGACAATTACTCCATACTCCTCGACTAAGTTTTTACCGCTTTCGTAATCACCCTCCGATTTTATCCGTTGTACTTCGGCCAGTAATTTACCGAACAAACTCCGTAGTTTTTCATAATCATTGATGACAACGTAAGTTTTTCCGTCACGTTTGGCAAATTCTACGACATTGTCGGCTTTACCATGTTCGTAGGCCCAACGGGCGATTAATTGGCGATTACGCATGTGAGACTCTTCTATGTTTTTTCCCGGTTCTATGCGGGTGAGCTGAGTCATGAGTCCGTTCATCATATATTTGTAATAAGCTGCTTTGTAAGCATCTTCCGAAGGAAGAAGACCTAATTCCAATATTTTGGGATCGGCCATATAATATAGAGCGAACAAGTCGGCACGAGTTTCTTCCAATGTGGAGCTATATGCTTTTAATGCATCGGGATCTACACCGGGTAACAATTTACCGGATCCATGGCCCAAGCATTCGTGTAAATCGGTGTGAAGGTTGTCGGCTTGGAAGAGGTAGTTATTCATTAAATTCCGTTCGGTATCGCTCCATACGAACTCATCGTTGAATCCGTTACCTTGCGCGGCTTTCTCGTAAGCCTCGGTAATATTTTCGATCGTTACCGATTTTGATCCGTGAATGTGGCGAATCCAGTTAGAGTTGGGTAAATTGATACCTATGGGGGTGGAGGGGTAACAGTCTCCGGCTAACATGGCCGCTGTGATTACTTTGGCTGAAACACCTTTTACTTTATCTTTTTTGAATCGAGAATCCACCGGAGAGTTGTCTTCGAACCATTGAGCGTTATCGCTGATCGTATGAGTCCGTTCCGATGCTTCGAGATTTTTAAAGTTGACGATAGATTCCCAGCTCGCTTTCATACCCAATGGATCGCCGTAAGTTTCGGTAAAACCGTTGACAAAATCTACTTGGGAATCGAGATCTTTTACCCAGAGAATGGCATATTCGTCGAATTGTTCCAAATCACCGGTTTGGTAATAATCGATGAGTTTCTCGATGACTTCTTTCTGTTGTTCGTTTTCTGCTACGCCGGCAGCTTTTTCGAGCCAATATACAATCTTCTCGATAGCTTCGGTATAGAGTCCGCCCACTTTATAGGTTTCTTCTACGATTTTTCCGTCACGTTTTACCAAACGACTATTCAGTCCGTACGAGATAGGAGTTTCGTCTTTGGGATTTTTCATTTTGTTGTAAAACGCTTCTGCCTCGGCCTGAGTCACACCATCGTAATAATTGCATGCCGAGGTGACGATGAGGTCTTCACCGGCAGCTTGATTTACTCGTTTGGGCATGACCGAGGGATCGAAAATAACAGGAGTCAATGTATTGAGTAGATCGTCTACACTTGCACCAGTAGTTAGAGGAAGTGTTTTAGGGTCGAGCGATTTAACAGCTTCGGTAAAAAATTCTTGTGAAAATTCGGGAACAAATTTGTCACAGCCGTAGTGATGGTGAATTCCATTTGAAAACCACACCCGTTTCAGATAAACTTCAAAATTTTTGAAATCCTGACTTTCGCGGTCTCCGGTATAGTTTTGATAGATTGCTTCGAGAGTGCGGCGAATGGCCAAGTTCCATTTTCCGTTTTGGTCATAAAGTATATCCCGGCCGTATGCCGCAGCTTCGGAGAGGTAATAAACCAATTCTTTTTGTTTTAAAGATAATTCCTCGAATCCGGGAACTTTGTAACGCAGGATTTCAAGATCGGCAAACGATTCTACGGTGTAATCGAAGTCGTCTTTTTCCTGTTTGGTAGCACAAGATGCTAAGATAAGCAATGAAGCCATTGTACAAACAATTTTTTTCATATAACGTGATTTTTTGAAATTTGGTTTATTCTACATACAAGACTAACCCTTTCAAGTATTCACCTTCTGGGTGATAGATATTAACCGGGTGGTCGGCGGGTTGAGTCAGTTGGTGTAAAATGCGGACATTGCGTCCCGATTGTGCTGCGGCACTGAAAACAGCCAATCTGAAATTTTCTTTACTTACTACTTGCGAACAAGAGAATGTGAATAATATTCCTCCCGGACGAATTTTTTCGAATGCTTTTGCATTCAGTTTTCGATAACCTTGCAAAGCATTATTCAATACTTTTTTATGTTTTGCAAATGCCGGCGGATCGAGAATAATTAAATCATATTGATCTCCCATAGTATCCAAAAATTTGAACGCATCTTCGGCAAATGCTTGATGCCTGTTATCTCCGGGAAAGTTCAACTCTACATTTTTGCAGGTCAGATCGATAGCTTTCGAAGAGCTGTCGACCGAATGTACCAATTTGGCATTACCCCGCATGGCGTAAAAAGAGAAACCGCCGGTATAGCAGAACATGTTTAAAACCGATCGTCCGTGAGCGTAGCGTTCGAGCAAGGCCCGGTTTTCCCGTTGGTCGACGAAGAACCCGGTCTTTTGCCCACGAACCCAATCGACATAAAATTTCAGTCCGTTTTCCGTGGCGATGTTAGGAGCGTCGCCCCCCAACAGATATTCGTTTTCTGCATCAAGTTCTGCTTTATAGGGGAGAGTAGTTTCCGATTTGTAGTAGATATTGTCTATCGCATTTCCCAGAACCGATTTCAACGCTTGGGCTATTTGATGACGGGCGTAATGCATGCCCGGTGTATGAGCTTGCATGACAGCCGTTTTATTATATAAGTCGATGATAAGCCCCGGTAAATTGTCTCCTTCTCCATGTACCAATCGGCAGGTATTGTTATACTCTCCGTTAAGGAGACCGAGACTTAATCGCACATTATATGCCTCTTGCAATCTTTTGAAGTAGAATTGCTCGTTTATTTCTTCCTGTTTAAAAGTCAATATACGAACGGCAATACTACCGATTTGGTATTGGCCTATACCGATAAAATTTCCTTGATGGTCTGTTACCTCGACGATATCTCCTTCTTCCGGTTGTTTCTCAAAGCGATATATCGCTCCTGAGAATACCCATGGGTGGAATCTGTGGAACGAGTCTTCTTTCCCCGGTTTTAATGTTATTTTGATGTAGTCCATAGTCTGTTACTTAAAGAAAAATCGGAATATATCGTTTCCATTAGCATAAATCAATAATGCAAATAGGAAGAGCATACCTCCCATTTGTGCGTATTCCATAAATTTATCGTTTGGTTTCCTTCTTGTAATCACTTCGTATAATAGGAATAAGACATGTCCTCCGTCAAGAGCAGGAATAGGTAAAATATTCATGAAGGCTAATATGACCGAGAGAAATGCCGTCATGCTCCAAAAAGCCTCCCAGTCCCATGTTGCCGGAAATATACTTCCGATAGCTCCAAATCCGCCTAAACTTTGAGCTCCTTCTTTGGTGAATACATATTTCATACTACTCACGTAGCTTTTCAATTTGTCCACTCCCAATTCTATTCCTTTGGGAAAAGATTCCCAGAATCCATAATGTTCTGTGACTATTGCATAACTATCGCTCAAAGGAGCAATGGCTATGCCTAATCGTCCCAAAGAATCTGTCATGATTTCTGTCGTTTTCACTTCTGAGCCTCGGGAGTAGACAACCGACACGCTGGTGTTAGCTTTGGATTCCAGTATTTTGTGCATTTCATTTAGCGATGATGCCTTTTCTCCATCGATCAATTCTATATGGTCTCCCTTTTGCAGACCGGCTCGTGCTGCTCCGGTGTTGGGGGAGGCTTCGAACACGACAGAAGGAATACGGTATAATGCGAACAGTTCTTCTTTATCGATCAATCGCAACATAAAGTTTTTGGGTATTTCGATGGTTACTGTATCGTTATCTCGCAAAACTTTCACCTCTTTGGCGTCTACTATTTTTTGAAGGGTCTCGCTCGACATGTAATTCAAATCGACACCGTCGGCCGAGAGAGGAATATCTCCGTTTTGGAATCCTATGTTTCTTGCCGACTCACAGTATTCCATGCCAGCGTAAGCGTTTTTGAACGGTATATAAGATGTTCCCCATGTATAGACGATCATCGAATAGATGAAGACGGCCAAAATGAAATTAAATACAACGCCCGCTACCATAATTAGGAGCCTTTGCCATGCCGGTTTCGACCGAAATTCCCACGGTTTGGGCGGCTGGCTCATTTGTTCTCTGTCCATCGATTCGTCGATCATTCCCGAAATCTTCACATATCCTCCGAACGGTAACCAGCCGATTCCATATTCGGTATAACTGTTTTTAGGTTTGAATTTGAAAAGAGAAAACCACGGATCGAAAAACAGATAGAATTTTTCAACCCGAACCTTGAACATTCGGGCGAATATAAAATGTCCGAATTCGTGGAAAATGACTAATATGGAGAGGCTTAATAGTAGTTGTACTGTTTTTATTAAGAATGTTTCCATTAATAATGCTATTTTTTATTGATATGATTTAACAAGTTCGGTCGCATAATTGCGGGCTAATTTGTTTGTGTGGACGTAATCCTCATATTCGGGGGACTCGATAAATTCTATGTGCTCCATTGTTTCAGAAACAACGCGGGCAATGTTGGGGTAGGCGATCGTGTCGTTAAGGAAACCGGCTACGGCTATTTCGTTGGCCGCATTCATAATGCAGGGCATATTCCCACCTGTTGCGACAGCGTCAAATGCATATCGTAACAAAGGGAATCGTTCGAAATCGGGATACTCGAATGTGAGTTCGGAGTATTGTTCGAGTGTCAATTTCGGAGCCGAGCTTTCCAAACGAGCAGGATAGGACAAGGCGTATCGAATGGGGAGTCTCATATCTTGGGTCCCCAGTTGAGCTTTAACAGATCCATCTTTGAATTGAACCATAGAGTGCACGACAGATTGCGGGTGTACGGCGATTTCTATGTTTTGAGGGGATACGTCGAACAGCCATTTGGCTTCGATCATTTCAAAGCCTTTGTTCATAAGTGTTGCAGAATCTATGGTAATTTTATGTCCCATGTGCCACTTGGGGTGTTTTAAAGCGTCGCTTTTGGTAACATGTGCCATCTGTTCTGCCGTAAATTTTCGGAATGGTCCGCCGGATGCCGTTAAAATGATTTTCTCGATAGGATTATCTCCTTCGCCAACTAGGCACTGGAAAATAGCAGAGTGTTCCGAATCGACAGGAATAATAGGTGTCCGGTATTCGAGAGCAAGACGTTTGATGAGATCTCCGGCAACTACCAATGTTTCTTTATTGGCCAAAGCAATGGTCTTATGGGCTTCGATAGCTCGTATAGTGGGTTTTAACCCCGAATATCCTACCATTGCCGTGACTACTATATCGATGGGTGCTGCCTCTACGATTTCAGAAATGGCATTTTCTCCCGCATATATTTTTATGGGGAAATCTTTCAGAGCTTCTTTCAGCTTGTTATAATGAGCTTCGTTGGCTATTACTACCGAATCGGGATTAAAATGTTTGGCCTGTTCTATCAGCAAGTCGACGTTATTATTTGCTGTTAATATGTATACCTCGAACAAGTCGGGATATTCGGCGACAACTTCTAATGTTTGAGTTCCAATCGATCCGGTAGAGCCTAATATTGCTAATTGCTTTTTCATTCGGTTTAAGAGGTCAAATCTCAATTTTAACTTTACAAAGGTATAAAATAAAGTGTATCTTTAATGAATCGGGATTAGAAAGTGATATATTTTTCCGGGTCTAACGACTGACCCATGTGCCACAATTGGAATTCGGCCACACACGATTGTTTTGAGGATTTACCATCTTCCCACCCGGTCACGGCTATTTTTTCACCTCCCGATACTTTATCTCCTATGTTTTTAAGAATCCCCGAATTATATTTATAGACCGACAGGTAATTATTGCTGTGCTGTATATATATGACATATCCATAATCGATTGTATAACCGGCGGAAACAATCGTGCCATCGAGGACGGCAGAAACAGCTGTATTTCTGGGGCACTGTATGTCGATACCGAAATGTCCTTCTTTGGGGTTATAGGCTTTGATTATTTTGCCTTTTAGCGGCGGGTAAAACAGTTTTCCGTCGATAGGAGTAGTCGGGGTAAAAACATTTAGCGTGTATTTTTCTTCTTGTTCATATTGCTTGATATAGTTTGCCATCAGTTTGGATTCCGGTAGAAGAGTATCTGTCGTTGTGGAAAGCAGACTGTCGGCTTGTTGTCCGATAGAATCTATTTTTATTTCACCGGTAAGTATGGAAGCAAGATTTTTTATATATGCGTCGCGACGCTGTACTTCTGCCGCCAAAGAATCGACTCTAAGGATTTTATCAACCATTTCGATTCGTTCTTCTGTTTTCAAATATCCGGGTAATAAATTTTTTACAGGTGTACCTACGATTACAGAGAGTATAGCTACGACAATCAGACCAATGAGAAGAATGGCGGTCATTATGGCTCCAAATCGGGAAAAACAAATAGTCCATACATCTTCAAGAGAGCTTTCGTTGAAAAATGTAAGTTTGTATTTGGAGCGTTTTTTCGAGAAAAAATCAGAATTTTTTTTATTTCGTTTCATAAATATTACCTCTGTTATTCGATGGGTAAAAGTTTCGCATTCATCGGTATGTGCAAATTTAATAATTTATTACCAACCGGTATAACCTGTTTTCATTTTTTATAAGAAGCTTATATAGCCTAAATAATATAGAATTTTACTATCTCTTTTTTCGACGGTTGGTGAACACATTCTTTTATCTGTTTGTTTTAATTTACAAAAACGGATAATAGCGTTTGACTTATGCTCCTGTTTTTTGAAATGTAATTGCAAAATTGTATAACTAAAACAAATTAAAATGAAAACAAATTTCTTTTATTTAGCGGTAGCCATAGCTACAACTTCGCTTTTCTGTTATTCCGAATCGGCAGGAGCTCAAGCGATTATTGTTGAAGAAGATGTTTCGGTAACAGAGGTTGTACCTACCAAGCCTCGGTATTATTCTGATAGTCATAAAAATAACTGGTTTATTTCGATAGGAGCCGGAGGTCAAACTTTTTTGACCGAACATGTAGGAGATGCTCAATATACACTGGCTATGGACTTCGCTATCGGTAAATGGATCAGCCCGTATTTGGGATTCCGGTTATCTGCGATGGGAGGTGCTTTACATACCAATTGGCCGCTTGCCGAAGGAGTGATGACACATATGCGTTATGCTGCGGTTTACGGCGATATCATGTGGAATATGTTTAATACTTTCCACGGTTATAACGAGGATCGTGTATTTTCTATCATACCTTTTGCCGGAGCCGGTGGTATTTATTCATTCCATAATACTCCTTATAATAATAAAACGTATGCTTTCCCTATAACAGCCGGTATTAAGCTGAATTTCAGATTGTCGCATTATGTCGATTTCTTCTTGGAGGGACGAGGTAATTTAATTGGTGATCATTTTAATGGAATTGTTGAAGGAACAGAAGTCGAAAGTGTTATTTCGGCAATCGGAGGTTTTTCTATTAAATTCGGCAAAGACCGATTTAAGGCATACGATGCTTATGCCGATCAAATGGTTATCGGCGACTTGAATAATAGAGTTAATGCATTGAGGGCTCAATTGAACGAATGTGAGTCAAGAGTTGTGGAATGTCCTCCATGCCCAGAAGCGGTTGTCGAGGAGGTAACTGTAATAGAGCCAGCTGCTTGTAGCCAAGAGTTGACGGGTGTAGTACGCTTTACGATCAATAGCGCTGTTGTTTCTAATGAAGAAATGGTAAATGTTTATAACATAGCACAATGGATGAAAAGCAATCCATCTTGTAATATCTCGGTAATAGGGTATGCCGATAAAGCAACCGGAACACCCGAGTATAATAAACAATTGAGCCAGCGTCGTGCAGAGTCTGTTGTCAAATTATTGACCGAGAAATACAATATAGATAGAAAACGAATACAGATTATTGCTAATGGTAGTGATTCTCAATTATATCCGAAAAATAATAATTGGAATAGAATTGTCGTATTTTCCGGTTCGGCTCAATAGATAATTAGATAAGGAAGTAGCAAAAAGCGGATAGTAAATTTTGAATACTATCCGCTTTATTATTGCTTTGATCAGTGGCTTTTTATCCATTGAACAATCCATTCGCCTACGTAGTCGGTATGGTAGGATTTCGTACTTGTACCGGCGATGTCTTCGGTCACGATTCCAGCATTCATCGATTCGGATACGGCCGTTTGAATCGATAAGGCTTCTTCTTTCAACCCAAATGCATATTCGAACATCATAGCCGCCGACAATATGGTCGCCAACGGGTTGGCTATATTTTTCCCCGCTGCCTGAGGATAGGAACCGTGTATAGGTTCGAATACAGAAGTATGCAGGCCAATCGATGCCGATGGCAGCATACCTAAGGAACCTGTGATAACGGAACCTTCGTCGGTGAGTATATCGCCAAACATATTTTCGGTAACGACGACATCGAAACTTTTGGGACATTGAATCATGCGCATGGCAGCGTTATCGACGAATAAAAATTCGGTTTCGACTTCTGGATACTCCGATGCTATTTCTTGCGTGATTTCTCTCCATAGTCGGGAGGTCGCCAATATATTCGCTTTATCGACCATTGTAACTTTTTTACGCCGTTTCATGGCGTATTCGTATGCCAATTGGACAATTCGTACAATTTCTTCCCGACTGTATATACAGGTATCATAGGCTATGTTCCCGTCTTCACTACGGCCTTGCGGTCGCCCGAAATATAGTCCTCCCGTTAATTCTCGGATACACATAAAGTCTGCACCGTTGATAATATCGGAACGGAGGGGGGATTTATGAATCAATCCGGGAAAGGTGGTTATGGGACGAATATTTGCGAATAGTCCGAGCTTTTTCCGCATGGCAAGTAATCCTTGTTCAGGGCGTATGGTAGCATTGGGATTATTGTCGTATTGGGGCGAACCTATGGCTCCAAACAAAACGGCATCGGAGCGCATACATAATTCATGAGTAGAGTCGGGGTAGGGCAATCCGGTTTCTTCTATGGCGCAAGCTCCTACCGGGGCTGTTTGATATTCCAGAGAATGTCCGAATTTTTCACAAACGGCTTTCGTTACGTTCAAAGCCTGTTCCACTACTTCTGGTCCAATTCCGTCGCCGGGCAATACTGCGATATGTAATTTCATATTCTTTCTATTTTAATTGTCTTGTATATTCAGCTCTTTATCTTCTATTAAGTTAAGCATTTTGATTGTGGCTTGTATGGCGGCTTCCATTTGGTCGGCATCCAATCCCTGTGTTTTCAAAATATTTCCATTATAATCCCATGAGATAACGGTTTGTACCAATGCATCGGTGTGTCCGCCGGGAGGTATGTTTACTGTATAGTTTGTCAACGACGGGAACGTTCGTCCGAGTTGTTCTTTGTATATCTTCCGTATGGCTTTTACGAATGCGTCGTATTGTCCGTCGCCGGTAGACGCTCCTTCGTATGTTTTTCCGTTTACTTCGATGGCAATAATTGCTACTGGCTTTAATCCCTGAGAAAGGTTTAAAGTATAATTTATTACCTTGACATGCTGAGCTATGGTTTCGTGTTTTAATACGTCTGAAATGATATAGGGAAGATCTTCTGGGGTAACCATTTCTTTCTTATCACTTAACTCGACCACTCTCTGAGTTACTCTCTTGATGGATTCGTCATCGAGTTCTATACCTAGCGATTCGAGATTTTTACGGATATTGGCTCTTCCGGAAGTCTTGCCAAGTGCATATTCGCGTTTCCTCCCGAATCGTTCGGGTAATAAATCATTGTAATAAAGATTGTTCTTATTATCTCCGTCGGCATGAACTCCCGCACATTGAGTAAATACGGATTCTCCAATAATAGGTTTATTGGCTGCGACTCGTATTCCCGAATAGGATTCAACGATACGACTCACTTTGTTTACCATGTTTTCGGTAATTCCGGTTGTTGCTTTTACGTGATCATGCAACACGGCTACAACACTGGTGAGGGGTGCATTTCCTGCTCTTTCGCCCAGCCCGTTTACGGTACAGTGCACGCCTTGTATTCCGGTTAGAGTTGCAGCGAAAGTGTTGGCAGTTGCCAGATCGTAATCGTTATGAGCATGAAAGTCGAATCGTAAGTCGGGGTAACGCCTGCGCATGGCTCTGCAAAATTTTAGCGTTTGAAGAGGATTCAAGATACCTAATGTGTCGGGCAACATGAACCTTTCCACAGCTTCATTTTTTAAAGCATCCATTAAATGAAAAACGTATTGAGGGGAATGTTGTATCCCGTTGGACCAATCTTCCAAATAGAGATTGATTTTCAGCCCGACTTCTTTCGCTTTCTTAATAGTTTGTTTGATATCTTCGACGTGTTCCTGTACCGTTTTTTGAAGTTGGAAGGTACAATGTTTTTCTGATCCTTTGCAGAGCAAATTCATCACTTTGGCTCCACAAGAACGAATCCATTCGATAGAAGCTCCTTTATCGAGAAATCCCAATATCTCGATTTTGTCGATGTGTCCTCGTTTCTCGGCCCATTCGCATAGTTGTTTCGCCATTTCGTATTCTCCGGTGGAAACTCTTGCCGAGGCAATTTCGATACGAGGAATTTTTAGGTCTTCTAAAAGTAAGCGAGCGATACTCAATTTTTCCTGTCGGGCGAACGATACTCCCGACGTTTGTTCTCCGTCTCGCAGAGTAGTATCCATAATTTCTACAACCATAGTACTTCTCGATTTCGTTATAAATGTTTTTCTTCCCAGTTTTCTATTTCTTGTTTTTTGCTCAGTAGATAATCGATGTCGTCATATCCGTTGAGCAAACAGTTCTTTTTGTAAGGATTTATTTCGAAATGTTCCGATTCTCCGCTTGTGTCATCTGTAATGGTTTGCTCTTTCAAATTGACTGTAACGATCGATTGTGGGTTCGAAAAAATATGTTTGAATAAACTGGTAAGAAATTGCTCTGAGACAATTACCGGAAGTACTCCGTTGTTAAGTGCATTGTTCTTGAAAATATCGGCAAAAAAACTAGATACTACTATTTGGAATCCATATCCGGCAATAGCCCAAGCAGCATGTTCACGGCTGGAACCGCTACCGAAGTTTTTCCCAGCTACTAAAATGGAGCCGGAGTAAAGCGGGTTGTTAAGAATAAAATCTCGAATGGGTTGCCCCGCTTTATCGAAGCGCCAATCGCGGAACAGGTTTTCTCCGAAACCTTCCCGAGAAACGGCTTTTAGAAAACGAGCAGGGATAATTTGATCGGTATCTACATTCTCTTGGGGAAGAGGAATACATGTCGATGTTATGATGTCGATTTTTTTTATCATAGTCATACAAAGTTATAAAAATTTTCTGGGATCGGTTATCTCTCCTGTAATTGCTGTCGCAGCGGCCACCAAGGGTCCGGCAAGTATAGTCCGCGCTCCGGGACCCTGTCTACCTTCAAAGTTCCGATTCGAGGTCGATACAGCATATTTTCCCGGGGGGACTTTATCTTCGTTCATGGCTAAGCAAGCCGAACAACCGGGTTGACGTATTTCGAATCCTGCTTCCGACAAGATAAGATCGATGCCCTCTTCCTTGATTTGTCGCAACACGGCTTGTGAGCCCGGTACGAGCCAAGCAATTATATGATTAGCTTTTTTGTGCCCTTTTACCAAATTGGCAAAAGCTCTGAAATCCTCAATACGGCCGTTTGTACAGCTTCCTAAAAAAACATAGTCGATTTTTTTCCCCATTAGAAGCTCTCCGGCAGAGAAACCCATGTAACTCAATGCCCGGCGAAACGAAATTTTTCCACTGTCTTCGATCGATTCTTCCAACGGTATTCTTTCGTCGATAGCGATTCCCATTCCGGGATTTGTCCCATAGGTAATGCGAGGGGAGATTTCTGCCGCATTAAATGTCACTTCCTTATCGAATATAGCATCTTTATCGCTATATAGAGTTTTCCAATAGGCGAGGGCTTTATCCCAATCTTTTCCTTTGGGTGCGAATTCTTTATCCTTTATATAACCGAATGTTGTTTCGTCGGGAGCAATCAGACCTCCGCGAGCTCCCATTTCGATACTGAGGTTACAGACTGTCATTCTTTCTTCCATACTGAGCGAGCGGATTGCTTCTCCTGCATATTCCACAAAATATCCGGTAGCTCCTCCTGTCGTCATTCGAGAAATGATAAATAAAGCGATGTCTTTAGCTGTGACTCCGGGAGAAAGTTTTCCTTCGATATTTATGCGCATTGTTTTAGGTTTGGGCTGTAAAATACATTGGGATGCCAATACCATAGCAACTTCGCTCGTGCCAATACCGAAAGCGACGGCTCCAAAAGCCCCGTGGGTCGAAGTGTGGCTGTCTCCGCAAACGATGGTCATTCCCGGTTGAGTCAACCCATATTCCGGTCCGATAACGTGAATGATTCCGTTTTTTTCATTTCCCAGTCCATAATGAGTCAAACCGAACTCACTGGCATTGGTGGCGAGTGTCTCTACTTGATTGCGAGAAACCGGGTCGGCAATAGGCTTATCTTGATTTAACGTGGGAATATTATGGTCGGGAGAACAAGTTGTTCTTTCCGGTCGAAAAACCTTCAAATTTCTAGTCCTCAGTTCGTTGAAAGCCTGAGGACTGGTAACCTCGTGGCAATAGTGCCTGTCTATATATAATTGATCGGGGCCTCCTTTTACCGAGGTTACGACGTGGGTATCCCATATTTTATCAAATAATGTATTCATGTGATTTCGTTATATAATGAACTTATTAATAGCATCTATAAAGGCTTCGGCAGAGGCTGCGACAATATCTGTATTTGCCGAGAATCCGTAGTATGAGTTTCCGTTGTAGGTCACAGTCATATGTACTTTCCCTACATCGTCGCTGCCTTTGGTGATAGCTTGTATAAGAAATTCTTTGACTACCATTTTTCGGTGAATGATGCATCGTATAGCGTTTATGGCGGCATCTACCGGCCCGTTTCCCGAGGCTGCTGCTTCGAATTTTTCACCGGTTATATCTAATCCGATGCTGGCAACAGACTTAATTCCTACTCCGGCAGTTACTTGTAGGAAGTCTAGTTGTATGCGTGCATTGGCTGTTCTCTCTTTCCCTACCAACATTAATATATCGTCGTCATTGATATCTTTTTTACGATCGGCAAGTTTAAGAAATGAATCATAAGCTTTGTTCAAAGCATCTTTTTCCAATTCGATGCCTAATAAATGAAGTCTATGTTTCAAAGCAGCCCGTCCACTTCTTGCGGTTAATACGATAGAGTTTTCGTCAATTCCGACGTCTTTGGGATCTATGATTTCATAGCTTTCCCGATTCTTCAATACACCGTCTTGGTGGATTCCTGACGAGTGGGCGAATGCGTTGCGGCCAACGATTGCTTTATTCGGTTGTACCGGCATGTTCATGAGATTAGAGACCATGCGGCTTATTCCATAAATCTTTTGTGTATTGATATTAGTCTCTATCTGTAAGTCGTGGTGGCATTTGCAAATCATGGCTATTTCTTCAAGGGCTGTATTTCCAGCTCTTTCACCAATGCCGTTTATCGTAACTTCGGCTTGTCTAGCCCCGTTTTGGATTCCAGCCATCGTATTCGCCGTTGCCATGCCCAAATCGTTGTGACAATGAGTGGCTATCGTAACGTTATCGATTCCTGAGACATGTTCTTTGAGATATAATATTTTTTGTCCAAATTCGTCCGGCAAACAATATCCAGTTGTATCTGGTATGTTTATAACCGTAGCGCCTGCTTTGATGACGGCTTCGACTACTCTGGCTAAATATTCATTATCGGTACGACCCGCATCTTCGGCATAAAATTGTACGTCTTCTACGAATTTTTTCGCATATTTGACAGCCGCCACAGCTCTTTCTACAATCTCTTCACGAGTCGAATTAAATTTATATTTAATGTGATAGTCCGAAGTTCCAATGCCAGTATGAATACGTTTATGTTTGGCATATCGAAGAGCCTCGGCTGCAACTTTTATATCGTTTTCGACAGCACGGGTGAGCGCACAGATCGTGGGCCATGTTACAGCTTTGGATATTTCGACGACCGATTCGAAGTCTCCGGGACTCGATACAGGAAATCCGGCTTCTATGATGTCGACACCAAGTGTCTCTAACGCCTTAGCTACTTGTATTTTTTCAACTGTGTTGAGTTGGCATCCGGGAACTTGTTCTCCGTCTCTTAATGTTGTGTCAAAGATAAATAATCTGTCGGACATGTTATTGCTATATTAAATTGTAAAAAGCCTTTCTCGACGTATTCGTGAGAAAGGCTATAATTTTGTATCGTAAATTGCTAGGCACTATATCTCACTTCTATTCTGTTACATTCGATAGAAGATCAATAATTAGGCTGTTTAGCAATTCTATTATCATTATTGAATTATTTTGTTTCCTGTGCAAAGGTAGTTATTGTTTTGAGAAAACAAAATAAAATATCATATTTTTCTTCTTTAAATCTATAATCTGTAATTTTTGTTGCTAAAAATATATTTATTTATAATTGATTGGCTCGCGTTATTAGAAGCTTATTCCTAATCGGATAGATACGAGGTGGCATCCGTTCATATCTTGGAAAGTTCCTTTTTCATCGGTAAATGGAGATATTTGATAAAAATTATATCCGATAAGAATATGAGACCCGAATTTTTTACTTACAGATAGGTTCATACCTAATCCGGTAGAACCAAAAAAGCCACCTTGATTTTCTCCTTTGTACATTTGATTGGTAGAATAACCAGCTCTGAAATCAACAAAAAGAAGAGATTTATTGCTTAGCAAATTACAACGGAAAAGTGCATAAATAGGGAGGTAGTATCGATTATTGGAAAATGAACTGTGAAGACCTATTCCTAAACCAAAGCATTTGATGGTGTGGGACCGGTAGCCCGCAAATAGATCTAGATCGAAAGAAGAAAAGTCATTTCCCGACATATCGATGGATGCTCCCGCCTCAACTCCAAATGTAACAGGTTTGATTTTTTTATCTTTGCTCATATCCGACAAGTTGCTTTCGCGCATGACGTATTGATTGTTCCCGTTTTCAAAACCTGTGGTCGATTCTTGTGCCGATGTATTTTGTAAAAAAAGGCATAGAGTTGATATTAACAATATCTGATATAGGTATTTAGCCATGATTTTATTATTTGTTGAGGACGAAGGTAAATTTTTTATTGCGATTGAGCAATCGAACGACTGAAAAAATAAATGAAGAGGTATTTAAAATAAAAAACCAACCTGAGGTGCAGGTCGGTTTTTCCTGCCATTGGGGCAGACAATCCAATAAGGTTATCCTAAATAAGTTTTTAACAGTTTACTCCTCGAAGCAGTCCTGAGTCTTCTGATGGCTTTTTCTTTTATTTGTCGAACTCTTTCTCGGGTTAATCCGAACTTGTCTCCAATTTCTTCGAGAGTCATTTCTTGACAGCCGATTCCAAAAAACATTTTAATGATTTCGCTTTCACGAGGAGTAAGTTGTTTAAGTGCGCGATCGATTTCTTTCGAGAGAGATTCGTTAATTAACGACCTATCTGCTATGGGGGAATCGTCATTAACCAATACGTCGAGCAGACTATTATCTTCTCCTTCAACAAAAGGGGCGTCTACCGAAATATGTCGTCCCGATACTTTTAATGTATCAGAGATTTTATCTACTGGTATATCCAATTCTTCTGCGAGCTCTTCGGGAGAGGGACGACGTTCGTTTTCTTGCTCGAATTTAGAAAGAGCTTTACTGATCTTATTGAGAGATCCTACTTGATTTAATGGCAAACGAACGATTCTCGATTGCTCGGCTAGGGCTTGAAGAATAGATTGACGAATCCACCACACTGCATAGGAAATGAACTTGAAGCCTCTCGTTTCGTCAAATTTTTCGGCAGCTTTAATTAAACCCAAATTTCCTTCATTGATTAAGTCCGGGAGACTTAACCCTTGATTTTGGTATTGTTTGGCAACCGAAACGACAAAACGCAAATTGGCTCGTGTCAACTTTTCTAGTGCTGCATGATCGCCTTTTTTAATGCGTTGGGCAAGTTCTACTTCCTCTTCTACCGTAATCAAGTCTTCGCGTCCGATTTCTTGTAGGTACTTGTCAAGAGAAGCGCTCTCCCTGTTCGTAATCGATTTTGTAATTTTTAATTGTCTCATCTTGCAATATTGAGATTTTGGGACTGCAAATATACTATATTTATTGTTAATGGAGCTGTAAAAAATGTTTAATTTTGAACGTGAATCTACAAAAATACCATTTTACCGTTCCTGCCTTTTTCGTATTTATTATTATAACGTTTGAATATTTATTCTGTTGTGTTTGTTGTGCTATATTTAATAATTATCTTTTAATTTGGAATATGACCCTTGTTTAGGGGTCATATTCCAAAAAGATTTAATCGGCCAAATCTACTGCATAATACATCATTTTTCCATTCGGATAAATACCCGTAATGAACATAACTTTTTGATTTTGATTTGATTTTACAATAGAGTCGTACATGGATTCCAAGTCGCTGACCGACTTCATCGGGGTGTTATTGATTTCAAGAATAACAAATCCTTCTCGCATACCGGCCGCTTTGAATTTACCGTTTTTCAATCCAATAACCTGCACTCCATATCGGATATTCATCTCTCTCAAACTCTTGGTATCTAATTCTTTGAATCCAGCTCCCAAAGAATCCATTCCGGCAATCTTGGTTATCTCGGTATTGCCTTGACTATTTTTTAATGTCAGGGATACAGTTTTGGATTCTTTTCCTCGTAACAACCCTATTTTAATTTTATCTCCGGGACGATATTTACTCAATTGTTCGGAAAGCATAGCTCCATTTTTAATCTTTACGCCATTAATAGAGGTTATAACATCACCTTCTTTTATTCCTGCTTCCATCGCAGCGCTGCGATTGTATACTTCACCGACGTATATTCCTTCTTGCACTTCAAGATTTTCTTCTTTGGCCAATTCGGAATCTATTTCTCTATACCCTATACCCAATACGGCTCTTTGTACGGTACCATATTCTTTCAAATCGGCAATCACTTTACTTACTATGGAAGTGGGAATAGCGAATGAATAGCCGGCGTAACTTCCTGTTTCGGAGTAAATGGCCGTGTTGATACCCACTAATTCACCTGCTGTATTTACCAATGCTCCACCGCTATTTCCCGGATTTACAGCTGCATCGGTCTGGATAAACGCCTCTATACCCATTTTTTGGCTACGAGGGTTGAGTGCGCTTATGCTACGAGCTTTGGCACTTACGATACCAGCGGTAACCGTCGATGTCAATCCTAACGGATTTCCTACCGCCAATACCCATTCTCCGACTTTCAAATTATCGGAATCGCCAAATTTGACGATGGGGAGATCTTTGGCATCTATTTTTATCAATGCCAAATCGGTAGAAGGATCGGTTCCTATTACACGACCATTGAAAGTCCTATTGTCATTCAGAGTTATATCCAATTTATCAGCTCCTTCTACTACGTGATTATTGGTTACAATATATCCATCGGGGGTAATAATTACTCCCGACCCCAATCCAGCACGAGGCTGAGGTTGTATATTGCGCCCTCCTTGTCCAAAGAAATATTCGAAAAACGGATCGCTGAAACCGCCTAATTGACTTTGTTTGGGTGTAGAAATCGATTTTATACTAACGACGGCATTAACCGTGTTTTCGGCGGCTGTGGTGAAATCTGTTTCAACAGCCGGTCGATTGATTACTCTTGTAAAGCGAGTCGGCTGTGCATATCCACTGTCGAGCGATTGATCTTGTATTTTTGAATCGGCCGACTTATTCAATATACTAAATGCGCCGATTGTAATTCCGGAGCTCAGAGCTGCAATTAAGGCGATGCCCATCAATTTTTTTCCGTAAGAATTCATAATCTATTAGCTTTAAATGTTAATATTATCTTGTATTTAAGTTTTTCAGACGTTAAATTTAATACATTTATCGTGCCGTTGAAACCCTTGCATCTTCTTTTTAAGCTCTTTTAATAAGCAGGATAGCTACTTAACAGGGGTTAACGCAGATGACTGTCATGAGAATCATTTTTATATACTTAGGCATGTCATATTGTCCGTTAAAATTTGAAAGATTAAAAATCATACTGACAGTATTCTGTCTTTGCCATTTTTATCGTATCTTTGTAACGTACAGCAGGACGGTCTGTCGCTCGTATGATGCGAGAGGAAAGTCCGGGCAACATAGAGCACCATATTTCCTAACGGGAAGCCATTCGCGAGAGTGGAGTAGCGTAACAGAAAATAACCGCTGCGAAAGCAGTAAGGGTGAAAAGGCGAGGTAAGAGCTCACCGGGTTTTACAGTAATGTAGAATGCCGTACGTCTTATGGGTTGTAAGGTTATGTATACCGGCGTTGTAGGGTTGCTCGCCCGATGCCGGGGGGTAAACCGCTAGAGCCTTGTGGTGACACAAGGTCGAGATAAATGACAGACACTCTTTCGAGAGTACATAACCCGGCTTACAGGCCTGCTGTATTTTTTTTAGAAGTTTTCTGTACGATATATTCTATGGTTCAGCGTAAAAACAAGCCCTCTTTTTTTGCCCGCGCCAGCCTTTTGATAAAACGGTTATGGCAGTTTGTCTCGGTCGATATATGGCATGTGACCGAGTATAAGCTCCATATTCATATTCTTAAAACATTGAACTTGTCGGTACGCTGTTTCTTAAATGAAAAGTTGCAGGAAAAGGCTTCCGCATTGACGTTTAGTACGATTTTGGCAATCGTGCCTGCGTTGGCTATGTTATTTGCTATTTGTAAGGGATTCGGATTCCAACATATTATACAAAGCCAGTTGTTCGATTATTTCCCGGCGCAACGCAATGCATTGGAATATATGTTAGGGTTCGTCGACCAGTATCTCGATCAGATGAAAGGTGGAGTATTCGTGGGGATAGGCCTTTGTTTCCTTTTGTGGACTTTGATAAGTTTGTTATCCAATATAGAGAAAGCATTCAATGATATTTGGCAGGTACAAGGCGGTCGATCGTTTTATCGTAAGGTTACCGATTATACCTCGATGTTTTTGATTTTGCCTATTTTGATGGTTGCATCGAGCGGATTTTCTTTGTTTATGTCAACCATGCTCAGTTCTTCGGTTCTATTCGATTTTATGAGCCCTTTGCTGCGTTGGGTCTTTCGATTAGCTCCATATATACTTACCGCTTTGTTCTTTACCGCTATTTATATTTTTATACCCAATACGAAGGTTAAGTTCAAATATGCGTTTATTTCTGGGCTTATCTGTGGTACGGTATTTCAGATTTTTCAATTTATATATATTTCGGGCCAAATTTGGGTATCGAAATATAATGCCATTTACGGGAGTTTCGCATTTTTGCCGTTGTTGCTCATTTGGATGCAATTTTCATGGTTGATTTGTCTGTTTGGTGCTGTGTTGACTTACTCATCTCAAAATGTAGTAAATTTCAATTTCGAAAAAGAGACCAACGATATATCTCGTCGGTATTCCGATTATATTGTATTAGTTATAGCCACAGTTATTGTCCATCGGTTCAAGGAGGGACTTCCGCCGATGACCAAAGGACAGATATCGAGACGTTATGCTATTCCCATACAGTTGGTAGAACGTACCGTCGATGAATTGGAACGGGTGAATATTATTTCGCAGACATTGTCGGAGGAAGAGAGGGTTCCTGCATATCAACCGGCGGTAGACATCAGCCGATTGACTTTGGGTTATTTATTGCGAGCCATCGACAGAGAAGGGGACGAGGATTTTATCTGTAATTTAAAAGCCGATTTCCCAAAGGAATGGGCGGCTATAATAGATACCCGTAGGCTTATGGAAGAGAAGGGTGATAGTATTGCATTGAAAGATTTGAAAATAGAAGAAAGCCGAGTGCTTTCCCATAAATTAAATAATAATGAGTGATATGAAAAAAGTAATTTCTACGACATCTGCTCCGGCTGCTATCGGACCTTATAGTCAAGCTGTTGAAATCGGAAATATGATTTTCCTTTCGGGGCAATTGCCCATCGACCCCAAAACCGGAATAATGCCTGAGGGTATCAAAGCTCAAACTCGTCAATCGTTTGCGAACATTAAAGCTATTTTGGCGGAGGCCGGTTATTCGGTCGAACATATCGTAAAGACGACCGTGCTGTTGGCCGATATGTCTCTTTTCGGAGAAATGAACGAAATATATGCCGAGCAGTTCGGGTCCGTATTTCCGTCTCGTTCGGCGTTCGCTGTTAAAGAATTACCGAAACAAGCATTAGTCGAAATAGAGGTTATTGCTGTGAAAGCATAGTTTTTAGCAAGTCGGCCACGATGAATGTACTGCCGCCTACGAAGATCAGATCATCGGGGCGGCTTTCTTTTTTCGCCGCTTCCACAGCTTGTTGAACCGACGGATAACACTTCCCTGTCAATCCTGCTTTTATTGCTAATTCGTACAGTCTTTCCTCGGGTAAAGCGCGAGGTATCGAGGCCCGGGTGAAATAGTAAACGGCATTTTGGGGGAGCATAGCCAAAACTCCCGAAATGTCTTTGTCATTGACCATACCGATGATAATACGCAAGTTTTGATAAGATTCGTTTTGCAACTGTCGAACTATATATTGTATGCCTCCGGTGTTGTGCCCGGTGTCGCAAATTAGTCGGGGAGACGATTCCAATTGTTGCCATCGCCCCATTAAACCGGTAAGGCTGGTGACATGGGCGAAAGCATCATAGACCGATTGGTCGGAGATATTGTATCCTAAATTTCGTAATTGGCCGACTGCTGTCAGAACGGTAGCTGCATTTTTCTCCTGACATAGCCCGCTTAATTCCCCGAAAAGGTGCGGAAATTCGGGAGAATCGAATTCCCAACCTTTGTCATTCCGTTGAGTCGACCGGAAATGAATTTGTTCCTCTGCGAATATAATGGGGGCTTTTACCTCTTTCGCTCTATCGATGAATACTTGCTTTACCTCTCCCTGAGCTTCACCGATCACGACTGGTATTCCAGATTTTATAATACCTGCTTTTTCTCGGGCTATTTTCGGCAGGGTGTCTCCGAGCATTTGCACATGGTCATAGCTGATATTGGTAATGACACATAAATCAGGAGTAATGATATTTGTACTGTCCAATCTTCCGCCCAATCCGACTTCGATAACAGCGACATCTACTTGATTTTCGACAAAGTAGTTAAACGCCATCATCATGGTGAGTTCGAAAAATGATGGTTGGATATGGAGTGTAGATGCAAGGTGTTTCTCTGCAAATTGAATAACATCTTCTTTGGAAATCATTTTTCCATTGATGCGGATACGTTCTCTGAAATCGATAAGATGCGGAGAGGTATATAATCCAGTTTTATATCCGTTTAATTGCAGAATAGCGGCTAATAGATGCGATACCGATCCCTTACCGTTGGTCCCGGCAACATGTATGGTGTGAAACTTTCGATGGGGATATCCGAAATATTTGTCCAGCGCTTCGGTATTTTGTAGTCCCGGTTTATAAGCGGCACTCCCTATTTGTTGAAAAACGGGTAGTTGTTTATATAAATATTTTAATGTTTCTTCGTAATTCATAATTCATATTTTAGTATAAGGCATATCCTGAAATACCAGCCAATACGATAACGAGTATGGGGTGTATTTTCGCATAGTGTACCAGAACAAATGAGATGACTGCAATACCGATACTTATTGTATAGTCTGGAAAGTTTTCCTTATTCATGAGGAGGAGTGCGGCAGAAGCTATCAGACCGACAACCACAGGACGAAGTCCGGAAAATATGCTTTTGATAGTAATGTTATCTTTATGTTTAAGTATAAAACGGCTCACTAATAAGACTAAAATGAAAGACGGCAAACATACGGCGAACGTGGCGATTATCGACCCCCAAATACTATTACCGGCAGCTACATATCCTACATAAGTAGCACTGTTTATTCCTATGGGACCGGGAGTCATTTGAGAAATAGCTACGATATCGGTAAATTCGGTCGGGGTAAGCCACGGTTGGCTTTCGCCATAATGAACGACTTCTACCGCTTCGTGTTGAATGAGAGAGAGCATGGCGTATCCGCCACCAAAACCGAATAGTCCGATTTTTAGGTAGGCCCAAAATAAGTTGAGATATACGATCCACATGGCTATTTTTCTTCTTTATTACTCTTTTGTTTTGAACTAGCGATGACATGATTGCAGTAAAGTATTCCACCGATAGCTCCTAACAAGACGAACCAAATGGGGGAAACCCCTCCTAACCAGATTGATAATGCCACTATAATGGGAATAATAACCGTTTTAATATTGATACGTGCTGTTTTAGCCGTACTGAATACCGGAGACACGATGAGTGCGACCACTGCTGGTCTTATACCCTTAAATATACGCTCGACTACCGGATTGTCATACGATTGAACAAACCAAATTGCAATAACCAAGATGATTAGAAAAGAGGGTAGAATTGTACCGAGTGTCGCCATGAGACAACCTTTTAATCCTCGCAATTTGTTCCCAATCAATATGGATATATTCACTGCCAACACTCCGGGCAATGATTGTGCAATGGCAAGTGCGTCGACAAAATCTTCCCGTTTAATCCAGTTTTGTTTATCCACGACTTCTCTTTCAATGAGAGGTATCATAGCCCAACCACCTCCGAATGTGAACGCACCTATTTTAAAAAATGATATGAATAGTTTCAGATACAGATTCGATCTCATAGTTTCTTTTTAATGCGCTGCAAAGATAGTGCAAACGAGGACAGAGACAAATTTATTTAGTTATGCCGAGTGCTGCCTATTTTTACATTTTTACAAAGATAGTGAAAGGCAAGAGAAAGATAAAACGAATAAGTTCGTTTTTCTTTTCGACCCGTAATCTTTTGAGGACTAATATAAGGTTGGAACAGGAACAAGTTTAGTTGGGTATATCGAAGTATAACCTGTTTTCATATTCAGTTGTATAGGTCGTATAAAAAAGCGTTAATCTCATGAAACTATCGTATATAAGACGATAGAATTTGTTCTAGTTCGTTTAACGACAGGGCGCCAGATTGTCGCCAAATGATTTCGCCTTGTTTCCATAGTACAAGGGTAGGGACTGACTGTATTCTATATTCCGAAGACAAGGAAATATTTTTATCGATATCTATTTTTAGTATAATGATTTTATTCCCCATTTTCTTTTTCAATTCTTCAAGGACTGGTTTCATCATTTTACAGGGACCATACCATTCTGCAAAAAAGTCTACTAAAACCGGGGTGTCGCCTGCGATAATATCTTGAAATTTGTTCATGTCTTGAAATTTAATAAGATAAATATGATTTTAACAGCGGTATGGCTTTGTTGGTTCGATTCGTTCCGTGAATATCAGAAAATATTATTGTCACGACAATCGACCAACCAGTTTCCTCTACGGTTAACCAAAGTAAGATTAATTTTTCGTATGAGTTTGTGTTTATGTGAGAAAAATAATTTCCCTTGTACGAACAGGGTATCTTGTGAAGTATTCATCTCAGAATAAGAAATATTGAAATGAGTGGGTGTGTTTTTTAATTCATCGGATTGATTCCCGACTAAGGTCTCAAACAAATATAGTGTTTCGGCCGATTCGGGAGTCGATAGCTTTTTAGCTTCTTGGAAGTTAGCGTTGGATAGATTTTCGACGAAAGATATGGCTATATTTTCAGGCTCGAAATGCTGATGGATAGAAGGGGTGCTAATCAATATTAAAGGGAGGCCTATGGCAGAGACGGTTAGACAAAAAAAGATAATGCGAACACGTGTTTTTGGTTTCATTGCGATATTCAATTTTATCTTTGCTTTTGGCAAAGATATGAATTTTTTTAATGGCTTGCGCAAGAAATCCTATAAGAGGAATATGGATTTAATTTATCTTTACAGGTTGCATTGAATATAATTGAATAAAGCGTGTTTCAACTTTGGTTTTGCACGTTCCCTCCTTTGTGAGAAATACAAAAATAGGTACGAAAAACGAACTTGTCCGTTTTATCCTACTCTTACCTTTCATTATCTTTGCAATCGAATATAAGAATAGAAAATATGAAAGATTCGTTGATCGTAGTATCTGGCGGTATGGATAGTATTACTTTGTTGTATGAGTATGCCGACCGCATAGCATTAGCTGTTTCTTTTGATTATGGAGCTAATCATAACCATAAAGAAATACCATTTGCTCGTATTCATTGCGAGCGGTTAAAAATAAAACATATAGTAATACCTCTTGCGTTTATGAAAGAATATTTCAGAAGTTCGTTGTTGGACGGTAACGACTCTGTACCGGAGGGACATTATGCCGATGAAAATATGAAAAGTACGGTTGTCCCGTTTCGGAATGGCATTATGTTATCAGTTGCTTGCGGTATTGCAGAAAGCAATGGCTTGAAACAAGTTCTCATTGCTAATCATGGCGGAGATCACGCTATTTATCCCGATTGTCGATCGGAGTTTATTCAAGCTATGGATAAAGCTATGCGTTCGGGAACTTATGAGAATATAGGCATCTTTGCTCCCTATACCGATATTTCAAAAACAGAAATTGCCAGTCGGGGGAAAAAGTTGAATTTGAACTATGCCGAAACGTGGTCTTGTTACAAAGGAGGGGAGAAACATTGCGGGAAATGCGGTACTTGTGTAGAACGCAAAGAGGCTCTTCGAGATGCCGGGATTGAGGATCAGACAGAATACGAGGATTAATAACGAATAAAACGGTTAAGTTATAATGTATTACGTAGCTAAGACAATGGAAATTGCAGGCGCGCATTCTTTGCACCTTTCATATAAAAGTAAATGTGAAAAATTACATGGCCATAACTGGATTATTACGGTTTATTGTAAAGCGAAAGAACTGAATCAAGACGGTATGGTTTGTGACTTTAAACATATTAAAGATAAGATTCATGGCTATCTTGATCATGGGAATCTGAATGAATTGCTGCCTTTTAATCCGACCGCTGAAAACATAGCGAAATGGATTACGGATCAGATTCCCGAATGTTATAAAACCAAAGTTCAAGAAAGTGGTGGAAATACGGCTATTTACGAAATCGACGATTTTGAAAATGAAAATATTGACAAATGAAAGTAAATGAAATTTTTTACTCATTACAGGGTGAAGGTGTGTTTACAGGTACGGCTGCGATTTTTGTGAGGTTAGCGGGGTGTAATTTGTATTGTGATTTCTGTGATACAAAACATGAGGATTATACTATTTTTACAGAAGAAGAGATTGTAAAGGCTATTTCTGATTATCCTGCGAAACATGTAGTTATTACAGGAGGGGAACCAACTTTACAACTTACGCATTCGCTTGTCGACCGATTGCATGAAGTCGGGAAATTTGTCCAAATTGAAACCAACGGATCAATCGCATTAGATACCGATTTGGAACGGTCGATCGATTGGATTACTTGCTCTCCTAAAACGATTCCTGTGAAAATACAGCGTATGAATGAAATCAAAGTCGTTTATCAGGGACAAGATATGGAACCGTATGAAAAAATCGCCACAGCTTATGAGTGTTTTTGTAGCTTGCAACCTTGTGATGTCAATGATGAGATAAAAAATGAAAACAATCTTACCGCAGCTATCGAATACATTAAGAGCCACCCCCGATGGAGGCTTTCACTTCAAACCCATAAAATTATTAATATAAGATAATAATGGAGGATAAAAGAATAGGCTCTCGTCTACGGGATTTAATCGAATACATAGGTGAAAATCCAGATCGGCAAAGTCTCGACGAAACACCGGGTTGGATTTTATGAATATGAGCCGAGATATTTAGAAGTTGTGTGCAAGTCTATGAGAGGTGTTAAGAACGAAGGAAAAATGAGTGGGACAAACTTCAATAAGTATGTTTAATCAGATACAGATTTGCGTCACGGGTTTTATGAATCGCTCGATATGCAGATGTGAATCGGGAGAGGAGAGATGTAGTGAAAAATCCGTTAAAAATTTTCTTCTCTGATAATTTTATGCAAAACCATAAAAAAATCTTTGCAAGAAAAAAAGATAACGTTAACTTTACACAATCAACAAATTTAGTTAACCTTAAAAAGAAGAATATGGATATGACTCTTTCAGGATTGAATCCAACACATTTTCAAGGCTTAGTCGATGGTAAACAAACCGGTCTCTATATCTTGGTTAATAAAAATGGGTGCGAATTGACCCTAACTAATTATGGTGCGCGTATCGTTTCGTTAATGGTTCCCGATAAAAATGGGAAGATGATAGATGTGGTTACGGGGCATAATAACATACAGGAATACCTTACATCGGAGGAACCTTATTTTGGAGCGACTTGTGGTAGATATGCCAATCGTATTGCAAAAGGAAAATTCACGGTCGATGGAGTTTTGTATGATAAATTAGCGATAAACAATGGACCTAACAGTCTGCATGGAGGGGTAAAAGGCTTCAACTTTCATGTTTGGGATGCCAATCAATTGGATAAACAAACAATAGAATTTTCCCGATTGTCTCCTGATGGTGAAGAAGGGTTTCCCGGAAATCTGCAAGTGAAGGTCATATTTAAATTAACCGACGATAACGCCGTTGATATAACTTACTATGCAGAAACCGATAAACCTACCATCGTTAATCTGACAAACCATTCGTATTTTAATTTGTCGGGTGCGGGAGATCCTTACATCGGTGATCATCTGTTATGCATTGATGCCGATTACTATTTACCTACCGATGATACGGCTATACCTTACGGAGAGAAGTCGGCGGTAGAGGGAACCCCGATGGATTTTCGTAAACTTTATGAAGTCGGGAGCCGTATAAACGAGCCGTTTGAACAACTGGTTTATGGAAAAGGATACGATCATACTTATATTTTGAATAAGAAGCGGAGCGGTGAATTTTCATTTTGTGCAGAGTGCGTTTCGCCCAAAACCGGGATCGTGATGGACGTCTTTACGACAGAGCCCGGTGTACAGCTTTATACAGCCAATTGGATGACAGGGAATTTTATCGGGAAAAATGGGAAACGGTATCCGATGAGAGCTGCTATCTGTCTCGAAACTCAACATTTTCCAGATAGTCCTAATCATGAAAACTATCCTTCTGTTATCTTACGCCCTCATGAAAAATTCGAAAGTCATACACAGTTTAAATTTTC
>ULVW01012123.1_pt1 | contig 113199 bp, 66 predicted proteins | sample 1959801 | NCBI WGS metagenome assembly ULVW01 (sample SAMEA4835796, study PRJEB28245) | human gut metagenome | biome: gut microbiome; material: fecal sample | place: Denmark | collected 2008
CCTGAGATTGATTTTCCGTTTGGCGCACAACGGTAGCAGCCTATTACCTGAAAGTGGGCTGAAAGATGGCACCTCCATCCTTCAGGATACTAATATACTTAAAGCGAGATGTTTATAACATATCCTGAAAGATGAAAGGCTTTTTTCTAAAATTTCCAGGGAAGAAAAAACAAAAAAACAGCCGGATTATTGTCCGGAAACACTTTATTCTGTATATTTGCTTACAAATAACAAATTACATAAACTTAAATCTCAGGGAACATGAGTAAATTAGTAATTAATTCTTTCGAAGATTTTGAAAAATATGTAGGGCAGCCTTTGGGCGAATCGGAATATTTGCAGGTGGATCAAGAACGTATCAACCTCTTTGCCGATGCCACTTTGGATCATCAATGGATTCACACGGATGTGGAGCGTGCCCAAAAGGAAAGCCCGTTCAAGAGCACCATCGTACACGGCTATCTGACCCTCTCCCTCCTACCCTACTTATGGAACCAAATCATTGAGGTGAACAATCTGAAGATGATGATTAATTACGGTATCGACAAGATGAAATTCGGCCAAGCCGTCCTCAGCGGACAAAACGTGCGTTTGAGTACAAAACTCCAGTCTTTAGCCAATCTGCGCGGTGCCGTCAAGGCCGAAATCAGATTCACGATGGACATCAAAGAAACCGGAAAAAAAGCATTGGAGGGTACGGCTATCTTCATTTATTATTTCAACTGATACGACAAAGATAGCCAGACGCTTTTTAGCGGATACATTACCGGCACACATTCTAAAAACTGCGGCACTCGTCTTTTTAAATAGACTACCGCAGTTTTTTTTATTTCCTTTGTTGCAAAAACGCTTCCCTTGCGTCTTCTTTATAAAAACATAGCCCTCGCATGAACAAAGAAACCTTCAAACAGACCTATTTACCGTTGTCTGCCTCCATGTATCGCACCGCCTACCGGATATTGGGAAATCCGGAAGACGCAGAAGACATGGTACAGGAAGCCTATATGAAACTATGGAAACAACGGGATACACTGGACGGAATCCTTGATGCCAGGGCGTACGCCGTAACAAGCATCAAGAACCTGTGTCTCGACACCATACGGAAACGACACCTCTCATACGAAAACTACGAAAAAACAGAACGTACCATAGCTGCGGCATCCACTCCTTATTCAGAGACCATCCACTCGGAAGAAGCCGCACTGCTGCACCGATATATTGATAGTTTGGAAGAGCCCCAACACACAGTCATCGTCATGAGGGACATTGGCGGATACAGTTTTGAAGAAATTGCAGCCGCCGTACAGTTGAAAGAAGCCCACATCCGGATGATACTCTCCCGCGCCCGTCGAAAATTACGAGAACTATATATAAAAACAAAGAACCACCATGAACAGAAAAAATACAGTTGATTACCAGGAACTCTTGAAGCGGTATTACGAAGGAAAAACCACTTTGGAAGAAGAAAATCTGCTCCGGACTCACTTCCTTTCCCATACGGAAGAGAGCCATGCCGACGCTACCCTCTTCCGTATCTTGGCGGAAGAAAGCCAAGCCCTCCCGCCTGACGGAATGGAACAACGTCTGGAAGCTTGGATAGACCGGCAATCTGTCGTCCCCTCCCGTAAAAGGCGCTTTCTTTTTTGGGGACCAGTGGCCGTGGCAGCCGCCTTGCTTTGCTACGTGGGTATCACGCATGTCCTGCAACAGCATAACGGACTCACTCCCCAAGAAACCCTCATTGCCAAAAAAGCACTGGGAAGTACGCTCAAATGTATAGAAACGGGCGAACAAAGCGTCCTGCGCACCCACGAAAGATTAAAATACATCAAAAGAGACATCCATAAGAATATTCACGAACTTAAAGACATTGCCTTATGAAAAGACGATTTATAGTGCTATTGGCCGGACTGGCATACATCATGCCGGCCGTAGCCCAACAAACGTTGTTCGACCGTTATGCCGAAAAGCAAGGAGTGACTTACGTCAACATAAACGGCGAAATCATCAAGACCTTATTGCCTGATATGTCGAACATATCCATTAAGGAAATCAACATACTGGACATAGACAACCGACAACTTCTCCAGTCCATCGACAAAGACTTGCAGCAATGCATCAAGGCCGAAAAGTACAAACAACTCATCAAAACGGTAGACTCCGACGAAAAGGTCTGTATCTTAAAGAAAGAAAAATCCTCTGACCGCCAAAGCGCATTTCTAATCACCGTCCAAAGCCAAGAAGACACTCAGTTGATTTGGATTATAGGAGACATGCGGAAAGAAGAACTGGAAAAACTATTAAAAAACCTCTAAAAAACAAATATCATGAAACATTTCATCCTTATCCTTGCCTGCCTTTGCGCCATGTCGTGCAGCAGGCAGACCACCGGAATAGACGCATTCGTCAACCAATACGACCAAGCATCCGTACGTATGCCGGGCATACTCATGCCTTTGGTGAAAAAGAAACTCCACAAGGCGGGCATCAACGTGAAAAGCATAAAAGTGCTCACGCCCGAGAAACTGCAAAACGACTCTACTCTTCTCAAACGTTACCTCGATGATTTGGAAATGTTGGACTTTAAGGACTATTCCAAAATGGTAGAAGTAAAGGAGGACGATGAACACATCCGGGTATTTTTCAAAAAAGACAAGGAAGTCATTCACCAAATCGTAGTCGTCATTCGTTCAACAGATGACTCGGAAGAAGACGGCATACTCGTACTCCTCAAAGGTGAATTCAATATAAAAGACATACACAAAATCATCAAAAACGGCACCTTTAAATAAGGGATATCCTTTCTCTCATAACCCACTGACCAAAAGACGGCAAAGGATTATGCCCGATTTGCCACTATCCTTTGCCGCCTTTTTTCTTTTACCTCCAGGCAGGCTCTAACTTCCATGCAGGATCTCCGTCAGGATGGGGCGCGCCCCACTTACGAAACATTCCACTGCAATCACCATCAGGATCAACCCCATCAGACGCATCATCACATTATTTCCTGTCTCACCGATGAACTTCACTAAAACCCCTGCCCAACGTAAAAGAACGAACGTAATCAGATAAACCAAAATAATGGCTACTATCACCGCCGTCTTCATCTCAAAGGAATAGGCTTCCTGCATCAGCACGATAGCATTGGCTATTGCCCCCGGCCCGCATAACAAAGGAATTCCCAAAGGAGCCACGGATACATCGTTGGCATACTCCTTGATTTCTTCCTTCCGCAAGTTCATCGGAGTGTACTTGGCTTGCAACATGTCGAAACCGATACGAAAAATAATAATTCCACCCACAATGCGGAAACCGTTGGTGGAAATACCAAAAAACTTGAATAAGAACTGACCTGCCAATACAAACAGCAACAATGCACAACAAGCCACCAAAGTGGCGCGTATGGCCACTGCACGCCGTTCTTTCTCATCCAAAGACTGTGTCATCGTCAAAAACACCGGCATCGTACTCAAAGGACTGGTGATGGTAAACAACGAAGTGAAACACAACAACGCAAAAGGAATTACCGTATCCATCATACTCATATTATTTAACGGTTAAAACAGAATCCATCCCGCCAACCCGCAAAAGCAAATCAACTTGATAGGATTCATCTTATACACCAGACTGCCGATAAAAGCAAAGGCAAAAAGGAAAATACTGATATAGAACTGCCACGGATTGTCCGGTGTACTGAAATTCTCAGGTGTGAGCAACAGCAAGGCTGCCGCCGCCAACAGCCCGACCACAGCCGGACGCAAACCCTGGAACACATGTTCCACCACAGGATGGTTCTTGAACTTCATCAGGAACTTACTGATAAGCAACATCAGGATAAACGACGGAAGCACCACGGCAAAAGTTGCCGTCACACTACCCAATACCGCCCAACCATGCCCGTAACCGGCATTGACCACACTGGTATAGCCCACATACGTAGCCGAATTGATGCCTATCGGCCCCGGTGTCATCTGGCTGATAGCCACGATATCCGTAAACTGCCCGCTCGTCAACCAATGATAACGGTTGACCACTTCCCCTTGAATCAAGGAAATCATGGCATAGCCTCCCCCAAAACCGAACAAGCCGATTTTGAAGAAGCTATAGAAAAGCTTTATATATAACCACCACATATCTTTATCATTTACTTTCCGACGGTTTGACATAACGGCCGTACAGGTAACCTCCCAAACCAGCCATTATAATAATGTATATAGGAGAAACACCCAACAGCCAAATCAACAAGGCACTCACCACCGGTATCCACACATTGGTCATCCCGATTTTGGCACTCTTCCCCATTTTAAACGTAGGGGCGGCTATCAGTGCCACCACTGCCGGACGGATACCCTTGAAAATGCTCTGCACGGTCTCATTATCCCGAAACTGTTGGAAAAACAAGGCTATGCCGAGAATAATCAAGAAAGAGGGCAAGATGGTACCCAAAGCACAAACCACGCTACCGGGTACGCCCTTCAGCTTATAGCCGATAAAAATGCTCATGTTGACCGCAAAAATCCCGGGGCAACTTTGGGCTATGGCCATCAAGTCCAGAAAGTCTTCACGGCTCACCCATCTGTTTTTGTCCACCACATCCGCTTCAATCAACGGTATCATGGCATATCCCCCGCCTATGGTAAACAAACCTATGCGGAAAAACGTACGGAAACTGTTCCAATAAATATTCATATTCCAACTCTTACACGGGATGCACAGACAGCACACGGGGCTGCGCCATGACATAGGCACAGCCCCTTTGCATGCCGTCCGGACATGATTATTTCTTATGAGCCTCCACCCACTTACGGGCATTGACAAAAGCTTCCATCCAAGGCGTGACCTCATCCGCACGGCGGTCTGCCGGATACCAGGCGTTCTGCCACGGGAAGATGGCACGCTCCAAGTGGGGCATCATGGCCAAATGGCGCCCGTCGGCACTGCATATACCGGCCACACTGTAATCCGACCCGTTCGGATTACCGGGATACTCATCATAGCTGTATTTGGCAATCACATTATACTTATCTTCAGGATAAGGCAACGAGAACTTGCCTTCGCCATGAGCTACCCAGATGCCCAACTTGTTCCCGCTCAGCGAACCGAACATCACGCTCCGGTTCATCGGGATGGTCAACCCTACGAACTCCGATTCAAACTTATGAGAGTCATTGTGCAACATGTGCGCCTTCTTCGTAAATTCCGGATTAATCAAATCCAGTTCCACCATCAACTGGCAACCGTTGCAAATACCCAAAGACAGCGTGTCTTCACGGACATAGAAATTGTCGAGTGCCGCCTTGGCCTTCGGATTATACAAGAAAGCACCGGCCCAACCTTTGGCAGAACCCAACACATCCGAATTGGAGAACCCGCCACAGAAGACAATCATATTGATATCTTCCAACGTCTCCCGTCCGCTTATCAGGTCGGTCATCATGACATCCTTCACGTCGAATCCCGCCAAATAGAGCGAATAAGCCATTTCGCGCTCACCGTTCGTTCCCTTTTCACGGATAATGGCGGCCTTGATGCCCGACGGGGTACGACGGTCAGGGTTCAACCCGTACTGCGCCAACTTGCCCGTGAAATCCTTATTAAACACCATTTCGAGCGGCTGCATCTTATAATTCTCAAAACGAGCCTTGGCGCGTCCGTTCATACTCTGCTTCCGGTCGAGCAAGTAGGAAGTGCTATACCATACGTCACGCAGATAATCTATGCCGAACTGGTACTCCGCACCGTCCTTTGTCACTTGAATAAGGCGTTCGTCCGTAGGATGTCCCAACTTGAGATAACCCACACCGGCATCTTCCATGATTTTCTTGAATTCCGCCTTATGTTTGTCGGCAATTTGCACCACCACACCCGGATTCTCAGCCAAGAGAATCTTCACGATGTCATGACGTCCGAATTTGTCCAAAGAGATTTCCATACCGCCTTCCATATTCGCGAAACACATTTCAAGCAAAGTGGTAATCAAACCTCCGGCCGAAATGTCATGACCGGCCAAAACCAAGCCTTTGTTTACCAACGTCTGCACGGCATTGAAAGCATCACGGAAATATTCAGGATTCTTGCAGGTCGGCACGTCCGAACCCACCTTATTTAAAGATTGGGCAAAAGCCGAACCACCCAAACGCAAATCGTCGAAGCTGAAATCGATATGATAGAAAGTGGTCTTTTCCTTATTGACCATCACCGGCGAAACTACCTTTTTCACGTCGCTTACCTCACCACCGGCACTCACGATGACCGTACCCGGCGAGATGATTTTCTCGCCGCCGGGATACTGCTGGCTCATGGACAAGGAATCTTTTCCGGTAGGCACGTTGATTTCCAAAGCACAACAGAAATCGGACAAAGCCTGTACACCTTGGTACAAACGGGCATCTTCGCCTTCCTGAGAGCGGCACGGCCACATCCAGTTGGCAGAGAGAGACACGCTGTCCAACCCTTCGGCCAACGGTGCCCATACGATATTAGTCAACGATTCGGCCACCGAAAGCACGGAACCTGCGGCCGGGTCTGCCAAACCGGCTTGGGGCGCATGCCCGATAGCGGTAGCGATACCGGCCTTTCCACGGTAATCCAAAGCCACGACACCGCAGTCGCTCAACGGCAACTGGATTTCACCTTGGCATTGCTGTCGCGCCACTTTGCCCGTCACGGAACGGTCTACTTTATTGGTCAGCCAATCCTTACAAGCCACGGCCTCCAAACGCAACACACGAGCCACGTATTCATTCAACTTAGCTTCATCATACGTCACGTCCTCATACTTACGCTCCACCGTATTGTCGCGCATGTACGTCTTAGGACTGTGACCGAACATCTGCGACACATCCAAATCAAACGGACGCACGCCATCGGCCTGCTGGAAAGCAAAGTGCGCGTCGCCGGTCGTTTCACCGACCACGTACATCGGTGCACGCTCGCGTTCGGCTATCTTACGCACGTGTTCGATATGTTCTTCCTGAATCAACAATCCCATGCGTTCCTGCGATTCGTTGGCTATGATTTCCTTAGAAGACAAAGTCTTGTCACCAATCGGCAATTTGGACATATCTATCAATCCACCGCACTCCTCCACCAACTCGGAAAGACAGTTCACATGTCCGGCCGAACCGTGGTCGTGTATGGAAACCACCGGATTCACGTCCTCTTCGCACAATGCACGCACCAAATTGTTGGCACGCTTCTGCATCTCGGGATTCGCACGCTGCACGGCATTCAGTTCGATGCCGGAAGAATAGCGTCCCGTATCCACCGACGAAACAGAACCGCCGCCCAAACCGATACGGTAGTTGTCACCGCCGACCACTACGACCTTGTTGCCTTTCTGCGGCGTTCCTTTCAAACAGTCGCGCTTTGTGCCGTATCCCACGCCTCCGGCCAACATAATCACCTTGTCATAACCGTAACGTTCGCCGTTCTCCTGATGTTCAAATGTCAGTACGGAACCGGTAATCAGCGGTTGCCCGAACTTGTTACCGAAGTCGGAAGCCCCGTTCGATGCCTTGATCAAAATCTGTTCCGGAGTCTGGTATAACCAACGGCGTACCGGCAGGATGTCCTCCCAATCACGACCCTCATCTGTACGCGGATAAGAGGTCATGTAGACCGCCGTCCCGGCTATCGGCCATGAACCGACACCTCCGCCCATACGGTCACGTATCTCACCGCCCGTTCCCGTGGAAGCTCCATTGAAAGGTTCCACCGTGGTCGGGAAGTTGTGTGTCTCCGCCTTGATGGAAATCACAGACTCGATATCCTTGATCACAAAATAGTCGGACGTGGAATGGTCTTTCGGCGCAAACTGTTCCACCACCGGCCCTTGTGCAAAAGCCACATTGTCCTTGTATGCCGAAATGATTTTATGCGGATTTTCCTGTGTAGTTTTCTTAATCATCTGGAACAAAGAAGACTCCATTTCCTTCCCGTCGATGATGAACGTACCGCCGAAAATCTTATGACGGCAATGCTCGGAATTGATTTGTGCGAAACCGAACACCTCCGAATCCGTCAGCTTACGCCCCAACTGGCCTTCCACCTGATGCAGGTATTCGATTTCCTCTGGCGAAAGAGCCAATCCTTCCTGTTCGTTATATTCTTCCAGATTCTCTATATACACGATGGGAGCCGGTTGGATATCAACCGTAAAAATATCCTGGTCCAAACCCTTATACATACGTTGCAGCATCGGATCGTGCCCGGCATGTTCATCTTCCACTGGGAAATACTCTTCTATACGAGAAATACCGCTGAGGCTCATGTTTTGAGTAATCTCAACGGCATTCGTACTCCACGGAGTAATCATCTCACGACGCGGACCTACGAAACAACCTTTCAGTCCGTCTTCGGTTTCCACGGTGGCACCACCGTAAAGCCAACATAATTTTTCGATTTCCTCCGCATTGAGACGATGGTCCGCCTCTGTAGCGATGACGCTCCCGCCGGGAGTTCTAAAAAATGAAATAGACATAACTACTATTTGTAACAGATTAGAATAAATACTTGCGCTGCAAAGTTAAGCAAAAAAGCCCGATTGCACGTCCTGACATCTTAGAAAAGTAATCTTGATAATATAAAATAAAGAATCTCTGCCTATAAAAATAAAACTTCTTCCAAAATATTTCATGAAATATACTTATATTATATTTATTTTAAATATCTTTGTGGTCGATTAAGCTAAACAAATGGTCAAAAAGACGTATTGGCATTATTTAGATTCAGAAATAACTTCAAAACATTATTAATTATGAACAAACGAAGACTCATCAAGGCATCGTTATGGACAACCGCCTTATCTCCGTTCTTCTTCGCATCTTGCGTGGATGACAGTTATGACCTCACCAAGGACATTGACATGACTATCACCGTGGGCGGAGACCTCAGCATTCCGGGTAGCGGAACGGAAGAATTCACGTTGGAAGAAATTATGGATTTGGAAGACAACAGTGTCGTAAAAGCTGACGCACAAGGGAATTATGCCCTGAACAAAGCCGATACCACAGAAACCGACGTGGAAATAGACCCCGTACATATCAACGCCCCGGCAAGTAACCCGACGACGACAACACTGTACTTCAACACACCGGCAGCCACAAGCGAAGAAGTGGAGGCCCAAGTAAACGATGTGACCACGGACTTCCTTTTCTCGAAAGACGACGTAACAACGGACATCGTGTCGCTCACTTCCACCGATGTGGATTTCACGGCCTATCTGACCCTTAGTTTCAGCCAGACAAGCCAAAACGTGGAGGTCATCACCCTGAAAAAGGGATTCTCCATAGAAATGGAATTGGAAGGCCAGACACAACCCAACGGTTTCGTTTTTGAATTGGACAATACGGGAAATTATGGTATCAAAGAAGGAGAAGACCAGACCATAGAATTCCTGCAGGATCAAGAAATCCGCAAAGGTATGACACTGAAAATTCCTGTATATTTCAAGCGCATCCAAAATTTCCCCGACGGCCAAGGAATATACGAACCGGGACATTTCAAACTGCAAACGCATGTCATAGCTAACGGTACGGCCACAACCCCCGGAATTCCGGCCGGAAACATCCAAGTAGACCTGATTACCGACACGGAAGTGCCCGACATCACGTTGCAGAGTGTAACGGGTATCGTTGACCCGAAAATTGACATCAACGTAGACCCGATCACCGTAGAAGGTGTACCTGATTTCTTGAAGGATGACGTAAACTTAGACCTGACGAACCCGTACATCAAACTGAGGCTTGAGAACGGAAGCCCGGCTGACGTAAATTTGAAGGCACGCATGACATGGACCAAAGACGGTGTCTTCAACGAAGGTTTCCAAATCGGTACGGACTTGGGCAGTACACCTACGGACCAAACCATCACACTTGCAGGAAGTGCAACTTCGGAATATTATCTCTCACGTATCAATATGGAGAATTTGCCCGCAGGCGCCAAGAATATTGTATTAGGTGACAACCTGTATGAACTGATACGCACCATTCCTGATGAAATCAAACTTACGGACGTAGAAGCCAAGGCACTGCAACACGACACGGAAGTGGAACTCGGCAACGATGGTGCCTATTACGAAGTAAACACCATTTACGAACTGAATGCCCCGCTGCAATTCGGAAACGAACTGAACATAGTTTATAAAGATACCATTAACGATTGGGGCGGTGACCTGGAAGACATCACCATCAAAAAAGCCATCGTAGAAATGGATGCCTTGAACGGTATTCCACTCAACTTCAAGCTTAATGCACAAGCCATAGACCGGAACGGCAACGTATATCCCAACGTAACGGTTAATCCGGTCAAAAACACGATTGCCCCGGGTCTGAAACTGACAGGCGAAAATGGTGAAACAGCTACCGAGAGTCCCATACAATTGGAGATCGTATGCGAAAGCGGAGACATGAAAGACCTTGACGGACTGATTGTCAATTTCACGGCCGACATGGAAGGTGTCAACCAAAATGCCACGCTGAACAAAGGCATGACCCTGAAGCTTTCCAATATCCGCATCCGCATCAAAGACGGAGTAACGGTAGACTTGAACTAATATCTCATTTTTATAACGGAATAAAATTATGAAAAGAAGAAATAAAATCGCAGCAGCCCTGCTTTTTGCGGTGTCCTTACCCACGGTATCTACTTTGGCACAAAACAGTTTGCGTTCGGCCTATTTCCTTGAAGGCTACACCTACCGCCACCAGATGAACCCGGCATTCGCCAATGAACGTAACTACATAAGTATGCCCCTCATCCCATTAGGTAATTTCAACGTAGGCCTACAATCCACTGTCGGAGTGAAGGATTTCATCCATAAACTCCCCGACGGAAGCCTCACCACGTTCCTCAACGACCACGTGGATGCCGGAGAGTTCTTAGATGGATTGAAAAACCGCAACCGCCTGAACTTAGACCTTGATATGACCATTCTGTCTTTCGGTTTCCATAAATGGGGAGGATTCAACACATTCGACCTTTCCGTAAAGAGCGGTACGCGTATGAACCTTCCCAAGGATTTATTCGAATTCGCTAAGGTAGGCATGGCTAATGGGAACAGCGAATATACTCTCGAAGACATGGGTATCTATTCTAACAACTATGCGGAAATCGCTTTCGGACACTCACGTAAAATCATGGACAAACTGACAGTGGGAGCCAAAGTAAAATTCCTTTTGGGCATATATAACGCAGACTTCCACGTCAACGACATGAAACTGACCTTGACCGATGACAAATGGGCCGTGTCTGGAAATGGTGAATTTTCTTCCGCCGGCATCGTGGACATTCCGACCAAAACTAAACTCAAGGATGTAGTAGACGAGAACACGGGAGCCGTAGTAGGACAGAAAGAGGAAGAAGAACTCGACTTTGACAACATCGAAACGGGCAACGCCATCGGTGGTTTCGGCATGGCATTCGACTTCGGTGCCACATACCAATTACGCGAAGATTTGGAATTGTCCATGGCCGTACTCGACTTAGGATGGATAAGTTACAAGAATGCCACACAGGCTACCATGGCCGCCGAGCCTTGGGAGTTCGACGGTTTCCATGACATTCCGTTCGATTCGGACAAAGCGGCTCCGGGTATGTCTATCGAAGACCAAATAGACAATCTGACAGATGATTTGGAAGACTTGTTCCAAATGAAGGCGCAAGGTACAAAAAAGCATACGCGTGCTTTGGGAGCCACACTGAACATAGGTGCACTTTACACTTTCCCATACTATGATAAGCTGAAATTCGGCTTTTTGGAATCGACTCGTATCAATGGACGTTATTCTTGGTCCGAAGGCCGTTTCTCGGCCAACGTGGCTCCGGTGAAGTGCTTCGATGCCTCCATCAGCTACGCCATTTCATCTTTCGGTTCGTCTTTCGGATGGGTGGCCAACTACCACGGAAAAGGATTCAGTCTCTTCTTGGGTAGCAACCACCAGTTCTTCAAGGTGACTCCGCAATTCATTCCGGTGGGAAATGCCAACATGAACATCAGTATCGGTATCAACTTCCCGTTCGGAGACATCAAGTCCTTGTAACTTTCGATAAAAATCCTTTATAAAAGCCTGCCCGTGCCTTTCGTTACCGGCACGGGCAGGCTTTCTTCTCTTCTCCGCAACCTCAAGAGCTAAGTTCTGGACAACAGTCCCACAAACAATACTATTCAAAAGATATATTCCTCAACTCTTCCCGCTTTGTTTCCTCAGGCCTCATTTGGAGTAACCGAAGCAATTCACCGCTACTTACAGCGGTCTTCGGATTGAAATCACCGGATGCCATATAATCCAACATGCTGCGATACAACTGACGTACTTCAGGCTTGTCATCCACCGCCTCAAGATCCGACATGCACACCAGCAATTTCCCTTTCCCTACCGCCAGTTCGAATATCAGCCCCAACTTATGGTTCCGCTCGATATTGTCGATAACCTGTACGATGGGACGGTAGCCCTTCGGAAAAAGATCCAGAATCAAGGGATAACTCTGCTTCACAATAGGGAACCATTGCCAATTCGTATGGAAATCCGTAGGAAAGGAACGGAACAACGGATGGCTGGGGTCGGTCAGCATCCCCATCGTCCCAGGAGAGACCGGTTTCCGGTTGTTGCGGCTGATGGTCTCAAACATCCTGTAATTCCAATAGTCGGTCTGGAACAACCCGCCTACCGTTTGGGAGGCATAGCGGTCCCGTTCGGGAAACCATAATACCTTCCCGCCGTTTTCCAATGCCGAAAGCACATGGCCGTCCAACCGTTTGACCACCGTGATGCCCGGATGGCTTTCTTCCGCGCTCCGGTTTTCGGGATAGAACCAAAGCGGATAAGTATTTTTATAGTCCGTACCTTCTATGGCCAATTCCAGATTCAACCTCCTCGCCTTGCCGGTCACAGGAATCGGCTGCCGGATATCTCCGACCTCCAGCAATCCCCGTCCGGAAGAAACTATAGGGCACACGCCCTTCCCGGCAACGTGCCCTTGTTCGTCCCTCAACGTCCATGCCAATTCGGTTCCCTGCAAAGAACGTGCGCCATAATGGGCGACCTTCACCCGGGCCGTCAACGTCTCTCCCTCCGTCCAACAGAATTTTTCCGTCAGCAACAAGGGAACCACTTCATTGCAAAATCCCCTCCAACGCTCAGGTGAAACCAGTCCCTTGCTGTCCATAAAAGCATCCAAGATACCGACATAAGCCGAACCCTGCCCCGGATAATCCTGCAAATCCAACAACTGGAAGCCGGCCAGTCCCTCCGTGCGTAAGTCCATTTCGATGTCGGCCTTGTAAAGTTCGGCTGCCCACCGCCCGGAAGCGAGAAAGAAATCTTCCGCCTGTTCCGACATCCCGGCACGAGCTAGCCTGTCCCTGAAGACTTCCATATTATAAGGGTACAAGACACCCGTGTACTTGGCTATCTCGCGATAATCGGGATACACCTGAAACTGTCCCGTCTCATGGCTCACCACCGGAACGCCCGCCCGCGCCACGGCTTCGGAAAAGTCCATCGCCGTATTGGGATAGGTATGGTTGAGAGACCCTCCGTCGTACGCATCGGCAAATGAAAACGAGCCACGGACATGCGTGTCGAGGCTCTGCGGCTTTTCACCCCCGATACGGCACGTCACCAAATAGTCCTCACCCGGAAGCTGCCCTTTGAAACCCAAGTAATTATTGGAACCGTAAGCATACAAATGCCGACGGTCTGCCTGCCGGAAAGTATCGACCAAAGATTGCATGACTTCAAAATCTCCGGACAGTTCATTGCCCAACGCGAACATGACGAAAGAAGCATGATGGCCGTATTCCTGCTGAATGCGTAAACCCTCTTCGCGCAGATACGAAATCAAACGGGTGTTGTCCTTCCCCATCCATCCCCAGAACGGCAGTTCGGCCTGCAAATATATTCCTTCGATGTCGGCGGCTTCAAAGCAGGCTTCGGGCGGACACCAGGAATGAAAACGATAGTGGTTGATACCATAGGATTTGGCCACCCGGAAATAATGCCGCCACGTCTCCACATCCATGGCCGTATGTCCTGTCAAAGGAAACACACAGGCGTCATGTTTTCCGCGCAGGAAAGTGGTCATACCGTTAATCGCGAAATGCTTTCCCTCTGCACGGAAGTCCCGCAAACCGAAATCGACGGATAGCCGGTCATACCCGGGCAGTTCGACCTCCAACCGGTACAGCGCAGGGTCGTACTCGCTCCACAACAAAGCTTCTTCGCCCAACGGGAAATCGAAGTCGTATTCCGCCTGCCCCTTCTCCAAACCAAACTCAAGCGGACGGACGCGATGCTCTTTCTCCGTGTTCCATGCCGTAGCGCGCACTTCCAACTGCATACGGTTCCGAATGTCTTCGGGCGAGGCCAGCCTCACTTTCAGCCGGACCGACTTTTTCTCCGCATCGGGATAAACCTGCACACCGGCCAAATGCAACGGTTCTTTCGCTTCCAAAAAAATGTCGCCGATGATACCGTTCCAATTCGTTTGTGTGGATTCCGTATAGGCATGGGAAGAGCCGAGCAACTCCGGCGGCACGGACTCACCATTGTCCACCCTGATGGCTATTTCATGTCGGCCGGGCGTGAGGACATGGCTGAGATCGTACACTTGGCGTACGGAAATGCCGTCCCGGCCTCCGGCTTCCTTGCCGTCCACCCATACGCGGGTGGGCTTCGTACGTTCCAAAGTCAGTGTCACGACTTTGTTTTTCCAACTTTCCGGTATGTCCACCACTTTCTTATACCAAGCCTTGCCCACATAAGCGTGCAACCGTGTGAGATAAGTGGTTTCTTCCGTCCTTGTGGGCCGGAATCCTTTTCGATTCGTGTCTGTCGTACCCGGAAGCATCACTTCCTCAGCAAACGGTGCTGTGGCAAAACCGCTTTCTTCCCCGTTTCCCCTGACATCCAACTTGAATGCCCATTTGCCTTGCAAGTCCATCCGTTGGCGTTGGGGAAACATCGCGCACGAAAAAAGCACGGCCCATACCCATGCACACATCCTTTTCTTCATCATGTCTTTTTAATGGTTTAGGTTTATCGTAAGGCAAAGGTAAGAAAATCCAAATTGTCCAGTTATATCCCACCCTGCACTTTTTACCGAAAACTCGGGATGTCGGATACGTAATCCTTAGGTAAGGCTTCCGAAGTCAGCTCTACCCACACAGGTTCATCCCATCCTTCCACGTCGAAGCGTAAACGGATTGTCCCTACCTTCCGGGTAGACTGCACAATGGCCATGGCACGCCCGAAATACGTCTTGTCTTCATGGGAAGTGAAAGGAGTCTTACGCCGCAAGTCACTGCTGATGAATCCCACTAAACGGCCCTCGCCCTCAATGGAGGCTTTCACCCGGCGGTCTGCATGCTGCACGAGTGTTCCGTCTTGGTCCAACAACTCCACCTGTACATAACTCAAATCTTGCCCGTCGGCCATCAATTTTCCACGGTCGGCTATGGCTTTCAACCTCACGGCATCGCCTGCCGTACGTATTTCATGCACAGCCACCGTATCCGTCCCGTTAATGCCTTTAGCCACAAGCGTCCCACGCCGGTAAGGCAGGCACCACGTTATCGTATGGTTCGGGTAATCCGCCGTCCGGCGTACGCCCATCTCGTTGCCGTTGTGGAACAGAGCCACACGCTCGCAGTTGGTCGTGGTGTTTACTTCGATGACCAAACCCTCGTAAGCGCGGGGGAAATTCCATATCGCCGCCATGTTCGGCCATTGCCAAAGGTCACGCCCGTGGTCGATGTCGAGCGCATTGTCTCGTACGGCGATACGCACCATCGGTTCGTCGTTCCACATCGCCCGATGGAAAGCCGCGCGCGGCTTTTCCACCATGCAAATGTCGAAAAGTCCCGCAGGCCAACCGTGGCTCGGCCAACCGGCTTCACCGATGTAGTCCGTACCGGTCCAAAGGAAACCGCCCGCGATAAAATCGTTCTCGGCAATGATATTCCAGGGATTGTTCGTGTCGTAACTACGGATATTCCCTTCCGCCCCGCAGTAATAAGGCAACTCCTCCGTCACTAAAAAGCGACGCTCGGGAAATTTCTTATGGTCGGAAAGCATACGTGCCTCCAGATAATTGTAGCCCACGACATCGGTCACTCCGGAAAACTTCTCGTTATGGCGGTTCTGTGCCGCAAGGCAAACCTGCCGCGACGGTTCGAACCCGTGCACGAAGTCCTGCAACATAGCCGCCCGTCGGCATCCCGTATCCGCCCCGTCCCATGCTTCCTGCAATTCATTGCCGATGCTCCATAATACGACACAGGGATGGTTGCGGTCGCGCACCAGCATGTTCTTCAAGTCCTCCTGCCACCACGCATCGAAATACTGCGCATAATAGCCGGACTTCCACTTGTCGAACGCCTCGTCGATAACCACAAACCCCATGCGGTCGCAAAGGTCGAGAAACTCCGGCGAGGGTTGGTTGTGGCTGCACCGGATGGCATTCACTCCGTACTCCTTGCAAATCTCCAATTTGCGTTCCATGGAACGCAAAGGCAGTGCCGTCCCCAAAGAGGCATCGTCTTGGTGCAAACAGAAACCTTTCAACTTCAAGGGCTTCCCGTTAAGCAGGAAACCACGGTCGGGAGTGAACTCGCACGTACGCACGCCGAATACCGTTTCGTAGGTATCGACCAGTTTGCGCCCGTCATATACTGCAGTATGCAAAGTATAAAGATAAGGATGTTCCGTGTCCCACAACTGCGGACGGGGGATTTTGAGCGTATGCTCTGTGTCAGCCGTCTGCCCGGCAGCCACTTGCAAGGCTTGCTTGCCGGATTGCACCACTGTACGTCCCTCTCCGTCCGTAATCTGTTGGCGGACGGACAAAGTCTTGGTACGCTCCGCCTCGTTCGCCACCGACGTACGGACACGAACCTCCGCCCGTTCCGCCGTCACCACCGGAGTCGTGACGTAAGTCCCGTAAGAAGCCACATGCACCTCGGCTGTTTTCACCAACCAGGCATGGCGGTAAATTCCCGCACCGGTGTACCAACGTGCCACGCTGTCGTGTTCCAATGGATTGTTTACCCGAACGGCCAACACGTTTTCAGCTCCATAATTTAAATAAGGTGTAAGATTGTACTCCAGATAACAGAAACCGTAGGGACGGAATCCCAAATGATGCCCGTTCACATACACGTCGCTACGGCTGTATATGCCGTCGAACAGCACGGCGATACGCCTTCCTTTGTCCTCTTTGTCCACCCGAAACGTCTTCCGGTACCAACCGATGCCGCCAGGCAAATGCCCGTTGCTTCCGCTCAACTTCGGATTGAAACCCTGAGAAATGCTCCAGTCGTGCGGCAACTGCACGTCTTGCCATCCGGCTTCCGATACTTGCATACCGGCGTTTGCCCGGTCGTCGGCATTCAGGATGAACTTCCAATCGAAATCAAAATTCTCTTTTTCCCTCACACGATCGCGGGCTACGGCCATGCATGGCCAAACCACCGCTAACGCCAGTATCCACCGGCTCCACGCTTTCTTCTTCATCATACGTTTTCAAGTTTTTCATGATTCTCGCAGCAAAGTTAGGAAAATCCCAAGCAAGGGGCTTTATCGCATGTTACCAATCTTTGCCCTGAAAAAGCTTTTTCAAGGTCTATGTTACATACGCAAAAATATATGTTATACAAAAGAAAAGGATGTTACTTGTACGAAAGTATCCGCTATTGGAGCGAAAATGCGACAGGCTGAAAATACGTAACTTTGCTTGTCATCAAGAAAAACAGATGAACCATGGGACTTACCCTGCAAACTTTAAAACCAAAAACACATGAAAAGAACGATTACCCTCTTGTATGCAACGGCCCTCACGGGATGCATACCGCTTTGCGCACAGCGTACGGCCAACGTAAACCTCGACTCCGAAACGAGATACCAAAAAATAGACGGATTCGGAGGCTGCGGAATGAACGGACAATGGGCTGACGTCTACACCCAAGAACAAGTGGACCGGTTGTGGGGACCGGACGGAATGGGCTACAACATCATGCGTATCCGTATCAACCCCGACGAAAGTAACTGGAAGAGTTACGTGAACGCTGTCAAATGGGCCAAGGCACACGGTGCCATCGTTTTTGCCAGCCCGTGGACACCTCCCTTCCGTTTCAAGGTCGGTGCCGAACAGACGTGGGGAGAATCCTCTAACCACGGACATATCAATACGGACAGCATCGACTCATACGCCCGATGGTTGGAACGTTACCGCCAGTTCATGGAAGACCAGGGAGCGGCCATAGACATCCTATCCGTCCAAAACGAAAGCGACTACGACCCGGAAGGATACGAAGGCTGCCTCTATACCGTCGACGAAATGACCCACATGGTGACAGCCTTACGCCAACACCTTTCACCGGAATGCAAGGTCATGGCACCGGAATGCTTCGGATGGGACAGCCACAAATACAACCGGGATTTAGTAAGATCGGCGGCCATGCGCAACAGCATCGACATCTGGGGTAACCATATCTACGGTGTCAATGACATGACCTACGTGGACTACGTGCGCAACCTGACGAAGCGCCCCATGTGGATGACTGAATATATATTCGATGAAGACAAGGTGGGCACATGGGAAAGTGCCTGCGATTTCCAGGAACAGATAGACAGTTGCATGCGGGCCGGCTTCAGTGCCTACGTTTACTACAATATGATAAACCACATGTTCGGCGACGGGAAAGGAGGTGGCAACGCTTCGGAATTAAGTACTTTCGCCTACGTGCTAGGGCATTATGCCCGATATGCAACCGGAATGACGCGCATCAAATCCTCATTCTCCGACAAAGGAAAAACTCCGGTCAACGGTTCGGCATACGTCAGTGAGAACGGCGACACCCTCAGTCTGTTCGTCCTCAACCGCTCTTCCGAACCAGTAAAGTTGAAAGCAAACCTCCCGTTTGAAAGCCGGCAGGTATACGCCGTTCTGACGAACGCCACGCGCAACCGCTTCGTGCAAGACGTAAGCACACAATATGCGGGAACGGCCTCACCGGAAATCGACCTACTCGGAAACGCTTTCTATACCCTGCAATTTATCCGGACGGAAGCAGAGACACCCGAACCGAGTGAACCTACCGTCATGGAAGCCTACAAGAAAACAACCGAGGTGAACCCGCTCAACCCCTACCGTTTCTGTGCCGACCCGACATCCGTCGAATATGAAGGGCGCCTCTATGTGTACGGAACGAACGACCAACAGGAATTCGACGCGACAGGAGGCCTGACCTCCAACACTTACGGAAAGATCCGTTCCTTGGTCATGATGTCTACGGAGGATTTGGTCAACTGGACTTACCACGGCACCATAGATATGACGACCGTCTGCGGGCAATGGCTGAACGCTTCGTGGGCACCTTCAATCGTCTCCCGTGAAGAAGCCGACGGGAAAACCCATTTCTATCTATATTTCTCCAATAGCGGAGGAGGCGTAGGCGTCATTACCTCCACTTCTCCTCTGGGGCCATGGACCGACCCGCTCGGCAAAAACCTCATTTCCGGCAGCACACCCGGACTCGGCCTTTGCAGTACACCTTTCGACCCGGGTGTCGTCATCGACAACGACGGTACGGGGTGGTTGGCCTTCGGCGGCGGAAACCCGAACGCGGAAGGAACGGAACTCATGCCGGGCAATGCCCGTATCGTACGCCTCGGTAAGGACATGATTTCGCTTGACAGTGACATCATGCCGATTCCTGCGCCTTATCATTTCGAAGCCAACGAACTGAACGTGATGGGCGGAAAACTGGTCTATTCCTATTGTACCAGTTGGCGCGAACGTACGAACTGGCCTTCATACGGCGGTATCTCTGAAGCTCCTTCGGCATGCAGTATATGTTACATGACGACCGACACGCCCCTTGCCCCGGACAGTTGGACCTACAAAGGAGAATACTTCGCCAACCCCGGCACATTCGGCTACCCGTACGGTAACAACCATTCACACCTGCAAAAATTCAGTAATGCTTATTACCTTCTTTACCACACGCAAGGATTGGAACAACAAATGGCCATCAACGGAGGTTACCGTAGCATAGCCATGAACAGATGTACCGTAGTGGAACGCTCGCAACGCATCAATGCCGTGACGGCTTCTCCGACCGGCGTTATGCAACTCACGGCCAAACGTGTAAACCCGTTCATCCTCCAACAAGCGGAAAACTTGTGCACGGCAGCCGGAGTGAGTGCCGAAAGCTACGGGAAAACGGGCAATACCCGTATCACTATCCCACAATCCGGAGGTTGGACCATGGTAAAAGGTGTCATGTTCGGCACGGAGGGCATCAAAAAGTTCACGGCAAACCTGCAAGGGGAAGGCACGTTGGAAATCCGTCTGGACGACATAGAAACCGAACCCGTGGCCACCCTCGACTTCTCCACACCGGAGGCCACAGAAGTATCCGTCGACTGTCCCACACCTATTACCGGATCGCATGACGTGTATTTCCTTTTCACGGAAACACGGGGCGAAGTGAAGTTCGACACATGGCAGTTTGCCGGGAAAGGTTCCGATGCCATCACAAATACCGAAATGGAAGACAGAACTCCCGTACGGTATGAATATTACCACCCCAACGGTATGCGTCTTACAGAACAACCCGCCACAGGCATGTATATCCGTAAGACGTATTACAGTGACGGAAGCGTGAAAACCGACAAGAAACTCTCCGAACATTAAAAAAGGAATGCAGATGCAAAAATAACGGGTGCGCCGCTAACGCACCCGTTATTTTTGCACTTAAGAAACCGGAAACGGTATCCGGAAGCAAACACCTTATTTATTCCCCATTACCACAAAAGAACGGGAGAATACCACGTTATAGGTCTTGACCATCCCCTGATAGTCGAACGTCACCACGGCTGTCTCTGCATCCGGACGAGCCTGCTTGACTTCCACTTTCACGTCCTTATTATCGGAAGATGCCGACACCTTAGGCAGACGGGCAGTCTCGGAAGGAAGCACGTATACCACTTCATACGTCCCGTAGCCGGTTATGCCATTGGCATTGGTGGAACGTACCGGAGTCTTAGGCAATTCAATAGCCTTCCCGTCCACCGATATGCTGACAGAAGGTACGACCGGACGGGCTATCTTCTTCCCGACCGAACTGAATCCCAACCCTGTCAAGTCGAAAAGTTCCTCTCCACTGCCTCCTTCTGCCACCAAATAAATAGCATGCTTCCGACCCAGTCCGTCCACATGGGCCGAGACATCCACAGTAAACTGTGTGACTTCCTGCGCCGAACCGGCTGGTACCTGGATTTCTCCTATCTTCTTGCCTTTCCACGTAGCGTTGTCCCAAGGACCATCCATCCATACGTTTACTTTGAAAGCTTTGGACGTTCTTGGGGTCAGGAAAAGATTGAAAACCGTCTGGTTTCCTTTCTTCGTCCCCTCAAAGGCTTTCAAACCCAACTGGTCCTTTTTCAAACCTCCGAAACCAAAATATTTATATCCGATGATATTTCCGTTTTTCACACCGACAATCGGGGCATGGTTGTCCCAAATGTCCCAAGCATCTTGCTGAAGACGTATATCCGACAAGTAACAGGCGATACCGGCAGAATAGTATTGGTAAGGGTCAAGCCCGAAGATGTGGAAACCTTCCGACGTGACTTCCGCCCCTTTGTATTCGTTACCTTGTTTGTCCTTGGCCGTCCACACATGGTTCTTGGCATACGGGTCGTAAGCCCGGATGGAGACTTTGCCTCCCTTGGCTACCGGCTTCTCATCCCATTCCACCTGAATGGGGGCTACCATGGCCTGACGCGCAAAACCGAATCCGCGCGGCGGACGGTGGTAGAACACGTACCATTGTCCGTTAATTTGCTCAATACTCCCATGCGTATTGTGCCCGGCATTGGTGGTCTGCAAACGTGAACCGTCTTCGTTCAGCACCGGAGCGCGGGAATCTACCAAGACCCCACCGCTCTTCCAAGGTCCCAACGGGCTATCCCCATAAGCATAACGCAAAGTGGAATTGGAATTTCCTATGCCGTAATCAGGGCCGGAATATCCGCTATATATCGTCACATATTTGTTTCCCACCTTACGAATGGAAGAAGCCTCGAAGAAGTTGAAAGCCTTGGGATCCTGCCCTTCAAAAAGACAAGGATATTCAGTACCTTCCGGATCACGGACACCTCCCTGCGGAGTACCGGCAGGCATGAAATACGGAATCACCTCCGTACCCGGCCGCACGGAATACATCGTATTCGGGTCAAGCTGTGCTGCCGACGAACGTTGGAAGCCCCAATAACCGTATGCACGGAAGCCGATTTCGTAGTCGGGGTCTTTCGGGTCGGTGATTTGCTCCACATAAATAGACGGGTCGAAACCCAAGATGCTGCCCGGTAAAGTCTTGGTGCCGTCGGCATTCAAATTTATAGGTTTGAAAGGCCCGTCGGGACGGTCGCTCTTAGTCACCATCGCTTCCCGGTTACGCCCACGGCTGTGCGGATACAGGTAGTATTCCTTCTTTCCATCCCGGCGGCGCACTTCCACCAAGTCAGGCGCATACATCACGTCCCACTGTCCTTCAATGGGATAAGTAAAGATAGGGCCTTCGTCACGCCAACTGGACAAATCCTCTACCGGTGCCGACCACATCCGGATGTCCGGCCCACAATAACTGTTCATCCGCAAATCGTGGGAACCAATGATGTAAGCGCGGTATTTCCCGGGATTGTCCGGATCTTCAAACACGCGCGGCTCACCATCGGGCAAATGTTCCCACAACGGCAAATAAGGGTTTCCCGCCCCATGAAACACATACTCCTGTGCATCCGGTTGCCCGAACGCATCCACACCTACGGTCAAAGAACAGCATGCGGCAGCACACCACAATGCCACCCAATGGCCTCTTCCCAAAATCATTTTCTTTTTTTCCATTGATTTTATCTTGTTTAATATCTGGAAAGAAAACGGCTAAACATCCTGTTTAGTACCGTTTCTTTCCAGAAAAATTCATCGTTTTAATATCTTATCCACCTTGACCGTGCCATCCGACAGGTAACTGCGGCGAATGATTACTCCTGTCATGCTATCGCCCGGAAGTACCCTACGGCCTGACAAGTCGAAGAACTCTTCTCGCTCCACCGTTGCCGTAGTTTCCTCGGCCGAGTAAATTCCGTTCTCCACACCCTCGTCATACGTAATGCCCTCGAACGATATGTCATCTATGAGGAAATTACCTTGGGATGCCGCCAAGCCCCATACATATTGTGTGGCTCCCTGTTGGAATTCACCACCTTCATCCGTGGTGGAAGTCCCCAGATGCCAGGTTTCCCCGTCGGTAGAGTACTCTATTTTCAAAGTCACCTTGGAAGAACCCGAAACCGAAGCCCGGTACCAAATGCTTTTGCCCGAAGCCGCCTGCAAGGATACGCTCGCGCTGTTGAACATGTTCAATTGCTTGGAAGACGTGGACTTGTAAATGCGGAAGTCGGTAACCGTACCGTGGTTGTACACATTCATATAATAACCGGCCATGATACCCGGAGTATACCCCTGGTTGGCGTTCCCTATCGTGAGCGTGTCACCGCGAAGAAGCACTCCGTTCTTGTAATCGCCCGATGAAGTCACGACCTGCCGCCACGTCACGCTGTAATCCGTACTTTTGCGTGTAAACCGCTCCAAATCCAACACTCCGGTGCCGTTCGCACTCGGTGCCGTGTACACCCGTAACATCTTGCTCGTACGGTTCTCCGAATCCGTATAGTTCGACACCCCTGCCGTACAAAGGTTGCCCACGCCACGGGTAATCCCCTCGGCCGGTGGATTGGAAGCCCCGGAAGAAACGGCATCATCCTCGAAATCATAATACGTGACATAATTGGCAGGAGTCACGCTCCCTTTCAGGTTCACCTTGCGTTCTTCCATATAAGAAGTAGCGATGGTCATCACGTCCTCGTAGTCATCCACGGCCATCTCCGGTTTCAGACGGACGAATACACGCACGGCACCTTGCTCATTGGTCAAGCGGTTGGACTCAACAACCAGTGCGCCGGTATATTCACCCAAGGAGTCGAGCGAAAGCCCAAAGGCATTGCCTGCCAAAGAAATCTTCACATCACCCAACAAATCCGTTCCGCTGATTTCCAAACTGCGGATGACCGCATTCGTTCCACCATAAGTCATGTTTATGTCCTCCAAATCCGTCTGTGACATCGTAAGCCCGGTATTATGGAAACGGATGTCGTCTACCGTCATGGCTGCTTCCCAACAAAGACGTGTTTCACCACACGAGAACGTGGCATCTTCCGCAGACAGCATATTCTGCCATTGTACCCCGTCTACAGAACCGTCAAAGTATAATTTCCCATCAAGCAGCGTGGCACGGTAATATGCCATCCCCTCGGCCTTGTCTCCCTCGGCTAAAGTTTTGCCCACACGCAAAGTCCCGTCTTCGTCTTCTTCCATCACAACGAGCGATACTTTACCACCTTGCACGCGGAACAGATAACCGCCACGGAGCAACATGCCTGCATCGCCTTCCAACTGGTGCCATGACACACTATAATCCACGGCATCACGCGGGAACAACTCCAACAGGGCTTGCCCCATTCCGTCCGTACCGGCAGCATAGGCATGCAATGCCTGATTGTCTTCAATGGCAACCACGCCGGCTTCGCCTCCCATCAGGGTCAGCATTTCAGCCGCCGGGTCTGTGGCAGACGTGCCCGGTTTATCATCTTCAAAATCGTAAACATAAGCATTATCACGATTTATCTTGATACAATCCACCAATACGTTTACAGGCGTTGAAACAAACTTCAATTCCACTTCGTTCTCCCCGGCCTCCAACTCTGCCTCGACAGATGTCTCTGCCCAAACACCATTGGTGGCACGCATCGTCAGAGAATTTCGTTTGCCATTTACAATCAAATACATACGTGCACTACCATTCGGAACCTGATAACGGACGCTTATGGTATAAGTTCCATTCCGAAGCACTCTTACCGTGTCACGGATGGAAGCCGAACGGTTCGTGCCCATTTCCACGAACCCTTGGCCTTGGTAGCCCGGATAGCCATTATAATAAGCATTAGTACGGCAAGCTCCGATATTCTTGTAATCGAAAAATTCGGCTTCATACTGCAACGTACCGGCATATACGGACGGACGCTCGGGCACTTCTATTCGTGCCGGTGTCCATTCCGTCAGACGTCCGGTAGCTTTTCCCTTACACTTGATGCTCAGTTCCACCGGACCGTTATGGCCTACTACCAATGTCAGCACACCGTCTTCCCAAATCTGTTTCACTTCGCTGGCACGATGGTCGGCACGGTCATACCACTCCACGACCGGTTCCTCCGTGGCACCATAGATGCGTACCGTGTCCTCCACGTTTTCAGCTTCTACCAGATTGTTATCGTCGCTCAGGCGGTAATTGCTCATGTAAAGCGTCACACTATCCGGATATTCTTTCATCACAGTCATGGCGTATGGCGAAAAGTCCAAGGAGATGCTGTCTGCCGTATTATATAGGAAAGGTATGTTGCCCGAGGCACGTCGTTTGGAAATATAACGCGTACGTACCCCGTTCGTCGTTTGATCCTCATATTGATAGGGGTTGTAGGTCATCCATGTATTTTCCGCATGGGCTGCATAAATGTCACCAGTGTATTCCTGTGGGAACAGTTGGTTGAGTTCTTCCACCTTGGCAGCTATGTCCGGCCAACGAGTATCATATTCCGATACCTTCACCACCTGAAGTTTCTTGGCCGTATCGTCCAAAAGGTCATACACCAACGGAATCGTGGGATAACGCCCCGTGGTCTTCATCCACCATTTGTTCTCCAACCATGGATTACCGTCCGCACGGTCGCGGTCGCAATCGGGGCGGTACAGCCCGTCAAACAGCGTGGCCGGGGTCAGGTAACTGTCGAAAGTCCCGTCGTTCACATCATTTTGCAGGCAGACTTTCGTCCGGTCGATGACTTCTTCACGGGTAAGGATGCGTACTGTTCCGTCCAGAATCTTACGGAACTCATCCATCTGGATATTGACAAACTGCGGGAACCAATCCCAATTACGGCGGGTGTAGCCATCGGGGGTCACAGAAGTACCCACCTCACGGGACACGTCCGTCCAAATCAGTTCAGGGCCGTCAATGACCGTCTGCCCCGTCAGCATCACGTGCTCCATAATAGGAATTGCACCTGCCGCTTTCACGAAAGGATATAAGTCCCCATCGTTTTCCGTTGCCGGATTACCATCATCGGGCGACCATCCGCAATCGTCGAAACGGATGCCATAATTCCCGGCATAACCTCCTAAGAAAGCTCCAAGGCAATTACTCTCTATTTCATAGAACCCATGTTGCATCGTGTATTTCTCACAACAGATAAAGTGTTCGGGATGTTCCGTCAACAAACGGTTCACTTCCGGATTTCGTTTCATATAGGCAATGGGTAACATGTCGGCCGACCAATAAGCCTGCGTGAAACTCACCACCAAATAACCGCCATAGCGATGGCAAATCTTCAAGATGTCGCCGAACAACGAGAGGCGCTCCAAGAAAGAAGGCGTACCGTCTTCACCGAACCCCCAAAACTGCTCGGCGAAGTTCCAACCGAGGAAGTTGGGGTATTGGCGGAAATAATCCTCGTAGACAGAAAGGTCATGGTCGGAAAAACGGCTATGGCCTCCACTGGCGCACTGCACCATGGCCCACGCACGTTTCTGCGCACACGCCTTCAGCCAAGAACCGGCCACGGCATAGCCGTCCGCACAGACGTTGTCGGAAGCCGACAAGGAAATGTTGAACACCACGTAAGGAAGAATATCTTCCGGCACCATCTCGATGATACGTTCGGGGTCGGGATAGTTCCATGTGTCGATATGCACCAACAACATGGGCCGCTCCGGCGAGATAGGCCGTCGCAAGGGTGCATCGGCCTTGGCTTCCACCAAGCCTGCCCCAACCATCAAGACAAACGAAACGCCCGCCAAGAACGCCCGTTTGCATTTCAAATAAAATTGTTTCATAAAAGTAATTGTTTGATTTTTAATTATAATGATTTACCAATTATCCGTACGGAAAGGAGAAGCCAAAAGCCCGTCCTTGTTACATAAGTTCGCCTCTTCGGGGTTGTTGCTCCAAGCATAACGCACGGCCACGGGATGTTCTACCTCCGGACTGCTCACCACCACCTTGCCGCCTTTGATTACGGCATCTGCCCATACGAACTTACGGTCTTCACCCGCAATGGCAAAATGCTTCAGCCTTCCGCCCCGGCACGACAATCCCCGTCCGGCATCGTCGAATGAAAGGATAATGCGGTTGCCTTTCGTCTCCATACCTTTATATATAGGACCCGAGGCCGCCACCTTTTCGCCATACACGATTTTGCGTGCCCCAAGGAACAACCGCCGGGCCACCGTTTTCTTGTCCAAAGGATGGATGTCGTTCCATTCCCCGGCATCGTATGTCACGGCCAAAGCCGTATGGGGAACGTTTCGGGATACTTGGAACTGTGCCTCGCGCAAGCGTGCCCACCCGCTGTCGGAAGGCTTGTCTTGCTTTGCCATATAGTTAGGCAACTGCACCAAGAGGAAAGGCATCTCCGGCCACCCCCATGTCTCGCGCCAGTCCGCTATCAGGGAAGTCAGCAACGGGGCATACTCTCCTGCCCGTCCCGCATTATTCTCTCCTTGGTACCATATCGCTGCCTTCACTTTCCAGTTACGCACAGGGTAAATCATGCCATTGTACAATCCGGAACCGGCATGCCTCAGGTTGGCCAGACGTTGCTCGTAAGGTTCTGCCTCGGCACGGTCGAATCCGACCTTGTATTTCCACACCCCGGACAATTCCACTTCGTCGTCATCCCCCTTCAACTTATACACCTTGTCACGCACGATTTCTCCATTGCCGTTCAATGCCGTCAGCTTCAGGGTCACGTTGTTCACACCTTCCACCAATACGCCTGCCGGAACATCATACTTGCGCGGCGGTCCGAAATACGCCGTCGTACCTACGAAAGTGCCGTTCACGAACACCGAGTCACAATCGGACATGCGCCCCATATAGAGTTTCGCATGCCGTCCCACCATGGAAGACGGAAGACGGAAGTTCTTCCTGTACCATACGCTTCCCTTTACCCGGATACCCGTCTCGCGCCAAGTGCCCGGCACGTCCACTGAGTCCCAAGCGGAATCGTCGAAATCCCTCCGGTTCCATTTCCCGGTACCCTTGTCGCGCTTGGCTTCGGCTGCGGCCTCTAATGCCTCGCGGTCTACCCGCAGCTTGGGGAAGTCCTTCAGATGTTCCTGGCTAATCCAAGATTCTATGTCCGTCCCCCCCTTGCTAGAAACTAACATGCCCACCGGCACTTTATAGCGGTTGTACACTTCCGTGGCAAAGAAATAAGCCAAAGAAGTCCAGTTCATCACTTCGGAAGCCGTAGCCGAATGCCATACCCCACTTCCGGCCAGATTCTCCTTCACGCCTCTCACGTCGTCCTGATAAGGCACTTTGAAATGGCGGATCATGTGATTGTTCGACACCGGTATTTCAGGAAATTTCTCCACCAACCGTTCTATCGGATTCTCTTGGTTCGATTGTCCCCCGCACAAGAAAACGTCTCCCACGAGCACGTCACGTATCACTTTCTCGTTCACCTCCATGAGGAAAGGACCTCCCGGCTGTTGCGGAGGCAGCAGCACGTGCCATCGCCCTTGGCCGTCAGCCTCGGTATAATAATGCGCCCCCCGGAAACGCACAGTCACCTTCTCGCCCGGATCGGCCCATCCCCATATTTTCAAATCCGTCTCGCGTTGGAGCACCATGCGGTCACCCACCAGACTGGGCAGTTTTACTACAGCCCCGGCTTCATTGCCGACACAGGACATCCCCCCAAAAAGCAAGCCGAGACATAGCCGCCTTGCCACTTTTCCCATTTCCATTCTTATTTTATCTATATTGTTATTCCATTCATTCTCCACGAACCAAAGACAAGGCCGGCCCCACATACGTATCTTGCAGTCCGCCCCAATCCACCACGACCCGTTGTACCATTACACCCGGATCGCCACATACCACGGCCAGTTTGTGCCGCCTCCGTTTGGCATCTATGGGAAAACGGAATGTAGCCACAGCACCGTTACGCAACACCTGGTCTTTCCACGCCTTGGAAAACTCCTTGGGTAGGTTTTGAGCCACCTGGACGGGATGGCCGTCCACGGAAATCCCGAAACGTGTTCCCTTTCCTTTATATATAGGAAAAAACGGTAAAGTATATACATGCACGGTCACGCTATCGGCAGCCATGTCCGGAAGTGCATATTCCACATGCGGACACCTTGGGTCTTCAGGATTGACAGAGGCCTCCACAGCCTCGCCCAACTGCAAAACGCACCCGTCGTAACCGATGCCTTCCACCACTTTCAGACTATGAGTCCCCTCACCGTCCATCCGGGTATATCCGGCCAAATCCACCACGGTACAACCTTCCAAACGCCCTTGCTCCTCACAAGGCATAATATCCACTTCTTTTTCCCCCACTTCATCCGACAAGGCCAAGCGAGGCATGTTTTGGTATTTGGCCACCCACCCCGGTGCCAACATCATCATGTGGTTCCACTTTCCATCCAACAACCGATTGTAACGGTCGTTCAAGCGGTTTATGCTGTCGTAAGCCTCCCGGGACTGCCGGGCCGCCCAATTAGCCTCTTCCATCCACCCCTGTTCAGCACGTTCATGGTTAAGTTGCGCCATCAGAAACTTCCGGTTCATCTGGTAAGAGGCCATGGCCGGATAGCCCAACATCTCAAAAAAGGACGCACGGTAGGATTCCGGCAATCCGGCCATGGTTTTCTCCGCCCAATCGGAAATACGCCGGTAATCGGCCAACCGTTGACGTGCGTCATTATACACCTCAAAAGAATATTCCGTGTCTGCCAACTCCTTATATTCAGGGGCATCCCATTCACGTTCCCAGCCCATGAACTCCGGCTTACGGCTCCAAGCCAACCGATAGTAAGTATCGAGTGCGTCCTGGAACTCGTCCTGATAACGGTTGCCGAACATCCCGGCCATGAATTCGGCCTGATGCCGGTGAACCCGCCCATAGTCATACGCGTCCAAGTCCCAAGCCAAATCGAAAAAAGTCTTGATACCCAATTCCATCGGTTTGATGTCGCCCACATTCAGCAGCCAATACCGGTCGGCCCCCGTATCATACGCTTTTTTCAATTCCTCATACATCAACACCGGCGGCGTGGTACACAGCCACAGGTAATCATGAGGGCCACCTAAATAAGAAAGGTGGTAATACACACCGGAACCGCCCGTGCGCTTCTGCTCCTCAGGATTACTGAGCCGCTTCAAGTAACCATAGTTATCGTCCGGCCACACCAATGTCACATCCTCCGGCACTTCCAACCCTTTCTCATAGAGTTCCAACGCTTCTTTATAAGGAACGAATATCTGGGGAATCTCCTCTAACGGTTTCCTCACGTACTTCGACAGGATGCCACGTTGGTCGGTAATGGCCTCATGCAGCAAAGCCACCTTGCCTTCTTCCGTCAGGTCACCCTGCATCCCGGCATCGTGCAAACCGCGCATGGCCAACGTATATACATTCTCATAAGGGGCAGCCTCACATACCCGTTTGTCCAACTTCCCTAAAATGGTCTCCTTGTTTCGCGTATAATCCCATGCCCCGTCTTTCTTCGTGTCCCACTCTTTATTGGAAGCGTTGTTGAACAGAAGCGGCTCACAATGCGAAGTGGTCACCATGATGCCGTATTCATCTGCCACGCGTTTGTTCTCCGGATGAAAATAAAAAGGGTCGGAACAACCATGCATGGCTGGGGCGAGCATGTTCCCTTTCAAGCGCAAGACAAGTTCGCACACCCTCGCATAGGTTTTCGGACCGATATTACCCAATTCTTTCTCGAATGTCTTTGCCGCCCAAGGATTCAGCCCCCATCCCTCATCGTTCAGGAAAATGCCGCGATAACAGACGGATGGTTTGTCCGAAACATAATCTGCCTTGACCCACAAACGCGCACGGCGTTCCACTGGCACGTCGGCCCACCAGTAGAAAGGAGAAACGCCCATGGCCTCGCTGAGCGTAAAGGCACCGTAAGCCACCCCACGACGGTCGCTGCCCACGATAACCAAAGCATCTTTCACTCCGGGCAATGGATTTTCCACCCGCCGGATAATGAATTGCTCGCATCCGCCTTCAAGCGATGAAACATCCAACCGTCCCTCTTCCACCATACGGCTTATAAGTCCGTTACCCTTCCCATGTATACCAAGAATCACCGGATGCCCCCCGGCTACCTCCGTACGTATGCCGACTTTTTTCCCCGTGACCCTGAAGATGTCTTCCGACAATAGCCCAGTCACTTTCTCTACAGTCTTCCCGTCTTCGGAGGCATATACCAAATAAGCTTCGGATATAGGAAAACTTCCTTTCCGGGGTTCTCCAAAGACAAGTAACGTATTCGCTTTCGCATACACGGCAAAGGACATCGCCCATGCCATGATTCCCAGACACAACATCCTTATTCTTCTTCTCATCACCTTCATATATACTATCTTGTTCTTTACACGCAAAGATACGGCATTCTGCATGTAACCCATTTTTGCCTATGTAACATATTTATTCTCCTATGTTTCATTTACCAAAAAAAATTCCATCACGTTTCATAAAACAAAATATATGCTACTTATTCAAAAATGAAAAAGGAAATATAACCTTATCTTTGCACTATAAGGATAAAGGCAAAGCAAAATAGGTTTCATAATATAATGATTAGGTTAATGTTGGTTTTTCAGGTGGTTTTGCCTCAAGGTAAAGATTGCACAGGATGGTTTTTCATAATTGGAAATTAGGTTAATGATTGGTTCTTAGGTGTTGGTATTGTTTGAGGAAGGAAGATTGTTATCATGGAAACACAAACAGCTGGAAAAATAACCGGCTATGTATCAAAAACCGCTGGAAGAGTTCCTCCTCCAGCGGTTTTGCATTTTACTTGCAGGACAAGCCCTGACACTCTTGTTTTACTCGTCAGCCACCAACAATCTTATTTCATAGACACGCGGTGTCGAACTTTTCCCGGAAGGGGCAAACCGCACGGTCAACACGTCTTTCCCGGACACACCTTCCGGCAAATCAAGGAAAACCGTCTGCATACCCTTGCCATCCGGCTGTCCCAATATGCCTGCCGCCTGCCCGTCCACCGAGACTGTAGCAGCCACGTCTTTACCTCCTGCCGCATAAGTCACCCGCAAACGAGCCACTTCGCGCCCATTCGTTTTCATACGGTACGAAAACCAACCTGCCCCGTCCGCAGCACGCCAATGGCGATTGCCCTGGCTTCCCGTACGCGACTGCTCCGACTGGATGAAATGGTCGCTCTCCGGCTGCTGTTCCCCACAGATGACCTTATCTGCCGTCGCAGCCTCCAAAGCATTCCGTTCACGCTCCACACGTGCCAGTTCCTCCTGTTGGGCTTTCAGTTTTTCGGGAGAAATCACCGGCCAGTACACCATATAACGGCATTCATACAAGCGATTGAACGGTTCCAACACCATCCCTTCATAACGTTCGGGACGCACACCGCGAAGCTTGAATTCCAATGGTTTCCCTTCCACCTTTTCGATATGTGACAGAAGTTCGTCCTTGTCGCCCACAATCACCGGCATGTCCTGCAAAGGCCACTGCGGCCCGCCCGCGATATGGCCGCCCCGGCTGTCATCGGCGAACAATCCGACCTGCTCCTGTTTACCCATACGGGAAGCCAAGACCACCGGACCATACATGAACGAATAGTTGTCCGACCCGTCAGGCAAAACCACAGCCCGGAGCGACATCGGCAAAGTCAACCGCACCTCGTCCCCGTCCGTCCATTTACGGCTGACCGCCACATAACCGCCGGAAACCGAAACAGGTTGGGCCGTCCCGTTCACTGTCAACTCCATCCGGGAAGCGTCCGTCCACTCCGGCACACGGAATTTCACCGTAAACGTCTTAGCCTTGCTACACGACAGGCGAAGGGTGGTCGCTTCTTCATAAGGAAAAGACGTACGTTGCTCTACACGCACCTTTCCCCACTGCAACACCGAGGGTATGAACAGGTTCACATACAAATCATCCCCGCCATGGGCATAAATCATCTCCCCGTATTTCGCATGGTTCTCCATTCCGGAACCTACGCAACACCAAAAACTCGTCTGTGGTTGGGAATACACCCGGTAATGCCCCGAACGCATCGGCGTGAAATATACGAAGCCTCCTTGCACAGGATCGATGGTAGACAAAATGTGATTGTACAACGCCCGTTCGTAATAGTCCATGTAATGTGCGTCCGCACTGGTCTGGTACAACATCTTGGTCAACCGCAGCATATTATAGGTATTGCAGGTCTCCGGTCCCTGTTCGCTCGTCAGCATGCTGGAAAAGTCTTCCGAGGGATGGAAATGCTCGCGCACGCTGTTGCCACCTATGGAGATACTGCGCTGATCCACCACCGTCTTCCAGAAGAAACGTGCCGCATCGTCCCAACTTTCGTCCCCTTCCAAGTCCGCAATACGCTTGTAACCGATGACTTTCGGGATTTGGGTATTGGCATGCTTGCCCGTCAGTTGGTCTTCCTGCTTCAACAAAGGGTCGAGAATCGCACGGTGCGAGAAACGGCGGGCCAGTTGCAGATAGCTGCCCTTGCCCGTCAGGTCGGCCACATCGGCAAACACTTCGTTCAATCCCCCGTGTTCGCTACGCAACATATCTTGTATTTGTTCATCGCTCAGGTCTTTCGTCAGGTTCATCATCCAATCGGTCAACTTCACCAACATGTCCTTGGCTTGCGCACAGCCTGCCACCACGTAGGCGTCACGCAAACCGGCATACGTCTTATGGATATTGTACAAAGGCACCCACCCTCCGTTCAGTCCGAAAGAAGAAGCCTGTATGTCCCCCTTAGACACGGCATCCCATATCTTGCGCCCGTTCGGCGCACCACAAAGGTATCCGTCACCGGCAGCGTCCTGCGCCCTTTTCCATTCGGACAACATGTAGTCTAACCGTTGTTTGATTTCTTCGTTCCCGGTGGCAGCGTACATATAGGCAAGTGCCGAAACGTAATGCCCCCCGATATGGCCGTCCAGACCGGTATTTTCCCAGTTGGTATAATTGTCGGCTTTCGGTTCCAAGCCCGCACCTTTCAGATAAGGTGCCAACAGGCGGTCGGGATCCAACCCGAGCAGATAACGGATATCCAAATCCTCCGCATGCTTGAACGGACTCTGCGTCAGTCTCACGTCACTCAACGGGAAAGTCTCCACTTTCACCGGAATCCGGGCATCTGCCGAAGCCATCACCACCAGCAATGATGCCGAACATAATGTTTTCAATACATTCATATCTCTTATATCATTTTCTAATTTTAATCCGACCTTACCCACTCTTTCACGGATGGGTGTCATTCTCACACGCACAAATATACGAAATTGCTCCAACCGGCGCAACCATAACCGTCCACATCTTACTTATTCTCCCGGAATGCCATCCCTTTTGTCCATGCGGCTCCCGGACACCGATTCGCACCGGGATAAATATCCATGACATGTACCCTTTCGTAACGCCTTGATCACCCCAAGTATTACACATTCTATTTCAACGACTTACATTGTTCCGCAGAATCGAAAATCATTCTCAGGAGAACGATTTTTCATTCTCAGGAGAATGATTTTCCAATCTGCGCCAAACAAATCCGTAATCTCAGCCGAATCAATTCGGAATGAATAAATATTTACTTTTCAAAGATTTCCACCTACGGCACGCCCCTGCATATCCCGTCCATTCAACGGGCACCCACTTTGCCATGTACTTCTATCTCGGCCACGGCCGGCCGCTGTCCGTTCCCTTCCGACGGGAAAGAGAAACGTACGAAACGGGCTTTCTGCGGATGCGCCAACGTCTTCTCCCATGATGTTCCTTCTGTCACAACTCCATCCGAAACCAGAACCCATTCCACATTGTCCACAGAAAACTCTACATTGAAACCCTGACGGGTTTCCGGAGGAAACTGGGCTTTCACGGCATGCACCTCCAATGTCCGCTCCACATCGAGCGTCAGATAAGGAGACGCGTCGCTTTCAGCAGGCTTCCAATAAGTCTTCCGGTCGCCATCCGCCGCAAAACCGGGAGAATGGCCCTCAGACGAGCTACTGGCAAAGGTGGGACTGTCCGGACCGTAAACCTGAAGCACGGACTCCACATGGCCGGGAGTGAAACGCACGTAAGGGCGCGAAAGCACTTGGACCGACTTGCCTTCCTCATATTGCGGCGCACCCGTAAATTCAAGCTGCACCCGGGCGGATTCCAATCCGGACGAAGAGGCCTCCACCACCGTACGGCCTGCATAATAAGACCTCAGTGACATGGCTGCCTTGCCGTCCGCAATCCGTATGTCGCTGTCGGCCGAGAACGTGATGGAACGCCCGGTCGGGAACTCTCCCGGACCGGAAATGACGGAAAGCGTCACATCCGGACTATTGCTTAACTCGCGGCCTTCCTTATCCAATACCGTGACCACCAGCTGTACATCGTCCGTACCGTCAGCCAAGATGCCTCCTGTCTTCGAGGCTTCCAGACGTAAACGCGCAGACACGCCTTCTTGTGGCCACGACGGAGGCAACCGGTGCCCGTATTCGTTACGATACCAATACCACGAACGCTTGGGCAGGCGGAAATAGTCCACAATGCCCAACCGCGCCATGCTCTCTCCGAAAATGCTGCCATGGTCGAACCCGCACCAAATAGCCTGTCCGCTCCGCCATTCGCGCCCTTTCCAACCTTCGTCACGGGCCAAATCGCCCCATCCGGCCATGTATTTGCCGGGACGCTCGGCCAACGTGCTGCCGTATTCCGTCACGACACTGGGAATGCCGGGCTGCTGGAAGTCGGCAATGTTGGCCCCGTCGCCATTATACCCGGCCACATCGCCTATCTTGTCTATACGGTCGTCTCCTAACGGGCGTTGTGCTCCTCCGACGGCCGCCATGCGCGTAGGGTCGAGGCGGTGCGCCGTGTCCACCATCTTTTTCAACAAGACCTTCACAGCCGGAATCGTCTTCCCGTCGGTAAAGAACGGTTCGTTGCTCACGCTCCACACAAATACGGAAGGATGGTTACGGTGGATACGTATCATTTCTTCCAATTGCGCAAGCACGTTACTCTCGAATCCCGTAACGTCACTCTCCTTCACGGGATAGGCACTGGCGGTCCAACTACCGTCTTTTTTCGGCCCCGCCGTACCCCAAAACGGGGTTTCGGACCAGAAGAGCATCCCCTCCCGGTCACATGCCTCTGCAAAAGCCGGGGCATGGGGATAGTGGCTGCCGCGAATCATGTCGAAACCGGCTTCCTTCATCATCCGCACGTCGCGCCGCATGGCCTCTTCGGTCACGGCATCGCCCCAACCGGCCTGGTCTTGGTGGACATTCGCACCCCGGAAGAAGAAATGTTCCCCGTTAAGGAAAAAACCTTTGTCGGCTGTCCACTCGAACCACCGGAAGCCGAACGCCACTTCTTCGCTGTCCAATAACTTGCGCCCTTTGTACAGGCTGCACACCACCGAATACAAATGAGGATGCGACGGATGCCACAAGGCCACGCCCTCTATTTCATCAGTAGACAAATCGAACCGAGCCATACTTTGCGCTTCCACGCGCCGGACAGCCCTTTGTCCGGACACGACACGCCGGTTTTCATCCAATACCTGTATCTGCAATTCATACGTTCCCACTTGGTCCGTCAGGTTGCTCACGTCGGTTTGTACACGGACGGAGGACGAACGTCCCTTATGCGCAGCCAAGGTCGGCGTGGTCACAAACGTGCCATACCAATCGATATGCACGGGGTTCTTCTTCACCAGACGCACGTTACGGTAGATACCTCCACTAAACACATGTTCACCTCCACGCGGAGCCACGTCGCCCCGCCACGAGTTGTCCACCCGTACGGCGATTTGGTTCTCTCCCTTTCTCATGTATGGCGTGAGACGGACGTTGAAACCGGTGTAGCCCCCTTTATGCGTCGCGGCCAAACGGCCATTCATATATACTTCTGCCACTTGGAACACTCCGTCGAACTCCAAAAAGATTTCCCGCTTCAGGTCAGCCTTGTCCAACACTATTGTCTTGCGATACCAACCGTAACCGGTATAAAAGTCCTTCCACATGAAATAGGGAATGCTGAACGAATGGGGCAAGCCGACGTGCTCCCATCCTGAATCGTCATAATCTGCCTGTTCGGCTCCCGGATAATCGCCACGCTGATAAGTCCACTCACGGTTCAAATTCACCACCTCGCGGTTATCCGTCTTCTTGGCCTGTACCCCCAACGTGATACAGCTAAGCCAACACCAACATATCCATACAACCTGTTTCATCCTTATGTGATTATTTTTTTAGGGGAAACCTACAAATTCCCTATGCGGAATTTATAAGTCTTCCCGGGTTGGGTTTGCACATCATATTCATACACTTCGGGAACGGAAACCGACGGACGTGCCTTCAGTTCGGACGAGTACAAAGGTTCCTTGATTGTGGCTGGAGCCAACAAGCTATTGGGACACACGCCCGAAGCTTTCTTCAAGCCCTTGCCTTTCAACGGTACGTAAGAACGCAAACGCAACGTACCCCCTACGGTGGAACGCACGGTGGCAGACGACAGACGGGCATCGGCCCACTCCATGTCCACTTCGTACCCCCCGCGTGCCCGCAAACCTTTCACACGGCCTTCTCTCCACACATCGGGCAAGGCAGGCAACAGATGCACCGCCCCGTCGTGGCTTTGCAACAGCATCTCTGCAATACCGGCCGCTGCCCCGAAGTTGCCGTCAATCTGGAAAGGCGGATGGGCATCGAACATATTAGGATATGTACGGCCTTCTGGGTATTCCCCCGCCACGGCATCACTGGGCAGTAACTGAAGCATGTTGCTGATCAAACGATAAGCATGGTTGCCATCCAACATGCGCGCCCAGAAGTTTATCTTCCACCCGATGCTCCACCCCGTAGCCTTGTCGCCACGCTGCTCCAACGTAGTACGGGCAGCCCGGAAAAGTCCGGGGTGCGAAAACGGGGAAACCTGGTTACTCGGATAAAGGCCATAAAGGTGGGAAATATGGCGGTGCTCGTCCTTAGGATCGTCCACGTCTTGCAACCACTCCTGCAACTGGCCGTGCCGTCCGACTTGCATGGGCGGCAACCGGTCGAGCATCTGCGCCAAAGAATCGCGGAAAGCGGCATCATCGCCCACAATCTCAGAAGCCTGCAAAGTATTGTACAAGGCATCAAACACTATTTGGTTGTCCATCGTACAACCTGCCGTTACCGGACCGTGCTCGGGCGACACCGACGGAGCCACCACCCACCATTTGTAAGAAGGATGCTCGGTCAGGAAATCCAAAAGGAAACGGGCCGTGCCTTTCAATACCGGATAATAAGCTTTCAGGAACTTTTTGTCGGCAGTGAACAGGTAGTGCTGCCACAGATGCTGGGCCAACCATGCCCCTCCACTCGGCCACATGCCGGCCGCTGCAAAATCCACCACGCCGCTGATGCGCCACAAGTCGGTATTGTGATGGGCCACCCATCCTCCGCAATTGTACATGTCACGAGCTGTCTTCGCCCCCGTCACGGACAAGTCTTCCAACATGGAGAACAAGGGTTGGTGCATCTCACTCAAGTTGGCCACCTCGGCCAACCAATAGTTCATCTCAGTGTTGATATTGATGGTGTATTTGCTGTCCCAAGGAGCATTCGTACTGCGGTTCCAAATGCCTTGCAAATTAGCCGGTTGCCCGCCGGGTTGGGAAGAGGAAATCAACAAATAACGGCCATACTGGAACAAAAGCGCAGCCAACGACGGATCTCCACCTTGACTGAAATCGCGGATACGTAAAGGGGTCTCACGCGCCGCAGCCTCTGTCTCACCCAAATCCAACTCCACCCGTCCGAACAATTCCCGGTAATAAGCCACATGTTTTTCCAAAGCTTTCTTATAAGGAATCTGGACAGCACGTTGCAGGCAACGGTCGGCACGGGCAGCCGCATCACCGCTCACATCGTGGTAGTTCACGTAATTCGTAGCCGCCGACAGGTAAAGCGTAGCTTTCGTTGCACCGACCACCTCCAGTTTTTTCCCGTCGGCGGTTGTCTTGCCGTCGCTCACCACTTTCACGCGGCACTCGGCACACAAGGCTGCTTTTACACCTTCCTGGTCTTTGCCCTCACAAGCGATGGAAAGCATGTCTCCATCGGCACTGACTTCGTGCTTTAAAGGAGCGTCGTAGCCCACCGTGAAAGCCAAAGCCCCGGCCTTGTCGGCCTGCAGGCGCACTACAATCACGCTATCCGTGAAAGAGGCAAACACAGTGCGGGCATAAGCCACGCCGTCCACCTTATAGCGGGTAGTGGCCGTAGCATTCCCGATATCCAAGTCACGATAAAAATCCGTTGCCTTGTCATGCCCCGGGAAATCCAGAAAAAGGCTTCCCATCGTCAAATAGCTCATGCCATCCTTGCGCGTAAAAAAATTGGCATCGACCAACCGTTGGGCTTCACGTGTCTTACCCTGAAATATCAGATTCCGGACTACCGGCAGGACGTACAACGCATTCGGATTGTTATTGTCGTAAGGACCGCCGGCCCAGAATGTCTCTTCATTCAACTGCAGTTCCTCACGCCCGGTGCCGCCATAAACCATGGCACCCAACTTGGAATTGCCCACAGGCAAAGCTTCCGTCCAATCCTTGGCCGGCTTACCATACCAAAGTTTCAAATCCCCCGCCCATGCCATGCTGCTACAAAGCAGAAGCAAGGCTCCTAATAACTTCTTTTTCATCGTACTCGATTTTTTCAATATTTCCTAACCTCCTACAAAGATATACAAATAAAAAGTCTTCGCCTTTACAAAGAAGAAAAAACATTCAACCTTTTTTGCACACGGACACTGCCGTCACGGTAAAGTTCACGCACCACCGTCACGCCCCGGCAACCGGGCTTTATCCTACGGCCACTCAAATCATAATGCTCCACACTTACAGGACGCCCCGACACCGTCACGCCGTCCACCGTCAAGGCTTCCTCCCGCAACTTCTGCACATAGCCGGACAAACTTTCCGCCGCATCCCGCATCCGCAAGTTGTCTGTCATGTCCACCTGCCCGAATGCGCAGTCCCGCACGGCCTCCTTCAAATCCAAATAAGCCTGTGCTGTCAAGTCAAACCCGTCCTTCTCCCATCCGGATAAAGCTTCCTGTGCCGTTTCCAAAGCATTCACATACACGTCTACGCTTTCTTTCCGGTCAGCCAAAGGTAGCCATACAGCCTCTACCGCCTCCATCGCTTCTTCATACTCCGAAGGAGCTGTGGAAACGAAACCTTCATATTGATCCAACACGATTTTCAAAGCTGTGCGTAAATCTTCCGAAGCGGCATAACAATCCGATGCCGTTGCCTCGTATCCCCGCGCCGCTTCTTTCATCAATCTCAGGAAGCCACCTTTGTACACGTCGGCCACAGAAGGCTGAGTCGTCATCCTTATCCCACCAAGAATGATGGAATTCCACCCCTGAGACATCGTAAAATGCAATTCATAATTACCTTCGGATGTTATGGAAAACACATATTCATGCGCTTTGGAACCTTTTACTTTTTCCGTGGAGACCTCGTCCATACATCCAGAAGAAAGCAGCCCGACCTGCGACCACACGCCCTTGCCTGTCCCATCGGTCACTTGCACATCAAAGGTGGCCTTTCCTTCTTCCGACCCCGCACTCCAATATACGGAATTGAATGACAATACGTATTGTCCGGGCAACAAGTGCAGACGATACCCATCGTAACTCCCAAAATAAAAGTCACATACATCGTAATCACGGGCACTCAAATAGAACCCCGCATCGAAATCACCTCCTTCAGGGAAGTATTTCAGCCGGGCACCGCCTGTATTGGCGGCCCCCGATCCTTTCTCATCCTTCGTGCCGTCCTTACGGCTGTTCACACGCTTCCAACCGGTAGGTATGCCTTCGCCCACCACCGCTTGCTCTTCTCTCCAAACAGGTGAAAGCAACGTCTCTATGGCAAGTTCATCGCCGACCTCAACCACTCCTATCGTATAAGTGAACACGCACGACTGCAAGACACCTCCCGCTTCGTTCTCCAAATGTTCCACTCTCAGCGTATAATCCCCATCAGGCAACTGTACCCCGTCCGGCAAACGGAATGTCAAGCGTTTGCTAAAACCACTCTCAGACAACACAAGCGGATATTCCATGCCTTCGCCGGAAAGAATAGCCTTGGCTTCTCCACCATCTACCGCTTCATCGAAGGTGTAAACAAAAGCCAAATCCTGCGAAGGCAAGTCAAAAGAATGGTTTTCCGGCTCAGCCGACACCAAAGCAGGAGGTTCCGGTTCCTCTGGTCCCAACGAATATCGCTTGCAAAAATTCCAGATTTCTTCCGTCGTCATGACACTGGCCGGATCATTGGAGTGCCAATGTCCTTTGCCCTCTATTGAAATGAGTACGACTTCCACTCCGTCCTTTCCTCCGGAATACCGGGTATATGTAGCCGATGACCCCGGTTTACCGGCAGGATAGGGTTTGATGACTTCGGGATTCATGTCGCAACCGTCGAACGCAGCCCACTTCTTCACATATTCCGGTATACTTCCATACCCTCCGGCCGGATGGTTGGCATCCCCGTTGTAGTATACGACGTTGTCAGCTGTGCCGTGCGTATGGATGATGGGCACTGCACGTCTGCCTGAAGGATTACGGTAGTCCACCGGAATACCGCTCACCGGGCCGAAGGCCGCAATTTTATCACCCATCCGCGCCATGGCATGGTACGTCATCATACCGCCCATGGAAAAACCGGAGAGATATACCCGGTTACGGTTGATGTGGTAACGGTTGTACATCGTGTCGATAATCGTCTCCAAAAACTTTATATCCGTATCACCGGATATATCCCAAGCCTTATTGATGCCATTGGGGTAAACCACCACAAACTTGGCCGTATCGGCCACGGCTTCCCAATTCGCCTGTCCTTTTTGGTAATTGGCATCCTGATTCATTCCATGTAACGAAATGACCAAAGGCGGATTATAAGGCAATCCCTCGGGGGCGTATGTAATCATGTTACGGGTTGTATTACCCACTTTGATGCTCTCTTGCGCGTTTGCCTGCGTTCCCCATACCCAAGCGCAGAGCAGACAAGTTCCTATAAGTTTATTCATTTGCATATAGATTCAGGTTTTCAACGACTGTTCTTTCCTAAAAGGTATAACATTTTTTCAGCATAACGCCGTCCCAACTCACGGTAACCGGCCGCATCGAAATGTAACGAGTCCGTAGCGCACGTGCATCCGGCGGAAGATACCACAGCAGCTGTCGGAACGACTTGCGGAAGAGTACGGATGATATTATTCATCGAAGCGCATACGCCACCTTGGTCGGCATTGACCACTTCCCCCGCCAAGAGGGGCACGTCCTTGGCTTTTAGCCCAAGGTCTTTCAACAGGCTTTCATAGACTGTTTTCACCTTTTTCGGCCATGCCTTGTCGCCCGTGTTGGATTCGCCCTGATGAACCAGGATACCTTTTATCACGCCATCCTTCTGGGCCAAACGGGCCATCTCCACCAAACGGGCATAAGGGTCATTGCCGTAATCCTTCAACATGCCTTTCATCCAACCCGGAGCACGGTGGGCCACATACGTTGCAATACTATCCTCCATGAACGTCTCGATATGACAGCCTCCGATAGCCACGTTGATAACACCGACCTTGACATTCTCCGGAAGCGTGGCCACCAATGTCCGACCAAAGTAATCCACCGGAGTAAGTCCATCCCCCGGCCGGCAAAGCGGAGGCACCGCCGTGTACCATTTCCCTTTTTCACGTTTCCGCCCCGAATCATCCACTGCCGCCATCATCCGGAACCGCTCATCCACGTCTCGCAAATCCCGGTTCTCGACACGGGCATTGCCCGCCATGTTCGACTGTCCGAAACAGAGGAACACGTAAAAGTCCGGATCGGGTTTTCCCCCATCCTTTTGCGCCCATCCTCCCACGGATGCGCACAACATACATACACTTAATATAATCTTCTTCATCATTCAGTTTCCCTTTCTGCCATTTTATTCTTCAATCCCACGTACTTTTTGCATAAATCGCTCCCACTCGGCAGAGGCAAGCAAGCTTTCCTCTGCCGAGCTTAATCGCGATTTTCACTTTTCAACCTTTTCATACCGGAAATAGTCTACATCCACGTAACCTCCACCCGTCTTCGTGGCATAATTGAATATGCCGAACTTCGTGCCCATGAAGAGCTTACGGAAGTCAAAACGCATCTTGAAATCAGAACCTATTTTCGTCCATTCCTCACCGTCCAGACTGTAATAGAACACGGCTATATCCCGTTTCAAACGGAAATCCGCATCTATACGCAGGTAAACATTCTTGGTACGAGGAAGCTTGACACGGGCGCATTCTTTCCGTTCCACCCCTGTGACTTTCTTCTCCTTGTCGGTCAATGACACAACCTCCTCAGTCATCACCAAGAACAAGTCCTTCCCGTCTTTCTCCACGGTCAGGATACCGGAATGGCCGTTAAAGGCGGCGAATCCGGCACGGTCACCATCCTTCATCCCCTTGACATCCAGACCTATGCGTCCGCTGCATTCCGGCCCTTCCATCCGTTGGGTAAGCGTGTTACGGGCTTCATACAGATTCTGTACTATCTTATTGGTTTTCAAACGTAGGAATCCTTTGTGTTCCTTCAGTGTCCAAGCCTCATCCACAGGGTTATGGTTCCACTGCCACTCCATCTTCAGCTTATCCCCATCGAACTCATCGCTTACGACCAAGGGGATGACCGGTCCGCCTTTCACCGGCACTTCCATCACTTCCGGCACACGACCGTTTTCATCGCCCAACATAGGCCAACCGTCTATCCAACGACAGGGGGACAATGTCAGCACACGCCCCACGCCGCCACGGTCTTGGAATATCACACCATACCAGTTTCCTTCGGCATCGTCCACAATCGTCCCTTGTCCTACGTAAGGGAAGCCCGCAAAATTATCGCACAAGATGACCTTCTTTTCGTACGGACCGTCAATCTTGTCGGCCCGGTAGCACAACTGCCGGCGTTTCCCCCCATTGGGCCAAGAAATCATCAGGAGATAATATTTCCCGTCATGTTTCAACATACGGCTACCTTCAAGCAGTCCCTTTTCCTCCTCATCCCTCACCGGCAAGGTGATGTTCAAACCACCTTCTTTCACACCGGACAAATCCGGTTCCAATTCAGTAACCTGCCCCGTACCATAAAAGGCATAGGCACGTCCGTCATCATCGAAGAACAAAGAACAGTCGTGGAAATGCTTCATGCGGCTGTGCAAAGTCCAACCCTTAGCCGGGTCGTCCGTAGTATAAATAAAAGAACGGTACGGCACATCGTTGGGAGAGAACAAGGCATAAAACTTACCGTCATGATAACGGATGGATGTAGCCCATTGTCCCCGTCCGTATACCGTACCTTCCTCCATGTCGTATTTCGGAGTCTCATGCAACTCATCGAAAAGATAACTGACCGTCTCCCAGTTCACCAAATCTTTGGAACGCATGACCGGTGCCCCGGGCATCAGGTGCATGGTCGTGCTGACCATATAAAAATAATCACCCACACGAATGACATCGGGATCCGGCACATCGGCCCAAACCACCGGATTCTTAAACGTGGCAGACTGAACTTCCACCGGATTCTTTCCTAAAGGAGCGGCCTCCATTCCCGTCAAAGCGGAAAGTGCCACAGCACAAACCAACGGCCATCTCCAGAATCTGTTCTTTTCCATATACCTATTATATATAAAGGTGAAACTATTGATTTTAATCTTTTTCTCCGACCACTTTCCAAGCAAAAACGCACCCATCCTTACGGTCGGGACGTGTGCCGGGCCAATCTGCAGCGTATGGTTCGCCCGTTGGCGGGTTCAATCCCACAAAACGGTTTGTTTTCAAGGAGAGCAACATGCAGTGCCCCCACAACATGTCTTGCCACAAGAACAGGCTCCCTTCTGTTTCTTGCTTCATCAACCTCACATCACCGGAAAGCCCCAAGCCGGTCACCGTGACAAACCCCGAACCGTCCATCGCTTCGAGAGCCACACGCCCCCGCCCACGGTCGTGCACACGGAAACGGCATCCCGCACCGTCGAATGTCTTACTCCCCCGATAAGCACGATGAAGCATGCCGTGAGGATTGGCCCAGACCTGTTCTCCGTTGGCCAGGTTCGTCAAAGTGATGACCTTACCCACGGGCAAGTTCTTCGAGCGGTCCGCAAAAGGTTCTTCCACCTTAAAATTATCGAATGCGGCATGACCGCCTTGCTTTCCCCCCATGTTATAAGCGAACAATGCGTAGCGTACGCCTTGGAATGTGTGCATCTGGTATCCTAAACGCAAGTCTTTGCCTAATGTTTTAAACGTTTTCCCATCCGTACTATAAGACATTGAAGCCAAATCCTTATCAAAATCCCCGTGGGAACGAAGCCACACGCGGGAAACCGTCAAAGGCTCGTCCGTACGGCTATTCTTCACCATGTCGTAGAAACGGAGCACATACCCGCCATCCGTCTTTACCATGCCTATCCAATAATAAGGAGTATTGAGCAAAGCCAGGCCGGCCACATCGCCTTTCTTCAAACCGTCTGCCTCAAGTTCTACCGTCACTGTCGATTCCGGCCCTACGACACGTTGGGTCAACGTATTTTTCGCAAACATGAAACTTTTGGCCGGAAGGCTTTGCAAACGCAACATCCCCTTCGCCAACTTCCATTTTCCATCCACAGGAATATGGTTCCATTGCCAAACAGGCTTCAAGCGTCCGGCAGAAAAATCATCATCCCGTTCGTATGGAGCATGCGGCTCCACCTCCACTCCCGTATCGGGCTTGAACCACGTACGAGGCGAGCGCCCGAGATTGCCTTCCACTCCGAAGTAAGGCCACCCGTCCTTCCATGTAACAGGAGACAGGTAGGTCAAACGTCCCACGGATTTCATATCCATCATGGAAAAACCCCACCATTCGCCATTCGGCAAGTCCACTATACCACCTTGATGCAACGGAACGGCACTAAAGCCGTTTTCCGAAGGCTCTGAAAAAGAAAATTCGGCTCCTTCGTCCGGAATATCCGACCAAAAGCCATAACCATTCGTCCACCATCCACGCTGCATCCCCATCGTTTCCCTGTGACTGATGACTGCCGTCTCATACGGTCCTTCCGGACGGTCGGCACGGGCGCATTGCATACGGCCCACCGGTGAATAGTCGGCACTAATGATATAATACTTACCATTAATCTTATAGAAATGGTGTCCTTCCCCCATGGCACTGCCCTTGGGAATGATGACCCGGTCACTGCCGTCCACATATCCGCTGAAATCCGGCTTGATTTCTATGAGATGCACTTCGTCATATCCGTGCACTGCATAAATCTTTCCGTCATCATCGAACAAGACTCCCAGGTCGTAAATGCGCCCGCCCATGTTCTTGTGCGTCCAAGGCCCTTCGGGACGCTCGGCAGAGAACACCTGCAAGCCATAGTTGTTGACATTGACGAAGATATAGAAACGTCCGTCATGGTATCGGATGGCCGGTGCCCAAATGCCATTTCCATACACACCTTTCTTCCCTTCCAAATGGAATTCAGGTCCCAAATCCAGTTCATCAAAGACATAAGTGACGAAATCCCAATTCACCAAATCCTTTGAACGGAGCAAAGGCAACCCGGGCATGGCGTGCATGGAACTGGCCACCAAATAGAAATCCGTCCCGACACGAATCATGTCGGGGTCTGTAAACTCATCATAGAACAACGGATTGGTAAACGTTCCGTTGCCGTTGTCTGCCGTCCAAGAACGGGCTTGCGACATACAACTTATACTCAAAGACAAGAGTATTAAAATGATATTTCTCATAACAATTCTGTTTTATGTTTTCACTTCTATTTGCAAAACATCCAATAATCGAAGTACATCAACCTGCCGAGTTTGTTCCCCTTGCAAATAAAATACAGGTCATGCACGCCGGTTATCCGTTCTATTTCGGAAGAAACCAATGCCCAACGGTTGTCTCCTCCGGTCATAGGCACCTTCAATGTAGCCAACAACCGTCCCTCACGACCGTCGGCACGTACTTCCATCGTCACGCCGCCGTTGTGCGTCGTGCCCACACGAGCTGTGATACGGGACGCGCCTCCTTCACGGAAATCCACGTCCCTCACCTTGATGTAAGCCCCGTCCTTCATGGCATTGACAAACACGCCCACTTTCTCATTCTGGGAAGCTTTCATCCCTTCGGAGAAAGCGATGGTTTCCGCTTCCGTCTTCCGGAAAGGATTCAGCGTCTCCAACCCTTTCTCTATCCCGGCGGTCATTTTCAACGGGACAATCGACCCGTCTTTATTGAATTCCGCCTGTTCCACGCATACCGAACGGGTAAAACCTCCGCCACCGGGCAACGCCCCGTTGTGATAAAACAGGTAAGTGTTTCCCTTATAGTCCACCATACCGGGATGGTTGGTAAAGCTCCGTCCTTCGGTAGGCATCAACACACCACCGTACTTCCACGGGCCTGTCGGGCTTTTGCTCATGGAATAACCGAGGTGCTCCGATATGGGGCCTCCCGCCCACAGCAAATAATACAAATCCTTGCGCTTGTACAACCAAGGCCCTTCTTCATAGAGCGTCGGACGCTCGGCCACGTTGCCCTCACGTTTGCCAAACGCCTCCTCCACCATCGGGACACGGACGATGTCACCACTGTAGGAAATCATGTCTTCGTTCAGTTTCACATAATAACAAAAAGGATTTCCCCAATAGAGATAAGCCTGCCCGTCGTCATCCACAAGGACCGTGGGGTCGATGTCTCCCCGTTTGCTTTGCGCCAACGGCTTTCCCAACGGGTCGTGGAACGGGCCATAAGGACTGTCTGCCACGGCTACTCCGATAGCACCTCCCCCCGATTTCATCGTCACGGGCACGTAAGCATAGAACTTGCCTCCGCGCTCCACGCATTGCATGGCCCAAGCATCACCTTTCGCCCACGAGAATGTTTCGTAAGACAATACCGCTCCGTGGTCGGTCCAGTTCACCATGTCGGTCGTCGTATAAAGCTTCCAGTCATTCATCACGAACCATGTGGAAGCGTCTTCGTCATGACTGGTGTACAAAAACAACTTACCGTCGTGCACCATCGGTGCCGGGTCTGCCGTGTACATGGTCTGCACGATGGGATTCTGTGCCGCCAACGCCATTGGCCATAAAGCCAATCCCCCGATACAATGTTTCAATCTACTTATTTTCATACCTTTTATTTCATTTAAAATACCAATAATCAAAATTAAACAACTCATGAGGTTTCTTTCCCCGGCATACGAAATACAAATCATGTATTCCCGTAACGGCTTTCACATCCGTAGCAAACTCGCCCCACTTATCCCACTCGCCAGTATAAGGAATGCGGACCTTGCCTATGATTTCACCGTCACGCCCATCTATGCGCAACTCCATCTCCCCACCATGGTAACGGCTAGAAGCAGCTGCCAAGAACTTCTTCGGGCCGGAATCCCCGAAATCCACATCGCGCACTTTGATATAATCACCGTCATGTATTCCGGTGATATATACCCCTTTCTCGGCCGAAACGGCAGAAGTCACCCCTTCCGACCAAGCGATAGTCTCGGCTTCCGTTCGACGGTAAGGGTCTAACGTGCCGACACCTTGCTTCACCCCCTCGTATGTCATGTGCAACTCCGGAACCGTCCCGTCGGCACCGTAAGCAAACTCTTCCACACACACCGAACGGCAATAGCTGTGCCCGCCGGGCAAGGCATCGTTATGATAGAAAAAGTAGGAATGTCCCTTAAAATCCACGATACCCGGATGGTTGGTGTTGCTTCCTTTCTCCGTCGGCATGACCACACCTTGTGCCTCCCACTTTCCACCGGCAGACTTTGCCATGGAATAATGGATGGATTCGGGGAATCCGGACGCATAAACCAGATAATAACGCCCTTGCCTTTCATAAATCCACGGTGCCTCCGTGAAGCCTCCAGAAAAGGACGAAGCATCCTTCCGGTCGATGGCCTCGATACCTCCGTCCAACGACACCATGTCCTCCTTCAACTTGGCACGGTAACACACGCCATTTCCCCAATACAACCATGCTTGCCCGCCATCGTCCACAAACACGGACGGGTCGAGATCATCCCAACTGTGCTTGGCGTATGTGGTCATGTCATTCGTCACCAACGCATGTCCCAAAGCGTCCTTGAAAGGACCGTAAGGGGTATCACCTACGGCCACACCGATGGACGAGCCGGGCTTAAACCGGTTCTGCGAAGAAATATACCAATAGAACTTGCCATTCCGCCCGATACACTGCGCCGCACTGGCATCGCCTGCCGACCAACCGAAGGCACTCGTACGGAGCACCGCACCGTGGTCGGTCCAATTCACCATATCCGTAGTCGTATACAAGCGATACTCCCGCATCAGGTAGGCATTCCGGGGTGCGTCCTTTTCGTCACATCCTACATATAAATACAAGGTGTCCCCGTACACCATAGGTGCCGGATCGGCTGTATAATGTGTCTGCACTATCGGATTTTGAGCAGACAAAACCATGGAAAACAAGCCCAAAGACAAGGCCAAAACCTTTTTTCCAACTTCCATTTTCTTCATCATATCATCATATAAAGATTACTTCACCGCACCATCGGCATTTACCGCACGTTTCTTCACTTCCTTCGGTTCATCCGGATAAGGATTGGCTATCCGCAATACGTCGTCAGCCGTTTTGGGAGGTTGCGTCACTCCGGCTTTCGTCTGTTCCACGTATGCCATGGAACCATCCGGCAAATAATACAGATAGTCCGCACAAACACTTCTGCGCCCTGTGGCACCGGCCTGATTCCCGATGACAAGCGAAGCATTGTGATAGAACAGATACCACTGTCCTTTGAATTCTATGATTCCGGGATGTATCGTGAAACTGTTTTCCGCCATGCCGGTCAAAGCCCCCCGGTAAGTCCACGTCCCGCCTATGGATTCCGCTGTGGCATAGTGTATCATCTCACGCCCTTTTCCCATAGAAGCATAGGTCAAGTAATACAAATTCCCCCGTTTATGCAACCAAGGCCCTTCCACGTAATGGGGCAATTCCAATATTTGTATCTCTCCATCCAATTCCGTCATATTGGATTTTAGTTTGGCCAAGAAACATGTCCCGTTTCCCCAACTCAACCAAGGAGTTCCCTCATCGTCTATGAAAACCGTTGGATCGATATCGTTCCACCATCCCCTTTTTCCATTCGGGGTCATGGCATCCGTAATCAACGGTTTCCCGATGGCATCCTTAAAAGGGCCCGTAGGACTGTCTCCCACAGCCACACCTACCGCCTTGCCCGTGTAAGGCTCGCCAGCCTGCACTGTGGTATAATAATAGAACTTCCCGCCTTTTTCTACCACCTGGGATGCCCAAGCCTCGCCTACGGCCCAAGAAAAATCAGTAGGTTTCAATACAGCTCCATGGTCTGTCCACGTCTTCATGTCCTTTGTGGAATAGCACAGCCATTCCGTAATGTTAAACATCTCTCCGTTGCGTGCCTCATCGTGTCCGACATACAAATACAATGTTCCGTCGTGAACCATAGGAGCCGGATCAGCCGTAAACTTATCCGTCACAATGGGATTGCCCTTCATCTCAAATGTCTTCACAGTCGGTAGTTGACCATGCCCCCATAATGAACACATCATAACCATCCCGAATATCAAGTTTTTCCTCATGTGTATAACTTCTTTAACTCATGTCCTTACTTACGTTTTATAATCTCATCCTATCAGTTCCGTCCTAACCCTCACTCCTTGAACAACAAAGGCAGGAACTCATTCAAGCAACGCCGCCACGTCAGCCATTCATGATGTGTGCCGGGCGAGGCATAATACACATGATTTATACCTGCTTCCTTAAGCGATCGGCTCATACGGTCACTCCCCATGCCTTCTTCTGTTCCTTGACCTATAAAAAGTGTATGTACTTGGCTGTTGAACTTCTCCGCATCGGCAAACACACCTCCGTACACGCCTTTTATATCCTGTCCCGGAGCCATCAGTATGGCTCCGCTGAAAGCTCCGATATGTGCAAAGCGGTCCAAATGTGTCAACGTGATTTGGAAAGTCTGATGTCCTCCCCACGAAAGTCCGGCCATTGCACGATGGTCACGGTCGGTTTCCACACGGAACGTCTTCTCCACAAACGGAATGATGTCTTTCAACATGATGTCACCAAACGATGCACCGAATTCATCCCGCGTCTCTCCTCTTTTTGCCCCATGGATATATCCGCAATTACCGTAATCCATCACCACAATCATAGGCTTACATTTCCCACTCGCAATTTGTCCGTCCAGAATATTGGCCATGTGCCCTTGTTCATGCCAACCACGTTCATCTTCTCCCATGCCATGTTGTAAGTAAAGCACCGGATATTTCTTCTTTGGCGAAGTCTCGTATTCCGCAGGAGTATAAACAAAACAGCGACGTGCACGTCCTTCTACCTCAGAATAATACTGGCATTCACGCACCTGCCCATGGGCAATGCCACGGTTAAACGTGTAGTATGCGGACTCTTCCGGAGTTTCCGGTATCTCTATTCCGCTTGCCATACGGCCGCAACCGTAAAAACAATCCGAAGCCGGATCTGTCACCTGCACGCCATCTACAATGAAAAAATAATAGTGGAAACCTACCACCAACGGGTCGGTCGTTACCGTCCACATTCCGTCACTGCCTTTTTTCATCGGATATTTCTTTCCACAAATATCGGCTTGCACAGAAAGTGCTTCCGGGGCACGCAACCGGAAAATGGCCCGCCGCTGCCCATCCACTTTCGGATACTCTGCCATCGGCACATTGTAGATGGAACTTTCCACGCCTTGCGCCCACAAGCCTTGGCCCCCACCGACCGTAAGGGTTCCCCATACGAAAGCCCATATCATTCTCGAATTCCGCATTCCTGTTTTCATATTCCAATCTTATTTTAATGAATACCAATTAAATTTCCAAAACACCATACGTTCCACCGCTCCCGCTCTCACTGATGCCTGACCGGTGGTGCACCGAAATAGCTCGGATGCGCATTGTCGGGATTAAACACCAACTGCTCCAAAACTATTTCCGGATCTACCATATAAACCTTGAACGTATGCAATCCCGGTTGGTCCACCTTGAATTCCGCTGTCAGCCAACGTAGGTTGTCAAACACCTCATTGCGCATCCTTCCCGTCCCGTTAATGAGTTTCAGCGTCCGGTTACGAGAAGGAAGTGGTTTGAGGTTCGGTGAGTTTTTCAAGTTCTTAGAAGTATATTCACCGAAAGTATCCACAAATCCCTGACGGGCATCCAACGTGCGAACGGCTCCATTGTCTAAACCAAAAGCCAACCGCAAACCCCGTTCGGGTGCCACATCCTGCGTGGGAAGGATACCGAGACAAACTGTCTGCATCCCCGTATTCGGAAAATAAACCTGATATTCCAGACATGGAGCATCCTGGAACGCCTCAACCGAAGGTGCCGTGACCGGTGTCAGTCCCATGCAGCCCTTACCCCGGCCCAAACCGGGCAGGAAAGTCCACTTTGCATATCGTCCGGGCCAACAAGCGTTGAACTGCCATGCAGGTACGGAGAACTCATTTCCGCAAGCATTTCCGAACCAGTGCCCCTCTACCTGAACGGGCCTCTCAGCTTTTACCACACGGAGTTTCACCGGCACACGCTCCCTTCCCCGACAAATATAAAGCATGCCTTCCGTCTTTCCGGCCTTTACTTTCGTCCAATCTATACCGACCCAAAGACGGGTTTCCGTTTCCACTGTCCCTTTCCTAAGGCTCACGTCCATCCATGGCTCGGCGGTCTTGACCTTGAAATCGAACGCCCTCGTCCCCCGATTGAAGATGTCGATGTAGTACTTACGGTTCTCAAAATTATCAAAAACCGGGAGTTCCAAATCTCCTTCCGGCGATGCCGCCTCGCTTCCTTCCACGGCCACGCCCATCACGGGCTTCGACAAAGGCTCCACACGTACCACCTGCGGAACGGAATCTTTTTTAGGCATCGACCATTGGGTATATCCCAAATGAATATCGCTCATCATCTTCTCCCATTTTCCTCCGGCCAACACCTTATTATAATAGGCGGTCATGGCAGTATCCGCCATATACAAATCCTCCACCCGCTGCGCATAATCGTTTGCCGTCACACGTCCTTGCCGCGCATAAAGTTGGTTCTTTGCCGCAGCTAAATAGATTTCTGCCACTCCGGCCGAAGCTTTGGCCGGATAAAGCACCAACTGGTAATAAGCGTCTTTGTATGCCTGAGGCATAAGTTGTCCTACAGAATCCGCATCATGGACCAATGCACGCCATAACTCCGTCACACGGTCGGCTTCACGGTGATTTACGACGCTGAATATATCGGTGGACTGCACTTCGGGTTTCCGCCACAGGTTATATTGGGAATAACGGGACACAATGCCGGCAATGGCATCCGCATGCGCCCCGCTGAAATTCTGCCGTGCCCACCCCCTCAGGTAATCATCCGTTTCATCCGCTTGTATGGCATCTGGATTCCAAGCATAACGCATAATAAAATCAATAGGCAATTCCTTTGGCTTCAGGTCTCCCACATTCACAATCCATAAGTCGTCTATGCCCGATTGGTAAGCCAAATTGAACTGTTCGCGCAACTTAGGGATGGTCGTAGTGTTAATCCATCGGTCATTCCACGGTCCGCCGTTCATGTCAATATGATAATACAGCCCCATGCCTCCTTTACGCCGCTGTTCCCGCCACGGTCCTACCCTACGGATATATCCCCAGTTGTTATCACAGAAAAGCAGCATCACGTCATCAGGCACCTTGAAACCTTTGTCATAATACCGTTGTACCTCCGTAAACACCGCCCAAAGTTGCGGTATTCCGGCAGGGTCTTTCTCATGTACACGTCCGAGAATTTCACGTTGTCCTTTAATCACATCCGACAACACAGCCATGTTCTCCTCATCCGTGCCGCCTCCCATGGCCACATCCCCGTCACCGCGCATTCCGATGGTCACGATACTTTCGTACTTACGGCTCCGTTCCGCCCCTTCGACGAAGAAAGAATCAATGCCTTCTTTATTAGTGGCGTAATCCCAAGGCCCTACTTCTTTCCGCCGCTTGGTATAATCCTTATGCGGACGCATCATCGGCTCATGATGGGAAGTGCCCATCACGATGCCCATATCGTCTGCCAACTGTCCGTTCGCCGGGTCATCCTCATAAAACGAACTGGCCCACATGGCCGGCCATATGTAGTTGGCTTTCAACCGGAGCAACAGTTCGAACACATGGGCATAAAAGCGGCTGTTGAACCCACCGAACTTCGTGGATGCCCAACCGCCAAGGCTCGGCCATTCGTCGTTCAGGAAAATGCCACGGTATTTCACTTTCGGTGAACCCTGCACATACCGCCCCGGATTCACAAACAATACTTCGTGCCGCTGTACTGGAACGTCGGCAAAATAGTGCCACGGCGAAACACCTATCTTTTCCGAAAGGTCATATATGCCAAAGATTGTACCACGCTTATCACTCCCCGCAATCACGAGGTTCCCCTCCACCGTTTGAACCAGGAAGCTCTCCCATTTCCCTTCGATGGCAGACACGTCAATTTTCCCCTGTTTCACCCATTCGTCTATCCGTCGGTTCCGGCCGAGCGTCCCGGCTATCACAGTTCCCTGCCCCATGGGCAAAGCCGTAGAGACATCGGCTTTCGTTCCGGTCACTTTTCCGATGTCCGTCCCCAAATTTAGGGCGGCAAGATACACACCTTTATAATCTGCCGTATCCACATGGATGGTAGCGGCACGCCCGTGCCCGGCAAGACAAAAAGCACCGCGCAATGGCGAGAAGGCCACATGGCCTGCCCCCCATGCACTCACTATCCCTTCCACAAAGAAGAAAGTACAAACCCATATTTTCAAGAAGTTACTTTTCATGGTTCACCTTTTATTGTTTCTCGCAAAGTTACACGAAAAAGGCATTGCTTAATTTCGCCTATGTAACATTATTTTTTGATAAAGTAACAAAAGCGCTTTTTTATCCCATAAACGGGAAAAAAGTGCGCCGGGAATCACTTCCCAACGCACTCCGCATTCTAAATCTAACTAACATTATATGAAAAGACTTGTGCTGATATCCATCACCAAAGGCTGTCCCAAATGTTCTTGTTAGCCTCTGAGCCCATTCCCGTGTCGGAAGGAGAATCGGATACTCCGGGACAACCATCAGAAGCTTGCAACACCATTTCTTTTGTTTCCAACTCCGTCACCTCCATCACGGGAGACTGATATTCTTTTTTCATCGTTCTTCTGTTTTATAAGGTTATACTTATTTTATGATTACTTTTTTCACGCTGCCGTCCGAGTATTTCACGACATTGATGCCTTTGGCCAGGCTTTCCATCTTGCGGCCTTGCAGGTCGTAAACGGCTGCTGTGCCAACCATTCCGTCCGCTACGGCAGAGATTCCGGTCGTCCCGTCCTCGGAGAAGCCTATGCCTATCGAACGCACGTTCACGCCCGCAGCCTCCGGCAACGAAAGGTATGCCGTGAAAGGAGTGACGCGCTGCTTGCCGTCCTCCTGCACCTTATAAAAGGCAGTGCCTTCTGCCTGGGTTTGGAGCACATAGCTGCCCTTGGGAGCCATCGCGCCGTCTGCATACGAAGCGGTCAGGATGCCGTTCACAAGGGACTGGGGCGTAGCGGTCACCTCCACGCCTGTCGCCGTGAAACCATATTCACCGTTGCCGGACAACAATGCGGGTGCATTGGCTGCCAACGTGGCTGTTTCTTCGCCCACCACCATGTCGTTATTGTCCACACCGGTCAAATTGAATGCCTTGCAACCGTCAGCCACGGACACCTCGAAAGGAGACACGAAGGTTGCGAAACCAGAAGCGGGCATCGTCTTCTTCACACTGGCAGATGTCGCAGTGAAGGCATAGGGCGTACGGAAAGCGTATCCGCCCTCCAATGCCAAGTTGGCACAAGTGTACGTGCCGTCTTCACCTTTCACCACCACGTTCTTCTCGTTGGAGAGTTTCGTAGCGTCAGACACGAGGAAGAGGCAGTTCGGGTTAACGGAAACTAAAGCCATCGGCACGGCATTGGACAACCCGGTGGCATCTATCACCGTGGCCTTCGTGTCTGCCATGGCAGCTTTCATGCCTTCCGTATATTCGCCCGAGCCGTTCAGCACATAATCCACCTCAGTTTTGCTGTAATCCACAGCGATAATGTCATTGACTGCCGTCGTACCTCCGCCTTCCGTCTTCATTCCGATGAGGTGTGCCTTTCCCCCACATTTAGTTCTCACCTCAGCCAAGTCCACGGATGCATAATCCTTCCCGTCATCATTCTGCTTCACAATAGGGACATACAGGTTGTCATTGCTCGAGTTGTCGCCATTATGTTCTGCCGTGCAAAACCAACAACGTACCCCCACATTGTTATCCTTTGGCAAGTACACCCGCAGTTCGTCGTAACCCGTCAAGTCACAATAAGAGGGCCATCCTTGCACACTGGAAGACGCGCCATAGAATATGTCCGTAACCACTCCCATGTTCCAAGTACCGTTCGCCTCCTCCTCCGTAAAGTTGAAGTTCCCGTCGTTCTTGAGCCTCGGCAAGGCATTCAGGCTTGTTTCATTTCCGGGATAAGCCTTCAACAGATTCTTCACCACCGTAATGGACTGGATGACCATGGCACCCACACCACCTTGGTCTGCCTTTCCATTAAACACGTAACGGGCAGCCGTGGGACAAAGCTGTTGGTACGTCCTTTTCGGATTTTCCGTATCCCCACTCCATTGTGCCGCATAATTGGCACTCCTCCACGAACTATACCAACCACCGCCAGCCCCTTTTCCGTCGGGAGCGATTACCTGCACATCGTTGACAAGACAAGCATACCCCTTGTCGGTACTCTCGTCTGTGGCCACATTGATATAACCGACATTGGAAAAATCTTCATTATCCAAATACAACGTAAGTGTCCAACCGCCTGCGGTGGTCGTAAGCAAACCTGTCTCGGGATTCCATGTACCTTCCCCGTCAAACACCAAGTCTTCAAGGGACACGTTGGCAACCCCGTTCACGTCGTACTGCAACGACACGGGACTCTTCTCTCCTTGGGCACACAGCCCCGTACCGGCGGTCAAGCCCAAGAAAGCCAAAAGCAAATTTTTTCGTAACATTTCTCCATAAAATTTTAGTTTAACATAATAAAGATTCTCAATACGGATACAAAATTACGCAGAAACAAACCATTCCTGTTTATTCCTGCGTAACGGATTTTTGCTATTTTGTAACAAATGCCCGGATATTACATTTCACATAGCATCCTGTTACATCAGAAGCTACTGTTCATGTCCGTCTTCTGCCACATTCCCGCCCTCATTATTTTCCGGTCCATCTTCCGACTTGGAATTCTTGTGGGCATATTCAGTAGGCGACATACCATAATAAGCCTTAAAGCATGTAGAAAACGTAGATGCCGACCTGAACCCGGTGGCCACCGACACGCCGGTCACATCGGTATCCGTCCTTGAAAGCAGCTTTGCAGCCTGCATAAGGCGGATATTCCGCACAAAGTCGCGCGGAGTCAGTCCCGTCGCGTTTTTCAATCTCCGATGGAAATGTACCCGGCTGATACCTATTTTATCGGCAATGAATTCCACACCCAAATCCGGATTGGAAATATTCTCGTTGATCACCTTCATCACCCGTTCCATCATCTGGTCGTTCGGAGACATCCATTCTATCTTGTCTATTTTTCCTTCCTGTTGAGCCACGCTATATTTGCCCTGAAGCCTCCGCTTGTTTTTCAACAGGTTTTCCGCAGTCTGCCGCAAGACATCCATATTAAAAGGTTTGGACATATAGGCATCAGCTCCTATGGACAATCCTTCCAACCGGTCGGCATCATCGCTTTTTGCCGTCAAAAGAATCACCGGTATATGGTTCGTGTTGAAACTTCCCTTGATGTTGCGGCAAAGCGCAATACCGTCCATGACCGGCATCATGACATCGCTCACGACCAAATCCACTTTTTCAACGTTCTGGACAATGTAGTCCCATGCCTCTTGCCCGTTGCTGCATTCACAGACATGATATTCCCCGGAAAATTCACCATGCAGATAACGCCGTATAGCCGTCTCGTCCTCCACGACCAATATACGTCCGTGCTTGCTTCCGCCTTTCTTTTCTTCCGGCAATTCGGCTACCGTCTCTGCCACATGCTCTGCCTCCAACGGTGCGGAATAAACAGCCCGGGGCATCTTGTCATCCGAAATGTCTTCCAACAATTCCAACGCCTGAGGCATCTGCACGATGAAACGCGTGCCCTTGCCCTTAGGATTATTCTCTGCCCAAATATGCCCCTCATGCAGCTCTACCAGCAACTTTGTCAGGTTCAGCCCTATGCCTGTACCGACGTAATCGCCTCCCCACTTGCCTGAATAGAAACGCTCGAACACCCGCTTCTTCTCCTGGTCGGGGATTCCCACCCCACTGTCCGTCACCGAAAGCCTGAAGTCCCGTTCGCCCGAGACATTGCCGTCCACCTCCTTCAGTTCGATGGTAATGTCCCCCCCGTCGGGAGTAAACTTGAACGCATTCGACAGCAAATTCATGATTACTTTGTCGAAATTCTGCGGATCCACACAAACATCCATCCGTTCCATGTCGTGCACAAAGCAGAACGTAATGCCCCGGTTACGGGCCGTGGTTTCAAACAACTCATAGAGATTATTGACAAACCCCACCATTTCCACCTTATGGTATTTCAGACGGAACTGCCCTTTTTCTATCTTACGCGCATCCATCAACTGATTGATCAGCCGGAGGATACGCTGAGAGTTCTGATACATGAGCGAATAACTGCGTTGATGCGCTTCATCCTGATCTTGCTTCATCAATTTCATAAGCGGACTGAGGATAAGCGTCATCGGCGTACGTATTTCATGACTGATATTCATGAAAAACTGGATCCGGGCCTCATTCAATTCCTCTTCCTGGCGATGCTTTTCAAAAATCCGTTTGGTTTTGAAGTGCTCTTTGACTTGCAAAAATACCATATAGCAAATGAAAAGGAAAAGCACGCAATAGACCATGACAGCCAATGGAGACAGGTACCATACCGGATGCACCTTCACCGTCAGTTCCTTCACATCCGACGACTCCCCGTATGCCTCCGCCTTTATCCTTATGCGGTAGGTTCCCGCCTCCATGTTCACAAAAGATATGCGGTTCTGCCCATGTTCCAAGGCCATCCATTCACCATCATTGACACAATACCGATAGGTCACGCGAGAGTTGCTGAAAGACATCGTGGAAAGCTCTACACTGAAAGATTTGTCATGATGGGAAAGGTTTACTTCGTCCGTCAACGGAAGCCAACGGTCGATAATCGTATAATGTCCGGAACGGTCACCCGCATGAACCGCTTTACCGTTGACGTAGAAATCCACGATGCGCAAATCCATTTTTTCCAGGTTCACGCCATCCCTCTTTCCCACATCAGAAGGGCGGAAACAAGTCAGCCCGTTGATTCCTCCGAAATACAACAGACCGTTTTGGGCATACGAAGCCTTCGCACCGAACTCATTGCCTTGCAACCCGTCTTCGATACGATAATTGTCGAAAGTCTCCTTGGCCGGATTGAAGCAAGCAAGCCCGTCATCCGTACCCACCCACACCTTTCCGCCGGCATCCCTCTCTATGCTGCACAGAGAATTCGTGGGAAGCCCGTCTGCCGCCGTATAAGACTTCATACTGCCGTCCTTTACATCGAAACGTACCAGACCGGTAGACGTAGCCACCCAAAGCACCCCGTCTTCACCAATCTCCATATCCCGGACATTGGCTTTTGGCAAAAACCTCCCTTTCCTTTTAGGACCTTCCGGTGTCAACCGGAACACATCCATCCCGTCCGCCATCCCCACATAAAGGCAATCCCCCCATACCAATAACGCCGTAATATAAGAGTTATACAAAATCCTGTCAGGATAACGAACCTCGTCGCCCTCCCTCACTTGATAATGTTCCAATCCATGCGTCTTCGGCCGGTAACAGTACAACCCGTCACCGTTCGTGCCTATCCAAATGTTACCGGCCCCGTCCTCCACCATGGCATACGCATTGGGGATTTTCTCCCCACCCTTTACCCATGCCCCGATACGGGTACATTCCCCCGTTTCCGGATTCATTTTCGATACACCCGACCACGTGGAACCAAGCCATACACCTCCTTCCGAGTCCACCAGGATGCTCACCACCGTAGAAGGCATGGTCTTCACCACTCCGGGCTTGAAATGCACGCTGCTGCTCCCGTCCGCTTTCAGATGGTACACCCCGCAATGGTCGGCTGCCAACCATAAGTCGCCCCTGCCGTCTCCGACAATGGCGGTCACGCAGTTCGTGCCGATGGTGTTTTTCTGTACCGAACGCCGCCCTATGTAGTCGAAGCCCGTAGCCATGTCCGGCATAACCCATACGCCTTTCCAATACACACCTACCCATGTATTCCCGTCACTGTCCACAATGGCTTCTTTCACATTGGAGGTAGCCAGATTGTACTCATACGTACGGATAGGACTTTGGGTGATTCGTCCCGTAGACTCGTCATACACCCGTAAGCCTCCCCCATCGGTGGCAATCAGGACCTGCCCGTCCGTTCCGGGATTGATGGAAGCGATGACTCCACTTTCATGCCCGGAAGAAACCCGGTAGAAACTACGGTCCTTTTCGGAATAACACAGAAGCCCGTCATTCTGCATAGCCAAATAAACACGTCCGGACGAACTTTGGCAAAAATCCACGGCACCCGGTCGCCGGGCCAACCTATGCACCTTCCCTTCCGCACGACAGTATATGCAACCATCCGCCCCCAACATCCACAAACGCCTTTTTTTATCTTCAAACAGTTGCAAAAGAGGAGAGCCACTTTGCATTTCTTTCGTTTCCTTCAAATACATTTTGCCCTTGTCCCCTTTACACAACAGGTATAATCCATATCCTGCCGTACAGACGTATACGTCTCCCCCGGAAAGCTTGGCCATCGAAACGATATGGGCAGAAAGCGTATCGCTTCCTTCTGCCAACAGAGGTACATCGGTAAACTTATCCGTATCGTAAGAATAAACCTGCACCCCGGACTCCATGCCTACCAACACACACCCGGGTTCTGCTTCCAAGACGCAAGTGACGATATCATGCCCCAAGGTTCCCGACATCCCGTCCTGATGCCGGTAAACATTCATTTTCACCCCATCGTAACGGTTCAGGCCACTTTGGGTACAAATCCAAACGTTTTTCCGACTGTCCTCCGTTATGGAACGGATACGTGTATTCGACAATCCTTGATCGGACGTAAAAGAAATTGGCGACTGTGCTTTCATTGCGATAACACACACAGTCCAAAATAAACTTAAAAAATACTTTCTACCGTTCATGGTTTTAGATAAAATATCAATTCAATAGATTCTTTCTTCTATATCTCCGTTAAATCTCCCCTGTCTTTGAACGCCCAAACGGTCTATCTCTTAACAAGAGAGCGACTGGCATACAAAATTAAAGGAAAAAACTGATTTTTAAACGCTATTTAGAGAATATTTTTGGGAAATGCCAATATAAAGTGATTATTCCGTTTTTGTTCTTATTTCCATTCATCTATATATAAATTTGATATTCAACGCGTAACGTATGCCAGTCGCTCTCTTGTTAAGAGATAGACTTTTATTCCACCTGAAAATCAATCTGAAAACAGATATTCGGTTTATAGCTCCAAATAGAAAAATGATATGTTTTGAATAGTCCTGGTAACAGAATGCAATTACCATGCCATTTTTCCGGCAAAGAAAAGTCCGTTTCAAGTGTATTCCACAGATTTTTTCGCCCGAAACATTCACACGATTTCACACTACAAGCTCGTTTTTATACTTTCATAACCAAAAATAAGACTCAATCTCAGCCGAATGATTTTTCATCTGGCTGAAAAAACATTTTTTTTCTCCGCATGGCATACCGGCCAGTTCCGCAAATCCGTCCAAAAACGTCTTGAAGGCCATTCAAAATCGTGCCGTACAGGCTTGTTTTTTCTCTAATTGCCCCCCTCCTGCCATCCAAAAAAGGAAGCAGGCATGTCAGGCAAATCCCACTTCCGGCTTTCATGCTCCATTCCAACATACGCCCGGCACGCCCTCCTTACTTTCTATTTGCGAACAAAAACATTACCATACCGACAAAAAGTCATCCCACCAACGTACGAGATTCGTTTATTTCCGGACACGCCCTGCAACGGGCACAAATAACAGATTCTCATAAGCCGTGAATTGACTTTTTGACAAACTGACAAATCCACAGGCTTACTCTTTCGCGACAATCTTCGATGCCTGCCCATCAGAGCTTTGCACCCTGACTATGTAGAACCCGCGTGGCATCCCACCCATGTCGTAGTTGTAACTGCCGCCTGTGGCACGGGCTTGATGCACCATCTGCCCGTCGTGGCTGTATATGCAAACCGCAGCCTCGCCGTCCTGCCATCCCACGACCAACGTCCCTCTTCCACTATCGTAAACTATCCTGCAGTCCCCGGCATCCCGAAGGTTTCCGGCCACCGACTCCGGCTCCCCCTCCGTGTTCTTGCGGATTTGCACCACGGCATATCCGCAAGACGCACCGGCTTCGCCGACATTCGGCACGAGACGCAAAGCCAACAGCTCGTCATACGGCGAAAGCCCCATGCCTGCCATCGTGAAACGCTTCACGGTCTCGCCGGGCGCAAACACCAATTCGCCCGTCGAAAGAAGGAAATCTTCCCCTTCCCTAGCCTCTCCCGCCACAGGTTGCAAGGCCAAGCCTAATTCTTCCGTGCACGGACGCGAAAGACGTACGGTGAAAGCCACTTCCGCATCGCGGTCCATCCGCACGACATAGCGGTCGAAACCGGCTTGCACGGGCACCGGTACATCCTGTCCGGCAGCCCCGACCGGTCCGGGTCCATAGACGGGATACGCCCCAACGTCCACCCCGCCATATCCCATGCCTTTGGCCCGGCTGTTTTCCCTCAAGGTGAAGTCCTCTTCTCCATAGGCCGTCGACACGAATCCGGGTGAACCTTCCAAGTTGCCCTCGCCGTCCAAACGGGATTGGAACGTGCGCAACATCACTTCCCGGCCACACAACACGACCGATTTCGTATTCCCCGGCGTGTACACGATGTTGTCTACGAACAAATGGGGGTCGGCACCGTATGCGGAATCGGAGAACTCGATGTTGTATCCCGAACAATCGTAAACGATGTTGCCGCGCATGCGGTCGCGCCGCGACTTGTGGACAAAGAAACCGGTCTCGCAACGGTAAGCCACATTGTTTGTCCATTGCGCGTCTTCCGTCCATCCCGTGGCATAACGCGCCGTCTGGTAGCCTATCCCCTCCAAGTTGCCCCCGATGTTTTCAGCCACCACGTTGCCGGCACACCTCGATTCATTGAAAACAAAATCACCGCAATCGTGCGCACGGTTCCTCAATATGACATTGCGGCTACCGTCGCGGTCGAGCCAAATGCAAGTGCGTACCTCCGAAAAATAGTTGGAAACGAAGAGGTTATCCCCGTCTGACATGTCCTGCACGTCGACGCACCGCGTATAAAGGTTCTCTCCGCCCCAGGAACGTTTCTTGCCGCTGAAACGGAAAAACGAATTGTGTGCCACCATGTTGCCGGTACATTCCTGGCCGTTGAGGGAAACCCCGTCGCCTATGATGTCCTCAAAAACATTGTCCACCACCGCATTCCTCCGGGCATTCCCCATCCAAATGACGGAGTTGGCATTCCATGCCGACACCTCGGGATGCCCCAACTGCTCAAACCTGCAACGGGACACCACGCAACCTTCGCTCCCCTCCATCGCCACGGCGCACCTCGCATACTTGAAATCCCGGAACGTGAAGCCTTCCAACCAGACGTATCGCATTCCGGAGAGGTCGAACACCGCGCTGTAGCCACCGGGTGACGTGTCGGGATGCTGCAGTACGGCCTCTCCCGTGCCAGGCTGCGCCTGAAACACCACATAACGCCCTTCACTGCCGGAATTGCCGGGTTTCACATCGTCGAGCACGTACAAACCTCCGGAGACGAACACCGTGTCGCCCCCTCGGGCAAGGGAGGCAGCAACCTGTATGCTCCGGAACGGGTGTTCCCGTGTCCCGTCACCGTCAGCCGCAGCAGCTGACACATAATAAGACTTGCCCCCGGCATCGGCCGCATGCAACATGAATGCCGAAAAGCACAAAAAGGCAATTAGGATTCTTTTCTGATTTTTCATAATGCTTATCTTAACCTGCATCGTCCTACCCCAAAAAAGGGGAGGCTTCCCTTTACCTGAAAACCTCCCCTTGAAATGGAATATTAAAAAATAAAATTATGAGTTCACTTCACTACCACCTTCTTCACGTCGGTCGTTCCGTCGGCACGATGGATCTTCACGATATTCACACCCCTCATCGGACGTTCGAGCTTCATGCCGTCCAACGTGTAGTATTCATAAGACACGGCCTCGGCAGCCTTCACGCCGTCAATATTGTCGGCATACGCCTTGGCATAGTCGTAACCGGCAAGCGGAGCTACGAAAATAAGACGCACATCATCAGCATAAGTATTTGTATCCCAAGAACCTTGATCCGTACCATCCGCATTTAGACTCTTACCGGAAGTGTACGCCTCTTTCACACCGATGCTCAATACCATACCTTCTTTCACTTCCACATTCTTAATGACCGTTGGGAATCCTTCAGATTGGCTATACTTCGTATCGCCTTGTTCAAAAGCAGCACGCAATGTATCACCTTCAGCCGTAGAAGCCCAAATGTACATGTCAGGAATGCTATCACTTCCCAAGCCAGCTATCTTGCCCGGAGCTGTACGGGTACGCATGTGAATGTCATACACGCCAACCGGCAAATTACTAAGAACCTGACGCACCGTATAACGTCCACGATAAAGGTTAATCATAGAGTTCACCACCCAGTGAGAAGCATCCGTCAAATAAAGACCGGCACCGTCACGCAAATGGGCATAACCTTCTGTGGTTTCCCATCCCGGTGTATTCTCCGTCGTAATCGTATCGGCAGAAGAACTGCTGAACGTGTAGAACTGCGGATTCTTCACGAAGCCGGTAAGTTCCAAACCAGAAGTCAGAACCTTATACCCTGTAGTTGTGGTACCGTCTGCCACCGTTTCACTGTATAGCGTATCCTTCATCTCGTCGGAAAGGTTGCCATTCTCACCCAAGAACTTGTAGAGAGCCAACCTATTGTGCCAGTTCATATCTTCTGCCATAGCGTCATCATCATCCAAGGCATTCAGTGCATCCGTGATGATGCTTTCAGGCTCTACGCCCAACTTCTCAGCCGTAGCAGCAGACTTCGTCAAGCGGTAAGTCAAAACGTCCACGCAAGATTGGATGTTACCCACCTTGTCCGCAATGGAACCTAACTTTTCTACGGCACTTGCCAATGCCTCATCGTCCAAGTCCAAAGAAGACGTTTCGCCATATTCTTTCAGTAAAGCTTCGCCTTCAATATATTCATCCGTCATCACATACTTGGAAGCCGGGTCTATCTTGGCCATGTTGTCGCGCAATGTCTGCAATTTCGGATCATAGTTATCCACATTAGCCTGACGGGTCAACATCGTACCGCACAAACCATACAACTTCGCGTTCATGGCCTCCACGGCAGACGGGCTGTTGAACGTGCCCTTGGCTTCTTCCAAAGCCTCGGCCAAGGCTGTCTTTGTCTGGCCATTGTAAATCTCATTGGCCACAGCATTGAGCACGACGGTCGCGCTGTCCACGGCCGCAGCCAACTGCGCCTTGTAATATGCCGCATCGGAAGGCTTGGTAATCAATTCCACGGCCCCCAAAAGGAATTCATGGAAACCACCCTCGCTCTGGCAAGAGAACTTCAACATGTAATAACCCTCTTCTGCCACCGTGAACTCCGTAGTGGAAAGGGTTGTGCCCGTCACCTGAACATTTTGAGCACCCTCCACGCTCGGCTTGGCTTCCACACCATTGAACTGGGCTACCACCTCACCTTCTGCATCCGGATTGTTCAAATCAATCTTTTCGAGCGAGAAGTCATATTTCGGGAACGTGCCATCGGCAAAACCTTTCCATGCCGCCATGCGGAATGAAACCTGATATTTACGTGGAGTCAAATGAAGAGCCACTCCCGGATCCATTTCCGGATCCAAAGTGCCGTCGGGCATCACATAGTCTTTTACCTGTTCGCCATAAGTAGCCGTACCCACCGTACCGCCGGTAGCACGCCAATAAAGTCCCATGCCATTGAAATCACCGGTATAAGGACCTTGCAAACGGCATCCTCCGCCTCCGATGTTACCACCCCAGTTATAATTCCAGACCTCACCGGTTTCCGTCACGCCATACTGGTGGATGGTCCCATTGTCGTTCGACAACCATCCTTTCGGGAAAGTACCGTTAGCATAGGTGGCAAAGTCTTTTGCGGCAGAATAAACCATTTCGCTCGTTCCCGTGCTCTGGTCCGGTCCCACGGAGAAGTTGATGGTCTGCGACTGCAAAGCCTCAAAACCGCTCATTGCATTAGTCACATTGGACACCACCAACTGGTATTCGCCATTTTCTAATGTCCCGACCGATACGACCAAAGTATTCGGATCGGTCTCAGACACCACTGTGGAACTATACAAATCAGCCACTTGAACCCCATTCTGCATCAATAAGACGGAAGCAATTTCCGTAGAGACGGCACGGTCGTAAGTTACGTGCACCTCATTGAACGTGGCCGGATCCAACTCAAAGCTATGGTCTTCGGGCACGGAAGACAAATAGTTCGGACCATCCATCAGATAAGACATTTCCTCAATAGTCTCATCATAGTAAATGGCTTCGCTCGTGAATGGGAGCACTTTCATCTCGCTCGTCACATCCATGCTCGGACGTTGGTCGGTGGTATAGATGAGAGGGCAATCCGCATCTGGCGTGAAGCTGACTTTGATATTGGCACTCTCATCCTCGGCGATTTCATTCGCCATGAAAATATACATGTAACCATCCTTCTTCAGTTCCACAGAAGCCACTTCCATCTCTTCCTCGCCGTTCGTCACCTTCACATACGAATTGGGCAACAGGCGCACCCCGATCGGGTCTGTGCTGGCGGAAGCCAACTGGGCGGCATTCGTAGGATAACCGAAGTCCACCTTGATGGCATCATAATTATACGTACAGCCTGCCATCGTGGCTTCTTCAATCTTAATGTCATCCAAAAGGTAACGACCAGGATTGTACATGTTGATGGTCAGGAAATACGTGTCAGGGAACGACGTATCATCACCCTTCCACCAAATCGTGTCGTTCTTCGACGGGTCGTCCGGATCATTCACGATGATGTCTTTGATGTTATCGTCGAACTGGTCGAAGAACTTGTCCTGCACGGCCTTTCCGGAGTTGTAAGCCACGAACGACAAACGCCGCCAATCGCCCGTCATGATGCCATCCTTCCAATCGTAATAATACTGCGTACCACTCTGCGACATCAAGGGAGCCTCAAGGTTTTCCCTTCCGATGGACAGGCTCGATTTGATGGCCGTATTGATAGGATCGCCCCCATCGGCCATTGTAAACGTCTGATTGGCCTTCACCCAAAACGACACACGGTAGGATTTGCCTTCCTCAATGGGCAGATAGCGTAACTTCAAACCGCGAAACCATTGGGAACCCTGTACCGTATTGGAGTTGTTCGCCTCCAAGGCATACTTGCCCGAATAGGACTCTTCACACTTCTCATTCCACACATCCCCGGGTTGGAGATTGATGTGGTCACCGTAAAAGTCCGCAAATTGCGTGGAGTCCTTGTGATGGTAGAACTGGTCACCATCCTCGAAACCTAACGTTGCAATGACCTGTGCCTGCGCCGTCAAACCGAATCCGGCAAGGCCGAGCAACATCAAAAAGTTTTTCTTCCTCATAAACTTCAATTTAAGATTAATACTAAAATTACCATATCTCTTCTGTTTCTGTCGGAAATAAGATTCCGGCTGCTAAATTAGCCTTTGCCGGAATCTTCTCCAAAATATTTTGTATCATATACTTTCGTATTTGTAACATCTTTCAATTAGAATTGATTTACAACCAATTACAACATCATTCCAAAGGTAAATACCAATTTTCCCGATCAGAAAGGCGGCCATAAAGTTCCGTATTGAAACCATCTTTCCCGTCACGTCCGGCTATTTTACGGGCTAAAAAGTCCGTGTCGCCGCGCCGAAGTGCGATACGCTGCAAGTCGCCAAACCGCTGCCCCAGGAAACTCTGCTCCAAAGCCATCTCATCGCAAATCAAATCTTCCACAAAGAGGATGGAATCTTCACGAGTGGCCAATCCTTCGGGAATGACATAAAGCGTGTCGGCATAAGACTCGCCACAACCATAAGAATGGATTCCCTCCGTATTCACCGTCGTCGTAGAGGTGGACGACATGTCCTGCGTAATGAAATTATATGGACTCCACGTCAGCAAATCACCTGCACGTCCTTGTTCACCGGCACTGATATACTTGGATACAGTCCCGTTGCTCAGCCCATACTTCAGAATGGCAAAAGCCGATTCGGGCAACCCCGCACGGTTGTAAGCTTCAGCCATACGAAGGTAGACGGACGAAAGCCGGTAAAGGGGGATTTCCGACAAGAAAGGGGAATTGGATGACACAGAGAAACGGCTTATGCTTTGATAATCCTCCGAATAGTCATCGAGACTTGTCGCATAAGAAGTAGTGACATTTGAACACAAACGCAAGTCTCCCATCGCCCGGCTGTCATTATATATCGTATTCTCCCCCGGTGATATCGTATCCCGTAAATTCGTGGTCGGATCCGTATACACCATCACGTAACGCTGCGCCTGAGACAGCTCCAACAACGCCTGCGAAGAAGTCATCTCAAAATAATAACGGTTATCCTCCGTGGAATTCAGGATATCTCCCAACCGGCTTACCACCCCGTCATATTCACTGGTTTCCATCCGTATCCCAGTCACATCGGTAGTACTTGAATAACTCGCAGAATGGCTTTTGAATTCATAACTCATCCAACGGGCTTCCATATTGCCGGCCGGAGCCAAGGGATTGTCGGGATGCGTCAGATAGTCATGATAGTATTGTGCAGCCTCCCGGTAACGCCCTGCCCAAAGGCAAAGGTCGCCCAACAAGGCACGCACGGGGATGAAATAACGGTCGTTCCCGGCTAAGGGAAAATCAGTTTCCACATAAGGTTCCAAATCCGGAATGAAGTATTCGCAAACCTGTTTCACGTCATAAAACGGATAACGTGAAGGATCCGCTTCCACCTCCGTCATCAACGGTCGCGTAAAGAAAGGCACCTTGCCATAATAAATGGCCAACTGCAAATAAGTCCATGCACGGAAAGCTTTCACTGCGGCATACTCCCGGATGAACACTTTCTCACCACGCAAAGCAAGCATCGTATCGGCATGGGCAATATAATAATTACAGTTTTGAATGACGGCATAATAATCCTCCGGCGCATTATAACGGTTCTCCACAGTTGCCGTGAAGTCTGCCAGTTCTTTCAGGTCGGTCGTGGCAGCTTCTGTCGCGGATGAAAGTTCCCCTCTCATTTCACCGAGGATAATCGTACGGTCGGCCACCACTTGCATTTTGTTCATAATGCCCAAAAGGGAAAACACCGTATCGTTAGGTGAATTCAGTTGGGGATTGAAGTCCACCAAACTTGAATCCGTATCCACACAGGAGGTAAAGGCTGCACCGGCACCAAAAGCCAATGCCAATACCATAGAAAATATCTTGTTCTTTTTCATGATTCGTTTCATTTGAATGTTACAAGTTAATCTTTACGCCCAATGAGAAATTACGTCCTTGGGCCAACAAACCGCGATCAATACCTCTGGACAACACGCTGTTGTCTGCACTGAACTCCGGATCTGCTCCCAAATACTTCGTGAACGTAAGCAGGTTATTGGCAGCTCCCCACACCGTAATACCTTGCAAATAAGTTGTATGGATAGGAAAGTAATAGCTCAACGTGACATTCTTCAGACGAAGGTAGGAACCATCCTCAATCCAACGGTCGGAGAAGCGGCTGTTGCCCGGTGTGTCCAAATAATAGGTACGGGGAATATCTGTTTCCTGTCCTTCATGTGTCCAACGGGACAACATGGCGGTAGTCTGGTTGTGGAAACGTGACCCACTCTCCAATAAACGGCGTTGATAGTTATACACGTCGTTACCCAAAGAATAATTAAAGACAACGTCCAATGAAAGGTTCTTCCAACGCACGTTAGTGAAAATATTCCCGTAAAGGTCGGGATTGGGATCACCGATAACCTGCATGTCTTTTTCATTAATTATATGGTTACCATCCCCGTCAACGAACTTCATGTCTCCTGCCCTGAAATAGGTCTTCGCCCCAGTTTCGTCAATCTGGTATAAAGCTGCGGCATCAGCCTCTTCCGTTGTGGAAAAAACCCCGTCTGTCTTGTAACCATAGAACACGCCGGCAGCCGTACCTACCTGTGAAAGCACATTGCCTCCGTAAAGTTCCGTAATAAACGAACCATTCGGCAAGGAAGTCAACTCGTTCTTATAATGTCCTGCACTGGCTCCCAAACTCCACTTCCAGTCTTTCAAATCGATGACCCTGGCAGACAGGCTCACGTCGAAACCTTGGTTCTTCATCTCACCGCTGTTCTTCCAATTGGTCTTCAAACCGCTGACATACGACAACGCGCTCAAGCTAAGCAAATTGGATGTCTTTCCATAAAAATAATTGAAGTTCACGCCCAAACGGTTGTCCAAAAGGGACAAATCCAAACCTGCCGTCCAACGTGCCGTAGTCTCCCATTGCAATTGCGTGTTACCGATATTGGCCATAGACAAGCCTGTAGACGTATTCCACATCTTCTGTCCCACAAAATACGTACGCGATGCCTGGCTTTCAAGGTCATCGTTACCCACAAGGTCGAAACCCACATTCAGCCGCAAATAATTCAGGGCACGTGTACGGGGCATCCACGACTCATTGGTCAACACCCATGCAGCCTGCACTGACGGGAAGAATCCCCAAGCATAATTTCCGATTTTCACCCCGTCGGCAGCATCCACTCCGAACTTGGAGCTACCGGCCATACTGAGCGCTGCCGAAACATAGTAACGCTCACGCCAGTTGTAATCGGCCGAAAGGTAATAAGTCATGTCCACCACTTCTTCTTCCGTACCGTCCGTAGATTTGTAGAGCAAGTTATTCGACATGTTAGGGGTCTTGTCGTTTCCACTATTGTACCCCACTTGGGAATTCAGTTGGTAACTCGTACGCTGATAGCGCAAGCCTCCACGCAAGCCAAGCCAATGTGCCTTGAAACGGCGGGCATAATCGAAATAAGAGTCACTCATGATGACCGTTTCGCGTGCGGCCAAAGCAGAAGCACGGTTCTGCAAGGCTTCACCCACACCTTCCACATCAAAGTCCGGAACACCGTTCATCGGCAAATAGGCATTCTCGTCCGTATTCACCAATTGGAATGCGAAATGCTCTGAAATGCTCCAATAGCGGTTGATATTCCATTTCGGAGTCACGGCTAATGTGATAAGACGGTTACCGAAATAATTTTTGTTGTCACCGTCTCCGTTTTCCAGAATAAACAGAGGGTTGGCCAACGAGTTCAAATAAGGCTTGGTCACCAACACATCTGAAAGGTAATCATCAGCATCGGCCAAATAAGAAGAAATGTTCCCATTCGTGTCAAACGCATACGGACTGAGGAAAGGCGACTTGATCAGGCTCAGGAACCCCGGTGAAGAAATCACTCCGTCATCCAATGTGGCCGGTGCCCCGTCATCACGCATGTCGCGCGTCACATCGCTATAAGCTGCATCGAAACGTACTGTGAGGTTTTTCGCCAACACGATGTCAGAGTTCAGACGCAGATTGAAACGCGAAAAAGAATTGTTCTTCAACGTGGCATCAGCCGCAGCATACCCTACCGACAGATTATAGTTGGCCACGTCATCCCCACCCTGCACGTTGATGCTATAGTTCTGGGTGAAGGCTTCCTCGTACACATGTTTCTGCCAGTCCGTATTGTTATGGTACACATCATAGTAGTAGTAATTCGGATTCGTCTGCAAAAACTTGAAACTGTTATTGGTCGTACCCGTCGTTCCAATCAGTTCGGAAGCGTAGATACGATACTGTTCTCCATCCATCATATCCATCGACTTGGGCAATAATTCATAGCTTCCACCGATAGAAACATCGATTTTCGTGGCCATGCTCTTATTACGCTTGGTTTCGATGAGAATCACCCCATTCGCACCTTTCGCACCATAAATAGCCGTCCCGTTCTTCAAAACACTGATTTTCTCAATATCCTCCACCATGATATTCGCAAGGAGGTTGTTGAAGAAACCGTCATGGACGGAAGGAGCCGAAAGCCTCATATCAGTGATGACCCCGTCAATGACAACCAACGGCTGCGCGTTCGTATTGAGCGAGTTCAAGCCGTTCATGAACATGGCCACGCCCATGCCTGGCACACCACTACGCGTAATGGAATGTATATCAGCTCCCAACTTGTTCTGAATCTGACCGTCAATGCTGATTTCATTCGTGTTATAATCCACAGCCACCGTCCTTTCACTCGTAGCTGCCCCAGAAGCCGTATAGACCGGATTGAAAGTATCGCTGAAAATATAGGCATCCACCGAACCTTTCCCTTTGCCGAGCGGCACTTGAAGGGAGTTGTAACCGTCTCCGCGCATCCACAAGGAAGTAACATATTCCGGAACCCGGATTACATAATCCCCCTTCTCGTCGGTCATAGCCGCATAACGTGCGTCATTGAAAGCAGAGACGCTGATACCGGCTGTCGGCTGCTTAGTGGCATTATCATAGACACGTCCTTTAATTTCGCGCATCGGAACTTCCGGCAACATGGGTTTTACCATCTTTGCAGAATCCCGTACCGTAGCCTGGGCAGATTCCTGATCCACCTCTTGAGCCACCGCCGGAGCTGCCACGGCGGCCATCAGGCAAAATGTTGATAAAATATGTTTCATGGCACTATTCTTCTTCTCTATTGGGTTTGAAATATAAACAATCAAGATACATCTCGCGGTTATACCGTCCGGACTCCATACGGCTGATACTGCATTCCAACGTCAAGTGGACTTTGGCATCGGGTTGGCCATAACTGCATACCGGAATAGTGAACGTACCTATTTTCACCGTGTCTACCCGATAAGGGTCGTTCTGCACTTCGTCTTCAAAATCGTAAGTCTGTTCCACGCCGTCTACCGTCTCGTAACCAATGGAAGCCTTAAATTTACATGGACGGAAATTACGGTCACTGGCATTATACACTGTACGAGGCAACACAACCGCACAAACATCATACGTACCGGACAACACAGAGGGTATTTGGAACTCCATAGTCCAATTGGATGAATTCGTACGGGGCGAAATCACCAAATAGCCATCGGAAATACTGTCGGCTACCGAGCTTCGTGACGCATAAGTACAATCTTCGTAATCTGTCATCATGCTCTCATACTCGGCTTCGGTCTTTACCGGGTAGAAATATATGTCTTCTGGCTTGAACGGCCATTCGTACAAATTATAAATAGCTCCATTGCTACAAGCCATCGTGTCTCGCACGAAATCGGAAGAAAAGATTCCACCGGCAGCCAACGGCTTGTAATACACATGGCGACGCTCCTCGTCATATTTGCTATATGCAATCGAATACACGGAATCTGCCATGTGGGAACAACCAATATCCCGGTTGTACACCAAATCACGAATAAGCGCCTGATGGGCATACAAACGCTGCAAAGAATCCGCCTGGTTCACGCTGCCGTAATTGAAATAAGACATTGCCTCATTATAAACCTCATCCCACACCCGAGTTTCAGGAACCAACATAATAAAACTACTGTCTTCCTCATTTATGCGGTCGAACTTGCTAAACAATATGTTAGTCGTAACCATCACTGAATCGGAATAGACGATGTTTCCATCCACAATTCCGCTCTGAATACTGGAGTTCTCATCCAATTCCAATTTTTCATAACCTTTGAAAAAGGAACCGATTCCGGAATACTCCGACAAGGTAGTCAAAGCTTCATATACATTATACAAATAAGGCAATTCCCCGGAAAGCACGTGCAGGACCCCGTTCTTTGCTGCTTCATTAGCCCTCCCGGACTCATACGTCACACCTTGGAAAGAACCGGGAATGGCATCAAGATACTTATTATTGAGCATAAGAACTGATTTCTCATCCGTACTGTTGGTTACGAAATGCGCAATATGATTCTGCACAAAATGCTGCCCGCACATAGAATCACCCGACACAGTCTGACACTCCGCCAACAAAGAGTCCACATTAAATTGCCCGTCTTTGGGAGCCCAAACAGTAAAAGTCTGGTCGCTGGCCAACAAATCTGCGTACGTCACTTTTGTGGGTTTATTATTGCTAAACACATGCGTGGCACGGAGCACCTTGAGGAAGTCACCCAAATCACCCTGTTCCTCCATCACCTGAAGAAGGGACTTGTCAGACACAGGACGGCCTTCATTACCATAATGTTCGTCCCACGTATCGGTACAAGCCACAGCCGACAAGGCCATTGCCACTACCGCAAACATCTTTATTTTATTATTTGTTTTCATATACCTATTTTTATATTTTCCCTATATCACCTCAAATCAATGGGTATCCTCGGCTTCTACCCCGGCATAGATGCTCTTCGGCACAATCTCGAAATAATTGATAGGCAACTCGGCCTGTGGGTTATCCACAACCAATTTAATCCGTACGTAATAATCCTTTTCCGGACTCATATTCTCCGTGGTCAAGATCTTACGCAATTTCATCGGTTGTGCTCGCAGGATATTGGCTCCGCCTTGCGCCCAAGAATCCATATCCTTCATATAACCACGATTGTGCATAGCCTTGTCGATGGCACGGTTTCCTTCTTCGTCACCCGGAGTATCAGCCACCCAACCAATCAAGGGGTCTGTAGGCCAAAGCGTAAAGTCGATAGGCAACCCCATGGGCAACAAACCATCCGGGTCCGTACCGAAATAAACTTGCACCTTTCCGCGCATATCTCCCCAACCATAGCCGAAACGTACCTCGTAAGTCCCTTCTTTAGGTACAGGAAGCAACTTGAACGTCACGTCGAATTGTCCCACCATATCGATACAATCCGCATAAGTCACCATCCAGACATCACGCTTACGTAAAGTCATGGTCGGGGTCTTGCCATGAAAATCCCATCCTTCAACAACTTTAAATCCCGTGGCACGTTCCGTATTTCCACGCGCACCGCAGTTCATGAATTCCGGAGATAGCGTGGCAGCCATGACACGAATACGGTCGTTAAAGACGACATCGCGAGTTTCCTGATTATAGTCCAAGACCTGATCAATGTAATGATAGATGCCATTCAAGGCCTGTTGGTCCACGTCACCGATTTCTGAAGGAGAAAGTACTTTAGTACCCCGAACCGTATAACGTGCCCCCACTCCTTTACGGTTGATGAAAAGTCCATCGGACGGCGTACTCATCTTCATGATAGTTCCCTGCAACATTGTGGTATACCAGTCTGTACAATCAATCAAATCCGTCTTGGCACATGTATTTTTAATGTCACCCGACACGGTCCAATCATTATAAGCCCCGTAATATGGCAACAAATGATAAGAAATGAAACGGTTCAAGGGATTCTTACGGTTCGTCCAATCGTCATCATACAATCCTGCATCCTTAGGAAACATCTGATCATATACCTGCTTGGCGTGTGCTTTCAAATCATCCAAATCGTGTATGCCGTTGGCTGCATAGACTTCATCAGTCTCCACAAAAGCCGTGTAACGTTTCATCCGCGTACCCACATAACGCATAGTGTACGATGACCCTCCCGTAGAAATTATCATATCCTGATTTACGGAATCTTCTCCGCAAGAGTAAGTAGGGTCGATATACTGCCTCAACGAATCACATAAACCTGTCAACCGGAGTGCTTCATTGAAAATGGAAATAGTGGAATCTTCCGCCAACAAATCCGGCAACAGGAACGACTGGGGCACAATCACACGGTCAAGCGTATGTACCACACCGTTTTCCACAGAATCGTCCCGTACAATCAAACGTGCACTCTTGTTGATGTAATAAATCACATTATTGTTGTTCAAGGCATCGGAGTCACAAGAAAACGTCAGATAGCGTTCATTCATGTTTGCCGTGGGGATATTCCCATCTATCAAGTCCGTAGTGAAGTAGGCCTGGTCAATAATATGGTTCCATGACAAGGTATCGCACTGTTCCTTTGTAAGTTGGTCCACACTTTGAATCCCCAATTCATGAAGATATTGCTCCACGGCCTTATTATTCGGAGCCAAACAAGTATAGCTCCCGTAGGCTGCCATCATGCCATACATACCGGAACGTTGGAGAATGGCTATGAAGTCGCTGAATTCACCGGAACGGTTCTGAAGATAGTCAGTCACCATTTCTCCTGTAAACGTATAATAGTTCTCTGCCAAAGGTTCGTCCGAACAAGACACTGTGAAAGCAGGCATGACCAAAACCGCCATCACGAACCGCATTAATATTTTATCTATTTTTTTCATATCTATTATTCAGTTGTGGTTATATTTTCATTCTCATAGGCCGGATTCTGTACCAGATAAGGATTGGCCTTCAACTCATCTTCGTGATAGGGGAAATAAAGGGCATCGGGAGTAGAGAGGCGGATACGGAGCGCAGCCGTATTCTCGCTGAACTTCTGCATAACCTTATCTAACATGCGGGTGTTGGAGCCTTCACGACGGCAAAGGCGTACCAAATCAAACCAACGCTTGCCTTCAAACATCAATTCACGTTGACGCTCCTCCAACACAAGATTTTCCATACTCAAGCGTGAGGTGCCATAATCCTCAAAAACCAACGTATCAGTAGTCGCGATGCGTTTATTATTGGCCCGCTTCCAAACAGCTGACACACAAGAGAAAGCAGACCGGTAACGAGCCTCCTGCTCCGATGTCAGCGAAGAACCATCTCCCACATTTCCGGCAAGTTGTACCTCCGCTTCCGCCTTCATCAGCATCACATCCGTAAGCCTATACACAATCCAATTGCCCACATTGTTCGAACGAAGATATTCACTCACCGTAGGAGCCGAACCCGTAGTCGTATTGGTCCTAAATTCAACGCCTGCAGTGACATACTTGCGGATACTTACCGTAGATTCTCCCGACATGTTCTCATATACCCTGCAATCAGTCCGCTTGAAATAAGAATTTGAACCATCCGCCACTTGAGCATTCAAATACGGGCATGCTGCAAGTTGTCCCACATTCGTACTATTGTATGCCCCATAAAACTCTTTCGTCAAGAGATTCTCGCGCGTCTCCGAATCCACAAAGTTTAATTCAAAGATACTCTCAAAGGAATTTCCCTCCCCGAATATCTCCGTGAATGCCGTACCCGCATAAGACGAACCATAAGGAGCTTCTGAAATCAAAGGAAATTCACCGTATAGCTCTACATTTTCAATGAAAGAAGAAGACTCCTGGAGCATATCGTCATACTGCTCTTTTTTGTAATCAATAATCAAATCACAATAGTCTATGCAACGTTGGTAATCCCCCTGCCACAGATACATGTCTGCCAACATGGCATATATGGCATAACGGGTAATACGGTTCATATTGTCATTACTATATTCGCCATAAGTCCGTATCGCATCATTCTTCACGGCTTCCAAGTCAGCAATAATATGAGCCAAAACCTCATCGAAACCGGAAGCAGGAACCTGATAGTCCTGCGTATCGTCAATGGACGGTTCCGTCACGTAAGGAACGTTACGGAATGTACGAATCAAATAAAAATAACACAAACTGCGTATAGCTGTAGCTTCTGCAATATTCGCTTTCAATTCAGCCTCCGTATAATTAGGATCCTTTGCTTGCACCTGAGGCGCATAATGAATCACCGTATTACAGCGGTTGATACACTGGTAGAAGGATTCCCATTTCGCAAAACCATTCGTTTCCAACAAGTTTTCTTCCGCAATCCGGATAATGTCTTGTGGAGCACCTGCCCCCGTAGTCAAATTATCAGAACGCATCTCACCCCATACCAACATCCGCTTCAAGCAATCGCCCGATTCCAACTGCGCATAACAAGAATTCACCACACTGGCTACATCGGCCTCTTCTGTCCAATAGTTCTCCAATACGACGTCATTGAGCGGGATAATACTTAAAAAATCATCACAAGCCGTCAACGAAGATGCCAATAAAGCCGCAGAGAACAATCTTGTCACTTGTTTGTTTATATAGAATTTCATAACGTAAACATTTTAAATATTAGAAACCTATCTGCACACGTGCCGTAAACTGCCGCGAACGCGGTGTCTTGGCTCCATCCGTGGCCACACTCATCCCACCATATCCGACTTCCGGGTCTGCCCCCGAGTAATTTGTCAGACAGAACAAATTGCTAGCATTCAAATTGATACTCAATGAGTTAACGCCAATCCGCCTCAACAATTTGGGATTCAGAGAATATCCCAAAGAGAGATAATTCAGACGCATGAAGGAAGCATCCTCCACGAAACGATCGCTACCCAAATAATTAAATCCCTTGTTATACAAAGCACGGGGAATTTCCGCAACCTGCCCCTCCGTACGCCAACGCCAATTCACAGAAGCGGCCTGATTGTTGTTATTATACATGGACTCTGCATTCATCCTGGCTTCATTAATCACTTTGTTCCCCGCACGGAAGTTAAATTGCGCATTGAGCGACCAACGACCATAAGAAAGCTTCAGTCCCCAACCACCGGTAATCTTAGGCAAAGAAGAACCCAAGTAAACGATATCCAACTCATTGATATTACCATCATGGTTAATATCCTCGTAAATGGCATCTCCGCCCTGGAACTCATACAATTCTGTATTCGTCGTCTTATCATAACCGAATACCATCGGAATGGTGAACCCAGCCTTGTCACGGATCACATTACCGTTCTCATCCCGAGCTACCGGAGCATTCGGACCACTTACACCCGGAACTTCCACCTCCGAATAATCGGAATACTGATATACACCCTTATAACGGAAACCGTATATGGCTCCAAATGGATTATTGAGCTGGATTCGGGTCAGATAAGAACCATTTTTATTATCGAAGTCTTTATTAAGATTGGACAATGCCGTAGGCTCCATCTCCACGATTTCGTTTTTGTTATTGGCGAACGTCACGTTGAAACCCAATCTGAACTTACCGACCTTGACCACATCCGTCCCATTGACATTGAACTCCCAACCGTTATTACGCATTTTTCCTACATTAGTCCAAGAAAGCGATGAAAATCCGGACGATGACGGAAGCTTCACATCACGCATCAAAAGTTTGGATGTCATTTGGGTATAGATATTAAAATCTGCCGTAATCATATTGTTGAACAAACCGAGGTCGAAGCCCACGTTCCATGTCTCTTTCTCTTCCCACTGCAAATTACTCAACCGTATATTGCTCGGATAAATAGAATTGGCTCCGTTGTAGGAATCCGTACCCGTATACTTCGAGAAAAAAAGATATTCATCCGTAGGTTGGCTACCCACACGCCCCCATCCCGGGCGAAGCGAAAGCATGGACAGCCATTTTTGCGTGCCTTTCATCCACGGCTCATCCACCACATTCCAACGGAAAGACAGAGCCGGGAAAGTTCCCCAACGCTTGTTATCACCGAACTTTGTCGTACCGTCCCGACGAATAGAAAAGTCTGCAATATAACGGCCCTTAAACGCATAATGGGCTGAAAACGTCATATAAATACTTCGCCATTGACCTGCCGACGTAGACATATCGGATATCAAGCCGTCTGCCGTAGGCGACTGGATGCTTCCTGTCGGAAGGTTATACACAGAATTAGACTGCTTCTTGGAATCACCATCCGTCAGTTGGAACTGTGCCATCGCCATGAAAGAATGGTCGGTATTCATAATGTGCGGAATAAACGTCAAGCGATGTGTCGTCGTGATAGCCCGCCCCTTATATGCCTCTGATGAAGCCTTGTTGTTATTCTTGTCCGTCCATCCGGCTGTTACCAAACTGGAAGGATAGAACTTGTCAGTATACCTGTTCTCAATATTGAACAACACTTTGCCTTCATACTTCAACTGTGTTTTGGTCTCATCCAAGCCCAAAAGGTTATAATGCAATTGGAACTCGGGCTGCATCTTATACAATGTCTCATCATTCGTGGCCTCGTATGCCAAAGCCACCGGATTCACCAAACTGTATTGGTCTTTATCCTGACGGAATGTGGAAGATGCCGTCGGCAACATGTGATAGTAATTTGAAGTATTGTTACCATAAGCATCCTGCTCATAAATAGACATATTCGGCATTTTACGGTAAGCAATATTCAACAAATCATCATAGTTCTTCTGATTATCCTGATACGTCAGGTTAAAGTTCGTCACAATCTTGATGCGGTCGCTCACAAAATAATCCAAGGCCACACGCGTCGTAAAACGGTCAAGCTTCTGGGCAATGACCGTACCTGTCTGGTGGTCGTAACCGGCAGAGATACGGAATACAGCTTTCTCACCACCTCCAGAGAGTGTCACATAATGTTTCTGCAACCAACCCACTTGAGTCACAGCGTCCACCCAGTCCGTATTGTTGTTGTAATTCTCATATTCCGCAAACGACGGATCATAATTGAATTCCGGTATGTTGGACGAAGCATCACTTAATGCAGGATTATAATACGCTTCTTTCATCAACATAGTATACTGGTCACCATTCAGCATGCGCATGCCTTTGGGTTGGTAAGTCATCGTAGCCGCATAGGAATAAGTCACTTTCGTCTTCCCCCTTGCCCCACGCTTTGTCTTAATTTCAATCACACCATTTGCTCCCTGCGAACCATAAATGGCCGTACCTGCGGCATCTTTCAACACCGTAATACTGGCGATGTCGTCCGGATTGACATTCAACAGCTCAGAATACTGCTCCTCTGTGGCCGAAGCGAAATCAAAACCGGACAAGTAATCGCTTTCAAACACATTACCGTCTACGACCACCAAAGGTTGGGTATTACCGTTGATAGAACTGACTCCACGCAAACGCATGGTCGTACCAGCACCCAAGTCACCGGAATTGAACACGATATCCAAACCAGCCACACGACCTTGCAAAGCCTCGTCGATGCTCGTCAGGCTCAATCCTTCAAATTCTTTAGCATCAATAGTTTGATGAGCCACCGACACTTCGCGTTCCGGTATGGCCAAACCACTGGATTGTATTACACGTTTCTGTTTCACAACCACTTCTTTTAATTGCAGGTTGCTCTTCAACTTTATATTGTAACGTGTCCCTTTAATAGGGATAAGTTGTGTGGCATAGCCTACGTACGAAATCTTCAGACGGTGCTTCGGATCCACAATGCGGAAAGAAAAGTTTCCATTGATGTCCGTTACACCATGAGCCACGATACGGTTTGCCTCGTCTACTTCGACCACATTCACCATCATCAATGGCTCAATATCGTCAGAGACAGTACCACTAATCATCGTCCCGGGTGCTTGCGCAAAACCCATCAAAGGCAAAGCGACAAACGCACCTAACATAATATGTCGATATAGGGTTTTCATTCATTTATAGTATTATTTGGTTTGACATTTTATTCCATATTCCCCGTTTCAGCATCCTTTTCCCACATTAACGGTCCATCTATTTGATGCACCACAGCGTAAGAAGTCGTATAAATCTCCGAAGCTGAGGCCACGTCTGCAGTATTATACTGGTATTCACGTGCCATCAAGTTGTAAAGGCCACCATTTTTCAACACGTTGCGCTTGTTCCCTGCCGCATCCTTTACTGTCAGATGACTGTCATCACCCTCCACTGTCAAACGACAATAAGAAATGGTGTTATCCGCCCCATTGATTTCATAAGCAGAGGTTTCATAGTCAGCTTCGGCAATCTTTCCCTGACCGATATACAACGAATTGTCCTGAATGTGGTATTTAAGGAATTTTTCAATTCGCTCTGTCATCTTCTCTTTTTCATCCTCGTCCTGTTCAGCTTCCACCTCATCCCAAGTCGGCAACTTTCCTTCATCGTGTAAAGCTTGTATGGACTCGTTAGTCGGTACATATACCGTATAATGGAACGTATTAAATAATGTAATACTCGGACTTGGACAAGCATAAGACGGTGCATCTGCACCACTTCCTGTCGAAATAACATTTGACATGATAGAGGAACCTTCCAACAATTCGTAAAATTTCGAAAACTCATCATGTTCTTTCAGTAAATCGGGAACAGATTTCTGGGCGGTCTGTATAAGCGAGCCCTCCAATATATAAGCCTTACCGTTTTCTTCCTTATAAATTTGTGCAATAGGCAACTTTTCACCATGTTCCACCTGCCATCCTCCGGCAACGGTCATATTAGGCTTTCCTGCATTTTCTACAAAAATCGTACCTCCGTCTTTTGTTCTATAATACTTTTCCCCGCTTTCCACATTACCAACCACAATATGTGTTTCCAAAATATCCGTCAAACGGTCACGTATCTGAGTCGTCGAAGCTTCACCTATCGAATCAAGCCTTGTCCCAGACTCCACGTCATAGTTAAAGATAAAAGCCCGTACTTTCTCTGCTTCCGTCTGGGCCTTCTCATCATAATGAAACTCATAGACCTGAGTCTGATTCTTGCCAAAAGAACATGGATCGACATAAGTCAGCAGTCCTTGATTCGTCGGAATGAAGAAGCTATAAGTAGAATTTTGCGAATTCAGATATACATCATAATCATACTGTTCAATAGCCCAATTGATGATATTCATAGTTTCATTGACTAAGGCCGGAAACGACACGGATATATAGGCTACCGGACTAAACACTTTATTCGTCAAATAAACAGCCCCGTTACAAGCGAAGAACACGCTATCCACATCTTCCTTTTTAATCTTCAGTTCATCATTCGCATCATTCAACACTGTGCTGAATTTACTGGGAACAGAATTGGAAAAAGAATTAAGCATGTTTACGTTCAATAGCTTCGAAAGCACCTTGTCTGGCACATTTTCCCAAGTCCCATACCTATCTTTCAATACTTTTCCGGCACCATTCTCCCAATAATCCGTAAGTGCGGCGTCGGTTGGCACAAGCATGACAGCCATGTCTTGTTGCAAAAGGACATCCGTAGAGACACTGGCATTCAACTCGGAATAATATTCATTCCAACCCGGGTCGAATTTCAGCATCGCCTCCACCGGTTCTTCCTTCTGTGTCAAATTCAAAGGTTGTCCTTTTTGTGAACGCTCTGAAAAATAACGTTTCTGAAAAACTGAATCATAACTGGTGCCATACAAACGGTTATACTCCTGCGTCAACGATTCATCATAATAAGGTGCTGAAAAACGATCCAACATCTTTGAAAATTGTTGTGCGCGTGGCATCCCTGCAATGACATTAGCCAAATTAGGAAGCGGGGTCATCACATCTCCCATCTTATGTACAAAGCCATTAGAACAACGAATGTTTTGCTCTACCATCATCACTCCATTCACATTGGCATCACCCGGCTTACGCTCCGTGGCGTAATTAAAGAGGAAATTACAATCGTCATTGGAAATACGACGGTTCTGCAAATAAGCCTCAATGAAATGGATCATAGGCGCCGTGGTCATATCTGCCAAACAAGGGATAGTCTTACCTGAATTTTTGTAATATGCCCAATACTTTGTATCCGGCATATCAATCGGCCGAAGTACGGGAACAGTGTCGTATGCCGATGCCGAAGTCAAACGGCGCATACAGTCTCCCTCTGTCGGGCCTGTGGAACTGGACAAATAAGCTACCTGGCAAGCATTGTTAATCATTGAGCCATAAAGCAACTGCTTCTTTTGCGCCATGGATAACTCCTCGTAACTTCTCACGCCCCATTTTCCACTATTATAGAAACGTGCGTAGGCATCATCATCAGCCACGAAGAGAGTTTTGCTACCCGTACGGGCAAGAACCTCAGTATAACCAAGGTCGTCAATCATTCTCACTACATTGGTGTAATTCCCATTCGACTTCAAATAGTCGTAAATACTACTGCCTAGCCACGCCGGATCTTCATCTATCAAATCGTAGCCATCATTGCAGGAGTAGACACAACCCAAGGCACAGCATGCCAAGCCTGCCCAAAAAGGAGCGAATCTTCTTCTGTTTTTCCTTGCACTCATATTAGATTATTTTATTAGTGTTATTACTTCATTTAAAAATAAATCGAAACTCTCGTTATCGGGTGCTAAATTACAGCATAAAACTGAAAGTCATTTTCGCTCATGTATCATATTCCTTTTATTTTGTTACATACCTACAAAAAAAGCGAAAAAGCCCGTTGGATAGGTCTTTCCCGCTTTTGTAACTCAAAAAAGCATTAATGCCCTCATGTTACATTCTCTATGTTCTTTGTAACATTTCCTATGAATTATGGTAATTTATCCATATCAGCTGCCGTATAATTGTCCAAATGTAACCTGAATTCCATCAATTCCTCCAAATCATGTACCGGAGGAGGACAATCGGCCGGAATCGACCGACGGGAATACTGTTGGAAATAAAGCAGGCAAGCATCCCGCCACCATTCCGCATCAAGTGCTTGCCGCTCGAATCGCATCTGTATGGCTTCGTAACGCTCCGTGTCGACATACGGTTGAACTTTCTGCCACAAATCCACAAACTCCCGGGCATCTTCGACTCCGCTGTTATAAATGTAACAGAGGTTATCCCACAAAGTCAAACCGTTCCGCATCACATACTCCCAAGGCACGTGATGAAACCATAAAAGATATTCTTCCGGACATGTTTCCAAATCTCCGTAAAGCGTAGCCAACGGTTCATGGTATTGCAAAACGGCCTTCGACCCCCGTACCGTGCGATCGAAACCAACTCCTACCGTATCGGCCCGGTGGTAATACTTCGGCAACCAATCCGGGCGTGTATCAGGAGGAGCACACCATGGCTCAGGTCCGTAATGATGCCCGAAAGCAAATATATGGTGCAACCCCAACGGCATCATATAGCTAACCGCCGTATCCCATGAACGTAAAAGCAACTGGCGCACCGGTTCGATGAAATGTTCATCAGTTGAGAAAGTCTGCTTCAGAAACTCTTCGGCAATCTGTTCCGCCGACAGTTCGGTATTCCAACACAAACGACCGAAAGCATACCAATTAGCCTGTGCCATGTCGTTTCCGGTCCAATTGACCACATCCCCGATGTTGGCCACTCCCGCCACGGCCGACCGGGAATGAATGCCGACCCGATGCTGTGTGACATCTGCTACAGTTCCTCCCCCAACCCGATAAGTTTCGGCATCCAAACAATCTTTCCACATCGTTGCCAAAAATACCGTATGAATGGACTGCCCCAAATACTCCTGGGTTATTTGGAACTCCGGCATAACCTGTGTGTGTTGCATGGCACCGAACAAGGGGCTGAAAGGTTCACGGGGTTGAAAGTCTATCGGCCCGTTTTTCACCTGTACAATCACGTTATCACGGAATTGCCCATCGAAAGGCATAAACTCCTCGTATGCCTGGCATGCCCGGTCGGGACTTTCCGCCTGATAGACAAATGCCCGCCACATCACCAATCCCCCATAGGGAGCGAGCACGTCGGCCAACATATTGGCCCCATCGGCATGCGTCCGCCCGTAATCTTGTGGGCCGGGTTCCCCTTCACTGTTCGCCTTGACCAAAAAACCGCCGAAATCGGGAATCAGACGGTAGATTTCTTTAGCCTTCTTCTTCCACCACCGTTGTACATCCTCGTCCAACGGGTCGGCCGTAGACAGTTCCCCAAGGGCTTTCGGGGAAGCAAAGTTCACCGACAAATAAGTCCTTATGCCATACGGGCGCAGCACTTCGGCAATAACCGCTACTTTACGAAGCATTCCGGTGGAAAGCATCTGAGGTTTGGCGTTCACATTATTGAGCACCACGGCGTTAATGCCGACAGAAGCATTGGCACGAGCATATTCCTCGTACAATGGGGAAACCGTTTCGGGCAGCTCGTCCCACTTCCATATCGAACGTCCTGCGTAACCTCTCTCTACCGTCCCATCGGGATTGTCCCAATGGTTCAGGATGCGAATGTCGTAAGAAGGTCTTTCTGTCACAGCCACACCATCCGACAGTAAATCTCCGGCCTGCTGTCTACGCAACAAATCATAGGCGGCATAAAGCACGCCGTTGTCGGATGCCGAAGAAAGCTCCACGTCCAGACCTTTCCTGCAAATCGTAAAACCATCCCTCATAACCCCATCCTTAGAGACACGAAGAAGCACACGCCCCTCCCCTTTCCAAAAGTCTTTCAATTCACGAGACGCAATATCCAAAGTTGCCGTCCGTTCCGTACTTTCCGACAGACTGACATCAGCCGGTAGCGCATTTCGCTCCATGCGGAGCCATAGCCGATGGCCATCCTCTGCATGGAGCGAAAGCACGAAAAACAAGCCTATAATCCACAACCAGTTTTTCATCCTGCCCAAACCGTTAATCATCCATTCCTTCTATCATCTCGATTTTTCCATCTGCGTCATAACGCAATTCACAGACTTTCAGGCTACGCAACCACGTACGCCCTCCCGACGGCACCGAATCATGATGGAACAAATACCACTTTCCTTTGTACTCCACGATACAGTGATGGGTAGTCCATCCTACAACCGGAGTAAGAATTACCCCCTGGTAAACAAACGGACCGTATGGGTTATCACCGATGGCATAACACAAAAGATGCGTATCTCCTGTGGAATAAGAGAAATAGTACTTCCCGTTGTATTTATGCATCCATGAAGCTTCGAAGAAACGGCGGTCATGGTCGCCTGCTTTCAGAGGTTTTCCGTCCTCATCCAAAATGACCACGGGACGCGGCTCTTCGGCAAACTGTTTCATGTCTTCCGCCAGACGTACCACACGGGAAGGTATGGCCGGTTCACCATCAGCCGGAAACTCCGCACATTCCAAAGCACTATTATCCTTATAACGCTGAAGCTGACCGCCCATCAGTCCCCCAAAATAAACATACACCTGACCGTCATCATCCTTGAATACGGCCGGATCTATGGAATAACTTCCCCTGATGGGATCCGGCTCCGGTACAAAGGGCCCGTAAGGCGTGTCGCTGACAGCCACGCCCAAACGGAAGATATCCGTATGGTCTTTGGCAGGGAAATAAAGATAATACTTCCCATCCTTTTCGCAACAGTCGCAATCCCACATTTGACGCTTCACCCAAGGTACGTCCGTCTTGTCAAGAACCATACCATAGTCTGTCACATCTCCTTCCATCACATCTTCCAACGAGAATACATGATAGTCGCGCATGTCGAAATGCGCCCCCCAATCGTCCTCGGGTATGCCACTTTCCCAATCGTGGGAGGGGTAAATATACACTTTGCCTTCAAACACATGTACCGACGGGTCTGCCATATAATCGCCCGGTATCAAATATCTTTTCTTCATGATACAAATATTTAATGAATGGTTACACCTTATTATATTATATACAATCTACTTGTTCCTAAAATCACCTCATCAATCATACTTCCCCGACTGTGCCATCTCAATAATGGTACGCACAAAGGGTTTGGGCTTCATGTCACGACCGAAAGCCAAAGGATAATCCGTACGGCCATGCACTGGAAAATTATTCTTCCAAGAATCCCCGTCAGTCACTCCCCAGAACGTTACTCTTCCGATGTCCTTGCTGTGGCGTAAATATATATCGAAAAGCTTTATATAAAAATCATCCAATTCTTTCGCTTTCTCCGCAGGCAACCCATCAGTATAAGGATCCATTTCTCTCTTATAATCAAAATTTGTCTCAATAGCGGCACCATAGTTCCCTTTCGGCCAAGGCAATACACTAAGGTCCAATTCTGTCACCAAGACCTTGACCCCGGCATTGATAAAAGCCTCCATGCTTTTTTCATATTCACCAAGAGAGGTGTTAAATGCCACATGTGACTGCATCCCCACTGCATCTATACGGCAACCATGAGCTTTCAAGTCTTTGACCATACGTACCACAGCCTCTCGTTTACGAGGTGAATCCATCCCATAATCATTGTAATAAAGCTCCACATCAGGATCTGCCTCATGGGCAAACTGGAAAGCCAAACGGATAAAGTCCGGCCCGATAATCTTGTAGAAAGGCGACTTACGTAGTTCACCGTTGCCTTCAACGGCCTCGTTGACCACATCCCAACCTTTGACACGTCCTTTGTAATGCCTCACTACCTTATATATATGGTCTTTCATCCGCTGTACAAGAACCTCACGACTCACAGTCTTACCGTCTTTGTCCTTGAAAAACCACCGGGGGGCTTGAGAATGCCATATCAAGCAGTGGCCAGTAACCACCTGCCCATTTTTTTCCGCCAAATCGCACAAACGATCCCCGTCCTTAAAGTTAAAGACACCTTCTTGCGGCTGCAGCACTTCGGCTTTCATGCAGTTTTCTGCCACCACAGCACTGAAATTATCCTTAATCAAAGCCTGCAAAGCCTTATCACGGTTCACCACCTGCCGCGTATTCAAGGCTGTTCCGATAAGAAACTTGTCTGCAAAAGCTTCTCGCATGGTAGTAGCTTTCTGACTAAAAACCCCAATGGTCGCCATTACCGCTGCCAGTAAAAAAACACTTCGTTTCATAATAGACCTATTTAAAAAATTAATAAAACGTCATTTACCATCATTCGTCCTTCTCCGTGCCAATTCAGCCTGCATCTTTTCGTTCAGCGTCTTGGATATAGGGTAGAAGAAAAGAGCCACCACTCCCACACCGAAACACAAACCGGGCACTATACTTGAGGCCATCCGGATACCGAACAACGAGTCTGCCGATTGGGAGGCAGCAGCATCGTTTACATAACCAAATACAGAGAGAATCAAACCGGCCACGGCTCCTCCCACGCCCAACCCGGCTTTTAATGCGAACACCACCCCGGAAAAACAAAGCCCTGTGGCCCTTCGATGGCTCACATATTCCATGTGGTCGGCCACATCGGCAATCATGGCCCAAAGCAATGGTACCGTAGGCGCATACGCCAAACTCTTTAAAATACCCAAGGTAAAAATCAGCCCCACATCATCCTTGTCCGGAAGCATGAAAGCCGCCGTAAACAAGGCCGTCAGTCCTAAACATACAATAAACGTAGACTTCTTGCCGTAACGGTTCGCCAGGAACTCGGAAAGCGTAATCACTCCTATCAACTGCACGAGTGCACCGGCCATATTGAATACGGAAAGCCCGATGGAATAAGACTCTGCTGAGGGAATGCTACCGTCTGCCCCCCGAGTAGCCAACAAGCTGAAAGAATCCAAAATCTGCATCCCTGCCCCCAACGCGGCACCTTCTTCTTTCACCAATCCAAGCCTGTCAAGAAAAGCCCCCAACGCCTGCGGGTCAACATAATGTTGGAAATAATAGCACATGGCAGATCCCCACATGGCCAAAGTGATGAACACGAACAACGTCAGAATAAACATGGAGCGCCATGACACATCGGCAAACAATCCCTTAATGTCATTCTTGACATCCATTTTCTGGGATGCAGGTGGAGCAATACGTTCCTTAGCCGAAAAACCGGCCACGACCAGAAAGATAAATCCCACCACCGCAAAAATCGTAATGGTAGAAAGCCATCCCTGTGCATCGTCCGCCCCCGAGCCACGACCGAATTTATGTACCAAAGGAAGCGTAAGCCCTTGCACCACAAACTGTGCTACGGTGGCAGCTACGAAACGAATAGAAGTAATGCTCGTACGCTCCTTCATATCACCCGTCATCACACCACCCAACGAACTGTAAGGCGTATTATTAAAAGAATAAAGAGACATGAGCAACACGTATGAAATACCGGCATACACTGCGACCAACGCCTTATTCTCTATTCCCGGATTGTAGAAAGCCAACACATAAAAGACCATGAACGGGAGAGCGGTCCAAATGACCCAAGGCCGGAACTTCCCCCACTTCGTTTGTGTCTTGTCCGACAAGATGCCGGCAGCCGGATCGACAAAGGCATCCACTATCCGCGCAATCAGAAGCACGGTACCAGCTACCGCCCCTTCAAGCCCGAACACGTCGGTGTAGAACTTCAACTGATAAATCATCATCATCTGAAAAACGAGATTGGCTGCGGCATCTCCCAACGAATAACCAATCTTCTCGCCTATCGGCACTTTCCCTAAAATTTTATCCATAATGTTCCTTTATTATATTTTAAATAGTTTTTCATCACTTCACCACGCTGCAAAGTAACAAATTTTACCCGAGATTCATTTTCGGTTATGTAATCTATACTTTTTAAAATGAAACATTATCGGGAAAAAACTGCAAAAAACAGGCTTTTTTTGCGTTTTTGGAAGAAACATTCAAGAAAACAGTGACGGCCCCTCCGGATACGAGGCCTACTTCGTTTTTGTCGAAACCTTAAAAATTACCGTCACCTTCGTATACTGTCCTTGGCACGAATCAACGGAAATCCGGCCACCGTATACCTTCAGAATCCGCATCGACAAGCTCAGTCCGATGCCCTGTCCATGGTATTCACGAACATTACCGGCACGATAAAACGAATTAAAAATATATCTGATGTCATCTTCCGGTATACCGATACCATGGTCCAGAACTTCCACCTTCACCTCGTCCTCCATACGTGCCATCCGGACCTCCACATCCTCCCGGGAATATTTGCAAGCATTATCTATAATGTTCCGGAAAGCCACTCGAAGGAGATGAGAATCGGCCCGCAGTTCGCTCCCAGCACCTATTCCCGTAACATCAAACCGAACCCGTCCATACTGCCGGCACAAGTCCTGCAACAAAACAGCCAATTCAACCCTCTCTGCCCCCCGGCACAGAATATCCTCGTCATGCCGCGAAAGAAACAGCAAATGTTTTATCAGCATACTGATACGTCGGCTTTCATCCGCGATGCGCTGCAAAGCCTCTTCGTATTCCTTAGTCGAACGTCGTTTCAACAAACAAATCTCACATTCACCCTGAATCGCCGTCAACGGATTGTTCAATTCATGCGAAGCATTGCTGATAAAAGCCTTCTCGGCCTGAAAAGCCGCGTCCAGGTAATCCAACATCTCATTCAACGCACGAATGAGTTCATCCCATTCATCTTTATTCCCGAAGGTCTCTAACCGGACATCCAGATTGTTGATACGTATGCGCTTCAAATCCTTCAGTAAATGCTGCAAAGGAAGGAGAATCCGGTTGGCATACAGCTTCCCGATGAGGAAGACCAAGCCGCAACTCACCGCCAACAAGAGAAACGCCAACATCAATATATGTTTCTGTATGTCCTGCCCATAATGGTTGGAAGCCATCACCAGAACGACAAAGTTTCCTTCATTGTCCGGATAATAAAGAGCCGCGCCCCGCAAACGCCCATAAACGAACGTGACCGGTTCATGTTTGAAAAGCCGAGCCTGTTGGTGGCGGTCGAGGTACTTCGCCAAGGTGTCTGCCACGGCCGTCACACTGTCGGCATTCAGCAAGATTTCATAAGCCTGGGGCAAGAGTTCGTCATACTTCTGCTGTATTTCCCGGTAACGGGATTCGTCCACCTCATCCTTTTCCCAATACTTTTGAGCCGTCAGATAAGCCTTTTCCGAAAGATACGAATCATACACCTTATTTATATATCTCAATGTAAAGAAATAGAACACCAATACAATCAGCGCAATGGCACCGACGGTTATTACGGTATAAAACAAAGCTATCTTCGACCCGATCTTCATCCTTCTTCCTTCCCGGCTTTACTGTACCCCCATGATATATCCCATTCCGACAATCGTGCGGATAAGCTTGACCTCAAATTCACGGTCTATCTTGTTCCGGAGATAGTTCACATAAACGTCCACCACATTGGTATTCGTATCGAAATTCTTGTCCCACACGTCTTTCAAGAGTGTCAGGCGAGAAAGCGCCACCCCTTGATGGGTCATGAAGTATTCCAACAGGCGGTATTCCTTGACAGTCAGTTCTATCACCGTATCCCCGCGCCGTGCACGACGGGTGTCGCAATCCAACACGAGGTCGTGGCACCAAAGTTGCCTGTCCGGACGTTCTTTTCCCCGCCTCAACAAAGCCTTGATACGTGCTTCCAGTTCTTGGAAACTGAACGGTTTCACCAGATAGTCGTCCGCCCCGGCATCCAGCCCCTTTACGATATCCTCGGTCGTGCCCAACGCCGTCAGCATGATGACCGGTGTATAGTACCCTTCCTTCAAACGGAACTGCCGACAAACCTCAAGCCCGTCCATCTTCGGCATAATGACATCCAACACAAGCAAATCGAAAACTCCTTCCTGTAACATAGCCCATGCCGTGCCTCCGTCGTGTGCCACTTGTACTTCATGCCCGAACTCCTGCAAGCCCCGCCTGATGAACGAAGCGATGTTCTGTTCGTCTTCCGCCAATAGTATTTTTGCCATAATCTTCGCATCCATGGGATTTCATCTGCAAATATACGGATTTTGCATGTCACAAACTCCTTTGCTTCAGATTTCCGTTCTTATCATACAACATTTTACCATAGACAAACTCTACAATCAAAGGAAATACGAACAGGGCAAAGAAAGTAGCTCCCACCAGACCTCCAATGATGACTATGGCCAACGGGCGTTGCGACTCCGAACCGATGCCATGGCTTACGGCTGCCGGCATCAGACCGATGGCGGCCATCGCAGCCGTCATGACCACCGGACGGACACGGGAACGCACACTTTCTTTCACGGCACACGATAATGCCAACCGTTCTTTCAGGTTATGCTTGATATCCGAAATCATAATCACGCCGTTCTGGATACAGATACCGAACAAGGCGATGAAACCGATACCGGCCGAAATCGAAAAGTTAAACCCAGTAGCCCACAATGCCACAATACCTCCTGCAGCTGCAAAAGGTACATTCAACAGTACCAGACCGGCATCCCGAGCATTGGAGAACAAAATGAACAAGATGACGAAAATGATGGCGATACTTACCGGGACCACTTGCGACAAACGTTTCGTGGCTCGCTGTTGGTTCTCGAAATCCCCGGTCCATTTCAAACTGTACCCCTCTGGCAAACGGACGGAGGCATTCACCTTCTCCTGTGCTTCGGCCACAGCCGTTCCCATATCCCGGCCACGCACCGAGAACTTCACGGCACAAAAGCGTGCATGATTGTCGCGGAAAATCAACAACGGGCCGGTAATGGTCCTTATTTCCGCCAATTCCTTGATGGGTATCATCGTCCCATCCATTGTCGGCACGAGTATTTTCCCGATTTCTTCCTCGTCCTGCCTGAATTCCGGTTTATAACGTACCATGATGTTAAACTTGCGTTCATCTTCGTACAACAACGAAGCCGACTTTCCGCCGATGGCCATTTCGATAATGGCCTGCACATCCTCTTTGGATACCCCGTAACGTGCCAAACGTCCCTCGTCCAATTCTATACGCAACTCCGGTTGCCCGATATTCCGAATCACTCCCAAGTCCTCAATCCCTTCGACCGTACCGAGAATCTTGTCGATTTCCATGGCAATCTTTTCCGAACGGTACAAATCCTTCCCGAATACCTTCACGGCAATGGAACCTTTCACCCCCGAAGCCGCCTCTTCCACATTATCCGTAATGGGTTGGGAGAAATTGAAGTCTATGCCCGGATACATCGAAAGGTCTTCCTGCATCTTCTCGATTAGTTGCATCTTGTCCAATCCGCTCTCCCACTCTTTTTCGGGATAAATGTCCACGTGGAATTCGATATTATAGAATCCCGTCGCATCCGTACCGTCGTTCGGCCGCCCGGTTTGGGAAAGCACCTGTTTCACTTCGGGATAAGCGGCCAGTCTGGCCCGCATCTTGTTGGCCAGTTGTACCGACTCGTTCAGCGAAATGCTCTGTGGCAGAGTGGCACGGATATAAATGGATCCTTCATTCAACTGGGGCAGGAATTCCGTCCCCAACAAAGTAAACATCCACAGACCGCCCACGGCCACGATACCAGCAATGCCGACGGACATTTTACGACGGGCATGGCATTTATCGAAGAAGGCCACGGATTTCCCGTTGATGAAACGCACAAAGAAGTTGTTCTTCTCGCGCACGTTCCGTTTCAGCAACATGGACGACATGACCGGAACCAAGGTCAACGTGAACAACAAAGCTCCCAACAAAGCGAATCCCAAGGTGTATGCCAACGGGGAGAACATCTTCCCTTCCACTTTCTGGAAGGAGAAGATGGGTATCAGCGCAGTGATAATAATGAGTTTGGAGAAAAACACGGCGCGGGCTTTCTCTTTGGCCGTCTGCCGGATAAGCCCCATTTTCGACATCAAGTTGAAAGCAGGCATCCCCACTTCTTTGACTTTCCGGTCGAGTGCCACGAATATCCCTTCCACCATGACGACCGCCCCATCGATAATAATACCGAAGTCTATGGCTCCCATGGAGAGCAAGTTGGCCGACATGCCCATGAGCCGCAAACAAATAAAAGCAAACAGCAGGGCTAAAGGTATCACCACAGCCACTACCACCGTCGTACGCCAATCGGCCATGAATATCAACACGATGAATGTCACCAACAAGATGCCTTCCACCAGATTGCGCGACACGGTATGGACGGCAAGATTCACCAAGTTTTCCCGGTCGTAGAACGTCACGATCTGCACGTCTTCCGGCAAGACCTCCTTGTTAATATGATCTATCTTGGCTTTCAGTGCGTCGATTACTTCGGCCGGATTTTCGCCTTTACGCATGATGACGATCCCCTGCACGACATCGTCTTCGGCCATACGCCCCACTTGCCCCAAACGGGGCAGGCATGCCTCGTGTACCTCGGCCAGATGCCTGACCAACACGGGGATGCCGTGGATATTTTTCACCACGATGTTACGCAGTTCTTCCATGTCGTTAATCAACCCGATACCCCGCACGACATACGCTTGCGAACTTTTCGTAATGACATCGCCACCCACATTGATATTGCTATTGGCTATCGCCTGAAACAGCTCCAAAGACGTAATCCCGTAGTTTTTCAGTTGATGGGGATTGACGCTTACTTCGAATGTTTTCACCTCGCCACCGAAACTCACGATGTCCGCCACACCGGAGACGGCCCGCAAGTTACGCTCTATCACCCAATCCTGCAAAGTCTTCAATTCGCGCACGTCCCGCTTCTCGCTGCGCAACGTATAGCGGAATATCTCCCCCGTCGGACCGTAAAGCGGTTGTACCTCCGGTGTCACCCCGTCCGGCAAGTCTGCATCATTCAACAGGTTATACACTTGTTGGCGCGCCACGAAATCATCTACGTCATCTTCAAACATCACATGGAGAACCGAAAGTCCGAAAAGCGTGGTGGAACGTATATCCGTTTTATTTTGTACCGAATTCATGGCGATTTCGATAGGTATCGTGATGAACTTCTCCACTTCTTCGGCACTTCGCCCCGGCCATTGGGTAATCACCGTCACCTTGGTATTGGTCACGTCCGGGAACGCATCGATAGGGGTATGCTTGAATGACACAATCCCCGCTATCACAGCCACGGCGGTACAGAAAAATATGAAGAACTTGTTCTTCAGCGAAAAAGCCACGATGTTATCTATGAACTTGTACATACTCCTTCCTCCCGACTAGCCTGCATTCAATGCATTATAAACCAACAACACGTTACGGTTCAGGACGCGCTCGCCCGCCGTCAACCCAGAGAATAGGTAGCAGACCTCATCCGAGTGCAGGTACACCTCCACTTCTTTCACCGCCAAACGGTCGTCCGATGCCACCGTAACCACATAATAGCGGCCATTCTCGAAGACCAAGGCTTGCGAAGGGACACACAGCCGTTCCTTGCCCGTCCCCCGTCCGCAGACTCGGACTTGGGTAAACATGCCCGGCTTCAGCTTATAATCGCGATTGTCCAACCTCACCCTCACGCTCATGGTCTTACTCTCCTCGTCCAACATATTATATACCTTGTCTATCTTCCCGGCAATGACATCCTCCGGATAGGCCAACGTGGTGATACGCACCGAATCGCCTTCGCCTACCTTACTGATGTCGCTTTCATATACGTCTGCCATCACCCATACGTTTTCCAATCCGGAAATCGTGAACATTTCTTCACCGTCGTCCGAGCGTAACTGTTCTTCGGGATTGACATGCTTCTCCACCACGAACCCGGAAAGCGGAGCCTTGACCTGATAATTGGCCCCGCCCGACACATGGTAAATCGAAAAGACTTCAGCCAACCTCTCAGCCTCGGCTTCGGCCTCGCCCACTTCCTTGCGGGCTTGCATGACATCCTTTTCAGAAGCCATTCCGGATGCCTCCATATCCTGCACGGAATGCAGGTTGCGGCGGGCAAGAGCCAACCGGTGTTGCGCTTCTTTGCGTTGTTTCTCATACTCGGCCACTTCGCCGCTACGGATGACGGCCAACACGTCTCCCCGGCGCACGTAATCCCCGATTTCGGCCCGTACTTCCACGACCGTCCCTCCGAATATAGGATAAACCTGCGCCACCTTTTCCGGATTGAAAGCCACCCGGCCGGTCAACGTCAATTCATCCGCCACCGGCCGGCAACGGACCGTATCGACAGACACCACACGTTTCAAACTGTCTGTAAGGAATATTCCCGGCTCCTCCGTACCGGCCACCTGTGTAGAACGGGAACAAGCCCCTGCCAACACTCCTAAACTTATAAGAAAAAATATACGGTTCATGCTTTTCAAAGTTTAAATATCGTACGTCCTACAACCGTGTTCAGGTTCTCCATTGCCCCGAACACATCCCGCCGCAACGCATAGCATTGCAGGCAAGCTTCTTTATAACTCTGATAATAATCGATAAATTCCAACATATTGATGTTGCGCTCGTAAAAGTTTTCGTTGACGCCCTCCATGAGTTGCTCGAAATCCTGTTCCATACGGCCGTCGAATGCCCGGTAAAGCTCTACGGCCTTCCGTAATTGATGGCAGGCCGAATAAAGTTCCATTTCCGCCTTATCCACAGCATACTCCTCCTCTTTGCCTTGTTGAAGTAATTCCAGTTTGGCCGATTTGATTTCTCCTTGGTTACGGTTGAAAATCGGCACGGAGCATGTGACACCAATGGCAAAATAGTCGTTGATGAAATTTCCGGCACGGTCGTACATCCCTCTCACCGAAAACTCGGGAGCTGCCATCGCCCGTTGCAATTTCACATTCGCTTCTGCCGCACGCACTCCGGCACGGGCCGCACGCACATCCGGACGCGAATCCAACATCGTGCCCAAATCAGTAAACGAAACAGCGGACAGGTCTACCTTTTCCAATATGCTCTCGTCCAATACCAGTTCCCGGTCTTGTCCGACCGGAGCACCCAACAACAAATTCAACCGCCCTCTCATCTCCACCAATTTCTGTTCTGCGTCCTGCCGTTCTTTCCGCAAAGACAAAAGAAACAGTTCCAGGCGCGACACTTCCATCCGGGACATGTTTCCTTTTCCCTCCTGCTCCCTTACCGCTTGCAAGAGCTTGCCTACCGAAGTTATTTCACGATCGTACACCCTGATGGAACGTGACTGGTAATACGTATCCACAAAACTCCGGTACAATTCGCTCCGCAAGGTACGCAACACTTCTTCAAAACGGTATTCGGCCGCTTCACGGTTGATTTCCCCCAACTTGATACGTTTACTACGCTGCCTCGCTATCGGAATCTCCTGCTCTATCTCTATCGCAGCTTCTCCCTCCTTGCCCACATCAAAATATTTCCCGTTCAAGCGGTTATATACATTCTGCTCCAACGAAATGACCGGATTGTCGAACAAACGGGCTTGCACCACCTGTGCATGTGCCCGGTCTACATTATATCTCTGAGCCGTCAACTGCACATTATGTTCCAGAAAGCACTTTTCCGCTTCCCGCAACGAAAGCCCCGGCATGCCTTCCTCGGCATACAAAGCATCACAGACAGTAAAAGCCAAGCCGATAATCAGTAATCCCTTCATGCTACTTTTCAATTTTTGTGCAAAAATAGAATCTTCCAACCAGAATAACAGGTGAAAAGCATTATAAAGGACTTAGACAAAATTAGAATATAATTAGAATGCAAATTCTTCTGTTTGCTCAAGGTATAAATAGCTCCATTATGTTTTAGAAATATAGATTGGCTGTTTTTAACTTGGATTATACCTCTTAAATACCTATCTTTACAACTTAAGATTAAAGAAATAAGTTTTTTACAACCGATTATTTTTCCATAAGGCCATAATTCACTTTACCGCCCTATTGGTATACTCCTCTTTTATGAAGTGTATTTAAATCTAATCCCCAAATTTCCTCTGTTTCCAATCTTTATTTATTCACTCTAAAAAAACATGATTATGAAAAATTATGTTATGATGGGAGCATTAAGCCTCCTTGTTCTGGCTGCATCATGTTCATCCGATGACCACAACAAAATTCTCAATGAAACCAGGATGATAACCCCAAGAATCAGTGCCACGGTCGCTGATGAATCCCTTAATCAAAGCCCACTGACTGGCGTCATCGAAATTTACCCCTGTATTTCAGGAACTTCTACCTATTTCGGAAACTATGTCAATGGCAATCTTACACCATTCTATGGCTACTACCATATCATAGACGGGCATATCCTTGAAGGTGAACATAATCGGGAACTCCACTTGCCTATGAATACATATAACATGGTATACTGGGGTACTCCTAAATATGAGGAACCTATTTATGACACTCCGGCTATCCATACACCAGGCTTCAGCATTGGCGTAGACTTATCCTCTCTTTACTTCAGTTTATGGAGCAACAATGACGGGACTTACCGCCCTGTATATGACCTCGTATATGCTGTGAAAGAGGCTAAAGTAGGAGAAGAAGACTTAAAAGCATCGCTTAAACGTGTCATCGCCGGTATGAAAGTCATTGTCAAGAAGAAAAACAATGGTATCTTCAGTTCGAACATTACAAACATGCAGGTGCGTATCGGAAATATCGCAAACCAAATCAACTTCTATACAGCAGAAGCATCCGACATGACAAAGACGATTAAATTTGACCTGAAACGTTCGGAAGACGGAACGGAAATGAGTAATGCTACTGTAATGGTATTCCCATCCTCAGAAACTCCTCCGTTGGAATTACTCATCACGTTGAAAGATGGCAGCGTACACAAGCTGTCACGTAACCTGAATTCAACTTTATCAGCAAACACGCGTCTAACCCTTAACATCGTGATAGGAGATATTTTATCTGGGGGTAGTACCGGGGACTTCACAATCGAAAACTGGAACGAAGTTAGTGAAACCATTGAATTTCCAATGGTGGATTGAGGAGTCCCTGACTTCATTCAATGTTCCTGAATGATGTTGGAGGAAGAGACCGGCTCAAAATATACTTTTGCGTCCGGTCTCTTTTATTTTAAGACGGGCTTCCCTGTATTATTCTTCTCTTTCGCGTATTCCTTCCCCCTGAGTTTTTCAAAAAATATCATTCATCCTTCAAAACACACATTAACATACTATTATATAGCACTTCACAGAATAAAGGATGAATACCCTTTTGCAAACTTCCTGGGGGAAGAACGCACTTCATGCTTGACTTTGCCTCTGAATTTTGGCTCTATAAGAAATAGTTTGTATCTTTATAAATTTAACCGCATACGTATTTTTAAAACGAATCATAACATTAAGTAGTACATATATGCAGACAAAGATTTATTTATTGAACGAAGCCTCCAATATAGCCATCTGCCTGTTACTGATATTGAAAATCCAGTTTACAGAAACAATTACAGGCACATGGTTCAGTGGAACAATCATTGCGCTAATGTGCATTGTACTCTTATCCGGTTCATATTTGCAGAAAAAAAGTCACAGACTATTGTTGTATAAATGGCATGACAAACTTTGTCTGACACCTTTCTTATGGTTTTATTATTACTTTGAAAAAGCACTTGTTATCCTCTCAGTCATTTATGCGTTGTTTGGTTATCCGGTAGGTAACCCTTTCATTACATTTACCGTACCTCTTGCCTGCGGTATCTATTTGGGGATGAAAATTGCCATATATCTGATAGAATACAATGTGCGCAAGTTTGTAAAATAATGGAAGCAGCCCGCCGTCTTTAACAACCAACATTATCCGGATTATCCTCTGCCCGGTTCTTCCGGCTTTCATCTTTATCCTGTTTCTTAGCTTTGGCTTTCGGTTCCTTATATTTAAGGATTTGCTTTAACCACCCATCAGGACGTCCCCTGAAAGTAGTTTATGGTATTCATCCATGAACCACACCGACAAATCCCCTTGCAGTAAGGTCCGGGTGTTCTTGGATTAAAATCCAATAGATATCCTTGAACTCGTCCTGGATTTTGTTATCAGATTGGTCTCCCGATTGAGACCTCAAGAAAAAATCCCTTGAAAGTGATTGACTTTCAAGGGATTTGAAATATTATTGCGGTGCGTACGGGGCAGTAACATATCTACTTACTGACACATAGTGATACATACAGGTACATTGATTGTCTTGGGATGCAAGAAAGTTTGTCGCCTATTGTTTCATTGGGTATCACAATATGCCACAGAATTGAGACCCAGATTGAGACCCGTGTTTTCAATATGACTACTCGTCATATCAAAGCAGACCCCACGTCATATTCTATCAAATCACTATATGACGGCTCGTCATATTTTTATGCAAAGGAACGATTCTTGAAAAAATCTTGTCGAACAATAGAATTAGAATATGAACAAGAAAGAATTGTGCAATGCTCTTGCAGAGAAAACAGGGCTGACTAAAACAGAAGCTCAAAAAGCCTTTAATGCTGTTATTGAAATCGTAGCCAATGAAATGAAACAGAATGGCAGAATCACCCTTATCGGTTTCGGTTCGTTCTCCGTCAAACAGAAAGCTGCGAGGAAAGGGATGAATCCGACTTCTTTCGCCCCGATTGATATTCCTGCTAAAAAGGTTGTAAACTTTAAGCCAAGTATCTATCTGAATCACCTCTTAAACGTTAAGAAAAGAGGGAGAAAAAGAAAAGACGAAAATAATATCAGCTTATAACATACTTGCAATTATATCGTTGAGCATATCTTCGGCTCTCTGGTCATAATCCCGATTAGACAAATGGCTTTCAAGTTCATCAAAGCCGTTTGTCTTTTCGATTATAGACAGCAATGTCCTTAAATCATAAAAATCGGTATTCTTGCGCTGAATGTTAGCGGTATTAATATATCTGTCAAACTTTGAGGAAAACAAGTATATAGGAGACATCACACAAATTCCGTTTATAAAAGATGCAAACTTTGTATTGGCGCAATCATAATCTATCAGTATGTCAGTCTCAATCTTGACTTTCTCCAGTTCTAAGGAAACCATATAATCGGAACTGTCCTCTACGCCAATCCCGAATTTGCCACCCACCTGTTTGACGAACCTGTCCCTTTCCTTATTGACAAACGAAGTCCAAAAATCGAGGTCATTATCAGATCTGTTTCTCCAAAACGGAATGGAGTAATACCTACACAGCAAGTCTATTGCAGTTCCACCGATAAGGTACAAACCGCATCGGGTGGCGGTCTTTACAATCTCCGTATCATATGGGGTGTATTGTTGGAATAGTGGTAATGTATTTCTCATTGATTGATAATATCAGGGTTAATAAGCAGGTAACCGTCCAAGTCTTGGCTCTCGTCCGTATATAGGTAATCTCCTATAATATCCCATACCAAACCCGAACCTACAACCGATTGGAACAGGCTCGATAGATTATAGACATCTTCCAATGTAAGCCTGCAATCTTCTTTCCCTACAAACAGCAATTTACATTTCTCGTTAGGTTCTATCTTGATTAGATTTTTCGTGATTGGACGGATAATCTCGTTAGTCAGATTAGTATAATCAAGCAACAGGGTACAATTACCCTCCTTGCTTATTATTTTGAATTTGAATATTTTCCTTTGCATGGGATTTTTTGCAACAAAGGTAGGTTGGTGGTTACGACAGAATTAGACGTAGGTACAGAAAAAGAGCCACTACTCCGTAATTGGAATAATGGCTCTATGGATATGAGTTGCTATGGCTTATTCATCTAAATTATCAAAACTTGAATATTCTCCATTAAATTTTAAACGTGCAATTCCTGTATTTCCATTCCTGTTTTTGGCAACAATTATTTCTGTCTTACCATGCAAGTCATTACCATTTTCATCACTATAAATTTTATAATATTCTGGACGATGAATAAAACATATCACATCTGCATCTTCCTCAATGGTATTACCACGTAAATCTCTTAGTTTAGGACGTTTGCCCTCTATTCCAACACTATCTTCTGCGCCACGATTCTGTTGACTGAATGCTATAATCGGTATATTCAAGTCTTTAGCCAATGCTTTTAATCTACGTATAATATAAGCCACTTCCTCATTTCTATCTGAGAATAGAAGTCCTGCGCTTATTAATTGCAAATAATCAACAATAATCAGTTTTATTTGGAAATCACTAACCAATCGGATTGCTTGTTGGGATAATTCGTGTATGGACAAAAAGGGAGAGTCATCAAGGTAAATAGGAGCAATATCCATTTGCTTTTCAGCATCTTCAAGTCTGCGTTTTTCTTCTTCGTTTAAAGTATCCGTATAGCCATTGTCGTAAACCATTATTTTCGCTCCATTCACTTTGCTTAATGCCATACGAAATTTGTTTATAACTTGTTTATTTGACATTTCAAGAGAAAAGAAAGCAGTAGGTATTCTGTTCTTTACTGCCATTTCTCTTAATAAAGACATTCCAAAGGCTGTCTTTCCCATTGCAGGACGAGCAGCAATAACAATCAAGTCGCCATTGTTCCACCCATTTGTTATTTTATCCAATTCAGGAAATCCCGATTTTATATTCGGTTTTTTAGTTCCCTCTAATCCATTTCTTCCAAAGCATTTCATATTTTCTAATTTTTATGATTAATACATTGCAAAGTTATTACCTGACCTGCGACATTTTCTGACGTAGGATTTGTTTATTTACGAAAACAACCGCTACAATTTTTCATAATCATAGCGGTTGGTATAGAGAAATTATTTCTTATTTTTCAAGAAACTCAAATCGGGTTCATGGTAACGGCTTGATTTCAGTATTTTACCGTCTTCACGATAAATCGGTTTTCCATTTTCGTCCAACTTGCTCATATTGCTTTCATGCACCGCATCGAAGATACGCTCAAATTCATCCTGCAATCCGTGAGAGACAACTGTTCCCAACAAGGTGTAAGCTATATCGGCTAATTCTTTGGCTACTGCTTGCAGCCGTTCATCCTCTGTATCTCCTGTGATTGCGTATTCTTCTGCATATTCATCAACTTCTTCTTTCATCACACGCATACGAAGTTCATGCAAATCTTGGGGGATGCGCAAGGTGGGGCTTTCGTTCATATACAGTCTGAATGCCTTGTGAAACTTTTCTAATTGTTTAAGTTGTTTCCTCATAGTTCTTCATCGGCTTCCATTTTTAATAATGAATTTATCACTCTACATCTTGAGTTAAGAATACTTTTATTTTTTCTTCAACAGATGTAGCTTTTTTCAATGCTTTATTGATAGGTGATATTTTTTTAGGATACCATTTTATGACTTTTTTAGAAATGATGCAATATTGATTGATATAATTGCTTAATTCTGAAAGTTCTATATTTTCTTGACTAATTTTGTTTTCTAAATATTTTACTACTTCTTCATAAGAAGAATACATTTTTGAATGTACCTTAGGTTGAAAAGTACAATTATATCCACGTTCCTCAAGAACAGCTTCAATATAATTGGCTTCTATAAGATATATGTTTCTAACAAGTTGTTCCGCAACATTCAACATGTTGGAATAGGTGTTATATTGTTCGGTAAGGTTTACATTACCTTTTAAATATTTTGTTATTTCTTCTACTCCATTTTGTGGATTATGAGCTTCGTTGGAGAAATCAAAATTTTGGAATCTCAAACGCTGTTTGGCATTCTCATCTATAATTTGTTTCATTCTTCTTATCGCTCTATCAATCACGCTCTCTCTGTCACGACTTGTACGATATTGGTATATAGGAAGATTTGTTGGAGTTTCGGCGTAATCTTTAAGATTGCAAATTTGGTATGCAATATCAATAGGTGATTTTTGATTTAGAACATTATATAATGAATCATACTGTTGTATTGCCTGTTCTCTTGCTTTGAGGACTTCCAAATCATTACCATTCTTGTCGTATGTCTTAGTAGAATAAGACTCATTATCTTTGTATAATGTTATAGTATAATATTCAGAGCCATTTTCACTTTTCTTTTGAATAGTTTTGCTCCTATTTCCATTTTCCTCAAACTCCTCTAATAAACCTGTATTCAGGTTTTCCTTTTTTAATAGAACCTTACCATCATCGGAATAGTTGTAAACAATTCCGTCTTCGAGCTTTTCTATAATTTGACCAGATTTATTTTGTTGGATATATTTTAATGGAGTTGTTATGTCTCCATAATTACCAACTGTTACCTGTAATATTCCATCGTACTCTATTATTCCGTTCTCATACCATATAGTTGTTTGCTGTTTGTCTCCAATAAGTTTTGTGTGACTTTTTTTCTTGTTGTTAGCAAAATATTTAGTTTGCTCGATAGGCTCATCTTCTTTATAAACAGTGACTTTTATCGGGTATTTCCCATCTGAATCATAAATTATTTCTGCTCCGTTTTTCTTTCCATTTAAATAGTTCGTAGAGCATTGAATACGTTCCTGTGGATTACCATCATACGTTGTATGTTTTCCATGTAGCAATCCATTCTTATAGTTGGCTATTACATATAGCCCACCATATTGTGAATATTTTTTATATGTGCCGTGCATCTTGTTTGTTCCTGTTATGACTGTGAAAACCTCATGAATGCGTGAACACTGCCAATCGTAATAAGTACGTCTGGTCTGTAAACTTTGTGAGTGTAAGTTAAAAGTGGTAGATAATAATACTACTCCTATAACAAATAACCTTTTCACAAAAAACTGCTTCTTTTTCATTTTCTGATTATTTTATTGATGTTATTGTTCAATTCTACTAATCCAACCTCTGTCAACTCTTTCAGTTTATCGTTATTGGACATTACAAGAGGGTGTTTAGGGCAACTCTCAACGGTAGAGCCGTATGCCTTGAAGTGATAGTTTGCATTGAACAGGCTGATAATACCGTCAATATCTTTTTCTTTATTTCCAAACAACAAGTCATACAGGTATTTCCTCTTTCCGATAAGATTACCCCAAGCGCACCATACATCTGCTTCTTTTATTTCGGATAACAAGTTCTTTATGGCAGTCAGATTGTTACGGTGTATATCCATATTAGGTTCTATATCCATATCATCGGGATTGGTTGCACGTTGCGGATATACATTCAGCATATACCATGCTCCATATTCTCCGCTATTTTGGGCATATTTCTGTACCCTCTTTAGTGTCGGGTCAAGCTGTTCGGGCATTGCCGTACTTGGATTTATACCGATACAGATTAACGCTTTATTGCAAGAAGTGTCAAATAACTCTCCCAACACATATCTTACTCCTGTTACTTCATAGCCGTTTATTATCTGGCTTTCCGCTGTTTCTTCATAGTCATACACCCAACCGTCTTTTACTATTTTCTTACCCATAATCTTATATCTTTTTTGTGTGCTTATTATTACTAAGCACAAAGATAAATCTTTTTTTCAACTTTACAATTTTGAAAACAGGGTTTTATGAAGTCAAAGGTCGATTTATTCGTCATTAATAAGGTTCGGGAGAAACGAAAGGAACTTGGCATATCGCAGCGTGGATTGGCTGCGATATTGGAATGTTCACCCAGTTTTATAGGACAGGTGGAGAGCGATAAATTTGACATAAAGTACAGCGTACACCAAGTTTTCCTTATCGCACAATTTTTCGATTGTTCCCCTGCCGATTTCTTTCCTCCTATCAATTTTGACATATAAGCCTGTTTTTTCCGCAAAGGTAAGATTAGGGGTACGTCAGTTTAAGTCGGTGGTCTAATATCTTTCATCCCTGACGAGAAAATGGCAAAAAAATGCCATTACATTGCTGCAACGGCTCATGCAAATAATCTGGCAATAATTCATTTATAATTGGATAACATCTTTTGTATTCTGTTCTTTATACTTTCCCTCAATGACAACGGAGACAACACCTCTATATGTTCTCCATAACTCATTATCCTGTTCTCCAATTCGGGATTGATTATCAGATGCAGGGTGATAACATCATCCTCTATTACCTGCGAGGAATGGATTGGCAACGAATGGAGATAGGGCAACATGGAAGGAGAGACCTTCAACCTGACTTCTTCTATCGGGGCAGTCGGATTGTTGTCGGGTTCATAGACAAGCCCATACACATCATCAAAGCGTTTGGCAGTTTCTTCCAATGTAGGTTCTCGTTGGAATACATCGTCTGTTATTATAAGATTGTGTATTCTGTCCAACCCGAATGTACGGAACGATTTCAACTTATCCACAAAGGCAAACAAATACCACATACCCTCAAACTCTTTCAGCAAGTAGGGACAGACGGTATAGTCTTTGGTTTCTCCCGACTGGTAATTATAATGGGAAAAGCGGACAACCGTCTGATTTTGGATAGCCCTCAACAGCCACCCGATATGTTCCACTCCTTTTGCACGGGGATCGGGGCTGACAGCAAGATATTGCAGCAGCCTGTTTTTATCCCTCATGGTAGAGAGGGCAATATCCGAGCTTTCCGCCAATCCTATAAAATACAGCAACTTGTCTAATTCCAATGTACTGTCAGTCTGTGCAAAGTAGCCGTTCTTCTTTTCATCATATATGATTTCAATGTCGAAGTTGCTGCGTATCTCTGCCAAGTCTCTTTGGAAAGTCCTTTCTCCAACTTCCACGTCATATTGCTTCATGTATTCAAGCAAGATATGTTTGCTCGGATAATCATTCCGCAATATTCTGCGGATTATCAGATAATGTCTGCGTATGGTGTTCTTTGTAGGCATACTATTTCTTTTTATTACTTTTGAGCATCCTTTATTTTTTTAATAGCATCTATGAGTTGTATTACGTATCTTTTATTTTCGGATTCTGTTGAGAGCAGATTACACATATTAAGTGCATTTTCCATTTCCTTTTGGAAAGCCTCCTTTTTTTTCATGCCATGATTATCCTTACTGAAATCTATAAAATATCCTTTAACTGTTCCTTCGCTTGTGCCAATTATGTTTGCAATAAACCGTATAATATTGGCTTGGGAATTTCCAATATCAAGAGTGGTTAAAAGGGATTTCAAGACAAACGCTCTTGTTTTAAGATTGTATTCTGATACTTTTTCGACAGGCATTGCTTTTAATACCTTAAGAGAGCATTCCATTACACGTGCTCTCCAGTCCCTAATAGCCAGTTCGATTAGTGTAGCTTTAGAGATAATCATTTCAGAATATTCCTTGAGCTTCTCAATCAGGCGTGTCAATCGGATTGCATATTCTTCTTCATATTTTTTGCTGTCTTTTATGGCTTTTTCCGCTTCCTCACATAAGGAATCCAAAAAGGATTCTGTTTGTAACAAGGTAAAAAAAGTCCCATTGTCTTTTACACTCAGATAATTGATTTCTGCCAAATCGCTAGTATTAAACTCTTGTTCAAGATACTTATCATACGCCTTAGTTCTTTCAAAACTTTCTGCAATTTTTGGTGGATGTTTTTTGTAGTATTTTTCCGTCTTTCCTTTTTTAAGTTTATAGGTGTTTTCTGTATAAACCATTATTTCATTGCCGTCTTCATCCAGAATTTTATTATCGAATATTTTGGAAACAGTCTTTGTATCTATATTAATGTAGCCATTGAACATGGAATCGTTTTCGTAATATAATTCCTTTCGATATGTCTCATAGAATTTTTCTATATTCCACTTTATCTTGTCATTAAAGAGAGCAAACACTGATTCGCTGTTTTCTCCCAATTCCACATATTTGCAGATACATTCAGAGGAAAGTTCTGCAATGAATATAAATTCTGCAATGGTTTTTCTGTTCGGTTCAATCTTATTTTCTGTCATAATACCTTGATTTCAATTTATAAATGATTAAAGAACGTATGCCTGCTTAACGCAATCGCATTCTCTTCCTTGGATATTCGGATATACTTCATAAAACTGGTTTCCGTGCTGTGTCCCGTTATCTGCATGATAGACAAGCTCGGTATTCCTGCCCTATAAGCATTAGTAGCGAAACTTCTTCGGGCTGTATGGCTGGTTACCATGTCGCACTTCTCATGGGTAATCTCATGCTTAATTCCCCCCGATGTCTCAACCACAGAGACAAAGTTAGTGATTCCTGCCTTACGGCACAACTTTTTTAATATTCTGTTCGTACTTTGGTTGGACTGCACGGCAGGCGGTTGGTTTCCATGCTTGCGGAAAATGGCTTCCACTTTAGGGTGCATGGGGATTACCACAAGCGTATTGGTCTTTTGGGTTACAATCGTCAGCAGTTTGTTGTCAAAGTCCAAGTGTTTCTGTTGTAAGCGTGCTATATCGGAATAGCGCAACCCTGTATAGCTTGAGACAATGAAGCTGTCCCTTACACAAGATTCCCCCTCGTTGAGTTCAAGATTGTAGAGGTTATCCAATTCTTTCTCAGTCAGATAGACCGTTTCCACATTTTCCTTATACACTTTGAACTCCCTGCGCTTAAAGTCGTCATTGGCGGTATAGTTGTTCTCGTAGGCATACCGTAACATAGCCTTTATGCTCTTGACGAATTTTCCTATCGCATTTGGCTTGTATTTTCCACGGGAATGGCTGGCTTCATTCATAAATTTCACAAAGTCATTGTAGAAGTTCACGGTTACACCGTCCAATCTCAACTTTATCCGTCTGTTGGCGCAATACTGCTTTACGATTTTCAGAGTTGAAGCATAGCTCTGTATTGTACCTGCTGCCAGTCTTCCCCCTTTGCTGTTCAGTATAGTTCCGTCCTTACAGAGGGAAATGTAATATTCCATGAAGCTGATGAAGTCTGCAAACATCCGCTTTTCCTTTGTAGCTTGGTTCAATTCTTCACGCAACTTTGTACGCACTGCATCCACGGTAGGATAGATTTCGTGTAATTTCATTTCCTCCAACACCTTGATTAGTGCATTGGTGGTTTTCTCAATCTCTTTGTTGATATTGCGTAATATCAGTTGCAGCCGTATATTCCCTTTCAAGTCGGGATTCCGTTTGCTGTCCTCTATGGCACACCCCATTTCCTTGTCCCAATGTTTGGGCTGTATCTTGTACTCGACAGGCAGATAGAATGTCAGTCTTTCACCATGCAGATTTACCCGAAGCCTGATTGTGGAAATCGGCTTCGTGGCATTCTTCAGGGAGAATCTGATTACATCTTTACAATAGAAAAAATCTTTCTTAGACATAGCAATACTTTTTTATTCTATCATTTTTTCTTTCAAGAATCGTTCCTCTCAACACCATGTACATTTATTGTTTTCAAGTGATTTGGTACTGATTGGAATCGTATAATATGACGGCTTGTCATATTTCGTAACAAGGCTTTCATTTACATTGAGTGTCAATCATTTGGTTAATTACCACACACTTCCAATACCATATCTTTAGCCTTACAAGTTCATACTTTTGCTTTCCAGTTTTTCCCTGATTTCTTCGATAATGCTATTGGCATTCGTGGACTGTTTATTCCAAGCATGAGCCATTGATTTTACTTTGTTCATTGCCCGTCCCAACGCACATCGTGAATTTGGTCCATACAGTCTCCTGTCTTTTATATCCTGCTCTATTGTCTTTAAGTTGAATTTATGAAAACAGAGTGTACAGAACAAGGTATAGTCGGTAAAACCATTAATAAGTGATGTATCAGCAGCCTTGCTATTGGCAGAGGGAGTAAATATGCAATCAAACTGTTCCAACAGGATATTCGGATTGCCACGCATGACATTGTAGTATGATGTATCGGATATTTTCAGCTTTTTCATAATCATCCTTTTTGTTTCCATTTTCAGTTCAAACCTTGTCTTCTTTTCATAATGCGCCATAATTTCTGTCGGGTTTCTCACCATTTTTAGAAATGGTTTGTTCTTGCCTGTGAGGATTTCCACTTCTTTGTTGTAGATGTTCAGCTCCTCTTGGCAATCTCTTGTCTTTACATCTTTCTTGAAACAGATACTTTCCCCCATATAACGCTTCCAGTTATATCTGCGATAGTCGCCTGTGCATAGATTCAGTGTATCCAGTATGGATTCTGTGAGTTCCATATCCACATCTTTTGTAGCATGGAGTTTATTGAAGGAGCAATCCTCAATAATGGCTTCCACATTAAGTTTGCAGATACCCAACTTCTCTATGTTCCGTAATGCTTGCGGAAAGGTGTCCTCTGATATAAGTAGGGGATAATCTTCCAACAGCAATTTGGAGGAGAACTCTATGGTCATTCTCTTGGACTGCCTGTTGGCATGGATATAGAGGGAGAATGGCACAAGCCCACGATTGTTTTGATTGGCTTGTGAGTTAAACTCTATAATTGACAATTCTCCTGTCTCCATATCAAGTGTATGCTTGAAAATATGCTCTTTACCCTTAATCAATGAGATGTTATCACTACTTGTACAGAATCTTACTGTATCAAACTGTAATTTGCTGCTATTAATTGTTTTTCTCATTTTTTGTTCTGTTTTTAGATTGCAGATAATCAGAACATCATTTGCAATCGGGTTAATATTTTATTGTGCTAATCACGTTATCAAGGTGGATACAAAGAACCGACTTGGTAGGTTTCATAGACACGGGGCAACCACCTTGGTATTAATTGCCCCGTGCCCCTGTGCTTAATAATGAAATATATTCTGTTCGTCAACCAACCGTAGAGCGAGCATAATATCGCTGTAAGAGAACTGCATATCAATCATTTTTAAGGCAATGGTGGCAATGCTCTTACGGTGTCCCACAAACTCACAATTCTTGAGATAATCAAGATGTGGATAGACATCGGCTGGTATCCTGTTTTGCAACAAGTGGAACTTTATTTGTTCGGCTTCTGCCTCTCCGTCAAATTCAGGATAAAGCGTAACCCGTACACCCGTTTCACGCAAATCCTGTATCACGTTAGGATGATATAATGCAATACCAAACTTACCCTCATGCCCGGTAGCCAGCCACGTACGATGTGGATCTATGATTGACATAACCAACGCATCAACAGGAGATGTTACCACGCCAATATGTTTTGCCCCATTGATTCTCTGCATACCAAAGAGAGTGGGTAGAATTGCTATAGCGTACCCCTCGCTTAATTCTTTTGCGAGAGAACAATGCTTGTCACCATACGGAACAGATTCGTATTCCACATGGGAGTTCTGTTTTTTGGTATGTTGGATAAGTGCATCCCCGTCTCCGTCACGGACAATCATTCCTGTGTCGGGGTTAAAGAGTATCATCCTTACATCACGAATTTTCCCGTTCTTGCTTTTGAATACCAAGATTGCTGCATAATCCCCTTTATAGCAACACCTCGTATCAATTCTGACTTCAAATGAAGCCAAAAGAGAATCAACCACTTCTTTAGGGAAATAAGAACGCAGGAATTTAGCTAATGTGCTTTTACCGCACTCGTCTGGAAAGCGATGCATTCGATCTTTGGTTATAAAGTTCATAACCTGTTTTTTGGTTTTTGACATGTGTTTTATTGTTTTTAAATTATAAATTAAAGAGTTTAGTGGTCGGCAATTACCGACCACTATTAATAGGAATCAGAGCATTGTTTATGCTCACTTCAGAGACCAAAACCCTGCGGTATGCTTTATGCGCTTTCAAGTTTCCATTACGGATCATTCTATAAACCGTGCTTCTTGATACATGCAAAATTTCGCATACTTGAGGAATTGTGTAGAACTTAGCTGAAGTCTTTTTGCTAATTTCTGTTTTCAGATTTACAATGTCTGACTTCAACTCATACAATGGTTCAAGCTGTCTTTGCAGCTCCGAACCGTTAATTAGCTTTATTTCCTCTTTCATATCTGAATAGGATTGGGTTGTACAATATTTCAAAGAACTCAATCGCTGACCGAATCATCGCATACATTTTTGCATCGTGAACCAGCTTGGATTGCGGATGCAAAGGTATTTTTTATTTTTGAAATATGAAAATAAGTAACTGATACACAGATTGTTACAACTACCAAGCAATAAGAAAATTACTACCCAAACAGATATAAGTTACTACCAGATTCGATAAACGCAACAGAAAAATCTCTCACGAAATCAGACCTTTTGAAGAAAATGCACTACCAATGAAAAAAAGAGAAAAACACGTGATATTTCCTCGAATAGTTGGTAGCCAAAACAGACCTCAACCGTCTGCCGACTTTTGATGAAAGAAAGAAAAAGTAACAGGCAGAACGTTTCGGGAGACCAATGGGGAGACCAACTTTACTTGCGTGAATGAATAATGGGGTAATAAGAGTTGGTATTCTGCCGACATATTATAATAAGGTATAGAACAAAAACGGTGTAGCCCACAGTATGCGTATTGTATGTGGGCTACACCGTTGGTCTCCCTATCGGTATCAATCAGGGGACTATGAAAAAGTTATTGGGATATTTCGTCAAATCATGAACACAGTGATTTGTGGGAAAAGGCTATTTGCAGACAGGAATATAATAAAAGGGTGGTTTACAGCAAACTGCAATGTATCAGAATGCATCACGGTGTATTATCGGATTGGTCTCCCGATTGAGACCCCAAGAAAAAAGCCC
>ULVW01037187.1_pt1 | contig 111159 bp, 95 predicted proteins | sample 1959801 | NCBI WGS metagenome assembly ULVW01 (sample SAMEA4835796, study PRJEB28245) | human gut metagenome | biome: gut microbiome; material: fecal sample | place: Denmark | collected 2008
AGGGATAACTCTTAAAGATGTGGAAATTGTTCACGATTCCTTAGGATGCCCCAAAGTCAACTTATATGGAAAAGCTTTAACCCGGGCTTATTTTATTTCAAAAAATCAAAATTTTAATATGCATCTGACGCTTTCTAATGAACGGGAGTACGTGAACGCCGTTGCCGTTATGGAAAGTCTGTAATCAGGCTTAATTCCGCATCGCTAAAATATACTTATAAAAAAACCGGACTCAAAAGCCCGGCTTTAAACTATAATACGTCTCAATTAACCTTGACGAGCCTTATACTTAGGTTCTCTCTTGTTAATTACATAAAGGCGACCCTTGCGGCGAACAAGCTTACAACCTCTCACACGCGCCTTCTTAGACTTCAAAGAGCTATATACTTTCATTTTTCTTATTCCTTACACAAAAGTTTGAGCGAACCATACGATAATTGTTTTAATTTGTCAAATCATTTTTTCGCTTGAATTAGATTTATTTGCCGTTATAATGCCAAAAACGAAGAAACACGGGCGATTGAAAGAAATGAAATTTATTGCAGCCATCTGTATTATCGTATGCTTGGCGGTTTTTCCTGCCGCGGCGGCTACCTATCTGGAAGATGTCAGAAACCTTGGTTATGTATCAGGCGAAGGGCTGGCTTGCGGCGCCGAAAGATATCCGTCTTATGAGCTTATTGCGAGGGCATATTTGGTGTCAAAAGCAAGATCGGATAGTGAGCAGGCGGATGGCATGTATGAATACAATAAAGCCAAAGCGACGGCATTTATGGAAAAGCGGGGCGATGGTTATTTTGGTTGCGATGAGGTCAACCGCCGTTTTAATAACCAGAAAATCTTTAAATCGACCTTATACAAAAACGGCACGATAAAATTTCCGGACGGAAAGGTAATCAAACCCAGGCGAGCGTATAACGTAAATCTGGTGTATAACCGTAATGAAAACGAGCGGGAAAAGCTGAATGCTTATTATGACAGGGTAATGGCCAAAAAAAAGCAGCGTGCCGCACGAGAAGGCATTTATCAGAAAATTAAGCAGGAAGAAATAAAAGCGCGTCAGCGTTGATTTGATTTTAATTACATAATATAATTCCGGTGAATAATCGTTAAACAGTAAAGGAAAAAACAGTATGGCTTCATATCAATATATCTATGTTATGCAAAATTTAAGCAAAGTCTTTCCGGGAGGAAAAGAACTGTTCAAAAACATCAGCTTGTCCTTTTTTCCCGGTGCAAAAATCGGTGTTCTGGGCGTTAACGGGGCCGGTAAGTCGACATTGCTGAAAATTATGGCCGGCGTAGACAAAGAATTTAACGGAGAAGCATGGGCTGCCGAAGGGGTAAAAGTCGGTTATTTGGAACAGGAACCGAAACTTGATCCGTCCAAGAACGTTATGGAAAATGTAATGGATGGGCTGGGGGAAACCGTCGCTTTGTTAAAACGTTTTGAAGAAGTCTCAATGAAGTTTGCCGAACCGATGTCAGATGATGAGATGAATGCGCTGATTGAAGAACAGGCAGCTTTGCAGGAAAAAATAGATGCGGCTAACGGCTGGGATATTGAACGGACGGTGCAAATAGCCATGGATGCGCTGCGTTGTCCGCCGGCTGATGCCGATGTTACCAAATTATCGGGTGGGGAAAAACGCCGCGTGGCATTATGTCGTCTTTTGTTGTCCAAGCCTGATATGCTTTTGCTTGACGAACCGACCAACCATCTTGATGCCGAGTCGGTGGCATGGTTGGAACACCACCTGCGCGATTATAAGGGAACGGTGGTAATGGTAACGCACGACCGCTATTTTCTTGATAACGTAACCGGCTGGATACTTGAGTTGGATCGCGGGCAGGGGATACCTTATGAAGGGAACTATACGTCTTGGCTGGAACAAAAACAGAAGCGTATTGAACAGGAAGCCCGCGAAGAGAGCGCCCGGCAGAAGACGCTGGCCAATGAGCTGGAATGGATTCGCAAAAATCCCAAAGCTCGTCAGGCCAAATCCAAGGCTCGTATCAATGCTTATGAAGAATTGCTTTCGGAAGCTTCAAAAGAGCAGATTACGCAGGCTTATATCAATATTCCGATGACGGATCGTCTGGGAGATTTGGTCATTGAGGCGAAAAATATTTCCAAGTCTTTTGGCGACCGCGTATTGATTGACAACCTGTCTTTCAAAATTCCGAAGGGGGCGATTGTCGGTATTATCGGGCCGAACGGTGCCGGAAAGACAACTTTGTTCAAAATGATTACCGGGCAGGAAAAGCCGGATTCGGGAGAAATTATTATCGGTGAAACCGTAGATTTGGGTTATGTAGACCAAAGCCGCGATGAACTTTCTGCCGATAAGACGATTTGGGAAGAAATTTCCGACGGGTTGGACATTATCGAGTTGGGTAAAAAACAAATGCCGTCCCGAGCCTATGTCGGTCAGTTTAACTTTAAGGGAACCGACCAGCAGAAAAAAATCGGCCAGCTGTCCGGCGGTGAGCGCAATCGCGTCCATTTGGCAAAGATGCTGAAAAAAGGCGCCAACGTTATTCTGCTTGACGAACCGACAAATGATTTAGATGTTGATACGCTCCGCTCCTTGGAAGAGGGTATCAGTAACTATCCGGGGTGCGTATTGGTAACATCTCACGACCGTTGGTTTTTAGACCGTTTGGCAACCCATATTTTGGCGTATGAAGATGAAGGGCATGTCGAATGGTTTGAAGGCAACTTTGAGGATTATGAAAAGGATAAAATCCGTCGCCTCGGTGAAGAGGCCTGCCGTCCGCATCGGGTCAGATATAAAAAACTTGAACGCTGAAGCAAAAAATGAAAAGCCGGAATAATTTTCCGGCTTTTTTATTGTCTTTTGCTCAACAGACGTCAAATCTTGTTGGGAACCGAGTTATCTGAAATAACATCATAATACGTATCCGGAAATGATTTTCCCCTTATCGGAATTAATTTTGAAAAACCATCCGTCATAAAGAAGGCTGCTCTCCTGTAAACGTTTTACCGCATCGCTGTTAACGAGTCCCTCTCTGTCCAGTCGGACGGAAAGCCAGTACTTGTCGCTGTGATTATATATGTCCACCCTGTAAATAATACCGTTCAACAGGGTGATGTCAAAGTGTTTCGCCTTTTTGTAATTTTCAGTTTTAAAATTGGCGGCATGCTTAATTTCATCAGCTCCCAAGTACCAGAAATTACTGATAAGCCCCTGAATATGCGGTTGTGTTTCGCCGGATTCTGCCGACCTTAATTCTTCGGCCGGAAAACGGCGGTAGACTTCAAAATTATCAGTTTTGATTCTTTTTATTTGTTTACCGTCCCAAGCAAATAAAGGCATTTGTACCCAGTCCATGACGTTAGGAGACAATGCAAAATCTCCGGTCAATTGGTACAGAAAACCGTCATTGTTCAAAGTTGCATAATAATAGGGCCTTTTCTGTGGCTGTACGGTGCCGTAGACTGTGCCGGAAGCATTGCTGCCTTGCTTGGAAACAGTAGTCTGCCCGATTATATCGCTTTTTGCCGCAATGGCTGTTTTTTCGTCAGTGTTACTTTGTATCGCAATGGTCGCTTTATCAACAATACCGCCAAGAGTATCTTTGCTGGTTATGACAATATGCTTTGTTCTGTCGGAAAAAACGGCATCGTTTTTTCGTATTGGGTCAGCCCGGTAAATAACCGTATTGCGAATCAAACTGGTTAAGGCGTTAATTTTTGCAAAAGAGGCGAAATAGTCGTCAGCTTCTGCTATCCGCCAAAAATCATCCTTCTTTTCAATAGTAACGGTGTGCCCGTCTGGAAAAGAAATGCTGATGGAAGCAATATCGGCTCGTCTGCGGGTCTGTTCAAAGAAATAGTTGCCTTTGGACAGCATATGGAATTGTTTTCCGTTGCGCAAAATTCCCGAAATTGTCAGAGGAACCAACAGAATTAAAAGTAAAACCGCAATTTTAAGATGTTTTTGCAGCATCAGCCAGCCTCCTGATTTTCTTTTGTTTATATTTTGCAAAAAAGAAAGTTCCCAGTCCCAGAATGACAAGCAATATTGCCGGAACGGCCAAAATCAGCAAAATGGTCACGCCCATAATCATTGTCTGGTAATCTTGTGCAATTTCAGACTTTATTTTATAAAGCCGGGTTTCATTTTCGTCAATATTCTGTTCAATGCTGCCGATATCGCCGATATTTCTTATTGATGCATATCCTTGCATATTCAGAACATCATAAAAGTTATCTCTGCGCTGTTTATACAGATTGATATTGTTTTCCAGCTGCCTGATTTCATCTTCGTAGTATTTATTGATATTTGCCAATATGGCATTGCCGATACTCGATTTGTTAAGGGCATAGTGCCTGTAAGAAAGATGTCTCTCAATATCGCCATTGGCAGCATAATCCACCAACCTTAGTAAAAACAGTAAATTGTCGGCAGCCGGGATAATCTGATAAAAGTTAAATCCCTTGGATTCTTCTGACACATAGAGATAGTCTTTCAGTAGATCACTGTCATAAATAAAAATAACCTTCCCTTCTTTTAGAGAAGCCGGCTCGATATGCCTGTCCTGCACGGCAAAATTCAGATAGTTTGAAAAATATTTTCCGGAAGAAAGAGCCGCAATCGTTTTGTCGGTATACTTCAGTACGGGCAACGTCTGGTATCCGTCTGCGTTTTTAAGGTCAATGCTTCCAGCTCCGTTAAACAGAACTGAACGGATATTCTTGTTAGTTGCGGGATGGGATGCTTCGGCTGCACCGGCTTCTGTCTCCATATTATCGGAAATATATGAAATTGTTTCTTCCGCAATAGGGGTAATACCGAAATTTTTTAAAAACGATATAATGGGCTGGCCGCTGCTTTTGCCTGTAAGTTTTGGTTCGCTGAAAATGATGAGTGAACCTCCGTTGAGAACATATTGTTCCATAGCCAGCAAAGTTTCGGTTGAGAGCTGCGTAGGGTTGATAATAATTGCAGCAGCGTATTCATTAGGAATAAAAACCGGTTTTTCTTCAAGGTATTGAACATCATAGAATTCATCTAAAATCCCTCTGAAAGCCTGCATTTCTTCCATATCTTCTTTTGAGGCGGCAACGGCAATGCGCTTTTGCGGTTGGCCAAACCGCCTGATAGTGCGTATAAGGTCAGTTTCCAGCAGGTTTTGCCGCAAATTGCCAAAATACGGAATAATGAGCCGGTTGCCTTCATTGTCAGAAAGTTCCGCTGCCATGAAAGTTTTTTGCCCGAATTTATCTTCTTCAAACCATATATGGTCATCTCTGGTAAGTCGGTGTTCCAACTGGCTGAAAGGTTCAACCATAACCGTTTCAATCCGCACGGCGCCGTTAGATTGCCGTTCAATAAGCTTAAGTATCTTTTCTGCGAATTCGGCATATACGGCGTACCCTGAGTTGGCTTCCATCCGTTTGCTGCCCGCTTCATAAAGCGTAATGTTTATACGTTTGTCAAGAGCTTTAAGGAAAGCAGTATCCTCGTCTGATAAAGTAAATTTTTTCTCATCGGTAAAGTCAAACTGCCGGTTGAAAAAAAATCCGGCGCTTAAAGCACTGCACGCAAAAACGGCGGCCATCAGAAGAGTCAGGGCGGCGAATTGCTTTTTACCTGCGGTGGAAACGTCTCTCTTGCATTCAACAGCAGCCGTATTTAGCCAGAGGCAGATGCAGGTTCCGATAATAAAATAGGCCAAATTACTCCAAGTTAAGATACCGCTGAGAAAAGCCTTGTAATTGTCTTCAAAGTTTAATCCCCTGAGCGAAAAGACATAAATTCCCGAACCGGCCGAGGTGAATTCCACTTGTGTCAGAAAGAAAAGGACAAAAATTGCCGCAATATAACTTAAAATATTATTGCGGCTGAGGGCCGATACCAGGCACCCTGCAGCCGTAAATAACGCTCCGCAAAGCAAAAGCCCCGCATATCCGGACAAAGTCAAACCGGTATCAAGGATAGAAAGCCTGTCGGAAACAAAAAATAAAAATAATGACATTGCCGCCATCAGGAAGAAAAAGGCGTATGCGGCAAAAAATTTGGCAAGCACAAGTTTGAAATAGCCGATGGGCTGGGTTAGCAGCAATTCCAACGTTCCGCTTTTGGCTTCGTCTGCCCAAGTACGCATGGTTGTCGCCGGAATAACTAAAGTTAAAATGACCGGCTGCATGATGAAGTAGGCGTTCATAATCTCCGATTCCCGCAAAAAATAATCGCCGAGATACAAGGCGGAAAAAAACGAGAGGATATAATAGGCCGCAATGATAATGTAGGCGCTGAAACCGTTGAAATTAGCCCTGAATTCTTTATTGAACTGTGTAAGAAACTGTTTCATTTTTTTCCCTTTGCTGGTTTACGGATAGAGGGAGCCGGGTTTGGGGAGTATTTTTTGCTGATGGTTTCGGCGGTTTCCGTTTTGGCTGCTTCGCTGATAATCCGGAATGCCTCGCTGATATCTCTGTTGCGGGAAACCTTTTTAAAAGTTTCTATATCCGTATCTCGGACAAGTCGCCCATGCGATAACATAATCACACGATTCGCCATATCGGCATCTTCCAGAACGTGAGTGGAAACCAATACCGTATTGTTGCGGGCATATTGTTTCATAAATTCTCTGATGTCATGCTTTTGATTAGGGTCAAGCCCGTCAGTAGGTTCGTCCAGAATAAGGAGTTTCGGTTCATGCAGCAGGGCAGAGGCAATCTCAACTCTTTTTTTATACCCCTTGGAAAGATTTTCAATCTTTTCTGCCAATACGTCATTTATCTGCATTTGTTTTGCCGCTATGAAAATGGCTCGATTCTTGTCGGAAATGTTCCAGATGCCGGCAATCCATGCCAAAAAATCATAAACAGTCATTTCACCGTAAAGGGAGGAAATTTCAGGAACATACCCAATATATGATAAAGCTTTAATTCTGTCCTTTTCTGTGTTATGCCCGAAAATATTGACACTTCCCGTATCAGGATGCAGATAGCCGCACATAACGCGCATCAGGGTAGATTTCCCCGCGCCGTTTTCGCCGATAAGAGCCGCAATTTCTCCCGGATAAAGAGTGATGTTTATATTATCGAGAGCCTTCTTGCTGCCGAACAGTTTTGAAATATTTTTTATTTCAATCATGAAAACGCCTTAAACTGTATAATTTACTGTTTGTTGCATACCAGAAAATGTTTAAAATTTTCACAATTTGATTTAAATAGTGAAAACATTGATGACAAAAAATTATTTATGGGCTATAACACACATAAATTGAATATAACAAAAAGTTATTCGAGATATAACGTTGCGTTATAACGGCAGAAAGCGGAGGTATAAATTGGAAGAGATGTATTCAAAAGAAGAAACGCGGTCAATCCGTACGGGAATAACTGCTCTTCTTGTAATTTTGGTTGCCGTTTTTATAACGGTTTCGCACAATGCTTCCATACGGGGCAGAGGATTGGGCGGAACATATAATATTTATGCAAGTTTCGGCCGTACCGATGGATTGAATATCGGAGACGCTGTCAGACTGTCCGGAGTAAATATTGGCCGCGTTACGGCGGCAGAGCTTGATAAAAACTTCAATACCAGATTGACAATGGAAATCAGCGAAAAGTATAAAATACCGGATGACAGCAGCGCCTCGATTGTCAGCTTTGGTCTGATCGGCGGAAAATATGTGGAAATTGAAGTCGGAGGATCTGAGGATTTTATTCCCCGGGACGGTAACGTAAGCTACACACAGGATGCGATGGTTTTGGAAGAACTTCTTGACCGGATAATATCCATGGGGAAAAGCCGTCGTAGTAATGAAATAAAGGTAGAGCCGGCAGACGCAGGCAAAATGAAGATAGAACACAAAGGAGAAAACGATGAATAAGAAACCGGTTGAAACAATAATGGGGCTGGTCGTTTTGGCTGTAGCCGCCTTGTTTATGGTATTTGCATACAGGGTTTCTGATTTGCAGGTAGTTAAAGGGTATGAAATTAATGCCCGATTCTTAAAAGTCGGAGGGCTGAATACGGGGGCCGATGTCCGCATTAACGGAATCAAAGTCGGTACGGTATTGTCGCAGTCGATAAACCCCGCCGATTATATGGTTGACGTCAAAATGAGCTTGCGTCCGGATATATCGCTGCCTGCCGACAGTGCCGTAATGATTGCCGGAGACGGCCTGATGGGGGACAAGTTTATTAAAATAGAACCGGGAACTTCGGCAGACAGGCTGCTGCCCGGAGGAACGGCGGAAAATACCAAAGATGCAAAGTCTCTGGAGGATATGGTTGGCGAAATTATCTTTATGGTGACCGGAAATGAAGAAAAGAACTAGTCTCGTCGCAATATGTGCAGCTGTAGCCGGAATGGCGGCGGCACCTGTTTTTGCTGCTGAAATATCTACCAATGCTGCATTGATGCAGGCAATGGACAAGGTAACCGGACGTGTAAATAAGATTACGGTTCCGGTCAATTCCAAAATCGCATTTGGCGATTTTTCCCTGGTGCTGCGAGCCTGTAAAAAGCGCCCGGCAGAAGAAACTCCGGAGAATTTTGCCTTTGTAGATGTTGCCGATAAAAGTTTCGGTACAGATGAATACAGTATCTTTCGCGGGTGGATGCTTTCATCTGCGCCGGGAATGAACGCTATTGAACATCCGATTTATGACGTGTGGCTGCTGGAATGCATTGATACTGACGTAGATGCATCGAAATTACTGACGTCGGAAGAATTGGCGCAACGGGATAATTTGCCAGATAAAGATGTTGTGCTAGGCAAAGCCGAACCAAAGATTATTGAGGAAAAAGAGGATGTACCGTCTGCCGCTGAACCGGAAAAAATAATACGCATTCAGGAATTTATGCAGCAGGACAGAGATATTGAAAAGGATATCAGAAATGTTCCGGCATATATTTCCGAGCCTTCTGCGTCGTATGTCAGTGATGTGGAAGAAGGGGAAGAACCGCAAAATTTACTGCAGTTTACCAAAATGCAGGAAGTAAAAAAATCTTCTGCTGAAATGCCGGAAACAGAAAATACAGCAGAGAAAGTCCGAAATTTCGGTAGTGATGCGGAAAGCAGAAAAGAAAACGTTCGTCAAATGAACGGCTATCATCGGATAAATAACCCGGACGATGATTTATCTGCAGCGATTGATGCGGAAATCAAGGGGCTAGAGCAGTACTGACTACAGTCTGTATGTATGAACGCTGAAGCAAATATTGCTATAGACCGTACAAATAAATAAAAATGCTGGAGCAAGTATTGACTATAGCCCGTACACATAAATAAAAGCGCTTAACAGGGCATAAAGAAGGGCAACAACAGGCAAGAAGTTTGCTGCTGCTTTTTGCCATATATGTGTAGGAAATGAGCTTTTTCTGCAACCGGAACGTAAAATACGGGCTGCACATAAACATAAAATCGCCGTTTCCGGAAGAATAAGCTGGGCAAACAGACGGTAATCCGTTGAACAGGCATATGGATAATCCATGGCATATTTAAAACTATATCCCCAAAGTGTAATGTATAAGACAATGAAGAACCAAACAAAAGGTTTATTCCGGGACGATTTGTCTGTAGCTGCCTGATGAAGCAGATAAAGTATACCGGCTACCGTACAAATTTTTAGAAAGATGTTTAACAGATAAAGTAATTTTGCCGGAACGTAAATAAAAACATTTCCGATGCTCATATCCCACTCGCCGAAAAGCTCGGTTTTTATCATTGCCAGCCAGATATTTGCGTCAACGGCCGTTGGTGCATTAATAAAAGGTTTTGATATTTGCGAAAAGTCAAAAATCCTTTCTCCTAAAGTCTGGTACTTAAAGTTTTGTCCCCAAGGCGACGTATCAGGAATGTTGTAAAATTGCATATCGTACAGAATATGGTTACGAATGACCCAGCCAAGCGACAGGGGAACGGCAATAATGACAAACAGGCATAAATCGGCAAAAATGTCGGTTCGCTTTCCTTCTGATGTTGATATTTTGCAAAGAAAAAGGCTGATAATCGCCGGAACAGCCATCAGCACGGAAAGTTTGGTCAGTACGCCAAAGCCAAATCCGGCTGCAGCAGCCAAAATATAAAGGCTTTTTTCCGTTTTATACCAGCGAAAAAGAAAATATACGGCTATGATGCTCCACATCATGGCCGGCGTATCGTCCGAGATATAGCCGGAAAAAAGAAACAGGGTCGGATTAAACATAAACAACAGAATGCCTGCATAAAATATCTTTTGGGGCAGGCGCAGTTCTCTCAGGATAAATGCGGCAAAAACGGAAGCTGTCGTGACATAAAACAAAGATAGGTATTGCAGTCCCTCTGCTGCTGCCGCCGTAGATTCCCACAACGCAGAACCCGTAAGATAAAGATAACTGGCAACAATAAAATGCAGAGGCTGATGAAATAAATAATACATATGCCACGGATTAAAATCAATCCCGTTAAATCCGTGCTGTGTAATTTGCCGCATATAAAGAAAAATACCGCTTAAATCGTGCTGTCTGACATCAACAGGCGTTTGTTGAACATAAAACAAGTGGCACAGAAAAGCAGCACCTGTAATACCGATGAGCAGTGTGGATTTGTCCTTTCTTTCCGCATATAAAACTATGGCCGTCAGAAACAGTTCCGCCAGCAGCAAAATATCTGCATTGCCTTGAGTTATGATATGGTATAAAAACAGCAGTAAAGCGCAAAGAAAAAATATAATCTGGCAGACATACCCCTGTGCGCAGGCAGCGACAATCCCTGCAATGAGAAGATAGGTTGCCTCTCCCGGTTCCATAAATGCGGCATTGAAAAATATGCCTGCTGCCAAATATGACAGCAGACACATAACAAAATTAAAGCTGAATGGATGTTGAGCAATAATTTGTAACACGCAAAGCTCCTTGAACCGATATCTTAAATGTCTCCTTTGGCGCAGGGAGTACCCGGAGTGCATTTATGGTAGACTTTTGCCCTTCTGTATCCGGTCAGTCCCTTATATTCCATTGTCTGGATATAAATGTTGTCCACGGTAATCGTAAAACTCAAAACAGCTGAATTTCCGGATTTGTCCATAGCATATACCTTGATTTTATGGCTGCCTTCATCGTCAATAGTCGGCCGTCCGCTGAATGTATGCGTTTTTTCGTCATATTTCAACCACGAGGGCAATCCTGCATCATCAAGAGAGCCTGCTACTGTTGTATATTCCCCGTTCCAGTCGACGGCATCAAATACTTCATCGGGAATCTTTATATTAACGTCTGAACCAGTCCCGACGACAACATTCGGCACCAGCGTACTCGAAGAAATGTCCACCGGAGGTTTTCTCGCCGACAGCGTGGCCGAAGCTCCTTTGGGAGAGGTTATAAATATGCCGTCTTTCCATTTATCCAAAGTTTCCCTTATCTGAATAGCCAAAACTGACGGGCTGTCATTCAACATATCGGCCGGAACGGCATCCATGCCGACGCTGGCATATAATTTGCCGATAGCTTCTTGTACATCAATGTATGACAGGAACGCATTGGCTTCGTCAATAATAGCTTTTGCCGATTCCAGATGGCTGATAGCTTTATTGGCACCTTCTCTGCCTGTAATATCCTCGGCAATGTCTTCAGATGTTGACGCAACGCTCATATTGAGCAGATAATCCTCAACTGCCGATTGATACAAAGCCCAAGACAGATAAACCTGATTAAGTATAATATTTGTCATGCGCTGTCTTGCCAGAGAGTTATATGTTCCCGCCCCCTGATGGCGTACTTCTTCAAAAACAGTCATTGACAAATCGTTAGATTCTCTAGCCCATTTTCTGTTGTAATAATTCGGATCCTGACGGTAATCACTGTTGTCTACCGTATCAAAATCTTTAATGACCAACTCAAGCTCTTCTTTGGATGTCCCGTTGTCAAAAGCTCTCAATTCCGGTCTGTTTGTCAGAGCCAGCCATTCCAATTGCTGAATTTTTGCTCTCATCGACGGAATGGCAAAGTTGCCGTATTCCGCACCGGCCAGCTTGATTTCCGTTGAGGGATACATGCCGAGCAGTCCGGCAAATTCGGCTTGCGCCGTATCAAGTTTGCGTCGCAGGTTGGCAAGCTGTTTAATGCTTTCCAAATATCTTCTTTTTTTCAACAACAAATTGGTCGATGGCGTTTTTCCTTCCTTAATCATTTCGTTGGATCGCGCATTCAGTTCGTCAACAACGCGAACCAGATATTCGTTCATGTCGTCAATTACCGGAATCAGCCTTTGTGAGGCTAAAGCTTTCCAATAAAGGGTACGCGTTTCCTGCAGGATATTGTTGACAACTTTTCTGCTTTGCTCTTGTGCGGCAATTTCAGGCGAAGCAAAACCATTCTGATAAACGAGGGAAGATAAATCAAGCAAGTTCCAGGACATTTTCAAATCTGCCGGAACAGCGGACGAATTTGTGGCGTTGTCATAGCCTAAGTTTTCGGCCATAGTCGGAAGTGTTGCCGGGGAAATGTTCCCTTTGACCAAATTCTCCTGATATGTGGCAAGGCGTCTGGTATAGTTGTATTTCAGCGCCAGCGCCATAGCCATATACATATCAATCGGCCTTGTAATTTTTGACGGAGTTCCGATATACATATTCTGCATGTCAACGTCAGCACGTACCGCCCGATCCCAGTCGGAATAATAAGCGGACATTACCGGTGCTTCCGTTACCTGTTGTTGTGAAGTTGTTGTTGAGCACGCAGCCAAAAGTCCGGCGAAAGCTCCCAGAAAACAGATAAATTTTTTCATCAAACCATCCCTCAAACATTATTGTTTAACTAAATGTCTACACTAATTATTTTTTAATTGATAGTATTTTATTTGATTTTATACAACTTTCATGTAAAATATATTCATATAGCAATTTATCGGGGTGGGTGTTTAAATGTTTAATCTTTTTTATACGCTGTTTAAATATAAGGAAAAAGCCCAAAAAGACGAACTTGGGTATTATCCGGAAAAGGTAGATGTAAAAGCCTTCCCCGAAAGGCGCTTTCTCTGGACTTCCCGCTTTTTTGTCGTCATGTCCTGCTTAAGCCTCTGCTTTAGTATGATACTGGGCGGAATTTTATGTTTGATGATACCGCTGAAAAAGACAAAAATTATGCCGTTGCAGATAGACTACAACCGTTATCAGATTACGCGTATGGAAGCATCGGAAAGTGAGGCGTTTGCCGGAGATTTGGTGACGGAAAGTATTTTGGCCGAATATATTACCAAACGCTATACTATCGGGGACAGTCTTCAGGAAATGCAGCAGCGCCTCGGCATAAATGAATTTGTTCATCTTGCGTCCAGCGATGAAGTGTATAAGACGTTTATGAATACGGAATATCCGTATTTTGAAATGCTGCAAAAGCAAGGCATTCGCCGTGAAGTGGAAATGACGATGATTTATCCGGTATCGTTCGACTTCTGGCAAACGCGGTTTAACATTATCGAAAAAATTCCCGGCCGGGAAGAGCCCGTTGTCAGCTATTGGATTGCAACGTTGAGAATGCAGTTTGATTTTGCCAAATTTGATAACAAAGACTTGGGGCTGATTAATCCGTTCGGCATAACGATTATCACGTATGACTTGTCGTATATGGGCAATAACATTAAAAGCAAGAGAGAATAGACGCAATGATAAAAAAATATGGAAAACTCTTGCGTTTATTTACTATTTGTTGAATATATGGCATATAGGATGACAAAAGTAATATAATTTAAATTTAAGGATTTAATACAAATGAGTAAAAGTGCATTGGAAGTTTTTGACAATACTCTGGTACCGATGGTCATTGAACAGACCTCCAGAGGCGAGCGTTCTTTTGATATTTTTTCCCGGCTTTTAAAAGAACGCATCATCTTTCTGACCGGAGAAGTAAACGATGAAGTATCTTCTCTGGTGTGTGCGCAGTTGCTCTTTTTGGAATCTGAAAATCCCAAAAAAGATATTTTTCTGTATATTAATTCTCCCGGTGGCGTCGTTACTTCCGGAATGGCAATGTATGATACGATGAAATATATCTCCTGTGACGTAGCAACGCTGTGTATCGGTCAGGCTTGTTCAATGGGGTCTTTTCTTTTAGCCGGCGGTACAAAAGGCAAACGTTATTCCCTGCCAAATTCCCGCATCATGATTCACCAGCCCTCTGGAGGTGCCCGCGGTATGGCTTCGGATATAGAAATTCAGGCACGCGAAATATTGGAATTAAGAAAGCGGCTGAATAAGATTTATGCGGAAAATACCGGCAATAAACTGGCGGTGATTGAAAAGGCTATGGACCGGGATAACTTTATGAACCCTGAAGAAGCCAAGGAGTTCGGCTTGATTGACCATATTGTAAAAAACCGTTTGGAAGTAATTATATAGGAAAGAAAGAATGACTGACAGAACAGATGAAGACAAGGTGTTGCATTGTTCCTTCTGCGGCAAAAGCCAGAATGAAGTAAAGAAGTTGATTGCCGGTCGCGGCGTGTATATCTGCGACGAATGCATTGACGTATGTATCAACATCGTTTCGCAGGAGGTAAAAGAGGAGCGGAAAGCGGAAGAGGCTGCAGTTCATGAACATCTGCCGACCCCGTCCAAGATCAAGGAGTTTCTTGATCAGTATGTCATTGGCCAGGAGTTTGCCAAACGGGTATTGTCGGTTGCTGTCTATAACCACTACAAGCGTCTGAACAATAAGCAGCAGAATCCGGAAATAGAGATTTCCAAATCGAATGTTATTTTAATCGGTTCGACAGGTTCCGGCAAAACTTTGCTGGCTCAAACTTTGGCCAAAGTTCTGGATGTGCCTTTTGCGATTGCGGACGCCACAACGCTGACCGAAGCCGGTTACGTCGGGGAAGACGTGGAAAATATCGTTCTGAAATTGGTGCAGGCCGCTAACTATGATATTGAAAAAGCAGAGCGTGGCATTGTCTATATTGATGAAATTGATAAAATTACCCGCAAGACCGACGGCCCGTCGATTACGCGCGATGTATCAGGTGAAGGCGTTCAGCAGGCTCTCCTGAAAATTATTGAGGGAACAGTTGCGAATATCCCGCCGCAGGGGGGGAGAAAACATCCTCAACAGGAATTTTTGCACGTTGATACGACAAATATCCTGTTTATATGCGGCGGTGCTTTTGCTGGTCTGGAAAAGATTATCGGCCGTCGCGGGCAGGAAACATCTATCGGTTTTGGGGCGCAGATAAAAGATGCGGAAGAAAAAACGCTTGGCGAAATTTATAAACAGGTTCAGCCGGAAGATTTGTTAAAATACGGACTGATTCCCGAGTTTGTCGGCCGTTTGCCTGTTATTGCCACATTGGATGACCTTAACGAAGAAGCTCTGGTAAAAGTTCTGACTGAACCTAAAAATGCGCTTCTTAAGCAATACAAGACCTTGTTTGAAATGGAAGACGTAAAATTGACCATAACCGATGATGCGTTGAAGGCAATTGCCAAGAAAGCGATTGAACGAAAGACAGGTGCCCGCGGGCTGCGTGCGATTATGGAAGAAAACCTGCTGGATTTGATGTATGATATTCCGGATAAAAAAGATGTTACCGAAATTATAATTGATGCAGAAGTAATCAATAACGGTAGCGCGCCGGAATATATCCGTAAAAAACATAAGAAAAGCGCATAGGGCAGGGATAGGTACCCAATCCTAAAAAAGCGGATGAGTTTTCATCCGCTTTTTTAGAATATATAGCAAAGCTAAATTCCAGTCGTCAACTGCTGAAATTCAGCGAAACCTTTTGACCCCATTGGCGATTCGCATAACCGTAAAGCTTGCGGCCTGTTCAGCCGGAAAATCCGTTGTTTTGCATTCTCTTTCCGTTTGATACAATAGTGCCAGCGCATTCATTATCCGCATCCGGTTCCATATCCGAAGCTGGCTTAAAAAGGCATTCTTGCGGAAAAACATCAGTGGCGGCCGCATTCCGAAGACAACTTTGTCGGCAGTTTCGCCTTTTTCCATTTTAACGGCACAGTCGAGGAGTTTCATAAAATGATAACTGAGCGTTCGGATAAGGCTGATAGGCTGCTCGCCTTCAAATACCAAACGATTGTATGAAGCTACAGCTTTCTCCGTAAATCCTTGGGCAACAAAGTAACACAAATCTTCCTGCGAGGAGGCTGAGGTATCGCTGATAACCGTTTGAATGTCAGATATGTCTATATTTTTTTTATTTCCCATGTAGGTAATCAGTTTATCCAGTTCATTGGCACTGATTTTTCGATCGTTGGAAAGGCGGGAACACAAGAGTTGAAATGTGGCATTGTCAATACTGAAACCGTTCTTACTCATAAATTTAGAGGCAAACGTGGCAATATCTTCATCACGGTCGTCATAACAGCCAATCCCATAGAAATCACTTTCATCTTTTGCCATAACTGCCAGCGAGTCTTTTGTTTTCAAAGAAGACGATGTAATAACCAGCAGACTGTCCGACCGGCTGGAGGAGAGCATCTCTTTCAGCGGTTTGGTCAAAAGGTTTGTCGCCTCTTTAATAACAACCACCCTGCGTCCGCCCATGAGCGACTGCGCATTATATTCGGCATATAGCGTTCCCACATCGGAAGAAATGTCAGACATCTCTAAATAGCTGACGTGAAAAGCGTCATAAACGTCCGGAGAAACCGCTTTGACAAATTGTTGGGAGAGTGTAGAAATCATCCCCTCATTGCTGCCGTAAATAACCACTCCGCGTATTTGCGGCGGCAGCGATTTGAGGATGCCTTCGACCTGTTCCGGTTTAATATTCATCCGGATCGCCCCGTTTGGTCTGCAGAGAATGGAAATATGCCCCGAGACGCAGCGAAATATCATTTGCTATGATTTTTGCGGCATTTTTTTCAACTTTCTTTTGGGCAAAAGTTGTTGAATACGGGTCGCGCAGAATATCATATCCCGTATAGGCGACACTTGTGCCGTTAATCAGAGTCTTCCTTTCGGGATTCCGCAAAACATATGTTACCTTGTAAATAACCTTTTTGCGGGTAGCCGTAATATCATTGCGCAGAGCCTGGTCAATTTCCTGCTTGTTAATGCTTGTAACGCTTAAAATATATTTGGCATGTTTAGGCTCGCCTTTTGGGGAAAGCTTGTCAAGAAGGTCATTGCGGATAAGCTGGCCGATTCTGTCCTGAATCAGCTCGACTTTAACACTGGCCATTTCCTCTTTGATACCGGTATCAAATTTATTATCATAATACCATTGGCCGGAAGATTTTTTCTCCACGTATAATGGCTCAAACCCGCAGGCAGAAACAAGCATCAAAGCAGCAACGGGTATAATATTTCTCTTTTTACAAAACAATGTTTACAATCCTATTTGGTACAACAATGATTTTTTTCGGTTCGGTTTCAGTCAGTTGACGGGCAACATTATCAAGCAGCTTGGCTGCAGCAATAACCTTTTCTTTGTCGCTGTCGCGTTCAACTTCTATGGTTCCGCGCATTTTTCCGTTAATCTGGACGGCAATTGTAACCGTATTGTCTTTTGCCAGTTCGGCATTGCCTTTCGGCCAGCTTTCTTTGACAATCAGTGTATCGTGTCCCAGCCGCGCCCACATTTCTTCGGCGATATGCGGCGCAAACGGGGAAACGAGCTTTAACAAAACCGCATACATTTCTTCGGGAACTTCGGGCAAGCCGGCCATATAGTTGACATAAGTCATCAATGCGGAAACAGCTGTGTTGAACTTCATCTGTTCAATACGCTCGCTGACATCAATAATGCATTTGTGCATTACCTGCAAATCTTTCGCCGAAGGAGCTGCTTTTGTAACTTTGTTAAACAGCGTAAATATTTTATTTACAAAACGATAAACACCGTTCAAACTTTCATCGGACCACATCGCAACCTGATCAAACGGGCCGATAAACATTTCATACATTCTGAAAGCGTCCGCACCGTAAGCATCAATTACTTCGTCCGGATTGATTACATTCCCGCGCGATTTTGACATTTTCTCGCCGTTTTCCGCCAAAATCATTCCGTGGGAAGTCCTCTTGTTATACGGTTCCTTGGTCGGAACATAACCGCAGTCATACAGGAATTTATGCCAGAAACGGGAGTAAAGCAGGTGCAGTGTCGTATGTTCCATGCCTCCGTTATACCAATCAACGTTCATCCAATAGTCGAGAGCCTCTTTTGAAGCAAATTCCTTGTCATTATGCGGGTCGCAGTATCTCAGGAAATACCATGAAGAACCGGCCCAGTTCGGCATAACATCCGTTTCGCGTCTGGCATGTCCGCCGCATTTAGGGCAGGTCGTATTAACCCAGTCTGTTGCCTTGGCCAGCGGAGAATCGCCGTTGTCGTTTGGCAGAAAATCAGAAATTTCCGGTAACTTTAGCGGCAGTTCATCCTCCGGTATTGGTTGCCAGCCGCAGTGTTCGCAGTAAACCATTGGAATAGGTTCGCCCCAATAACGCTGACGGGAGAAAACCCAGTCGCGCAGTTTGAAGTTGATTTTTGCTTCGCCGAACCCTTTTTCCTTAGCGTAATCAATTGCCGCTTTAATGCCGTCTTCTTTGCCCATGCCGTTCAAAAAGCCGGAATTGATATGTGCGCCGTCTTCTTCAAATGCCTTTTCGGAAATGTCTCCGCCTTCCAGAACCTGAATAATCGGCAGGTTAAACACTTTGGCGAAATCATAGTCGCGTTGGTCATGTGCCGGCACCGCCATAATTGCACCCGTACCGTAACCGGTCAAAACATAGTCAGAGATAAAAATCGGAATAAGAGCATCATTGAAAGGATTCTTTGCCTTAATTCCTCTTAATTCAACGCCGGTTTTCGAGTCGTTTGCCGTTCTCTGCAAGTCAGACTTTTTGGCTGCTTCCGCAACATACGCAACAATTTCGTTCCAGTTCTCAAATTTCTCTGCCAGTTCTTTAATATATTGGTGTTCCGGCGCCATAACCATATAAGTTACGCCGAAAGCCGTATCCGGGCGGGTTGTAAATACCTTTAGTTTGCGTCCCAAGCTTTCGCCGTTATTGTCGGTAATTTCAAAATCTAGTTCAGCGCCATGCGAACGTCCAATCCAGTTTATCTGCTGTGACTTAACTCTGTCAATAAAATCAACGTCTTTCAAATCATCAATCAGGCGGTCGGCATATTTTGTAATGGCAATCATCCATTGTTCTTTGTCTTTGCGTACCACTTCGGCACCGCAGCGTTCGCAACACCCGTTAACGACTTCTTCATTTGCCAGGCCGACTTTGCAGGAAGGACACCAGTTGATTGCAATTTTAGATTTGTAGGCCAGCCCCTTTTCATAAAATTTCAGGAACATCCACTGCGTCCATTTGTAATATTCCGGGTCGCAGGTATTGAAGCATCTGTCCCAGTCGAACGAAAAACCGATGGATTTCAACTGACGTGTAAAGTTGGCAATGTTCGCTTTGGTAGAAATTGCCGGATGAATGCCGGTTTTTACCGCGTAATTTTCCGCTGGCAGACCAAACGCGTCAAACCCCATCGGATACAAAACATTCAATCCCTCCATACGCTTTTTGCGTGCAATGACGTCCAAGGCCGTGTAAGAGCGGGGATGCCCGACATGGAGGCCTGCGCCGGACGGGTACGGAAATTCCACCAGAGCATAAAATTTCTCTTTTTCCGGGTCGATATCTACTTTGTATGCTTTCTCATCTTCCCAGATTTTCTGCCATTTGCTCTCAATTGTTTTAAAATTATAGCGTTCTTCCAGCTCCCAGTCTTTTTTCCATTCTTCAAAAGAGGCTTTTCCGTTATATCTGGCATTTTCTACCATTTCTAAAATCCTTATATTTGTAAGTTTTGTCCTGAAAATTGCTTTTACCTTAACATAATGAAAAAAAAATACAACGCTATTTTAAAATTTTTAAGCAAAACTTGTCCGGAAAATTTTAATCGTTTCCCGTCAATCAGCAAATTACCGGAAACCGCAATGCCGTAAAATGTTTATATGCCTGCATTTTTGTAAAAGGCTTTTTCGTTAGCTAAAACTTTGTCGTTAAACTTATCTAAAAACCAGTTCATGTCCTCATCTTCATCTCGTATCATCCGGTAAAATTGCTTGCGGTATTCAACAACCAGACTGACTTCGGAAATTTCAACGTCAACGGCCTGGATACGATTGCTGGCTCCGCGGATAAGCTTAAACTTAACCGGGATTTTTTGCGGCTCAAGATTTTTAAATTCCGCCATCAGCCGGGTAGGGTCGACCGTACAGTTGACCGTTGTAAAATTAGGGTGTTCAACCACATTGTCGATGGAAAAGTCTATGGCTCCCGCATCAAAATTAAGGTTGATTTGCTTATAAAGGCTCAAAACATAACGGTGGAATAAGTCGCTGTACCGGGCTTGCTGTTCCCGGTTCATTAATCTGGCATATTTCCCGATGACAAATTTGGAGATATAATCCAAATTGACGTCTTCGGTCAGCATCTTATCCAGTTTGGAGTATTTGGATATCGGGTCAGATTCGGACAATGCCTGCAAAAGTTCCTGCCCTTTGGTATTTGCCCAAATTTTTGCTTCTTGGCTGTCTACGGCGACAGTTGATGCAAGGGCCGGAGCCAGTGCAAACCATAAGCCGAAAACAATTCCTGTTATTACCTTAATCATCAAATATTCCTTTTGTCGTATTTTGCATAAGTATACCACAAAAAGAATTAAAAATAAATTACTTTAATACGGCCAGGTTTTCAAATGGTGTTTTCTCGTAAAGTTCCCACACCAGTTCGGGAATAAAGGTCTGGGCGAACCTGCTTTCGCCATAAGTCCTGTATGCCCTGAGGTCGGGATAATTTTGCACATAAATAAATTTCGGGCGGTATTTTACGATAAAGGCATTGACGTCGGGCTTTGCTTTAATGTCATATTCCAATTCCATAATCGGCAGCAGCATATCCAGCCCGAACCAGTAATAACTGACATCAGGCCGGTAAATGTTGAAATTTTTGTCATATCCGTTCATTAGATAATCGTCAGGCTGCGAATTTTTATGAACATAATCGGCCAACAGAAAGTGTTTATAGCTGTTATGTTTGACGGAAGTGGTATCCACTGTGTTAAACAACAATCCCAGCCTTGCAAACAGCAGGATAATCAGAAACAGTCCGAAAAGCTTGTGCCGGGGCAGAATGCGGGAAACCGCAGGTGCAAAAACCATTGCCGCCAGCATGGTTAGTAACGTATAATAATTCGGATGCGGCGCAAAATAAAAATGACGCATCATAAACTCTGCTCCGTAAATCCATGCAAGAGCCCGGAAATAGATATTTTCCTGCCGGTAGAAAAGGATGGCAGCCAGCAAGGCCAGTCCGTAAAAAGAAAACAATAGGTTTCCATACCAAAAGGAGCCTCTGTCAAAGTAAGCAACCATAGCCCGGTTAAAATGGAGGTTTAGTTCAATATAGTCCGCAAATGCACCCTGCTGATACAGAAAAAGCAGAAAAACGGCAGCCGCGCCCAAAGACGGAAACGCCGCCAGCGTAATGTCTTTAAAGGACATTTTTTTGCCAAAGGCCATAATGAGTATCAGACATTCAACGGCAATAAGCAACAGGGAGATTTTCTGCAAAAACAGGGCTGAAAAGGTAAAGCCCAGAAAAGACAGGACGAGCGACTTCAATTGCCGGCTCTTCATGTAACAAAACCAATAATAAATGCCGATGATAAAGCAGCAGTTCATAAAATTGTCGGGGCGGTACTGGCTGAAATTATAAACGGTGATAATGTTTCCAAGTGTAAGCGCAACGGCCAGCCACGCTCCGCTCTTGGATGCATAAAGCAAAACGGTTTTGTAAATAAAGAACAGAGTCAACACGGAAATGCCTGCACTGACGCCGCGCATAACGTAAAAGATAACGGCATTGTCGTAGAATAAACTGACCAGCGGCGCGCTCAGATACCACAGCAGGGGATTATGATGTTCAAAAAAATCTTTATACGGAACTTTTCCCGTGCTGACCAGCCAAGAGGCATGCAGATGTTCAAATTCGTCGACGATTTGGAAACCCGAAAAGAAAAAGGCGTAAAGAAGCACCAGAGCCGCAGCTGCCGAAAAAAGTTTAAAGATACGGATAAGAGCCTTGTCATCAAAATCTCTTAACTGCTTTTCCATAAATTTGTGCATATTATAAAACTTTCATAAAAGCTGCGGGTTTGTCTGAGCAAAAGGCAGGTCTCTTTACCGGTCGTAACAAAACGAAGAATGCAGGAAACTGTAGCACGTAAAATCTTATAAAAATTGCGGCAGCAGTTTCAAGCAGTTTTGTTCAGGATTGAGCCGAAATCTTTGCCGATGACGAGTCGGCCTTTTCTTCATGGTAATCCGCTTCAGTGTTGACCGACCATATTTCCTCGCGGTCATTGCATTCGCCGAGAATAAAGTCTACGGTCTTCATCGCTGCCAACGTTGAATGATCCATATTGTTATAACGGTGCATGCCGTTCCTGCCGACAAGATAGAGATTGTCAATGGTATTCACGTAATCTTTGATATCTCCGAATTTGTCATAGGTTCCGAAGTAAGCCGGATAAGCTTTCTTGACACGGTGCGTATAGGCATCTAAAACGTCAGCCTTGTCAAAAATGCCTATTTGAGATGCTTCTTCTATGGCAAATTTAATAAAAGTATCGTCATCATCCGTCCATATTTTATCCTGTTCGTTGCAGAAATATTCCAGACCGATCCAGACGGTATTTTCAAAGTCGTTAACCATATACGGGCTCCAGTTGTTGAATATTTGCAGCCGCCCGAGTTTTACGTCGCGTTCCTGAATGTAAATCCAAGTATCCGGTACAATATTATTGACGGTTTTGAAACGGGTCGTGTTTTTAAGTTTTAATTTGTTTAAAAGGATTCCGACCGTGCGGAAATCCCGGTACATAAGCCCGTCAGCAATCTTTTTGATTTTTGCGGGAACATCGGTCATGCTGGCAATCAAATCCTTGACAGGCATTGTAGAAATGAAAATATCCCCTTCAAAAACCCGTAACTTCCCTTTATCGTCAAGAGCTTCGACAGAAGTAATCCTGCCGTTCTTTTTAACCACGCGAATGACTTTATGCTTGCATAATATCTTTCCGCCTTTTTCTTCCACCAGTCCGGCAACGCTTTGCCACATATGACCCGGTCCGAATTTGGGGTAAAAGAAACTGTCTATAAAACTGGTTTCTACGGCACCGCCTTTGTTGCCGCTGATATTTTTCGCCATTTGTTTCAGAACTTTTAAAATAGAAATTCCCTTAATCCTCTGTGCTCCCCATTCGGCGGAAATTTTGGAACAGTCAATTCCCCAGAGCTTTTCTGTATAGTCTTTGAAAAAGGTCAGATACAATTCCCGGCCGAACCGGTTAATCATAAAATCCTGAAGCGATTTCTCGTTTTTAATAGGGAAAGCCAGAGCTTTAAGATAAGAGCAGCCGATTTTGCACATACGCCATAATCCCAGTCCTTTTATCGTATCCATATTCAGGCTGACCGGATAGCTGAAAAACGTTTTCAGGTAATATATACGGGAAAGGCGGTGGCGTTTAAGCATAACCTTGTCAGTTTTTTCCGGGTCCGGTGCATCGGCAGCTGAAGACAGTTCAACTTCTCGAGCTAACAAAATATCGTCTTTGGCCGGTTTTCCCTGCAAAGGGAGAATACTCAGCCACCAATCCATAACCCGTTCCGATTTAGAGAAGAAGCGGTGTCCGCCCATGTCGATTTTATTATGTTTATAATCCAGTGTGGCACTGATGCCGCCGACAAAATCGTTTTCTTCCAGAATGACCGGCTCAATATCGGTTCTCGTCAATAATTCGTAAGCGGCTGTCAGGCCGGCCGGTCCTGCACCGATAATGATTGCTTTTTTTGCCATGTTATCCTCCCGAAGTATAATTTTGCGCAAACGGTATACTGTTCCGGATAAATATATACCGCTTAGTTTAGTACTTTGCAATGTCGACAGTATATGCTGTTAATATTAAGAAACTTTAAAAATTATTTTGCAATATAAAAAAAGAGGATTCATTTCTGAATCCTCCCGCGGTAAATCCCTGTTATTCTGATTAGAACAGAACTTTTACATGGGCACCAGCTGTATAAGCATAATCCAAGTCTTTGTCATATGAGCCGTCTATACGATAGCTTCCGTAAATGCCGACAGCGATGTTTTCCTTAACATAGTAATCTGCGGCAGCTTCGGCCCACAAATCATTGTAGCTTCCGTTGTACAGGCTGTGTCCGCCGTCTGTGCTGAAGTTATAACGCAGACCCAAATCAAGGGCATATTTTCCGGCATATTTATGAATACCGGCTTTGACCGACTGATCCAAATCTCTGTTGCTGTCATCAATATTTCCGGAAATATTGTAAGAAGCATAAGGAGTCAGGCCGTTGCCGAGGTCATAACCGAGTTTGACTTCGCCGTCCAGCCTCTTATACCACTTGTTTGAAGCTTCGTTTCCATAAAAGGACTGCGGTTCAAATGTCATATAATTAGCCGCAACCTGGAACAAAACTTTGTCGCAGTTAGTGTTATATTTTGCACCGATTTGATATGCAAAGTTATGATCGTTATTATACGCGCCCTGAGTGTCAAACATATTGGCGATAGTGCCGTTGATGCTGAACTTGTCGGTAATTCCGTATTCCAACGTTTCTGCTGCATAATAGCCTTCCGCAACGCCGCCGTCATGCTTTGCTTTGACACGGTAATAGCCAACGTTTGTATCGGAAGTGATTTGTCCCTGGCCCGGCGTAAAGAACGGGTTGGTCAAATCTGCAGCCATTGCCTGAGAGCTGAAGAGCGCCGCAGCAGTTGCTAATAACATAGTTCTGTAGTTCATGATAAACTCCTCTATCTTGTTTCGGAATATAACACTATGTGTTATGTAAAAAAGTTTATAAGCCAAAATATTAAAAGCAAGTAAAAATATATACTCAAAAGTATGGATAGTATGAAAAAAATATTACAAAATATTATAATATAAAAAAACAGAGACAAAATAGCATCTTGTCTCTGTTTTTTATTTTACCGTGATTTCTGGTTATTTTGCAAGTACAGCAACGCCAGGAAGCTCTTTGCCTTCCATCCATTCCAGAAACGCGCCGCCGGCCGTCGAAATGTAGGTAAATTTGTCGGCAACGCCGGCATTGTCAAGAGCCGAAACGGTATCGCCGCCGCCGGCAACAGACGTCAGCTTGCCTTCCTGTGTCAACTCGGCTGCATGCTGTGCCACCTTGTTTGTTGCATTGTCAAACGGTTTCATTTCAAATACGCCGAGAGGACCGTTCCATACCAAAGTTTTGCATTCGTCAAGTTTGGCATTGATAGCGGCAATAGTCTTTTCCCCTACGTCGAGCAGGCTCCAACCCTCCGCCGGAATATGTTCCAAATCGACAGTTTTATGCTCGGCCATCGGTTTGAATTCCTTGGATACGACAACATCTGTCGGCAGAATGATTTCACAGTTGTTGCTTTTGGCTGTGGCCATAATCTCTTTGGCCGTATCCAACATATCCATCTGTACCAGAGAGTTGTTTTCATTAATGGTATCAATGCCGTTGGCTTTCATAAAAGTATGCGCCATGCCGCCGGAAATGACCAGTTTGTTAACCTTCTTAACCAGATTGTTCAGCAGGTCAAGCTTGGTAGAAACTTTGGAACCGCCGACAATTGCAATCAGCGGGCGAACCGGGTTGTTCAAGCCGGTAGACAACGCATTGACTTCTTCTTCCATTAACAGCCCCATTGCAGACGGCAAAAGCTTTGCAGCTGCAACCATGGAAGCGTGAGCGCGGTGAGCGGTGGAAAATGCATCTGAAACATAAACGTCGGCAGGTTTGACCAATTCTTTGGCAAAATTTTCGTCGCCCTTTTTCTCTTCGTTATAAAAACGCAGGTTTTCTAACAATAGAACTTCGTCATTTTTCATATTTTTGACAGCATCTTCAACTTTCGAACCGATACAGTCGTCAACAAATACGACATGTTTTCCCAGTGCTTTTTCTAAATCTTTGACAATATGGGACAAAGAATTTTTCATATCGCCTTTGCCTTCAGGTCTGCCGAAATGCGAAATTACGACAACTTTTGCACCTTTTTCCATCAATGTTTTAATTGTCGGAACGGTTCTGTCAATTCTTGCCGTATTGGTAACGTTGAAATTTTCGTCCATCGGAACATTCAAATCTGCACGCAGCATGACAACTTTTCCGTTCAAGTCGCCTAAATCTTTAATCGTTTTGTATTCGGTCATTCGTATTTTCCTCAATCTAAAAAAACAATCCCCGCAGCCTATCCGTTTGTACCGTTAACAACGGTACCTACTTCAAAGCGGCGGGGAAAGGTAAAATTATCCGTTTACTTTAGCCATATGGGCAACGAGGTCAAGAACCTTGTTGGAGTAGCCCCATTCGTTGTCATACCAGCTGACAACCTTAACAAAAGTCGGTGTAAGCTGAATACCGGCTTTGGCGTCAAAAATGGAAGTACGAGCGTCACCAAGGAAGTCGGAAGAAACGACCTGATCCTCGGTATAACCCAAAATGCCCTTCAATTCGCCTTCGGATGCTTTCTTCATTGCTGCGCAAATTTCTTCATAGGTAGCCGGCTTAGCCAGGTTTGCGGTCAAATCGACAACCGAAACGTCCAGTGTCGGAACGCGGAAAGACATACCGGTCAGTTTGCCGTTCAGGGTCGGAATAACTTTGCCGACAGCTTTGGCTGCACCTGTCGAAGACGGAATAATGTTGCCGGAAGCGGCACGTCCGCCTCTCCAGTCTTTCATCGACGGACCGTCAACGGTTTTCTGGGTTGCTGTGGTGGAGTGAACAGTGGTCATCAAACCGTCTGTAATGCCGAACGCATCATTCAAAACCTTGGCAATCGGAGCCAGGCAGTTCGTGGTGCAGGAAGCATTGGAAACAAACTGTGTTCCTTTAACATAAGAGTCGGTGTTGACACCGCAGACAAACATCGGCGTGTCATCTTTTGACGGAGCAGACATAACGACATATTTTGCACCAGCGTCAATATGTCCCTGAGCTTTTTCTTTCGTCAGGAACAAACCGGTAGATTCAACAACATATTCGGCGCCGACTTCATCCCATTTCAAATCGGCCGGGTTCTTTTCGGCTGTAACGCGGATAGCTTTTCCGTTAACAACCAATTTGCCGTCTTTAACTTCAATCGTACCGTCAAACTGGCCGTGCATGGTGTCATATCTGAGCATATAAGCCATATATTCAACATCAATCAAATCATTGATGCCGACAATTTCAATGTCGTTTCTTTTCTGAGCAGCACGAAATACCAGACGACCGATACGTCCAAATCCGTTAATACCGACGCGAATAGTCATATTATTATCCTTCCAAAATATCAGAGTGCGGACAGCCCCGCACGGCATATATCATAAAATCGAGCATAAATTAACACCAATTCTGCTTTTTTCAAGCAAAATTTTAAAAAGAGAGCTGATATAGGGGAAAGTTATCCCCAATTTATTAAACTTTTGATACAGATATGCTGTTTTCTTTATCTCCGGTTTATGAATGCGGTTTAGCAATGTTTGAGGAAAAAGAAAACGCCGGCAGTTTATACCGGCGTTTAAATGCAAGGCTCCAATCAGCCATTATTGTCTGTATGTTTCATTTGCCCATTTTATCAAAGCCGGGTTGGTGAGCTTGCTCGGATCCCGTCCGCTTTCCCTGAGTGCGGCTGCGGCTTCGGGAGAGAGTTTCAGAGTACCGCTTTCGACAGCTGCCTGTGCAACTCTTTTACCGACTTTTTTCGAAACACGCTGTTTGGCTTCTTCTGCCGCTGCCTCGTTTGCGGAAACCTCAGTCGGAGCTTGTTCCGAGCCGATTACAACTTCGACATTGTCTGCACGGACAGAGGAAATATCGTCGGCATTGGCTGTACCGATAACTTTTCCTTCATCAAGATTATTGGCTTGAATAACCTTAATTTGGGGATCAACGACAGTTTCGGCAACTTGTACTCTTTCAACAACCCGGCTGGTTCCTTCAATTTCTTCAAAAACCGGTTCCGGAGATGTATTCCACATTTTTTTGAAGAAACGTTTGAATTTGTTGCCGGACGGCTGTGTAATTTCACTTGTAGCCGTGGTTTCATTGATGGCGTAAGTGCCGTGTTCGCCGCAGTCGTTGGCTTGAAAGTACCTGACTACTTTGTTTGTCGAACCCGTAACGCCGTCGATAGTGCCGTTTTCGTTAACTTTGTCGATAACGGTTTTAATGGCGCCGGATTCCGAAACGGTAATAGTATCCTTACATTCCCCTTTAAGGTATTCAATCATCGTTGAAATTTCGTTGGCAAATGCTCCGTGCTGGTCATTGGACCATGCAGTCATCTGCTGGACAGAGTACAATGCCTGAGCTTTGCTTAATCCCTCAAACATACCGCCTTTGGCACGCATATCGTCTGTAATTCTGTTCATATAGTCATCGAAAGCGTTTTCGCCGAATTTATTTTTGAAAAATGTTTCTGTCCGATGGTACTGGGCTTCGGTCAAACCGGTGTTTTGATACCCGCCGCGTTCGGGAACGTTGTCAGCGGCAGGCGTGCCGGCGGCAATTTCGTCTGAATCGGCAACAATCTGCTCGGTAACTCCTGCGGCCGGGGCATCGGTCTGCATTATATCCTCATTTCTAAGACCGGAACTCTTTATTTCGGTACCTGTCTCAGGAGTTACAACCCTGCTTGAACCCTGTACTTCTTCAAAAGTATATTCCTCTGTCAAAACCGCAGCCGTTGCATCGCTTTTGTCTGAAAGTGTGATTGTTTCGCCGAAAACGCTGCTGCTGTCGGTTACTTGCGTTGTGGTTCCCGGAATCTCGGTGAAAGTAAATTCATCTTCTGCGACTGCTCTTGCTCCGGACGTAGAGGTATCATCGGCTGTTGCAACTCCGGTTCTTTCTTCCGCGATACCGTCGCCAGTTTGTCCGATAACGACTTGGACATTGTCAGGTTTCACGCCGCTGACGGCATCAGGTGACGTTTCGCCGATAACTTTTCCGCTATTGAGGTTGTTTGCCTGAACAATTTTGACGCCGGTACCAGAGCCGTTTGCATTTTCCTGTACGCTTTCTCTGACAACCGTAACTGAAGAGCCAGGAACTTCCTCAAAGCTGTAATCCTGCGCGGCCTGAACGGAAACTTTTTCCGTTTTGGCGTGATTTGCAGGCACATTTTCATCGCATCCGCAGTCAACACGGACGTCGTGTCTGACGGCTTCTTCGCCGCAATTGATGTCAATGCCGGTTGTTCTGATGCATTTTGTTCCGTCCACATCTCTGATGGCACCGTTGGACAATACGTCATCAAGCGATTTGGCATCATCTGCCGTAAGCATAATCCGTTCCTCGCCGTCGCAGCCGAAAAATGAGTCCATGCGTCTGATAACTTCCTGATACTGGGTCAGATTCCATGAAGATAAACGTTCATATTTAAACAAAACCTGCTCACGGGTCATCCCCTCAAAGATACCGCCTTTTTCAAGCATATCATCGCTTATCTTTTTATAAAAAGTTTCATATTGCTCCTTGCCTCCCCAGAAACTTTGCAGCCTTTCCCATTGGTTTTCGGTGATTCCCATATTGCTTTCCCAATTTTCGGGAACACTTATGGTTGGAGTCGTCTCGACAACGGCCTGAACTGTCTGCCGTTGAACTGTATTGGTCGTATCTGCCACAGCCTGTGTTTTGTTTCCGTCTCCGGTCAAATCCGGCATTCCGCCGTTATTTTGCGGCATACGCAAAGTTTCTTCCGTATTTTCGCCACAGGAAGTCAATACGTAAGCCATAACCATTGTGCTGGCAACAGCCATTCCTTTGCCCCACCAGTTACTATCTTTTTCCTTAAGTTTTTTGACGGCATTGGTCAGACTGTTAGCCGTATAAACGGCAGTGCTGGACAAACGTTGGAAACTTTTTTGCAAAAGGACGTTGGCACCGGCACCGGAAGCTATTCCGGCGGCACCGAGGCCAAGTAATCCCGCAGCGCAGCCCCAACCTGCTTCTTTATAGTACTCTTTAGAAGAAGTAACCGTATCGGCAGATTTTTTCAGCCTGTCCCAAAACTTCATTTTGGGCGCTTTGGCATCTTTTTGAGCCAAACGTGCTTCTTTTCTGGCATGGGTTACAATCGGCCAGACCCAGGCGGATGCAGCCTTGTAAGCGCCATAGCCGATAACGGCTGTCCCGAGCCACGGTGCGGAAAGGGCTGTCGCCCCGACCAAAACGCCGGTTGCGGCCATATCCGTAACAATCTTCGGGGCGCGGTCGCGTATGTTTGCCATAAATTCGTACCGCTGTCCCCAAACCAGTTTGGCTTTTTCTGCAAAAGCCTCTTTGGCCTTGTGGGTCATTAAAGCGGCTTTTGAAAAACATTCTTTCTTTTTGCCGGTTGCCTTTTTAGCCAGGTCGGCAAGTTTTCTGGCGAATTTGTTTGTTCTGGCTTCCGATTCGGCACAAGCTGCCATAACCGAACTGGACGAAATCTTTATTTCCTTGTTCGGATTAAGGGCATTCTGAATTTTCGACAACATACTTCCCGCCTGTTTGGCGAAAAAGTTCTTGTCTTCTTTTTGTACGGCATGAACGGCATCCGGAACCTCGCGTTCTATCTGCGCAGATGTCCTGAGGTGGGCGACCGTGCTTAAAAATGAATTTTTAACCGCCGCAAACAGGCTTTTCTTTTTATCTTTGTTTTTTAAATTATGAAATTCTTTGCTTCCTGCCTGCTCGCGCCAGACGTCCAGCTTAGCCTTTTCAAACAGCATTTCAAAATGGGCGTGTTTGTCGTCTCCTTCAAGTTCAAACCGTTCTTGCGTTTCGGGATTGATATCATAAACAGGGGTGTTTTTTTCTGCTGCCTTAATTTCCTCATCGGCAAAAAAATCCTGCTGAAATTTGTCATTGCCGAATTCCTGCTTCAAAAACGAGGTGTTGTCCAGAACTTCTTCGGCACTGGCTGCGATTTCTTCTTCTTTGTCCTGTTGGGCTTTGAGAGAAGTTTCGGCTTTGCGGGCGGCTTTCAGCTCTTCGGCGAAACGGGCATCGTCGGCTTTGACCATTTCAAGGGCTTTGGCGAAAATTTCGTCATCAGCCTCAATATAGCCTCCGGCAATTTCGTATGCCGTATTTAAATCCATGCTGTCAAAAGCATTAGTCATTGTTTTTTTCTCCATAAAAAACACCATTATTTAAGGGCAGTATATATCATGTTTTTAATTATTTCAACAACTTTTTTGTCAATTTTAAATATTTTTTTAAAAAATTGTCAATAGTAAAGATGTTCTTAAAAATTGGTTGCCAAATTTCATACATTGGTTTATAAACGCGAAAAATAACAAGAGGAAAGACCATGCGCGTAGATTTATTTGATTTTAATTTGGACAAAGAATTAATTGCCAAAGAGCCGGCAAACCCGCGGGACGCGTCCCGCCTTCTGGATTTATCGGAAGAAGGTGTTACTGTTGACCGGCATTTCTATGATTTGCCGGATATTCTGCATTCCGGTGATGTTCTGGTTTTTAATGATACAAAGGTAATTCCCGCGCGCCTTTACGGAAAAAGGGGAGAAGCTGAGGTCGAAGTAACTTTGTATCATCCCGAAAATGGTCAGACATGGTGGGCATTTGTAAAAAACTCAAAGCGTCTGCATCCAGAGGACGAAATTACTTTTTATACGTCGGAAATTGCGCCGGAAAAATCATTGTTTAAAGCGCGTGTGATTGAAAAACGCGGTGAAGACGGCGTACTTCTGGAATTTCTCTGTCCGGTTGATAATCTGTCGAAAATGTTGGAAACGTATGGGATGATGCCGCTGCCGCCGTACATTAAGCGTGAAAAACCGGTTGCGGGGTTATGGAATAAATACAATGATAAAGAAAATTATCAGACTGTATATGCAAAATATGAAGGGGCAGTTGCCGCGCCTACGGCCGGATTGCATTTTACCGACAGTGTATTGAAGAAACTTGATGAAAAGGGCGTATCCAAAGTATTTCTGACCCTGCATGTCGGCGCCGGAACGTTTCTGCCCGTGAAAACGGAAGATACCAAAGACCATAAGATGCACGCCGAATACGGTATTATTACTCCCGAAGCTTGCGAAATTATCAATAAAGCCAAAAGGGACGGAAGGCAGATAATTGCTGTCGGCACAACGTCGGTGCGCCTGTTGGAAAGCGCTGCCGACGACAATGGCATATTGCATCCGTTTAATGGAGAAACGTCAATTTTTATTACGCCGGGATATAAATTTAAGGTAATTGATTATATTATTACCAACTTTCACCTGCCGAAATCAACGCTGTTTATGCTGATATGCGCCATCGCCGGAACCGAACGTATGAAGGCTGCGTATGCACATGCCGTCAAAGAACGGTATCGTTTTTATTCCTATGGCGACAGTTCAATCCTTAAATGTGTAAATAAAATTTAACTATTCCGGTTTAAACTGCCCGTATATGGCTGAGCAGAGCTTTTTTTGCCGTTGTTTGCGCAAGCGGTTCCGCGCCGGCGGATACCCGCGTCTGGTACATGGCAAAATTATGGCAATAGCAAATGGAGAGCGGATGTGTTAAAGTTGGAACTGGAATTGGAAAAAATTATAGGATATAACAAGAGTGCTTTGTTTCCGATTCTGGTATTAGGGGCTTTTCTGGTATATTTTTTTTCCATATCGGATTTTTCTGAAGAAAATTACCATGCAGTACACGGTTTTTTCGTTGGCTGCGTTGGGTTGACATTGCTGGTGATGGGGTATTTCCGGATTTTAAGTTCGGTTATGATGGCCTCAGTCATTTATACGGGGTACCTGGTTATCAACAGTCTGAGATATACATACGGCGAGGATTATATTTTTTCGGCCGGGTATAATATATGGAGTGCGCTGTTGCTTCCCGATATTTTGTTGGCATATTTTCTTTTTCACAAAAGACAGCCTCATAAATATTGGAGTTGGTTTTATATTTTTCTGTTTGCTCAGACAGCGTTGATTGAAAAACTGCAAAATCACAGCATAGATACCGATTCGTATTATTTCTACAAACATATCGGTATGTTTAATTATCCTGCTCTGAATATATCCGTTTTATGTTTGTCAGTCTTGTTTGTTTATCATGTCTGCAAAGGGCGGATATTGAGTGCGGCCGCTTTTTTTGCCGGAACTGCCATATTTATGGGTGTTTATTTTTCAGATAATTTGTTTGCGTTCAGCCTGTTTTTTCTGGCAGCTGTTCTGATACTGCTTTTATCGTCGCTGTATTATGTATATTATTCAAGGAGTCGCGACGAGGATTTGGAAATTCCCAACAGCAGGGCATTTTGCCGGGAAGCGGAAAGCAAATACCCGCTTAAATACAGTATTGCCCTGATGTATATCGACGAATACGAACGGCTGTTGAAACGTTTTGGCCGGCGAAAAATGCTGTTGCTGAAAAAAATGTTCTTAAAGCGCATAAACAAAACCAATGCCGGGATTTTGGTGTATAACTATAAGGCAGATGCGTTTATTTTGGCGTTTATGAATGCCAATGCCGCAGAAAGTTTTGAAAAAGCAGAAGAAGTCCGCCGCATTTTGGCGAAGTCCGTGTTTGTTTTTAATGAAAATAATCATCTGCAATTAACAGTATCGCAATGCGTCAGCGAAAAAAAGCGCAGTGACGCAGACGCTGCGGCGGTTTTGGTGCGAGCCGAAGAAAACTTGCAAAAGGCCTGCCGGTTTACGCGTAATATTACGATTAAGGCTTAATATTTGTCAGCGGGTAATCTGACCGCGCGGTGCAAAACAAAAAGTCCGAGTAAAAGAAACGGCAGGGACAACAGCTGTCCCATCGTAATACCGCCGGGAAGAAAGCCGATTTGCTGATCCGGTTCGCGAAAAAGTTCCATACACATTCGCGATATTGCGTAAACAATAAGAAATGCTGCGGAGATAATTCCGTTATGATTTCGGACATAAGGTCTGCGCCAGAGCAGATTGAGAATGGCAAACATCAGAAGTCCTTCCGTTGCAGCCTCATACAGCTGCGAAGGATGACGCGGCAGATATCCTCCTTCCGGAAATTTAACCGCCCAGGGAACGGTTGTAACCCGCCCCCATAACTCGCCATTGACAAAGTTGGCAAGCCTGCCCAAAAAGATTCCGATAGGAACATATAAAGCGACAATATCCGTAATCTTCAGGAACGGGAACGCGTATCTTCGCGCAAAGCAAAACAATCCCAGAATAACCCCGGCAATTCCGCCGTGAAAAGACATTCCTCCATGCCATACGGCAATAATTTCCGAAGGGTGCTTCCAAAAGTAGCCGTCTCCGTAACAGACGACATATCCGATTCTTCCCCCGAGAATAATGCCGAGTGTTGTATAGAAAACCAAATCGTCAAGCTGTTCGTTGGTGATGCCAAGATTGTACTTTGTAATATTACGTTTGGTCAGAAGCCAGGCCACAACAATACCCGCCAAATAAGCCATGGCATACCACCTGAAGGAAAAGGTACCTATCGAAAAGATAACCGGGGATATATCGGGAAAATCAATATACATACTAAAACTCCGTAAGTGGTGATGGCCAGTCTTCAACGCTTAAAGTTATATTAACAAAAAAATATAATCCACATAAAAAAAATATGATTTTAAATGTGTTTAGCTAACTATATGATAAAGCGTGATTTGTGAAAATTAAAAAAGTTACTTTTTACTTAAATAAGTGGAAAACTCCATATTGGGGTTGTCTAAGGAAGAAGGCTGCGGCAAGAATAAAACCTGTAAACGGGCAAGGCTCGGTTTGACAAAATTTTATTTTGCACCGGCAAGTTGCGTTAAGCAGGAAAATAAAAGGATAGTGCGGTAATGAATTTGGCATTGGAACAGCAAGATTTGTATAATCCGATTGATACGATAGAAGGGATATTTTCCCGCGATAACGTATCTTTTGACCGCCGCAAGGATAATGAACTGGTAGCAGAAGTTTTGGGAAAATGGGACAATATGCTGATTTTTTTTGCGTATGAGGAGCATCTGCGCTGTCTGCATATTTCCTGCCTGCTGAACATTGAAGCATCTGCGGTGGATCGCGGAAAGATGTTTGAATTGCTGGCCATGCTGAATGAAAATCTCTGGCTGGGGCATTTTTCTTACTGGAGCGAACAGAAAATGCCGATTTTTAAACATTCCCTGATTTTGCAGGATAACGAAGAACTGTTTACTCATAAAATAAGCAAAATTATAGAGCTGTCAATTATGGAATGCGAAAGGGTTTATCCGATTTTTAATGCCGTAATGCGCCAGAATGTCGAACCGGCCCAGGCACTGTATACCAGCGTTATGGTAATGTAAAAAAAACGTTATCCCCGTATCTGGGATACGGACATCATAAAATCTTCAGATAGTGCAGGATAAAGAAAATAATGCCGGCCTGAATAAAAACAGTGGCAAAAAAGGTAGCCATATATGCCTTTTTCTTATTTTTGTGATGAAAAAACTTTTGCCCGGCAATTGCGCCGATTGTGCCCCCCATCAATTCCATCGTATGCAGTTGGATTTCGGGAATGCGCCATTCTCCGCGCTGAGCGCTTCGCTTGTCTTTGCCGTATGCTAAAAAGGTAAAAAGGTTAATCATCGGCAGATGGAATAAGACGAAGAGCATAAATGCGGCTTTGGTAAACGGCCGTACGCGCCAGCCCAGATTGTTTTCGCAGTAATAGGCGGTCAGTACCATTGCCGTTGCATAAAGCAGAAAAATGGTGTTTTTCTGTACACCCTTGAATAAAAACAAAAAAGCAAATATAAGAGTAGCAAAAGTAATTGTCATAAAGCCTCCTTAGAGATGTTGGCTATCATAAAAAAAGCCAAAAGTAAATCAAAAACTTAAGAAAATTTTAATTGCTTTAGGCTATTAGTTATACAAACAATAATAAATTTATTAGGAGATGCCAGATGAAAAGAGTATTAAGCGTCGTTGCCTGCACTATGTTGGCTGCCTGCTCTTGCAGCGAAAATCAGTGGGAAGAGGTCGATAATGTAACGTTTGATGAAACGGTGTATGAAGATCAGGCACCGGTAATCCAGTCAGAACTGCCTCCGGCGCAGCCGGCTCCGATGGTTGTAAAACCGGAACCTGTATACATTCCTGCGCCGCAGCCTGTTTATGATTGTCCTTGCGCGGAAGTGCAGGTTCAGCCCTGCTATCAGCAGCCGTGTTATCAGCCCTGCGCCTGCCAGCCGATGCCCGTGCCGCAGCCCAAAGTAACGACAACCAAAAAAATTATTACGACAACAACGACAATGGAAGAACCCTGCGGCAAACCGGTTTGCGAACCCGTTGTAACGACACATGAAGAAGTTATCCCTGCTGAAGTAAGCTATACGGGATACAATGCGCCGGTTCAGCAGGCTCAGCCGAATGATTACGTAGAAGTAACCGTTGAACAAAATCCGTACCGTTCCGAAGTTGTCGGAATGCGGTCTTCAAATGCCAAAGTTGACGCGTCCGTTGCAGCAAAATATTCGCCCGAAGCCTACATTGTTGTAGCAACACGCGCTACGAACCGTATGCTGCAGGATACTTCGGCTATTTATGACAGCGGCAAGGCCAGAACCGTTTATATCAAAGATACAAAGCTTCTGAGCACGGATTTGCCGTACGGCAGCCATCGCCTGAAAGGGGCAACCAAAGACATTATCAGCGGTTCAAAAACCTATGAAGTCGTCAACAATGTAAATAATGCCGATTTTGTAATTGATACGTCGGCCGATTGGTACGTAGCTCCCGACAATACGACGCCGGCTCTGCAGTATAAATTGTCAATGTATGACAAGAGCGGCAAAAAGGTCAACGAATGGGTTGAAATCATCAGGCAGGTTCAGGAATAATCTGCAGAATGACAATAAAAAGTCTGGCGAAACTGTCTGTCTTTGCCTTGCTGATAAATTATATCGGCAAGGCGGAGGCGGACAGTTTTTCTTTGGCTGTCAGGGGAACTGCCTGTGCAGACGTATCGGCGGAACAGACTCGTTCAGAAATCCGCTACCGTGCGTATGACAAAGCTGTGCTTCTGGCAGTTAAAAATTCTCCGTATGTCCGGCAGGAAGCAGCCAGTATGGACGATTACGGCTATAATGTATTGGCATATCGTTTGGCGGATAAGGCGGTAAATGACATTACGGTTATCACCGTACGTGATGACAATGAAAAAATCTGCCTGGAAGTCAGCGGAGAACTGGACCAAGAGAAGACAAACGCCGTCCTTAGGACAAAGCAGCCGGAATTTAATCCGGCAAATGTCGCCCAAATCGCCGAGAAAATAAAACGGGAGCTCCCAAAATCAATGTATGAAACAGACAGCACGATACCACTGCTTTATGTTGATGATATTGAATATTATAATGGCAGTGCTTCTTCTGCTTTTACCGGCAAAATTACCGAAAAACTGGCCTTTGAACCACGGATTCTTGTAACCGAAACCCGCGAACTTGCTGACTATTTTCTTAAGCCCAGATTGCTGCTGTCCAAAATAGAACCGGTTAATGCCGAAAACAGCCGTTACAGTATGTCAGTTGTCGTCGAATTGCGAAAAAGCGACGGCAGTCTTGTCGATTCGGAAGAACAAAATCGCTATATTATCGTCAATAATAATGAAAATATGCAGGAAACCGCTCAAAAACTTCTGACAAAGCTGCTGGAAGATGCCCTGACGGCTCTTTCAGGCAAATTAAACAGTCTTTTAAAGTATTAATTACTTCTCCAGCCAAAATGTAGACGGTCCGTCATTAATAAGTTTAACTTTCATTTCCGCCTGAAAAATGCCGGTTTGCGGTTCAATCCCCTTTTGCGCCAGAATACTGTTAAAATAATCGTACATTGCTTTGGCTTTCTCAGGCAGCTCCGCTTTGTCAAATCCCGGACGGTTTCCGCGCGAAACATCGGCGGCCAGCGTAAATTGGGAAACGACCAGAATGCCGCCCCGGATATCCTGTACGGAGAGGTTCATCTTGCCGTCAGCATCTTCAAAAATCCGGAGATTAACCAGTTTATTGGCAAGATAATCGGCCTGTTTGGATTCGTCGCCTTTCTCTACGCCCAAAAAGACCAACAGTCCCTGTCCGATTTTTCCGACGGTTTTGCCGTTGACCTCCACGCTCGCTTCCAAAACCCGCTGTACTAAAAGTTTCATTTGTTTTCTCCGTATTTTCTTTAATATTTAATGCAGCCCTTTCCAGTTTTTTACCGGGTATAAAACATATAGGAAAAGAAAATAGCTGCTCCGATGCCTGCCAAATCTGACAGCAAAGCATATTTGAGCGCATATCTCGTTTTGGCAATGTTAACCGCTCCGAAATATACCGTCAAGACATAAAAAGTTGTTTCCGTTGAACCTTGTACCACAGAAGCCGTAAAGGCGGCAAAACTGTCTGCGCCGTAGTTCTGCATTGTTTCAATCATCATTGCCCGGGCACCGCTGCCTGACAAAGGCTTCATCAAAGCCGTAGGCAGTGCATCGGCAAAGCTGTTGTCAATTCCGCTCCATTGACAGGCGGATTTAACCGCACCGACCAATGCGTCCAAAATGCCGGAAGCGCGGAAAACGCCGATAGCCGCCAGCATGGCCAAAAGATAGGGCAAAATCCGCAAAGCTACGCCAAATCCTTCTTTGGCTCCGTCGACAAAAGCTTCGTAGCATTTAACCTTGTGTCGCATCGCAACAATAATAACCAGGCCGAGAAGCAAAATCAGGATAATATTGCCGAGGGCAGATGATATCGCCAGCCGCCGGTCATATTCAATAGCGCAGAAACCGCCGCAGAGCCCGCAGATAATAAAGATAAAACCTGCCAGCCATTTAATCAGTATTTTATTGCGAAGGTCGATTTTCTGCCGAATTGCCGTAAGCAGAAATCCAACCAGAGTTGAAACTGATGTTGCCAGCAAAATCGGAATGAAAACCTCTGTCGGACGGCTGGCTCCCATTTGTGCCCGGTACATAAAAATCGTGATAGGAATTAGAGTAACCGAAGAGGCATTTAATATCATAAACAGGATTTGCGCATCGCTTGCCGTATCTTTTTGCGGATTATGCTCCTGCAGTTGTTCCATGGCTTTCAGGCCCATTGGCGTTGCGGCATTGTCCAACCCCAGGAAATTGGCAGCCATATTCAGGACGACAGTAGATATTGCCGGGCTGTTTTCCGGAATGTCTTTCATAAGAACTTTAAACAGCGGAGTCAGCTTACGGGATATTTTTTCAGCGATTCCTGCTTCTTCAATCAGTTTAAGCATACCAAGCCAGAAACTTAAAATTCCGGCCAGCCCGATACAGATTTCTACGGCATTTCGCGCATTTTGGAAAATGGCCTCTGTCAGAAGGGAAAAGCTGCCGCTGTCCTGATAAACGGCAAGATTCCACAAAGCTGCGACGATTGCCGCAAGAAACATGCCGGCCCATAAAAAATTTATCATAAAGTCCCCGTTTAGCAAATATTTAAGATGTTAAAGCCATAATAAACCGTAAAGTTTAAGATTTGCCAAAGGAAAAGCGCTATGAAAAAGAATTCAAAAATTTTTTTCGCGCCGGAATATATTACTGCTAAAAACAAGTTTTCCGCGTATTATGCTGAAAATATTCTTCCGGTGTTGCACCGTATTGAACAGCGCCGGAAAAAATACCTCTGTATATTTTTGCTGTTGTGCTGTTTTGTTGCCTCATGGCTCGGGTATGTGTTTTTCCGCCTGCAGAGCGGCCTGACGGATGTATCGGGTACAGTGGCGGAAGAAAACGGCGTATACGGCGCGATTGGCTGTTTGCTTGTATTGTTTGCCTGTTGGCCGATGTTCAGCTATTATAAATATGGCAAGGAAAATCTTTTGCCGCTTTTGGCACGTTTTTTCGGCGAATTTTCTTATTCGTTCTGCCCGGATCTTCCCGAAACTCTGTTGGATCGGTCACAGCTGTTTAAAGGGTATGATAAGATTACCGGCGATGACGGTTTTAACGGTGTATACGACGGGATTGCTGTCAATATTGCCGAATACAGTGCCAGCAGGCTGCGGCATCAGAGAGACAGCAGGTCGGGGCGGATTCGCAATGTGTATGTTCCGGCTGGCCGCGGCATAATATTCTATGCGCAGATGAATAAAAATTTTGCCGGGCAGACAATTGTCGTCAAAGATAAAGGCCTGTTCAACAAACTGACGCGTTATAAAAATTTAGAGAGGGCAGGGCTGGAATCGCCGGAATTTGAAAAGGTTTTTGAGGTTTATACCGACAATCAGGTCGAGGCCCGCTATATTCTGACCACTGTCATGCTGGAATATATGATAGAACTCAGGCAGTCTTTTCCCAAAATTGAATTCAGCTTTTTCTCCAGCCATGTTCTGGTAAAGATTGAAACACTGAAAAATATGTTCGAATGCAGCAGTTTCTTTCGCTCGGCAATTAATCGACGAAGGATTGAAGAAAGTTTTACAGAACTCTATTTGCTGTTTTCCATAATAACTACCCTCCGGCTCAACCAAAACCGTATGTTGTAAATTATCGTTTTGCTGTTACCGGCAATAGCGGAGAGGCTAAGCCTGTTTGTCCAGCTGTTTGATGGTCTTTACGGCCTCTTCGTACAAGACTTTGTTTTCACGGATAGACAGCCGGATGTTTGATTTTGCCAGCTCCTCGTTAGTCCCGCAGTCATAGCGTTCGGCGTTGGCTAAAACGCCGTGGAGCGGGCAGCCTCTGCGGGCGGCAAGGTTAATCGCATCCGTCAGGTTGATTTCGCCGTTGCTGCCTTTGGTTACTTCCGGAAGCAAGTCAAGGATGAGATTCGGTAGAACATACGGTCCCATGCTGGCAAAATCGGATTCTATCTGCTCGAGTTTCGGTTTTTCCACCACGCCGGTCGCCGCAACAACATTGCCGTTTTGCTTGGCTCCGGTCAGAACGCCGTAGCGGGAAAGCTGGTCTTTGGGAAATTTAATGATATTTTCAACCATTCCGCCGAAACGTTCATAGACGTCAAGCAACTGCGATAAAATCCCTTTGCCGCGGCAGACATAAACGTCGTCAACCCACATGACCATAAAATCGCGTTTTCCGATAATATCTTTGGCGCAAAGTATGGCATGCCCGTTTCCTTTGGGTTCCGGCTGGCATGCGAACGAAAACTTGACGCCGGCGGGAACGGTTCTTTTCAAAGCTTCCCACAGTTCAAGCTTGTCACTTCTGAGCAGCCGTTCTTCAAGTTGTTTATTGGGAGAAAAATAATGTTCGTACATACTCTTGTTAGTGTCGTCGCTGTAGATAAAGACAATTTCCTTAACGCCGGCTTCGGCACAGGCGTCAACCGCATATTGAATAATCGGCAGGTTATTCAGGCACAGGAAACCTTTATGCATGGCTTTGGTAGCAGGCAGGTTGCGGGTAGAAAGCCCGGCAACGGGCAAAACGACAACTTCTGGTCTTGCAAACATGATGATGCTCCTTGTTAAAAACGGTAACTTACACTGAGTATAATCATGGCAGATGGTTTTGGCAATTATAAAAGCAGTATTTCACAGCCCGTTATGCTGTATTACATATCGGTAACGGAATTTCGTTTGGAAATCGTTCCGCTGAAAACGTTTTTTCCCTGTGTATTTGCGGCATATAAATAATGTTTTTTTAGATTAAGGTTTTGCGGCTGTCCGGAAAACTTTCCTTTAAGCATTGATTTTCCGGCAATGCCGCTTGCCTCTTTCACATACGGGGAACGGACGGAAAAAACATACAAATTTTGTTTTTTTACAGGTTCAAAAGATGTTTCAACGGCAACCAATGCGTCATCCGTAATATGTTCTCCGGCAAAAGGTGCAAATGTAATGTCATTTTCGGCAAATAAATGTTGTAAAATGCTGGTGTTCCGTTTTTCGGCATTTTGAACAGGAGAAAAATCCGAGCTGGAAGCAGGAGACGGAATTTTAAAGTCCGGCTGTACCTGGCTGGCGGATTTTTGCTGCCGGGCGGAAGGGGCGAAGTCTTTATTCTGTGTTGCGTCAGCGGTCTTAAGGGCTTGTTGTTTGTTGTTCTGCTTTTTATTAAACGCAAATTTTTGCCGTTTGCCGATACTGTCTGATATGGTAAGAACTGGCTGGGAAGAGTCTTTCTTGCCGATGTTCAGGGCAACCACCGGATTGATTTTCATTGAGGATTTCGTTTCGGCGGCAGAAGCTTTTTCTTCCGTAATTTTTATGTCAGCAGCTGCTGTTTTTATATCTTTTTTGCCAGAAAGCTTTATATCCGTAACTGCCGTTTCTACATCCTTTTTGTCAGAAAGCTTTATATTTGCAGCCGCCGCTTCTGTTTTCTTTTTGCCTGAGTGCTTTATGCCGGCAATTAAATTTTCTTTGCTTTCTTTTTTTGCTATCGTCGTCTTTGCGGTTTTAACCTGCGCAATATCTTCCTTTTTGTTTACCTTTGCGCTTGTAGTGTCGGCTGCGCTGATATCGTTATAAGCCATAACGTTTTTTTCCAAATCCTTTTCGGCTTGCTGCAGTTTAGCCATAATTTTAGATATAGCGGCTTTGGTTTTTGTAAGAATATTTTCTCCGGCATCCTTAGGTGAAGGAGTAGGAGCAGCCGAAACGGTAATGGCCGGAGTAAGGACTGGAACGTCCGGCAGAGTTTTAACTGAAAATTGCGGAGCATTGCTTTTAAGAATTTGTGACAATCCGCCGAATTCAGCGGTAGAGGCAGTTTCTATTGTCTGTCGGGATGCTTTTTCATCTTCAATTTTGTTAAATAAATTAAAAAGTCCTCCGGGCGTTTCGGTTAAAACCATATTGTACGCTTTTTGCCTTTGGGAAGCCTGACTGCTGGAAAGGGGGTTATTTGCTTCAGCGCTTTCACTCTTGGCTTGGGTATCTTTATTTTTTATTTCGTCAGTAATAGAAGGAAGAGCTGTTTTCGAGTTGCTATCAGGCATTGTTTCATTGTTTGTTATTGTGTTGGAAACGTCTGGATGTCCGGTATTTGCCTTCTGAACAGATTCAGAGGCCGGTTGCCCGGCCTGAGAAGAAGAGAGTTCTTTTTGCTGTTTTGCAGCCCCGACCGGAGCTTTTTCCTGCGGGGAGGGCGTCTCTTCAGGTTCGGCAGAACGTAAGTCTGAAGAACCTGACGCGGAAGAAGGAGCTGTTCCTCCTCCCGTTTTTACGGTCGGTTTGGTTACATCAATTTCTTCAATCGTTTCCGGCGGGTAAACCATATATTCGTCATAATCTCTGGCATTAATCCCCAATACGGCTCGGAACAAATCGATATTTGCAATAATATCCTCGTCCAGCTGTTTTGTATATGTCAGCATGGTTTTAAGCGCCTGCGTTGCAATTTCGTTGTTTTCCTTCATTTCCGAAATTTTCGAAGAATCGATTATATTAAGATAATTATCACGGATTTTGGCATGCAGGCCGCCGATATTGTCCATCACCTCTTTTGTCTTGTCAATACCTGCCTGCAATTCTTGTATCTTATCTTCCGCAATTGGGTTTTCGCTCGTCTTGAGCAGTTCAATTTGCGCCATATAGACATCGGTCAGCCCGGTATGGTAAGCGGAATTGTTTTGGGCAAGATTATACATCCATGCAATTTTGTTAAACGTGTCGTCAAAAATATATTTGCTGTCAACAATAAAGTTTTCCTCCAAAACTTTGGGAATAAATTTAAGTTTTGCCTTTTCCGCGCCAAGGTCGGCTTCAATCGACATAAGCGTTTCTTCTTCGGGATAATTGTTGAGCATATCTTTCATTTTTTTGATATTGATTTCGGCATTGCGAATAGTTTTCAGATTTTCTTCATAGACGTTGACCACGTTGTCGTTTTGGGTAACCGGCTTAAAGCGGACAACTTCCAGTGTCAGGCGATTGATGTCCTGCAAGGCGCCGTCAACGGCTCTTTGTAAAGATTTCAACTTGCCGCCGATACGCTCCATTTTTTCCTTTTCCTTATAATGGCGGGCATTTTTTATGCGGTCTTCAAGCTCGCTTATGCGTTTAATGGTTTCGCTCAGATCTGTTTTGACCGTCGGGTTTGCCAGATTGCCGCCGAATGTGAATTTAAATATATCGGAAAACGATGCGTTATGATATACGGCGTTAAAGACAGCCGTAAACAGCCAGTCGCTCAGATTAAGGTCAAATTTCATATTCATATTGACAACCGGAGATTCCCAGATAACGCTTTCGGCAACAGCCAGTCCTTTGCTGATATTATATGTTCCGCGGATTTTTGAAAAACTGCTTTTCCCTGATTTCAAACTGTTAAGAACAGAATTTTCAAAACCGGATACGGATTTTCTCTGCTCAAACTCAAATTTGATAATATCCAAATCCCATCCGCGAACAGCCGTGTTAGCCAGAGAAAATTTGCCTTTTGAATTAAGATTGTCAAAAAATTCTTTCTGTGAGCCTGCCAGGGAATTGAACGTGCCCTCCGCCGTCAGCCAGCCGCTTTCCAATGCATAGACAGAGCCGCCGAATTCAGGCGTTTTAAGGTTTTTGACATTAAAATAGCCGTTAACTTTGGCAATGCCGTTGCTGTCTAAAATAAAGCGTAAGTTGACATGGCTTTTGTCTTGGGAAGCATCAAACGATACGACATTGAGAATACTGTCTTTTAATTGCATTTCCGTTGCTGCCGATGTATAATTTTTTCCGTTGCAGCTAAGTTGTTTTGCAGTAGCCTTGATGTCAAAATCGATTTTGCCGAGCCGCGAGTAATCAATTTTACTGTTCCATGCCGGTTCTGCGATAAAAGCAGCCTGATTGTTTTTTGCCGCTTGGGCTGAAGCTTTTTTGGCAAGATTGAACCATCTGTCGGCTTCAAATTTGTCAAAGTTAATTTCAGCGGCAAGCTTGGGTTTGGCTGCGGTATTGTCAAATTGGAGATTTCCGCTGATGGCATTGGCTCCGAGATAGGCTTTGATGCCATCTAACGCAAAAAGATCAGCGTTCCCTTTAATTTTTGAAGCCAGAGTGAAAGTTGTAACCGGCATATCCGGAGTATAATCTATATTCAGAGCCTTGATAAATGATGAGAAATTATTGGTTTTCATTTCCCAGTCGCCGTTAACTGCCGCTCCTTCTTTGGAATTGTTGGCTACAACGCCTGTATAGGAAAACTCTGTGTCGCCGAATTTCTGGACGGAACTGAGACTGAACTCGGACAATGTGCCGCTCATGGCACCTTGTGCGGCAAAGATTTTTCTTTTAAACAGGTTTTTGCTGCCCGTATCAATGCCCAGCGTCGATGCGAACAACGGGAAATTGTCCGTTTTGATGTCGTAGCTCAATTCATTGAAATATGGAGCCGAAAAGATTTTGTCTGCGTTCATGCTCAAAGACAGGCTGGCGCCGGCAATGTTGTCAACCGAAAACTTCTTAACGTCCATATGTTCTTGGTTTGTGTTGATATGCAGATAGATTTTTTCTAACGGAATATCATTATACACGGCGCTGGCAATATTGACTTCTGCATCAACATCAAGATCACGGTTCCAGGGGATTAAATTCATCTGGTAGATAAATTTGTCTTGGACAGACGCTTGTTTAAGCTGTTCGGGAACTGCCTGCAGGTATCTGTCAAAAATAATCTTGGAAGTGTCGATATCAGCCAGTACATAAACTTTTTCTTTTTTAACGAAGCCTATATTCCCTCTCAATGCCGTTGAGTCGATAACGGCTCTGGGAAAAGAAATTTTAAGGCTGTCTAAATTCCCGTTAATCTTGATTTCGGCCTGCGCCCGTTTAAAGATAGATTTTTTATTCTCGGCCGCGGCAAGTTTGGCCAGGTCAATGCCGAAAACAGAGACAAATGTTCTGAGGTCTTTCGAGTCCGCAGCTTGGTTAAAGATATAGTCTACACCGTTATTCAGGTTAATCCGGCCGACAGTTTTAATTGTTGTGTCGCCCGGCATAATGACGCCAAAACGCGTAATATCAATAACATTGTCTTGCAAGGTTACGCCAAGGCTGAGGTTTTGTGCCTCAACATTATTATACCATGCCGTTCCCGCTTTTACGGAAAGGTTCAGGTTATAGCCGGCAAAAGCGCTGTCCGCAAATTTCTTTCCGCCTTTATTCTGAGCTATAATGTCTTTGCTCAGTCCTTCCAAAATGCCTAAATCAAATTTGGCCATATCGAAATCGGCATTTATGTCCGTGCTGTCTTGATTGTTTTTAATAATAACCGTTCCGCTTCCGGCTGTATTCTTGTCGTATTTAGCCGTAAAATTGTCGAGTTTTGCCATACCCTTTTCATAATCGTACTGAAAAGAAAAATAGAGCGGCTTATTGTACCATTCGGATATGCTTGCATTTCCGAAAACGACATTGGAAACATCCAGCAGGCTTTGCGTGTCAAACGTAACATTTCCCTTGGCTTTTGCTCCAAGTGTGCCTTCAATGGTTGCAAATGTGCCGCTGGATATGTTGTTAAGTGCCATTTTCAAAGTCAGGCTGCTGTCTTTTATGATATCGCCTTTAAATTGCACTTCGCTGTTATTATGGATAAATTTACCGCTTGTCTTATACGGTCCTTTCAGGGAAGGGGCACTGATGTTGGCGGAAACGTTGTGAATTTCAAATTCATTCTTGTCTTCCAGATTTTTATAGCTCAGGGTAGATTTGTTGACGCGGACGTCATTAAACGAAACTTCGACATTGCCGGATTTTGTATTGCTGTTTTGCCCGACGCCGTCCCAGTTTAAGACACCTTTTTCATCAATTTCGACATAGGCCGTCGCATCGGTTAAAGTCATTGACTTAACGATAAAATTGTTGTCAAGCAATGGCATCAGGTCGACGGAAGCTCTGATTTCGTTGACAACGACCAGCGGTGATTTTCCGCCGTTGTTTTTGAAAAACTTAACCTTGCTGGCAGAAAATTCAGGAGAAGGGAACAGCTTGACCTCAAGATTGCCGTCAATAACGGCTTTTAATCCCGTAATTTGCGAGAAACGCTGTGCCACAACGGCTTTATGTTTATTCCAGTCCAGCGTATAAAGGTATATGCCGCCTGCTGTTGCAGCCAGAATCACAAAGCATAAAATACCTATAATAACTTTTTTTAGCACGTTTTTCTCCTAAAATAAAAAATAAGCTTTGCTAAATTTTTTTGTCATTGTATATTATAAAAAATTAACGAAACGATAACATTGGCATATTTTTTGCAAAATTGTTAAAAGGAGGGCGTTTATGGATATAAAGCGGGAGTTGTTTGAAAAGGCAAAGCAGGCCGGGGAAAATGCGTATGCGCCTTATTCCGGCTATAAGGTAGGGGCGGCGCTTTGCACGCCGGAGGGAGAAATTTATGCGTCATGCAATGTTGAAAACATTTCTTTTCCCTGCGGCACCTGTGCTGAGGCAGGGGCAATAGCGGCAATGGCCTCTGCCGGCGGACGGCAGATAAAGGCGCTGCTTGTTGTCGCCGGAGGGGAAGATTTGGTATATCCTTGCGGTGCCTGTTTGCAGCGGATTGCCGAGTTTGCAGAACCGGAAACGGCGATATATCTGGCATCTCCGGGGGGAATACGCCGGGAATACCGGCTGAAAGAGCTGCTGCCTTGCGCTTTTAAATCTTCGGAGGTCAGACATGGCTGAAAACAGTGATATTAAAAATACTGCATCTTTTATCCGCAAAAAACTGCAGCTTGAAAAGCCCCGTACCGCAGTCATCTTAGGATCTGGGCTGAGTGGTTTTGCCGCCGAGCTGGAAAATGTATCGGTTTTGGCTTATAAGGATATTCCCGGTTTTCCGCAAAGTACGGTTTCGGGGCATAAAGGCCAGCTTATCCGAGGGTTTCTGCATGGCCGGGAGCTTATCTGCCTGAACGGGCGTTTTCATCTTTATGAAGGGCACGATGCGGCTGTAATAGCCCAAGTCGTCCGGCTGTTGCGGGAACTCGGCATAGACCGCCTGATTGTAACCAATGCAGCCGGCTCGCTTAATAAGGAATTGGCACCTGGAACATTGATGCTGATAAAAGACCATATTAATTTTAGCGGCAGGAATCCCCTGGTCGGTCTAAACGATGAGGCGTATGGTCCCCGTTTTCCGTCAATGAATAACGCCTATGCCGAGCTTCTTCGCCGCAAATGCCGGAAGATAGCCGAAAAGCAGGGAATAAAACTTGCCGAAGGAGTATATTTGATGGTGCTGGGGCCAAATTTTGAAACCGCCGCGGAAGTCCGCGCTTTTGCACTGCTCGGAGCCGATGCCGTCGGTATGTCGACGGTGCCAGAGGTTATTGCCGCCGTCCATTGCGGTATGGAAGTTTTAGGTATTTCCGTTATTACCAACTATGCCGCTGGTTTAATGGACAATACGCCGTCGCATCAGGAAACGTTGGCTGAGGCAGACAAAGCTTCGGCAAAGATGACGGCTCTTTTAACCGCATTTATCAGAGAGGAGGAATAAGATGCTGCCACAGGAAATTATTCGTAAAACCCGCAGCCATGAAAAGCTGACGGCTGAAGAAATAGAGTTTTTTATCCGCGGACTGAGCCGGGGAGATATTGCGGATATTCAGGCCGCTTCGTTTACGATGGCGGTTTTCTTAAACGGGCTGAGCCGAGAGGAAACGCTGGCGTTGACGCTGGCGATGAGGGATTCCGGCGAAAAATTGAGTTGGAAAGAACTGCGGGACAAACCGATTGTCGACAAACATTCGACCGGCGGCGTCGGCGATAAAGTCAGCCTGATGCTGGCACCGATGCTGGCAGCCTGTGGCGCGTATGTGCCTATGATTGCGGGCAGGGGGCTCGGGCATACCGGCGGAACGCTGGATAAACTCGATTCTATGTCTGGCTACAATACCGGCGTGGATATCGCAACGTTTAAAAAAACAGTAAAAGAGGCAGGCTGTGCCATAATCGGGCAAACGGCGGATTTGGCGCCGGCAGATAAAAAATTGTATGCCATCCGCGATGTTTGTGCAACTGTTGAATCTATTCCGCTGATTACGGCATCTATCTTGTCCAAAAAGCTGGCGGCAGGGCTGCAGTATCTGGTTATGGACATCAAATGCGGCAACGGCGCTTTTATGGAAAATATGCAGCGGGCATCGGACTTGGCATATTCAATTGTTGAAGCCGCCAATGGTGCCGGGACCAAAACCTCGGCGATTTTGACCGATATGGACAGCGTTTTGGGAACAACCGTCGGCAATGCGCTGGAATTGGGCGAAGCATTAGCTTATCTTAAAGGGGAAAAGCCGGATGCCCGCCTGAATGAAGTAACAATGGCCTTGTGTTCCGAATTGCTGATAAACAGCGGTTTGGCTAAAGATGCGTTGGAGGCAGAAATCAAACTCCGTCATAGCATATCTTCCGGTGCGGCTTATGAGCATTTTGTCAAAATGGCATCACTTCTTGGTGCTGACACCCGCGTTCTTGAAAATTATGACTTACTGCAGCCCAAAGCACCGTATATAGAACCGGTATATCCGGAAATGTCCGGATATGTTTCCGCCGTCAATACCAGAGAAGTCGGGCTGGGGGTGATTATGCTTGGCGGCGGCCGAACCCGCCCGGAACAGCAGATAAATTATACGACCGGCTTTACTTCGTTTTGCCAGATTGGCGACAAGGTCAATCCCAAAACTCCTTTGTGCTATGTTCATGCCGAAGACAAAGCCGTAATTGCCGAAGTTGCCGCGCTTGTCCGCCGTGCCGTAACCATAGCGCCGGAAAAACCGGAAACCAAGCCGGTTATTTTACGCAAAATTGCATAGCAGTTATTTTTGTGCAGTGCGGGCGGAAACTTGTGAATGACGGCTTGGTTTTTTCGGCTGCGGCGGCACATGGAAATCTGCCCGCGACTTATAGCGTTTTATCTTGCTGAGCAGAGTATAGTCCGGCATCCCGTCTTGCGGCAGTTTCCATTTCTTTTGCAGCTTTTTGACTTCTGCAGCTGTCTGTGCGCCAAGCCTTCCGTCTTCTTTAAGTTTTGATTTTAAAACTTTGTTGGCAAATTGCTGTACCGCCAGAATATCCTCATCGGTCAGTTTGTAATATCCGTGTTCGTCGAGCGGCATAAATTTTTGCGTGCCGCCGATGTAATCAGCCAGCCGCGCAATCGCCAGGGCATAATTTGTAGAACGGTTCCAAATCATAATCCGCCGGAAGTTACTCAGTGTTAAGTAGGCGCGTCCGCGCCGCCCGTCCGGCAGGACAATGCCGGCAGCCGCCTCGTCCGGCAGCCTGATGCCTTTGCCATTGGCGCTGATAACGCCGAGTTTTTTCCATTCTTTAACCGTTTTGTACTTTTTTGCGCCGACGAGTTTATAATCAAAATTCCACGGCAGTTTGACTTCCTGCCCCCAGGGCTCGTCAGCTTTCCAACCGAGTTTGGAAAGATAGTTGGCAGCCGAGGCGATTGCGTCGTCAAAGCTGTCCCAGATATCGGCAACGCCGTCGTCATCATAGTCAACCGCATAGGCGTTGTATGTTGACGGCATAAATTGAAAATGCCCCATGGCGCCGGCCCAAGACCCCATCATTTTATCGCCGTCCAAGTCGTACATATCCATAATTTGCAAAACGTTATACAGTTCTTTCTTAAAAAAAGCCGACCGCCGGTTTTTGTAACTGAGGTTTGTTAAACCGTCAATCAGGTGATATTTTCCCTTGTTGTAGCCAAAATGCGTTTCAATTGCCCAGAATGCAACCAGATAATTAAGCGGGACGCCGTATTCAGTGCTGATTTTCTGATATTTGGGCTTTAATTTTTTATACTGTTCGCGCGCTTTGCTGACTTTTCCCTGATTAACCAGCCGGTTGATGTATTTGTCGGAAGTAAGGATAAATTCTGCCTGCTTTTTGTCTTGCAGCTCAACTTCTTTAATTTCATGAAAATAATCTTCTTTGTAGGCTTCGTTTATCGTTTTTTTTGAAATGCCTTTGTCTGCCATTTCCTCTTTCAGTTGTTCCAGCCACTTGTTCCATTCGGCGCGTTGTTCCTCCACACTCTTGACTTTTGCCTGCGCTGCTCCGCAGACAAATCCGATGCTGATGATAATAAAGAGAATTTTTTTCCACATGTCTGCCGCCGTTATTGCTGATGTTACGCCCAAATTAAATTCATGCTGCCGTTGTTTCTGAAGTTATGCTCAAGTGCATGTTGCCGTTAATGCCAATAATAATATAAAGTATAATATCTTTACTTTCTCCTAACATTCAACTGTTTACATCAAAATTTTTTTGTGTTAGAAGAGAGAAAAGGAGCTAAAATGAATATTAAAGAGTTTAAGACTGGACTTCCCGTTCGCAAAGCCGTATTAGGCATAGATTACGGTTCCAAACGAATGGGACTGGCTGTTTCCGATTTGTCTCGTACCATTGCCACGCCTTATAAAATTCTTTATCGTCGGGAAATTTCTGCCGATATGGCAGAACTGCGGAAAATTATGGCTGAAAAGGAAATTGGCGCCGTCGTTATGGGACTGCCGTTGCAAATGAATGGCGAAGAAGGGGAAATAGCCGCCGAAGTCCGCAAATTTGCTGCAATTCTGGAAGAAAATTTTAAGTTTCCGGTGTTGCTGTGGGATGAACGTCTGTCCTCTTCGGCAATGGAAAATTTTCTTATTAAGGAGGTTGACCTCTCGCGCAAAAAGCGCGCTAAAGTTTTGGATGCATCTGCTGCCGCCTATATTCTCCAGGGTGCGCTTGATGCCTTGAAATATGCATAAATCCTGAAATGCGCGCAATATATAATATCTCCAAAATTTTAATTGACAATTATTGCACCCTAAAGTAGCCTGAAACCGCATAAGATGATAACTTGTGTGAGGTTTGAAAGCCTCTTGGGTGTTGCTTGATATAAGCGTAAAAACTGCCTTTTGGTCTGTCGACCGGAAGGCAGTTAATAAGGTATATTATATTGATACTATACCGAATACACTGCACATTTCACTCAAATGCTTTCAACTTCCGGTCGCCTTCATCAAGCGGCTTTTTTTGCAACTGTTTAAGGAGATGAATATGAAAAAATATATCTTAATCGGGATGTTATTTTTCACCGCTTGCAAGAGTATAACATATCAAGATGTAAATCCGGAAATTAATCCTAACGAAAATCTATTGCCTGCATTGGAGAGTATTGTTGATATGAACAATCTTGAAGCAACATATACAGTTGGTTCATATAATGCGACAGCTAATAATATGGGGACAGGATTTGGTGGTAATAGTTGGGCGCAGACAACTTATATGAATGGAACTACATATAAAGATATAAGAGTTAAGGATGTGATAAATGTTTTTGATAAAGAAATCAAAGAAAATATCACAACTCCTTATGGTTCTAAAAAAGGGTATATTGTCTTAAAATTAGGATATAGAGGAGTTGATGGTTCAATAGTTTACCCATTGGTATCATTGGCAACATTAATGACAATAAATTGTCTGGGATTCCCAGCAGGTGAAATATCTCAGTCGTTGGAGGTAGAAGTTGAAATATGGAATAAAAATAAAGAACTGATAAAGCGTTATGTCGAAAATGTCGAGGATACTGAATATGTAGCCATGTATTGGGGGTATCATAATGTAACAATTGGGCGTAAACTTGCCGCAGATAATATAAAACAGGCAATGAAAAATATTAGGCAGAGAATAAATAATGATGTGCCTTATATAAAAACACAGCTTCATTAACAAAAATAAAGGGAGCCGATAAGCTCCCTTTTGTTTCTTTCTGTATTTCGCCGGGGTGTTTATGCCGCCTTAACAACGTCAAAACGGATTTTTGCGCCGCCGAGTTCGTCAACGGTCGGTTCTGACAGATTGCTATTTTCGGCAATCTCCAGCGCCAGAACCTGCTCCTTGATGTAATCGGCGTATTCGGCAATTGCGGTTTTAACCGTCGTATCGTCGGAGGTATATGCCAGTTTAATCCGATCGGAGATGTCAAAGTCCTTACTTTTGCGCAAAGCCTGAATCATCCGCACAAAATCGCGGGCAATCCCTTCTTTTTCCAACTCCGCATCAACCGTCGTATCCAAGATGACCACGGCCGTATTGTCAGGCAAAGCCTGTCCGCTCATACCGTCCTTGATAACCAGGCGTAGTTCGTATTCTTCGGCGAACAGCGTCTGCCCGGCAATCGCCAGCGTCCCGTCTTCGTTCTGCGACCACTCGCCTGACTTGGATTTTGCCATAATGTCTTTCATCGCGCCGCCGAGCCTCTTGCCGATAAGCGGCGTCTTGAGGTAGAGAAAGCGTTCGGCAACATCGGCAATATCCGATTTCAAGACAATATTCTTGACGTTGACCTCGTCCTTCAGAGCTTCGGCAAAGTCTTGCAGCATTCCTGCGTTATCGCCTGCAATCGTCATCGACCGCAACGGCAGACGGTTGCGGAGCTTGTGCTCCTCACGGATAGCTTTGGCAACCGAAGAAATCGCCCGTACCATATCCATCTGTGCAATCAAACCGTCATTGCCGGCGATTGCGCTCAAAGTGGGAACGTCTTCCAAATGTACCGATTCGCCGCCGGTCAGCCCTTTGTAAACGAATTCACTCATAAACGGCATTAACGGCGCGGCAATTTTTGCGACGTTAACCAAAACGGTATACAGTGTGTTAAAGGCGCTCATGTCATTTCCGTCCCAGAACCGGGCGCGGGAACGGCGGATGTACCAGTTGTTGAGAATTTCCAGAAAATCCTCAACTTCCGCACAGGCTCGTGCGATTTCGTATGCCGCCATGTCTTTGCGGACAACGTCAGCCAGCGCTTTAAGCTTTGCCAGAATATAGCTGTCTAACACGTCATCGGATTGTGAAATTTCTTCTGCTCTAATCCCTTCCGCATTGGCGTACAGCGTAAAGAAGTAATAAGCGTTCCAAAACGGTATCAAAGCTTTGCGTGCCGCTTTGGCAATTTCTTTGCCCTCTTTGTCTACCGCAACATTGCCGCCTTTCAGAACCGGAGAAGAAATAAGGAACCAGCGCAAAGCGTCAGAGCCTATTGTTTCCAGAATTTCGTTCGGATCCGGATAATTCTTCAGACGCTTGGAGAGCTTTTGCCCACCCTCTGCCATCAGCAGTCCGGTGCAAATGCAGTTCTTAAACGCCGGCCTGTTGTGCAACGCAGTGGAAAGCACCGTCAGCGTATAAAACCAGCCGCGGGTTTGGTCAATTGCTTCCACGATGAAATCTGCCGGAAAATGCTTGTCAAACCATTCCTTGTTTTCAAACGGGTAGTGGATTTGCGCATACGGCATGGAACCGCTTTCAAACCAGCAATCGAACACGTCGCTGACCCGGTGCATCATTGTTTTGCCCGATGGATCGTCCGGATTCGGATAAACGACATCGTCAATGTAAGGCTTGTGCAAATCGGTTACGTCAGCGCCGGTCTTTTCCTTAATCTCGGCAATGGAACCGAAGACGTCAATCCGCGGAAATTTCGGATTATCGGATTTCCAAACCGGAATCGGCGTTCCCCAGAAACGGTTGCGGGAGATAGACCAGTCACGTGCTCCCTCCAGCCATTTGCCGAAGCGTCCGTCTTTGATATGCCCCGGAATCCAGTTGATTTCCTGATTGTTCTTAACCATGTCGTCGCGGAAGTCCGTTACCTTGACAAACCAGGAAGACATCGCCTTGTAAATCAACGGCGTGTCCGTGCGCCAGCAGAACGGGTAGGTATGCTTATACTGTTCTTTTTTAACCAGCAGCCCGTTGGTTTTCAGCCACAGCATAATCGGCTCGTTGGTATCAAAGACCTGCTGCCCTTCATAGTCGGGAACTTCTGCAGTGAATTTTCCCGCCTCGTCAACCGGGCAAACCACCGGGAAATTCTCGTCATACGCGCGGCAAGCCTCAAAGTCGTCCTGCCCGAAACCCGGTGCAATGTGAACCACGCCGGTACCGTCTTCGGTCGAAACAAACTCGCCAGTCAATACTCTAAAAGCGCCTTTGTCTTTTAAATGCTGAAAATACGGGAACATCGGCTCATAGCTCATGCCGACCAGCTCCGAACCTTTCATCTTCCTGACTAAAGTTGCGTTTTCAAGCTGTTTTTTATAACTGCCGAGCCGTGCTTCCGCAAGAATATACTCCTGCCCGTTTTCGTTCATGACCACATAGTCGATGTCATTGCCGACCGCCAGCATCAAATTGGAGGGCAGTGTCCATGGTGTCGTTGTCCACACGAGGATTTTCTGCCCGTTCGCAAGTTTGAACATGACCGTAATGGCATTATCGACCTTTTCTTGGTAGCCGAGGTTGACTTCAAAGTTGGAAAGCGGAGTTTCTGCTGCCCAAGAATATGGCAAAACGCGGTAATCTTCATAAACCAGCCCTTTGTCGTACAGTTCCTTAAAATTATGGATAACACTTTCCATAAATGGCAGGTTCATCGTTTTGTAATCGTGGCTGAAATCAACCCAGCGCCCGATGCGCTTAAACATGTCAACCCAGATGTTGGAATATTTTAAGACGTCGGTGCGGCAGAAATTATTGAATTTTTCAATACCGTACCCCTCAATCTGTTTGCGTCCCGAAACGCCGAGCTGTTTTTCAGCCGACATTTCCGCCGGCAGTCCGTGGCAGTCCCACCCGAGGCGGCGTTCGACCTTTTTGCCGTTCATTGTCTGAAAACGGGCGACCGCATCCTTAACGTATGATACCATAATATGTCCGTAATGCGGCGTGCCGTTGGCAAACGGAGGACCGTCGTAAAAAACGAACTCCGCGGCGCCGTCGCGATTATGCACGGATTTTTCAAAGGTCTTGTCTTCTTCCCAGAAATTCAGGATATTTTTTTCCATTTCGGGAAAATTGATTTTAGCATTCAATTCCGGATAATATTTTTTCTTTTCAGTCATCTTAAAAATTCCTAAAACTCACAAACTTTTCCAACTCTACTCATAAAAAGCTGCAAAATCAAGTCAAAATTAAAAAACGCAGAATCTTAACCGAATTTTTAAACATTTCCGCCTAAAATAAAAGCCAAAAGAGTATGTGTAACCGTTGCTGAATGTTTTGCTTATGATTAAATATATGAAAATAAAAAGAAAAATTGTCCTGTTGGCTGCGGCGCTTGTCTGCGGGGTAATCGGCGTAGCAGAAGCTGCCGGCGGAAATATCAGCGTCGCCCGGGCGTTTTATGAACTTGCACGGCAGAATAATACACAGAAAATTGAAACTCTGTTGGAACGCGGTTACTCTCTTGAGAGCGTTGACGAACGCGGATATAATTCGGTCTGCATTTCGGTTATCCGCCAGAACCGTCCTGCTTATAAGGTGTTGACAGGGTATGGGGCGGATAAGAGCCCGGAATGTCTGAAAAAAATTCCCGACAGCGCTTATCGCCGCTTTTTCGGTTTGTCTCCGAAACAAACTCCGGTAAAAAGTTATAAGCCGGATTCGCCGTATCTTATCGGTACGGCGGCTCTGGCGGCTGGTGCGGTAGCCGCTGCATACATTTTCCGCGGTGATACGGATGGAAGCAGCGGTGGCGGAGGGGAAAATCCCGATCCGGATCCTGACCCTGATCCGGGTGATGATTGCCCGCCGAACAGCCACTTGCAAGACGGTATCTGTATCTGCGACAGCGGTTACGGAAACTACGGAGATATGCCAAACTGCCATGCGACGGTAGCTAATTGCAGCGTGCAGGAGGCAGACCAATGCAAAACATGTAACGGCGGATATATACTTGAAAATAATGTTTGTTACGCGCAGATTGATCATTGTATTGCTCAAAGTGGTAAAACATGTTCTCAGTGCGAAACCGGATTTGGAATTCATGGTGGAGACGGAACCAAATGCTATCCGGACATAGAACACTGCAAAAACCAGTATATGGATATTTGTCAGGAATGTGAGGCAGGCTACGGTACTTATTCAGATGACAGCCGGTGCTATAAAACGGTTGAAAACTGCTTAAATCAGGTTCAGGACGTTTGTAAACAGTGTATGCCCGGCTATGACACTTTTGGTGATCCCTATAGATGTTATGACAAAAATCCGTGTGCTGCGTACCCGAATTCTGTGCCGGCGGAAGGTGGAACCACCTGTGTTTGTAATGCTGACAAGGGCTATACCGGAGACCCCTATGGCGAGGGGTGTTCCCAGACGACCGGAGGCGATTATAACGAAGGTGATGAAGATAACGAAGAATGGAATAATTACAACGAGTTGTATTGCAATTCCCACGGAAAATATGACACGGATACAAAAAGGTGTCTCTGCTATACGGGATACACCGGAGACAGCTGCTCCGAATGCAGTGCGAATTATCTGAATTTCGGCGGTATGTGTTTCCGTGATTTGGAATGCCCGCAGAAAGGGAATCATTTGGTTCAGGAAAACGATACCTGTGTCTGCGATATCGAAAACGGATATATCCCCTATTATGATGAAGGCGGAAGAATGACCTGCATGGCGCAGATAACCTGTGATTTGCACCATGAACAAATTGGGCCGGATGAATGTGTCTGCAAACCTGATTTTGACGAAAATTGCGAAAATTGTAAAGAAGGGTTTGAATATGACAGCACGTCGGACAGCTGCCTGCGTACGGAATATATCTGTGAAGAAGAATGGACAGGGGATCAATGCGACATTTGCCCTGTACAATTCAAGATAACGGTAGACAGCCGCGGCCGCCACTGCGGTTTGGAATGCGCAGATAACCGTGCGCCGATTGCCGAAAATCCGACTTGCGAAACCTGTGCTCCGGGCTACGAGTTCAGCAGTATCGATAACACCTGTATTACAACCGAGTGTACGACCGGACAGGAGGGGTACATAAAAGATGAAGAAACCGGGGCTTGCCGATGCGATACTGAAAACGGCTGGAGAATGAGTGCGGCAGGTGTTTGCGAGAAGATGGAAGGAGATTTGATAGGATCGTCAGATTCTAATATTAATAATGCCAAGATTACGGTGGCCAACGACGGCGTATTGCGCGACGTTTACGGGATGAAACCGGTATTGAGCGAAGATGATGAAGGCAATATCACCTATTATGACAGTGTCTATAATGCGCTGACGTCATCCGGAACAAATCAGGGAACTATTGATATAACCAACAGCAATACCGGCGGTAATTTTGTTTATGGCATATATTCCCAGTCCGATATATATAACAGCGCCGTAATCAGCAATACGGCCGAAGAATGCGACGGATGCAACAATAGGGCAACCGGCACCATAAGCATTAAAGACGACAATACGTCTTCTGAAATTTACGGGATGTATAATTCCTCCGAAAACAACATATATAATAGTTTTTCTTTTGGAACGGGACAGGGAGCTACAAAAAATGGTTCGGACGGCTCGATAATTATCACTAAATCAGAAACGAGCAGCGGTAACATTATTGGTATGCAGGGCGGTAAAAATCTCTATAACGCTTACGCCAATACCAGTGACGGTGTAAATACCAATGTTAGAGCAGTGGGAAAAATCAATATTACCCATAATGGATATGGCGACGTTATCGGTATCAGGGGAACAAACAGCGCCGGCAAGATAAACAATGCGCTGGCATACCTGAATTCGGCCGTCTCGGATGCTGTGGCGGAAGGTTCAATCGTATTGTCAGGAAAAGGCAACGTTTACGGAATATACGGCAACGGGACGATAGCCAACAGCGAAACCCAGTTTAATAAAAACTATAATATGCTTAAGGATTTCAGTTCCCACGGCGTAATTGACGTAACCACGCGGTCTGATACGGCAGCGGCTTATGGTATTTATGCAGCGGGTGCCAAGGATACCAAAACAAGTGTATATAATGCGATGGGATACAACAGTACCGGCGATATTAAAGTTCGCAATACATCTGGCGGTAGTGCGTTTGGCATATATTCCGCGGCGCAGACCTATACCGGTGATGATGACGTCGTCTATTACAATAATACATATAATGCTTTCCGTTCGTCAGCTATCTATGGCGATAGCGTCGCTACCGGAAATATTGACATGACAATAGAGGGATACAGTTCTCTTGGTCAGCAGGTTGCAGGGATTTATGCCGCAGGCAATGCTTTTAACTCTTATGCCAATTCCGGTTCTGACGTTATGTTGGAAACGATAGGCAATATAACCATAAACGATAAAAGCGAAACCGGAAATATGAACCTTCGCGGTATTGAAAGCAACGGGGCAACGATAGCCAATGCATACAGTACGGGGCAAAATCAGAATACGGCAACAAAAGTAACCGGCAACATAAACGTAAATATTCTTGCCACCAAAAACGGCTTGTCAACGGCTTCGGGAATTTTCAGCGATTCGATAAATCCGCAGGGAACAAAGATTTATAATGCGGCTTTGGTTAATGATAAAAATAACGTTGAAGGAAACATCACTGTAAATGCTTCCAGCGGACGGGCGCCGAACCGTATGTACGGCATTTACGCGACAAGTTACAAAACCGGAGAAAACGCCGAAGATGCACAGCCCAAGACTGTATATAATGCCTATTATGAAAACGGAAGCGATGTTGCAGAAGGGAAAGTGCGCGGAAATATAAACGTCATTGCAAAAAACGCGACTACAAATTCAATGGGTGAGTATTACGGCATCTATGTACAGGACGGTGCTGCTTATAATGCATACAGCTCAAACGCCAATGCCGATGTAATCGGAACTATTACGGTCGATGTTGTCGGCGGAGCTAACGGCGGCATTGCGGCAGGTATGTACGGCAGCAATGCGACATTGAACAATTCCGGTGCCGGTTCGTCCATAAATGTAACCTCAAAAGGCAAGGCCATTGCCTATGGCATGAAAGGCGATAATGCTCATATCACAAACAATGCGGAAATCAATGTCAAAAGCACCAGTGGTGCCGATGCATACGGAATATATGTCAATAAAGGGTCTGCAATTAATGATGTCAGCGGGGTAATTAACGTTACCGGAGATGGCAATAACTATGGTATCTATGCAATATCCGACGGTACGGCTTCGGGCAAGGCGACCGTTATAAACCGCGGTACGATTAATTTAACCGGGAACGGGAATAATACCGGTATTTATGCCGCCGGCGAAACGGCAACCGTCAGCAATACCGGAACAATAAATATAAACGGCGAGGGCTGCAGCGGCGGCGATTGCAACAATGGCTCGTCAATCGTTTTGGAAAATGGCGCAACGTTTGACAACAGTGGTACGACCTCCAGTACCGGCAGCATGGATTTTAACGAATGGGGCGGCAATGTCGTATTGAGCCAGGGCGGAAAATTTGAAGCCGAAGACAGTATCAGCGGCGATTTGAAAGTATCCTCAAATGTCGTAACCGATACTTTTAAAACGACATCAATGGTGGAAGACGCTCTCACGGCTGATGATGTCAGCGGTGTTAACCTGAGTTCAAAATCCTATCTCTACAATGCCGGAGTTAAAGAAAACGACAAAGGCAGCTATGATGTTGTCATGGAAATGAAAGATTTTAATGAAGTTACAAATGACGATATGGCGGCGTATCTGGAACAAAATTATGCAAATGAAAAGAACAGTGAGCTTTTCAATGCGTTGAAATCGGCCTCGACAGCCCGCGAATACCGGCAGACGGAAGCCGATGTTACCGGAACGTCGACATTGCCGAATATGGCACAGGAAAATCTGAAAGTTCAGCGCAGTCTGGACCGTACAATGATGGCACAGTTGTTTAAAGACGGCGAAGACGTCCGAAGAATGGTCGGAGCCGACGGATTGTATATCGGACGCGATGACCACGGAACACTCAGCGGATATGATATAACATCGCAGAGTATGTATGCCTTGTACGATAAAAAAATGGACAACAGCTATCGTCTCGGTCTTGGTATGAGCTTTACGCATACCGATACGGATTATAATAACGATTCGACCAGAAAGAGCTTTATGGTTCAGGGGTATGTTCCGTTAACCTATACGAACGGTAAAGGGTTGACGGCAGTTTCGATGGCTCGTCTGGGCTTTGCTGATGGCGATTATAAACGGCGGGGATACAAACATACCTATGAAGCCGATACGACCGAAATTACCTATGGCTGGCTGAACGAATTGCGCTATACGATGAATCTCGGAGTCGTAAATCTGACGCCGTTTGTCGGGTTGAATGCAGTCGGGTGGTATCAGGACGATATAGATGAGGGAAATGATGCGTTGGCATTGCAGATTGCGTCATCCCATGTCTTTTCTCTTGAAAGCGCTCTGGGACTGTATATAGACAAGGATGTGGAATTTGCACCGGATAATAAGCTGAATGTAGCATTGGGTATAGGATATTATCATGAGTTTGCCGACCCATACCGCGGTTTGGATGCACAAATTAATGATACCATCGGCTCATATAAGCTTCGTGATGTAGAACATCTTAATTCGCGTGATCGCGGCATTTTGTCGGCAAAAGTTAATTATGATTATAAAGATTTTTCAATTTACGGCGAACTGATGCAGTATCTGGAAAAGGAATATCCGATAAAAGTTGACGTTGGTCTTAAATATAAATTTTAAATAAAATGCCTTTTGTTAGGTATTTGTGCAAAAAAAATATGAATATGGATAAAAAAAGCTTTATTTTAAAATTTTTTATGTTATAAAGTTGACATAATCTTTCATAAAAACTTGAAAGTGGGGTCGAAAGCCCCGCTTTTTTGTTACTTCGGACAAGGAGAATATAATGCAGAGGCATTATTTGGCAGATATAATAGAACCGGTTGTTGACGGGGAAGGGTTTGAAACGGTCAGGATTCTGACAATGGGTGAAACCAATCAGACATTGCAGATTATGATTGAACATAAAGACCATGATAAAGAACTGACGGTAGATGACTGTGCCAAGGTCAGCCGCGCTGTTTCGGCGGCGTTGGACGAGGCGGATCCGATAGAAAACCGCTATACGCTGGAAGTCAGTTCTCCGGGGCTTGACCGTCCGTTGACCAAAGCTGAACATTTCCGCCGTTTTACAGGATACGTTGTCAAACTGGAAACTGTTGAACCGGTAGAAAAGAGAAAGCGTTTTAAAGGAATTGTAAAGGCCGTATCCTCAGACAACGTTATAACGCTTGAAATGGACGGTGCGGATTTTGATATTGCCTTTGACAATGTAGCCAAGGCAAAAATCGTATTAACCGACGAACTGTGGGAGCAGTATCTGAAATCCCGCAAATCGTCAGATGCTTGATTGTTTAACCTAACCAGAGATGGATTAACCATTAATTTATTTAACCCACATAAAAAGAGGACACTATGGAAAATATTGTTAATATGCCCAGACCGGAAATTCTTATGGTAGCCGATACCGTTGCCAGAGAAAAGAATATTGACCGTGAAGATGTTTTTAAGGCTATGGAAGAAGCTATCCAGAAGGCCGGCCGTTCCAAATACGGGTTTGAACATGATATACGGGTAAATATTAACCGCAAGACCGGTGCTATCACATTAGCTCGTTACCGTGCTGTCGTTGACGTGATAGAAAACGAAACGACGGAGCTGACACTGGCAGAAGCTCAGCGGATAAACCCGGACATAAAAGTCGGAGAATATATCATAGACCCTCTGCCGCCGATTGATTTCGGCCGTATTGCGGCTCAGACTGCCAAGCAGGTCATTATGCAAAAGGTTCGTGAGGCCGAGCGCAACAAACAATATGAAGAATATAAGGAAAAGATTGGTACGATTATCAATGGTACGGTTAAACGGGTTGAATTCGGTAATGTAATCATTGATATGGGTAAAACCGAGGCTGTTTTGCGCCGTGATGAAATCATTCCCCGGGAAAATTTCAAAAACGGCGACCGCGTTCGTGCTTATGTGCTGGATGTCCGTCGCGAAACTCGCGGACCGCAGATTTTCCTTTCTCGCACTTGTCCGGAATTTATGGCCAAGCTGTTTACGTCCGAAGTGCCGGAAATTTATGACGGTCTGGTAGAAATTATGGGTGTGGCGCGTGACCCGGGCTCAAAAGCGAAAATTGCCGTTCGCGCCAAGGATTCGTCTATTGACCCGGTAGGTGCTTGCGTAGGCTTGCGCGGCATTCGTGTTCAGGCGGTTGTAACCGAACTTCAGGGTGAAAAAATTGATATTGTGCCGTATTCTGCCGATAAGGCACAGTTTATCGTCAGCGCCTTGTCTCCGGCAGAGGTAAGCAAGGTGGTACTTGACGAAGAAAATAACCGGATTGAGGTTGTTGTTGCCGAAGACCAGTTTTCCATTGCTATCGGCCGCCGCGGCCAGAATGTCAAACTTGCGTCTCAGCTGGTCGGCTCTGATATTGACATTTTGACGGAAGAGCAGGAGCGCGAACGCCGTGCCAATGAAAACCGGATTCGCTCTGAGCGTTTCGTCTCGGCGCTTGATGTCGATGAAATGATTGCTCACGTGTTGATTTCTGAAGGCTTTTCAACGGTTGACGAGATTGCGATGGTTGATTTGTCCGAGCTTTCTTCAATTGACGGTTTTGATGAAGATTTGGCGACCGAACTGCAAAATCGCGCCAAAGCTTTTGTTCAGAAACGTAACGAGGAATTTGCCGAAAAGAGCAAGTCGCTTGGGGTTGATGACAGCCTGAAAACGATTTCCGGACTTGACCAGGATATGATTTTAAGCTTGGCCGAACACGGCGTTAAAACGCTTGATGATTTGGCAGACCTTGCTGCCGATGAACTTATTGAGATTCTCGGCGACGGCGTTATTACCGAAGTTGAAGCCAACCGAGTTATAATGGCCGCCCGCGAGCATTGGTTTGCCGACGAGGAAAAGAACTAAGCGGAGGTTCGGATGTCAAGAGAGCTGATTGAGCGCAAATGTATTGTGGAAGGAACCGTAAAGCCGGTAGCGGAGTTGCTGCGCTTTGTGGAACTGAACAATGCCCTTTTGCCGGACTTTAATAAAAAGCTTCCGGGGAAAGGAATGTATGTTACCGGCAATCGGCTCTCTCTGACGAAAGCATTGGAGAAAAAGCTCTTTAATAAGGCAAGCCGCCATAATCTGAAAATCGCCGAAGGGTTTGCCGAAATGGTTGAGGATTTAATAAAACAAAAGGCATTGGACAGTCTGAACCTGGCCCGGAAAGCCGGTGCATTGGTTACAGGTTTTGAAAAAGTGAAAGAGGCAGTCAAAAAAAACAAAGTAGATTTTATCGTGGAAGCGGCGGATGCCGGCGACGACGGGAAAGAAAAAGTGGCATTCTTTGCTAAAAGTATTGAAATATTTAATTTATTTAGTATAGATGAATTAGATATGGCTTTAAATAAAGAAAATACGGTACATCTGGCTGTTTTAAAAAGCGATATGTCCCGTATGGTTTATAATAATTTAAAAAAGTATCAAAACTTTTTATCGTAAACGGAGAAAATAACGAATGACAGAAGATAATGGCAAAAAACTAACATTATCCGGAAAATCCACCCTCACTTTGAAAAAAACGAATATGACTCTGAAACCCGAGGGCAAAAAGGTTGTTCAGGTAGAAGTCAGAAAGAAAAGGTTTGTAAATCCGCAGACGCAGTCCAAGCCGGCGGTTGAAATTGATGAAACTCTGGCACAAAAGCTGGAGCTTTTGGCTAAAGCAAAAGAACACGAAGCTAAAAGAAAACAGGAAGAAGAAGAAAAAGCTTTGCTGCGCCAGAAGCAAAAGGAAGAAGCTTTAAAAAAGCAACAGGAAAAAGCTGAGAAAGAAGCTCGTGAAAAAGCTGCGGCAGAAAAGGCTGCAGCCGAGCGTAATGAAAAAAATGCCGCTTCAGCCGTTAATTTTTCCGAAAGTGATAACAAATCCTATAATTCCAAGCATAAAAAAGATGATTATGATGAGGATGACGAGGATGATGACTACTACGCCAAAAAAGGCAAAAAGTCTTCGCCGGCAGAAAGCGGAAAACCGATAAGCCGCGAAGAGGCATTTGAACAGGAACGCAAAAAAATTCAGAAACGCAGTTTTGAAACGCCGAAACGCAATACGAAAATCAGCGTTAACTCGTATATGTTTAATGATGATGACGACGATGATTACGGTTATGGGGCACCTCGCCGTCGTTTTAAGAAAAAGGCGCCGAAACCGCAAAGCCAGCCGCAGGCTCCTCAGGAAAAAATAATCAAAGAAGTCATAATCCCTGAAATTATCACTGTGCAGGATTTGGCAAACCGTATGGCGGAAAAAAGCTCTGATGTTATCAAAAAGCTGATGTCCTTGGGCGTTATGGCGACGATTAATCAGGCGATTGATGCCGATACGGCGCAGATTGTCGTTGAAGAAATGGGGCATAAATTTAAACGCGTGGCCGAAAGCGATGTTGAGGAAGGCCTGACCGGTCCGGCTGATACCGAGGCCGATTTGCTGCCTCGTCCGCCGGTAGTAACTGTTATGGGACACGTTGACCACGGTAAAACGTCCTTGCTGGATGCACTGCGTGAAACGAATGTTGCTGCGCGTGAAGCAGGCGGTATTACGCAGCACATCGGCGCTTATCAGATTACGCTGGACAATGGCCAGAAAATTACGTTCATTGATACGCCGGGACACGAAGCATTTTCTGAAATGCGTGCCCGCGGAGCCAAGGTAACCGATATTGTCGTTTTGGTTGTTGCCGCCAATGACGGGATTAAACCGCAGACTGTTGAAGCTATCCGCCATGCTCAGGCGGCAAATGTTCCGATTGTGGTTGCGATTAATAAGATAGACTTGCCCGGTGCAGACCCGATGAAAGTCAAAACCGAGTTGTTGCAGCATGGTATTGCCGTAGAAGAAATGGGCGGCGAAAGCCTGTGCGCGGAGGTTTCGGCCAAAAAACGCATCAATATTGACAAACTTGTTGAGGCAATTTTGCTGCAGGCGGAAATTTTGGACTTAAAAGCTAATCCGAACCGTGCCGCCGAAGGTGCCGTTATTGAAGCCAAAATGGAAAAAGGGCGCGGAAATGTTGCGACAGTTCTGGTACAAAACGGAACTTTAAAAGTCGGTGAAGTATGCATTGCCGGCAAAGAGTGGGGACATGTCCGTGCCATGTTTAATGAAAACGGTAAAAAGGTGTTTGAAGCAGCACCGGCAACGCCGGTTGAGGTTTTGGGGCTGCAGGGGACGCCTTCTGCCGGTGATGATTTTATCATCGTTAAAGATGAAAACCAGGCGCGCGAAGTAACCGCTTACCGTATTCGTAAAGAACGTGAAGCCAAATTGGTCAAAAGCGCAAAATCGGCGATGGAACAAATGCTGGATAAAATTAAATCCGGTGAATCCAAGCAATTGGCCGTTATCATCAAGGCTGACGTTCAGGGTTCTATTGAAGCAATTGAAGGCACAATCAATAAATTGTCCACTGATGAAGTTTCCGTGCATATTCTGCATTCGGCAGTCGGTCCGATTTCTGAATCTGACGTAACCTTAGCCAAAGCATCAAATGCATTTATTATCGGCTTTAACGTCCGTGCCATTCCCCAGGCTAGGGACATGGCTCGCCGCGATGGAATTGATATCCGCTACTATTCCATCATTTATGATGTTGCCGATGATGTGAAAAAAGGCCTTGAAGGTTTGTTGTCGCCGGAATTGAGAGAAAAATTCCTCGGCTATGCCGAAATCCGCAATGTATTTAATATTACTGGTGTCGGCAAGGTGGGTGGCTGTATGGTTACTGAAGGTATGGTAAAGCGCGGTGCAAAAGTGCGCCTGCTTCGTGATAACGTTGTTATTCATGATGGAAATCTGGCTCAGCTGAAACGCTTTAAAGAAGACGTCAAGGAAGTTAAAGAAGGCTACGAATGCGGGATGAGTTTCGAAAATTATAATGACATTCAGGTTGGTGATTATATTGAATGTTATGAAATAGAAACAATTGCGGCAAAACTTTAAAGGGGAAAAGCCTATGATAAGCAGAAACAGCAAAGAGCCGTCGCAGCGTCAGCTCCGTATTGCTCAGGAGATAAGGAAAATTATTGCCGGCGCTCTGGAAAAAGGAGAAGTCCGCAATCCTTTAATCTTAGACAATCTGGTAACGATAACGGACGTTGACATTTCGCCGGATTTAAAATACTGCACTGTCTATTTTATGACTTTGAACGGGAAAAATCTGGGGCAGATTGAAGATGATTTGAATGCCGAAGTCTGGGGAATGAAAAAACTGATAGCTTCCAAATTAAAACTTCGCTATACGCCGGATTTGAACTTTCGGATGGATACTTCTTTTGCCGAAGTCGACAGGATTGAAAAACTGTTGCGCGACCCCAAAGTTGAGCAAGACTTGAAAAAAGAATAAAGGTTTCATCAAAGATGAGGTTCTCTGAAAGAAGAGGCAAAGAATAAATTTATTCCATATGAAAAATCCCTTTAAGCGCTTTGGCCTAAAGGGATTTCTTTTAGAAGAGTTTGCCTTCGGTAACCTTTGGGCAAACAAAGTCGGGATAAATTTGTTGGGTTTCAATCAGCGACATCACAGTTTTGTCGTTAACGTCTTTCCCCTGCTGCAGAATAGTATATTCCGTTACGCCGCCTTCAACAACAAGACAGGATTTTATACCAGCCCGGTTGGCTCCGAGAATGTCTGTTTGCAGAGTGTCGCCGACCATCAGAATGTGTTCTTTCGAAACATTTTCAAATCCTCTTAATGCCCGGTCAAAAATCTTAGGATCCGGCTTGCCGTAAATGACGGTTTTGCCCCCCATCTGCCGAAAAGCCTGACAAATAAGACCTTGCCGGACAACAAATTTACCACCTTCGTTAGCACGCAAGTCCGGATTGGCACAGACCATTTCCAAATTATGTTTGCGGATTTTTTCCAGTTCCGGAATAAAGTCATTAATATCCATTCTGTCCTCACCGTGAATCTGTGGTACGCCGCAATAGGCAAAATCAGCTTTTTCCATATCTTCTGTAACCGAATAGACCGAATCTTTAAATAAATCCGGCAGCTTGTCTTCTGGACGTTTAAAATTTGCTGTCCCAAAAACATACATTGTTGTTCCCGGAACAGGAACATCGCCGCGTTGAATGGCCTCGTATCCGAACTGGCCGGAAGTAACGACATCATCATAATATACGCCTTTGGACATGCCTTTCTTGGCATATTTGCTGACAGCATCGGCAGAACCGAAAGAAGCATTTGACAATATGATAACTATCTTTCCGTCTTCTCTCAGTGTTTTCAAAGCTTGCAAAACGGTCGGGCTAACGCCGGAACCAAAGTTGATTACCCCGTACATATCAAAGATGACGACTTTCATCTCTTTGACAATTGTTGAAAATTTTTCCATAAGAATAAAATTAATGACATAAAAATTATATTTGTCTAAAATATATCATCATTAGCCTGTTAAGTCAATATAAAATAATGGCAAAATAAAATTTTTGTATTATAATCAACCCGAAAAGAAAATTTACGATAGGAAAAAAACATGAAAAGTTTTATTGACGAATTTAAGAAATTTGCCATGCGCGGCAATGTTATTGATATGGCTGTCGGTATTATTATTGGTGCCGCATTTGGTAAAATAGTCGATTCTCTGGTAAAAGACATTATGATGCCGCCAATAGGCCTGCTATTGGGAAAAGTTGATTTTTCCGATTTGAAGCTTTATCTGACCCACGGTGAGAATCCGGTAACCGTAAACTATGGATTGTTTATCAATGCGTTGATTAGTTTTCTGATTGTAGCCTTTGCCGTATTTATTCTGATTAAGGCTATTAATAAGCTTCAGGAAAGAATGGTTAAAGAAGAAGCAGCAGCAGCTCCGGCAGAGACGGCGACAAAAATCTGTCCGTATTGCTGTTCGGAAATCTCTGCCCAAGCCTGCCGTTGTCCACACTGCACATCTGAATTGAAATAGAAAAACAGCTTGCTCCCTGTATCAACTGCAAAAATTTAAAGAGCAATGCTGGCAATGCAGCGCAACGTCGAAATTTTTGACACGGCAGAAATTTTAAGTTGATATAAGAGGTAAAGGTACGAAAGAAAACGGGCGCATCTGTTTTGACGGTAAAGTTGATGCGATTATCTTCCTTGATAAAAAGCTCTGGATATATCTGCCGGTGTTAAAATTTTGGTTTCGTTTTCTTCCTTTTGGGCTCTTTCCTTGCCTTTAGTTTGGTCATTGGCAAAATTGGAACGTTCATCCATACGGCTCAGAGCGTATGTCGTTTTTCCCAAATCGTTGGATACGGTCTGAATACCGCCTTGGTTTCTGACTTGCAGTTTGTCAGTGTAATAAATCATATTATTATCTTTGTTGCAACAGGCAAGCATAAGCTCTTTCAATTTCAGATCGGCGTCGTCAGAGCGATTGACAATATTGGCAAATTGCGTTTTCAGATATTGGTCTTTATCTTTGTCATTTTTTAAACCGCGCTCTTCAAGATAGCGGTCAATAGCCAAAAGTCCGTCGGTACTGGGCGAAAAGGAATTGGCGGATGCTGTTATTTGTTGGATAATTGCTTTTTTAGGCATCATCAAAGCGACACAGTCATCGGGAATGTCAATCTTTGTTCCGTAACCGATATCCAGATTTTTTGTCATATCCTTTAATATTTGCTGCTGCTCTCTTGCCGCTATGATACTGTTGACGATATTTGAGGAAGTACCTGACCTCGCCACATCGGAAAACTGTTCGGAACTGTAACCGGGGAGGTATTCTTTATCCCAATGTTCTGACGCCAGTCTTGCAATTCTGCCGATATCTTCGGAGAAAGCGGGGTTAAAACCATTTTTTTCAACAGAGTCTCTTAACCCGGGAACGATATCCATAATCTCGCCGATAGGTCTTTTCTCTCCGTTTAACTCTATTGTTTCCATTCCGGAAGCTTTGCAGTTTCTCCAAATATTGGCCAAGGTAAGACATTGCACCGTGTAAGCAGTTTTTTCCGTAACATAGTCTTTCTCAACTTTCATATCTGCTGTTTGGTACAAGCGGGAATCTTCATCAATCTGTCCGCGCACATCATGAACAAAATGCGTATTTTCATGACGTTCGGCAGCAATCTCCGCCGTCGGATTATTCGACATTAAGTGCAAATCCCAACTGTTTGGTATACGTTCGTTCAAAATATCCAATATCTCTTTGGATACGTTCCACTTGGGCATATGGACTTTTTTATCGCTTGAATCATAAAATGCCATATTGTCATAGTTATAATCTTCCTTGGTCTGAACGTTTCGTGTTTCCCGTTCTATTTCGTTTTTGGGTGATTTGAAATTCGATTTGTATTTTTTATAATCCGTATCCAATTCCTCTTCAATAACAAATCCCGGAAAAGGACCGATGGCCGTTTCCGTTTCTGCAATTTTTTTATTGTCATCGGCAACCGGCATCTGTAATTGCTGTACTAATCGGTTGCCTTGGTCTTCCTTAACCTTGAGATATGTTTCCGGATTTTCGCAGATAAAATCGGCTCTTTTGGCGTCTTGCTTCATTTCTAAACGTACAGCCTCTTTTTCCGGCATATTCGGGTGGGCTTCTTGAGCCTGCATTGCGGGAGTGCTTCCCAGCGCAATAACCATGGCAGCTGTTTTTGCTTTCTCTTTTATCTCATCAAATGTCGCCATTGTAAAGCTCCGATATAACAATAATTCCCGCTGTCTGTTTCCATAATAGCAGAAAAAAGATGTAAAGTAAAGGAAAAAGGCGATTCGCTAACGCTTCTCAGCAGCAGGAGAAGCCTCTGCCTCGACAGGAGTATCGTCTTCTTTTCTGAAAGACTCATACAGCAGTAACACAATACCCGATAAAACCAGCGGCAGCAGATAATAAATAATGCGGTAAGCAATCAACGCGCCGAATAAAATCGCTTGGTTGTCCTGTCCGGGAAGAATATTGGAGAAAACGAGTTCAAAAACGCCAAGCCCTCCGGGAACCTGGCTGTATACGCCAAGAACCTGAGCTATGATGAATGCTCCCATAAACGTAACAAAGTCAATCTCGACAAAACAGATTAAAACGGAGTAAAGCACCAGCGATGCCATCACGATATCAATACTGCCGATAAAAACCTGCTCAAGCGCCAGTTTAAAATTCGGCATCCGGAAATCCACTCCTTTAATAACCAAATCCTTTTTATAATAAATGCTGGCCCACAAATAAACAGCAAGACCGATAACCGACAGTATCATAGTTATAAAAGTCGACATTTTGGTGGAATCATTTCCGCCGAAAGCATGATCCGGCGTCAAAACATAACCGATAATAATCAGAAAGAAACAGGCTACAAGATAAGTAAAGCCGGAAAACGTTACCATTTTGACAATATCTCCGGGGCTTATTCCCCATCTGGAATAAAAGCGGTAGCGAACCGTACCGCCGGAAACGATAGCATGACCGGCATTATTGCTGATGGAAAAGCCGACAAATCCGGTCAGAATCCATTTCCATGCAGCCAGTTTTCGTTGAATGTATTTTAGTGCCAGATAATCGTATGTAGATAAGGCAACATAGCCGGTAAACGAAGCGCAGAGGGCATAGAGGAGATTGTCCAGCGGAATGCTCAGCAGCGCGTTTTTAAGCTCTTCCATGGAATATTTCGACAACTGTCTGTATATCATATATGCAGCCAGAACAAAGAAAAATAGTCCAAGCCAGGAAACGATTTTATTTAGTGCTGATGAAGCTTTCACCTTATTATTCTCCCGTAATTCTTAGTTAACCGTTTGCGTTGCCAAATCAGAATCCAAATTTGTATCAATGTAGACTTTCAGGCTGTTACCGAATGTCTGACGTATGAAAGAGGTAAGCTGGGAAGGGGCAGGTTTGTAGTTTTCCGCCTCAGATTGCACGGCCAGCAAATCTTCTATCCTCAAACTTTTTTCTATGTCGTCGCGCTTTTCAGCAGCTTCGCTCATACCCATAACCGAAGCGACATTATACAGGACATGGGCGTTTTTTATATTGCGCGTGTAAACCTTTCCTTCGGCCAGAATATCCGCCAGCCGCATAATAGCTTCCGGATTGCCCTGCGCAACCGACATACGCAGGTATTGTACGGCTCTGTTATAATTCTTCGGAGTTCCCCAGCCGTTGATATAAAAATCCGAAAGTACGTATTGAGCCTCGTCATACTGCGCGTCTGCTGCGGCCTTAATCAGCAGAAAAGCCTTTTTATAGTCGGGGCTGACCAAAAAGCCTTTATAGTAGGCATAACCCAGCAGAAATTTTGCCGTATTGTTTGTCGTCTGTGCCTGTTCCAGAAGCTTATATATTTTTTCAAAGTCGGCTTTGCTTTTTGTCTGCGGATCCGACCCCAGATAAATAATTGCCAGATTGACGGCCGCATCATTGCTGCCCAGTCTTGCTGCTTCGTCAAAATATTTTATGGCTGTCGGATAATCGACTTTGGTTCCGAGGCCGTTGAAATACAGGCTGCCCAGATTGTTAAGAGCGACAGCGTTCTTTTTTCCGGCCGCCTGTTCGTAATAGGCAAGAGCTTGTTTATAGTCAGCCTTAACGCCGTTGACGCCGTACAGGTACATATAGCCGAGGTCAAGCTGCGCTTCAATATCCCCGGCAGCAGCTTTCTGTTTCATTTCTTCAAGGCTGACTGTCTTTTTTTCTTTGGATTTGTCTTCGCCTCCAAACAAATCAAGCGTGTCGCCGATTGTCGAAGTAACTTTGTCTGTTTTGGTACGGGCCTGCTTTTTCTGTCCGAAATCCAGTTTTTCTTCTTTAACCGCTGCGCCGGCAATGTCTTCTACCCCCAATTCCAACTGTGCGCTCTGGGCACAGACGTCCGCCGCTGCGCAGACTGCCAGTCCGAACAAAATAAAACCGGTATTTTTCATATGATTCCGCCCCTGTTTTGAAAATATCACCAAAAAACAGCATATCGCAAAAATATATTGCTTTCAAGCCAAAATAAAGTATAAAAAACAGATTGTAAATTTTAAACCGCAAGATATCCTAACTAATCAGCAGGATAAACTGATAAAACTATAAAAAAATGATAAATGAAGCACCCGTATATACCTTAAAAGACATCAGCCTGACATTTGGCGTCCGGCCGTTGTTTACGTCTGTCAGCCTGAATATCTGCCGCGGGGACAAGATATGCCTTGTCGGTCGTAACGGCAGCGGAAAATCGACACTGCTTAAAATTATTTCCGGCGTTATGGAACCGGACGGGGGCGAGGTGTTTGTCCAGCCGGGACTTAAAATTGCGTATATGGAACAGGCGGCTGATTTTTCAAAATACGAAACGCTTCAGGACGTCATTCTGTCGGGGCTGGATGCAGAAACAAAAGAGAGCCAGGCATACCGTGCCGATATATTGGCCGGGCAGCTTGACATAAAAAGAGAAATCAGCCCGAAAACGGCATCCGGCGGCGAACTTAAAAAGGCAGCGCTGGCCAGAGCGCTGATTGGAGAGCCGGATATCCTGCTTCTGGATGAACCGACGAACCATCTGGATATAACTACGATAGAAAAGCTTGAAGAAATCGTCAGACAGTTTTCCGGCGCCGTCGTCGTCATCAGCCATGACCGTTCTTTCTTAAACCATGTATCCAATCGTACGCTGTGGCTGGATCGGGGAATTGTCCATTCCGGCAGCCGCGGATTTGCTTTTTTTGAAGAATGGCAGGATGAGATAATCAATCAGGAAATTATTAAAGAAAAACACCTGAATAAAAAGATTGAAGAGGAAACAGAGTGGCTTCACAAGGGAGTAACGGCTCGCCGCCGTCGCAATCAGGGGCGTTTGCGCCGGTTGCAGCAGCTGCGTCAGGAGCGCCGCGAACAGGTAAAGCGGATGGGGTCGGTTGATTTGGAAATAAAAGAAGCTGCCGTTCGTTCCAAACTGGTAATGGAGGCCAAACATATCTGTAAGAAGTTTGGCGAAAGGGAAATAGTCAAAGATTTTTCCCTGCGTGTGCTGAAAGGGAACCGCATTGGCATAGTCGGCCCCAATGGTTCGGGAAAGACCACGCTGGTAAAGCTTCTGACACAGCATTTGGCGCCTGACAGCGGATTTGTCCGCTTGGGGAAAAATCTGGAAATGGCATATTTTGACCAGAACCGGGAGATGCTTGACCCGGACAAGACACTTTGGCGGACATTGTGCGGAGAGGGGGACCATATTTATGTCCGCGGGCATTATCGCCATGTTATCGCTTATCTGAAAGATTTTCTGTTTACGCCGGATCAGGCGCAAAGTCCGGTTTCCTGTCTGTCCGGCGGTGAGAAAAACCGGCTGATGCTGGCGTTGTCGCTGGCTCGGGAGTCGAATTTCCTTGTTTTGGATGAACCGACCAATGATTTGGATATGGATACGCTGGACTTGCTGCAGGAGGTTTTGGATGAGTATGAAGGAACAATCCTGCTGGTAAGCCATGACCGCGACTTTTTAAATAAAATTACGACATCAATGCTGTATATGCGGGGAGATGGCAGCGTCATTGAGCACATCGGCAGTTATGAAGAGCTTTATGACAAATATATCGCTCGGGACGGCAGTTTTGGCAGAAAAGCGCCGGCAGAAACAAAACGCCAGCCGTATGCGGTTCCGAAATCCGGACGCTCTGTTTCTGAATCTGTACAGTCAGATTCGGCAATCGTATCTGAAAATAGCTCTCAGGCGAAAACAGTCCGCCTCAGTTACAAAGATCAGCGGCTGTATGAAATTTTGCCTGGTGAAATAGCCTCTATTGAGCAGAAAATAGCCGGTTTGGAAAAAGAATTGTCCGACCCCGGGCTTTATGCTGCGGATGAAAAAAAGTTTTACGCTTTGAGCGGGCAATTGCAACAGCTGCAAAAAGAAAAGGACGAAAAAGAAACCCAATGGCTCGAAATTGAGTTGCTAAAAAGCTCATTATAAATATATCAATAACTTAGCCTCTGCTTTAAACTGTCATGCGAGTTAAGCAGTATCGCCCTTTTAGCAAAGGAATGTAAAATGGCTAAAAAGAAAGATGTTCAATTGGCAAGTTCCGAAACAGGTCTGGCCGATATTAAATATACAAATCGTCTGTTTTTAGATTTATTATATAACTTAAGCAAATATCCCCATGCCAAAAAGTCCAAGCGCCTTGTGCGCGAAGGGCTTTTTGACTTTGAGGAAAACAATGTATTCAGAGCATCAAAAGCAAAAAAATAAACTTTGTTAATTAAGAAAAATTAACACTTTGGATTAACTCCGGGCGGACTGCCTAACTCACCTTGTCGCCGGTTGCTTTCACCGAAAGTCAACGGTCTGCCCGCCCTCAGGAAATTTCTTTCAGCTCGCCCAGACTTAAAGCAGATAGTACAGAAAAGATAAATAATTTATACGTTTACCATATAGCAAAGCAGCCCGAGAAGCACAATCGATGCGAAAATTCCGGCAAAGACGTCATCAAGCATAACGCCGTAAGCGTTTTTGATTTTTGTATCGGCATATTTGACCGGTCCCATTTTCAAAATGTCAAAAAAGCGGAAAAAGATAAATCCGGCTGCATAATAGAGCAGGCTGGACATTCCGGTCAGATATTCCGGCGCCATATAGGCCACAAAGGAAAAAGAAAGCAGCTGCCCGACCGTTTCGTCAATGACAACTTTAGAAGGGTCGCTGTCCCCGCTTTCTTCAATAACGGCTTCCGTAGCTTTCACGCCCAGTACAAACAATACCGCTGCCGCAGCCATCAAGACCCAGAATCCGCCGAAATAAATCAAAGCGTATGCAAGGGGAAGCGTCCCCAGAGAACCCATGGTTCCGGGCGCAATTTTGGACAGGCCCAATCCGAAATATGTGGCAATAATGCGTGCTGATTTTTGGTTCATGGCTGTTATTCCTGTGCTGTGGTTATTTATTCCGGTCAAACCCCGTTATGGCGGAAATTCTACATTGTAACAAACATTCTCCACAACAAAGCGGTTTTACTGCAAAACGAATATATAATTTCAATTGTGTTTTACAATCGGAAAAGATTTTATCCACGAATAATTAATAAATTAGTGCTATAAAAAAAGCAAAAGGAGAAAATAATGTCCAAAAAAGTTTTTTACGGCATCTTTTTTTTATTGCTGGTATCCATAGCCGGCGTTGTCGGATTAATGTTGTCTTCTGCCGATATGGATTCGCCATTTAAAGCGCCGCTTCCCAAAGTTATTGCTTCGGCGCGCCTGCCGCATCCGGAGAAAATCCGTATTCAAAAAAACAAATGTCCAGCTGCTCCGGGAAAAGTAAATATCGTGCTGGTAACCGATTCCCGCTATGTAACGCCGACGGCGGTTTCCATGTATTCCGCCATAAAAAACAAATGTCCGCAAAGTACTTATAATTTTTATGTCGTCGCTGAAGAGATTACCCGCCGGGATGAAAATATGTTGCTTAATCTGCAAAAGCTGGCGCCGGGAACGGTCCATGTCAAAATTATTCCGCAGCAGGAACTGGATTTGCCTTATGAAAATATGCAGCGCTTTATGCAGTATAAAGTCGGTATGCATAAAATTTTTCTCCCGGATACCCTGAAAGAACTGGACAAAGTGATTTATATGGACGGGGACACTTTGGTTTTAAAAGATTTGCGGGAACTGTTTGATATAGATGTTTCAACGGTTTATGCCGCGGTAGCCAAAGACGGGATATTCTATCGCTTTCCTAAAGAGATGGCGGAGATAGGGCTTGATAAACGCGGATTTTATTTTAACAGCGGCGTAATGCTGTATAATCTGAAACTGCAGCGGCAGGACAATGTTGTGGCAAAGCTGGTGGAATACGTCAAAACCCATGAAGATTTCTTTGGGGATCAGGATGTTCTTAATGTCGTGTTTGGCAGTAAATTGAAACTGATGTCATACCGCTATAATTGTATCAGTACTTTTTTTGAAGAAGATGACCTTGTTTTTCTCAGCCGTTATTTTGGCGAGGAACTGCCCCGCGATACGTTTTACATATATGAAAATGCAACAGTTATCCATTATGCCGGTGACAAACCGTGGCAGGATAACTATAAGCCGGAATTTCTTAAAGAACTCTGGTTTCGCTATTTTAATGAAGTTGTGAGGTTGTGATGCCGAAAACCGCAAAATATGTTTTGCTTTTTGCTGCCGTCTTACTGGCCTCGGCCGTGTGTATCGTCCTGATGTTTCGTCCAAGAGCCGTCAATATCGTTTATATGGCAGACGCACGATACCTGCCGTATGTGATGGTTTCGTTGGAATCTGCAATTGCCAGCAAAAACAAAGGGACACAATATCATGTTCATATCATAGCCAAAGATTTTGCGCCGGAAGATACCGCCAAAATCCGGAAAATGGCTCAAGACGACGTGACGATAGAGCTGTATCCTGCCCGAGAGCCGAAACTTGATTATGCGCGGCTGGGAAGGTTTTCCTCATTTAAAATTTCGCTGCAGAAGCTGTTTATTGCCGATTATTTGCCAAGCTTAGGAAAAGTTTTGTATTTGGATGCGGATACGCTGGTACAGGCAGATTTGTCCGAAGTGTATGAAACGGATTTGCGCGGAAAATATGCCGCGGCGGTCAAAGACGGGCTGATGTATCAGTTTCCCGGGCATGTCGCCGGCATGGATTTGGGCGGCAGGGAATTTTATTTTAACAGCGGCGTAATGCTGCTAAATTTGGCTCAAATCCGTAAAGATGATATTATGCGGCGCGCGGTAATCTATTTTAATACGCATAATGAGGTTTTTGGCGATCAGGATGTTTTGAATGTCGTTTTTGGCAGCAAAGTTGTACCGCTGTCATACCGCTACAACTGCAACAGTACTTTTTTTGAAGAAAAGGATGCAGCGTTTCTGAGTAAATTTTTTAATGAAACCATTCCGCAAAACCCGCGAGAAGTCTACGATTCTGCCGCAATTCTCCATTTTGCCGGGCATAAGCCATGGACGCCGTGGTTCTCCCATTCGTATCTGAAGCCATTATGGTATCGTTACGCTGCCACAGTTGCCGAAAAATATCAGATGACATTTTAAATTAGCTTGCACAAATTTGATTTACCCGTTATTATCCGTTGCAAATACGCAAGGATAATAAAAATGGTAAAAGTTGTTTCGTTCGGCTGCCGCATTAACAGCTATGAAAGTGAAATTTTTAAAGAAAAACTGCAAAAATATGATAATTTGGTCGTAGTAAATACCTGCGCCGTAACGGCTGAGGCCGAAAGGCAGTGCCGGCAGGCAATCCGTCGGCTGAAAAAAGAAAATCCGGCCGCTAAGATTGTTGTTACCGGCTGCGCTGCACAAGTCAGTACGGAACACTTTGCCGAAATGCCGGAAGTGGATATTGTGCTGGGAAATAAGGAAAAGACCGAAATTGAAAAATATCTTGTGTCAGACCGCAAAACGGTAGTCGGAGATATCTTTTCCTTCTCTGGATATGACGCTTATATGATTACCGGTTTTGAAGGGCGCGAGAGAGCTTTTGTTGAAATCCAGCAGGGTTGCAACCATCGCTGTACTTATTGCATCGTGCCGTATGCGCGCGGAGCTAACCGGTCAGTTCCCGAAGAAAAAATTATGGCGCAGATAGCCCTGCTTTTGCAGCAGGGGTTCAAAGAAATATGCCTGACCGGTATTGATGCCTGTTCGTATGAGCCGAGTTTCAGCGGACTTGTTGCTGCGGTGCTGAAACGTTTTCCTGATCTGCCGTCGCTGCAGTTCGGCTCTCTTGACCCGGCTGCAATAAATGATGAATTCATAGAACTCGTTCGTAATTATCCGAACATTTATCCGCATTTTCATTTTTCGGTTCAGTCGGGGGATAATCTCATTTTGAAGCGGATGGGCCGCCGCCATAGTCGTGAAGATGTCATCAGTCTGTGCGGCCGCTTGCGCGAAGTCCGTCCGGAGTGTACGTTTGGTGCCGATTTTATTTGCGGTTTTCCGACGGAAACCGATGAAAATTTTGCCAATACGCTTAAATTGGTTGAAGAGGCAGGAATAGACAAACTGCACGTTTTCCCGTATTCTGAACGTCCGGGGACACCGGCGGCGCGTATGCCCCAGGTGCCTGTTCATATCCGGCGAGAACGTGCGGAAAAACTCAGAAATCTGAGAAAGGAGGACAAATGAGCAGCTTTTTTCAAAAACTCGGATTCGGGCTTAAGAAAACGTCGCTGAATTTAAGCCGCGGGATTACAGATATATTTACCAAAGAGAGCCTGTCGGAAGACGTCATAACCGATTTGGAAGAGTTATTATATACGGCGGATGTCGGGGTTAAGGCGTCTTCGGAAATTATCGGCAGGTTCAGCGCGCGCCGGTTCGAAAAAGGCAGTGATATAACACAGATAAAACAAGAGTTGTGCCGTGATATTGTCGATATCCTCAAAGTTTCCGAACAGGAGTTTATTATTGACAGATCCGGCAAACCGTTTGTAATCTTGATGGTCGGTGTCAACGGTGCCGGAAAAACGACCACCATCGGCAAATTAGGCAAAAAATTTTCCGGGCAAGGGTACCAGGTGTCGTTTATCGCTGCCGATACGTTCCGTGCCGCCGCGGTGGAGCAGCTGGCGGTGTGGGGGGCGCGCAATAACCTGCGCGTATATTCTGGGGAACCCGGCTGCGACAGTGCCGGATTGTGCTATGACGGGTTGAAAGAAGCGCAAAAGCGTGGCGACGATATTGTATTTATAGATACGGCCGGGCGGCTGCAAAATAAAAAAGGGCTGATGGACGAACTGCAGAAAATCGTACGCGTCGTCAAAAAAGTCATCCCCGAAGCACCGCACAAAACATTGATAACGATTGATGCGTCAACCGGGCAGAACGGGCTGGATCAGGTAAAGACGTTTAAGGAGCTTGTTGACGTCAACGGTGTAGTGGTTACCAAACTGGACGGTTCTTCCAAAGGGGGAATTCTGATTGCCGTTGCGGCAGAAACCGGCATTCCCGTCTATTTTGTCGGAGTTGGCGAACAGGCTGAGGATATGGATACGTTTAAGGCGGAAGAATTTGCTAAAGGATTGCTGGATTTATGATGGATTTAGCCTTTAATTTTGAGGAAGAAAAAACAATGCCGGCTGAAGCGGCAGCTGAAGGGCCGCAGCCTAAAACCGTTACGGAACTGTCAAACGAAATCAAACGCTTTGTTGAAGGAAATTTTGGCAGGGTGCTGGTGCGTGGTGAAATTTTCGGAGCCAAACGTGCCGATTCTGGGCATTGGTATCTGTCGTTAAAAGACGAAAACGCCGTCTTGTCGGCGGTTTGCTGGCGTGGCGTGGCTTCCGGTCTGAAAGTTAAAATTGAAGACGGTTTGGAAGTTATCGCTTCGGGAAAAATAACCACCTTTTCGGGGAAATCTTCATACCAGCTGGTGATAGAGAGCCTTGAGCCGGCAGGACAGGGGGCTTTGTTGAAACTGTTGGAAGAGCGCAAGCAACAGTTTATTAAAGAGGGATTGTTTGATACGGCACACAAAAAGCCGATTCCCTTTCTGCCCCGGACTATCGGTGTCGTTTCCAGTGCGTCCGGTGCGGTTATCCGCGATATTATCCACCGTATCCGCGACCGTTTTCCGAGCCATATCGTTTTGTGGCCGACACCGGTGCAGGGCGAAGGAGCGGCAGAAAAAGTGGCTGCGGCGATTCGCGGTTTTAACGCTTTAGACGGAAACGATTCCGTCAGACGTCCGGATGTAATTATTGTTGCCCGCGGCGGCGGCAGTCTGGAAGATTTGTGGCCGTTTAACGAAGAAGTCGTTATCCGCGCCGTTTATGATTCAGAAATTCCCCTTATCTCCGCCGTAGGGCATGAAACCGATACGATGCTGATAGACTATGCCGCCGATAAGAGAGCACCGACGCCGACCGGTGCTGCCGAATTTGCCGTTCCGGTAAAAGACGAGCTTGTTTCGGGGCTGAATATTTTGGATAACCGCATGCGCAGTTCAATCCGGCGGTGTCTGGAAGAATATAAAAGCCGCATAGAGGGGCTGGGGCGGGGAATTCCGAACCTGCAGCAGATACTTGAGGAAAATGTCCAGAAATTGGATTACCGTCTTGAGCGTCTGCATATTGCCATAAAGAACGTCCTGATACAGAAAAAAAGTGCTCTCGCTTTGGCCGAGATTAAACCTGTGTATGTCAAAAATCTGATTGAACGCAGCGATGAACGTTTGCAGGGATTGGCGCACCGGCTGGAAGGCGTTTCCGTGGAGTCTGTCCTGAGGCGCGGCTTCGCCTGGGTAAGGGGAAATGAAAATCAGACGATATATAATGTAACCGAGGCAAAAAAACAAACCGGCTTGACAATCAGGTTTGCTGATGGGGAAATATCAGCGGTAATGCCGCCACAGTCCGCCGTTTCGACACCGGCAACCCCGCGTTCGCGTTCCGGAAAATCAAAAAAAACTTCTTTAGAACAGGGAACATTATTTGAATTTTAACGACTTGCCTTTATACTTCTTTGGAAAAATGTGAAGTGAACAACGGTTTAGAGGGTAGGCAATGATTGATATGCATGTATTTTGGCTGGCTTTAATCCAGGGATTGACGGAATTTCTGCCGGTAAGCTCCTCAGGGCATCTGATTTTATTTGCCAAATATACTTCTTTTGCCGATCAGGGGCAGACTATTGATATTGCACTTCATATCGGTTCGTTGATAGCCGTTGTTCTCTATTTTTGGCAAACCGTAAAAAATATGTTGGTTCAGCTTTGGGAACATAAGTTTTTGCCTGATTTTAAGGTGGAAGGCGTAAGGCTTGCGTATTTTCTTTTGTTTGCAACCGTCCCGGCAATAGTCATTGGCGGCACGCTTAAATACGTCGGGATGGACTGGACACGCAGCACAAAACTTATCGGCTGGATGCTGATTGTATATTCTGCTGTCTTATGGGTGGCCGACACTAAATTTAGTACCCGAAAAACATTAAAAGACATCACCCTTTTCGACGCTTTGTGCATAGGTTTTGCCCAGTGCCTGGCATTTCTTCCCGGTACCAGCCGGTCAGGGGTAACCATTACAATGGGACGTTTTCTGGGATACAATCGTAGCGAAATAGCTAAATTTTCTATGCTTCTGTCTGTTCCGGCGATATTTGCTGCCGGCATATTGGCGCTTTATGAAATATATACCGGCGGCGAATTGGCTCAGGTTATAATGGCGTATCAGGCGGTTATCTGGTCCTTTGCGTTTTCGTTTCTTGCCATATTTTTGATGATGCAGTGGCTGCGGCATGCAACGTATCTGCCGTTTGTAATCTATAGGATAATATTGGGAATATGCCTTCTGCTTGACGCTTATGGGGTAATTTGACAAGAATATTCTGGTAAAAATTATTTTTATAAAAGGCTAAAAAAACTATTGACTAATGAAAAAAAAGCCGCTATTAAAATACCCGTTGCTCTGGTGGCGAAATTGGTAGACGCGCATGCTTCAGGTGCATGTTGCCTCAGGCAGTGGAAGTTCGAGTCTTCTCCAGAGCACCAATCTTTACAAGCTCCTATTTTTGATAGGAGCTTGAAGTTTTTTCTCATTGAAATTACTGGATTTTTTCCATCCATAAAAAAGTTCGCAAAAACGATATTTAAAATACGCCTTTTTTCTTCAATTTGCGAACTTTTGAAAATTGCAAAAGAATTTTGACTAAAATTCAATACCTTATCAATAGCCCTTTCAACAGAGGTATCAGGGGTTTGCAATTTCTCAATTTTTGCTTGGAGTTCAATTTTTGCCGTTTCATATTCAGCATTCTTGCTGCGATAAACATCGGCAGGAACAGTTCCTGCAATTAATAAATCCAAAAGTTTCTTCTGATTTTCTTCAATATCAGCCAGTTCATTGCGATTCTTTTCAAGCTGATAATAGGTATTTCCGTGAGTTGCTTCATACTGCTTTTTCAAACGAACAGCCAGAGCCGCCTTCAAACCATCATCAAAATGGATTGATGAAAGAGATTTCTCAACATCTTTCAACAAAACCTTTTCGCTGACATTATTGCAATGTTCGCAGTTTTTGAGGTCTGTATGCCGCAAATAGACATACTTGTCCTTCTTTGTATAAGGTGAAAGCAGACATCCACAATGTTTGCAACGAACCAAGCCTCTGAAAATGTAGGGTTCTTTGGTGTGTTTTGACGTTCGTTTGAATTTTCCTGTTCGCACTTCTGTGCATTTGTCAAACAACTCCTTTGAAATGAGCTTTTCATAACGATGGGGATGATAATCTTTGTTGTAATACATTACCCCATAGTAAAATGGATTCTGCAAAATATCAGCAAACTGGGATTTGGTGATAGGATTACCACTTATACGGTTTCTTAAACCCCAATTTTTAGATTTCTTGACTAGTTCATCCATTGAGAACAGCCCTGTGGAATATTCTTCAAACAGTTTTTTGATGAAATGCCCTCGGTCTGGGTCAATGATAATGGTCTTCTTTCCATTCTCATCTTTGATATTCAAATAACCAATTGGTGCAGGACCAGGCAATAGCCCCTCTTTGAGCATTTTTTCTTCTGCCCTTTTAACATTATCAGCAAGAGCACCAACATAGGATTTTGCCATTAGAACGCACATATCCCACATAACTTTTTGAGTGTTTTTGGTCTTATCATTAACAACCATTGCCTCTCTTAAAAAGTGCAGTTCTATTTTCCCTCGTTCAATCAAGTCATTCAAAATAGGCGTTTCTTTAAAAGAGCGTTGTAACCTATCAACAGCATCAACGACAACAGCTATTCTTTCCCGTTGCTTTTTGACAAAGGTCAGCATTTCATTAAACTGTGGTCGCTTTCCTTTGGTTGAACTTTCTGTAATATTATATTCTTGAATAATATCAAGATTGTGTCTTTCACAATACCTACGCAATCTGTCCAATTGGGCATCCAGAGAGAACCCGTCTTCCTGCATTTCCGTTGATACACGAGCTAAAATAACAGCTTTCATTTGCAATCTCCTTAAAATTTGATAATTCAACATTTACAAGTAATTCAAGCATTTTTAACAACTCACATTCCATTTCTTCAATTTCATTAGTTGTTAATTTTTGGCTGAAATTTAAAGCAAGAACTTCTCTAACTGATTTTGGGGATGTTTTTTTTACAGTTTCTGTTTTGCTCATTTTCTAACTCCAACGATAAATGCCTTCATTACTTACACGAGGAAGTTATGAAAAAAATAGAGCAAAATCAAAATGACAGCAAAAGCCACATTTTGATGTTAGCGAGTGTTAATCAACTTTATAAATCGCTTGATAAAAAACCATATATCCTGTGGTGGAAATCAAATTAGCTACGCCACCTTGAAGTTTCCATCCTTTTTTCAATTTATCATTTACAGCACGAATTAAAGCATCAACAGTATCAGCACATAGAACATCATATTTCATTTTGGTCATCCTAATTAATATGTCGCGACACCTTATTTGGTCCAGAATCTGAAGTCAAGACCTAAATTCTCATCCCCGATAAATAAGTTTATCAAAATAATTTTGCATCAGGCAGAGACGATGTGATATTATTTTTTCATCAGCAAAAGGTAGTGATGATTTCAAACTTCATCATCACTATTGAAGTTTGAACAGGTATGGAATTCCCCTGTTTTTGCTGATAACAGACAAGCATTAGACAAGCCATAGAAGAGCATTAGACGAGCATTAAAAATGGGAAAGAATGTTAAATAACTACTTTCCCCAATATTTATATCACAATTTAGAGAAATACCTAAATGGCTAAAAGTTAGCCATAAATCTAACTATATTCAAATTACTATGAGGACACAAATGACTGAAATAATATTTAAAAACAGAATGACACAAGAATCACCAAATGTCATAAAACAATTAAAATCTCTTTGGATAGAGATGAATTCGGATAAAAAACAAACACAAAATACTCCCAATGGATTATTTGCACTTACATTAAACCCAAATAATTTTGTAGATGCAGTAAAATTGGAAAAAGATTTCAAATCAATTCTTTCTCATTACTATCATTGGAAATATGGTTCAAAATGGAGAAATTTAAAACATATTCAAATTCCATTTCAAGGTATTATAGAAAAACAACCTAATGGCATTAACCATATTCATATCACTATATACCAATATAATATAGAAGAATTGGCTTTGTTTGTGGGGTATATTATAAGAATGTTTAAATCTCTGTATATCAGAGCATCATACAAGATAAAGAAGGTCTATGATATTGATGGCTGGCATAATTATACTTCTCCATTTCCAACCAATAAAGATAAATTCATCAGCAAACAAAGGATTGAAACTCCTACTTATATCTGTTCGGAACTATTTGCTTCAACAATATCTGCATAGAATTGATAAATAACTATATCAATAATCAAGGAGAGTTGATGAATAACGACAAGAAAAATCAATATTTGGAGATGTTTTTAAACATTGCAGACGAGTTATTACAAGAGCAAAAAATAAAAAGTAGGAGAGATTTTAGCAGCCGATATTTGAATAAATGCTCCAACTACATTGGCTCATTAATTTATCAGAACAAAAAGCCAAGTATAGCATCAGGATGGGCTTTGTTTGTGAATTTGAATAGAAACAAACAACTTCCTGATTGGCAGGAAAAATTATCAAAAACTCTATATAATATGGCAGTAAAGGATTAAAATGAGAGAAGATATAAATTTTGAAGAACTAATAGATAAAATAGATTTTATATTAAATTCTTCTAAACCTCTGCCTCATTATATGAAAGAGGAACGAGAATTGGCTGAATTGGTAAAACATTTGAAAGAAATTCCAAAATATGAAACCTTAAAGCAGTTTGAACTTCTTTTTGATGTAGAGCCATTTTTGATGCATTTTTTAGCAGGAACAGATTTTACAAAGTTACTAAAAATTATTGATAGAACGACGATGAAGTATAAGCATCTTGATGGATATACACCCTTGATGATGATTGTGGTAAATCCGAATATTACCAATTTTGAAAAAACTGTTGTTATTGATAGATTAATAGAAATGGGCTGTGATGTTAACAGACCGAATGATTTTGGTGAAACAGCTCTGATGATGGCGGTGAAGAGAAACAATCGTAAGATGATGGAGTATTTGTTGGAAAATGGTGCAAATCCTAATATTTCCGATAATTTAGGAGTTACACCATTAATGATTGCTACTTTCAATTCACAGCTCTATAATATGGCAGTTCTCCATTTTTTCAATGCCCAGCTGGGAGCAACCTGTTCATCTTATGAATTTGATGTTTTTGATATTGCCGAGATAACAAAAATATCAAATACAATAGAAGTCTTAAAAGATTTCCAAAGACATTAATTTAACATATATGTGATAAAACCAGAGTTGATACTCTGGTTTTAATTTTTTATACCCAATTTTAACCCTTCCTTATTATAATGTTTTAAAATTAAACAGATTTTTCCCAATAGCCCCCATTGGAGTATATTTTCAAGGAATAACATAGTGGATAAAAAGAAAGAAATTACAATTAGAAGTTCTGCTGCTGAATATTTAACCTATGTTTCGGCTATTGGTGATAACGCTAACAGCGTGGAAATGCGTTATGAAGATGAAAATATATGGCTAACCCAAAAAAATGATGGCAACCCTTTATGGCATTTCTGTTCCAGCCATTAACCAGCATATAAAAAAAATATACACAGACAATGAACTTTCAGAAGAAGCAACTATTAAGAATTACTTAATAGTTCAAAATGAAGGGAAACGGCAGATATCCAAGATAACCTATATGTAAGCGATTTTGACAGGTTCTTGGAACTTGAACAAAAAAGTAAAGATAATGAAAATGAATAATATTAAGTAAATCCAGTTATTCAAAAATTTTGAATAACTGACAAATGGACTTGATAATAACTAACAAAAACCAGAGTTTCAAAGCTCTGGTTTTGTTTTAATCACTCCATCCCATTCTTTTGATGAATCTTCGTAGGGTGATTTTTTGGACACCCAGAATTCTGGCGATTTGGTTTTTGGAAACTTTTTTATCCAATAAATCTCTTATTCTTTTGGTGTTTTTGGACAATTTTAGTTTTTTGCTCTCTGCTCCAAATGGACGACCAAGTTTTACTCCTGCTGCCTTTTTTGCATCTAATGCTGTTTTGGTTCTCTGTGATATTAAATCCCTTTCAATTTGACTTGAAAGCCCAAAACCAAATGCTAAAATTTGTGATTGTAAGCTATTAGAAAAATTATAATTTTCTTTTATTGATACAACCTGACATTTTTTTGAAATCAAAGTTTGTAATATTAAAAAAATTTCTCCAACAGACCGAGAAAGGCGAGAAATTTCGCTACATATAAGGCAATCTCCCTCTTTTAATTCTTCTAACAATTTCCCTAATTGTCGTTTTTTAAGTTCCTTTCTGCTGGATATGCTTTCTTCAACCCATCTGTCTATTTTAAGGTTATGCTTTTGGGCATATTGTTCAATTTCGTATTCCTGATGTTCAAATGATTGTTTATCTGTGCTTTTTCTTATGTATGCGATTACTGACATCTTTTCCCCTTTTTATATATTTATCGGGGATTCAAAGAGTTAATATGAAATAGTGGGACACTTTTAATGAACGATAAAATCAACCCTTTTTTATGGTTATTCGTTTTATTTTCTTCTGCCCATTTCAAAATATATAATGGGTATGAAAGTAAGGAAAACAAAGGGTTTAAAAGAGTTTTATATGAGAAAATTCATTTGTTTCAAACAGATGTATATAAGTGGATACACAATTGTTGGTTTGTGTATCATTATGAAAACACCTGTATTTTGAAAGAAATTCAAATGAATAAAACCTGTGCTTTCCTTGGAAATGATTATAAATGGAGCAGAAGCGACATTATAGAAAAAGTAAAAAAGCAAGCCCTTCGCCTTATTGATGAAGAGGATGTTGATACCTTTTTAGTTGGGGTAAAGGGAGCTTACGAACGAGATGCCTATAATGCTGTTTTACAGATAAAGCAAGATAATCCAAGTATCAGAATTATTTTGGTGGCATCCAGTATGAAAGAAGTTAATGACGGAGAACGATATTTTGACAGCTTCATATATCCAGACCAAGCAGCAATAGGATACAAGCGTTGGTGCATTGTCCATCGGAATAATTGGATTATAGGAAATACAGATTTCATAATTTCTTACAACCAACTGGAAGGCAGAGCTTTTGATGTTTGTAGGAGAGCAAAAAATAAAGGTGTTCAGGTGATTGAATTGGCTGATATGGAATAGGAGTGTATAAATGTTCAATACACTTATAATAATTACAACAATAGGTATTGTTTTATATTATTTCAGAAAAGTTTATACTCTCTTGATGGCAGAAGAGGCAATTTTTGAAACAAACAAAGCAAAGTTAAATAAATTTATTTTTATAATTTTAACAAGTGTTGTTTGCTGCTTTGGACTCTTGCTAATCAGTAATAGAACGTCCCAAGAAACTGCTTATACAGAAAAAACATCAGCTATTAAGACTAACAGCCTTAATTCCTCAAATTATACTAAAATTCAACCTGATTTTATATTTAAGGGAATGAACTCATTAAATTCTGTATCTAAATTTTATGATTTAATGTGTTCAGATGAAAGTTATGATTTTTATTGTATAGAATCTGCATATAAAAAAATTGGAAATTCACAGAAAACAAAAGACAAGTATTTGGGAAAGATTATAAAAACTCCCTTTATGGTCGCTTCTTATAGAAATGACAAAAATACAGTTTATCTTTCCGACAGAGGTTATATTAGTGAATATCAACGGCAAGAAGAAGCATCATCTTGTCATTTAGTTGATAAAGAAAATATTAGCCAATATATTGCAGAAACTGGAAACAAGCAAGGTGATGTGGAAGTTATTGGAGTTTTAAAAGAGATTTCAACAATAAACGGTAGATTAGTTTTAGACCCGTGTTATTATATAAAAAAACATAATCCTAACTCTACATCATCTTCTTCTAAAACCTTCTATAATACACCTAAAATACCTTCAAAATTAGTTCTTGATATATCTAAACCTGTTTATGAAAAAAATGAAAATATCTCTTTGCTTGCTCAATGGACAGGTGCAGATGTAGATTGTAAGATATTGGAAGAGAAAGTTAAAGAAACATTAGATAATCGCCATTTTGAAATTGTTGACAATAGCATTTCCTGTGCAGGAAATGATAATAAATCACTAATTCAACTTCGTGTTCAATTTAAATCTCCAAGAATCGGCAAGCTAAATATCCCAGCTATTACATTGGACAATAACATCAGCAGCAACAGCATTGATTTTAGTGTGCGAGATTTAGAAGCTCTGCAAAATGCAGTTGTTTCAAAAAATATTGAAAGCATTAAAGCGTTCTTATCATCCCCTGCGGATTTAGATGCAATCAAAATTGACGGGGAACATCCTGTCGCTCATTTCATCAAAGATGATATGGCTTTCGCCCAAGAACTTATTAAGCTCGGAGCTTCCCCTGATGTAATTGATAAGAACGGCTATACACCGTTGATGTATGCTGTTATCCGTCAGGATAATGAATTTTTAGATTTACTGCTGGATAAAAAATCCTACCTGAATGAACTGGATAAAAAGGGCAGAACAGCAATTATGTATGCAGCCATCAAAAATAACATTTATGCTGCAAAAAAATTAGTGGAACACAAGGCAGACATTTATAAATCCAAAGATGGAAAATGGACAGCATATCAGTATGCCAAAGAAATGAAACATACAGAAATAGCCAATTTGTTAAAAAGTCCGCTCAATGAAATTCTGATTATCTTTGATGGATGTTCATCCTGTGAGAAAAAAATAAAATCATTGGAAAAAATTGTTAAGCAGCAATATCCCATAATGAACATATCTTACATCAGATATACTCCCCAAGATGGTTCAAATAAATATGACCATTTTCCAGACCAAAATTATCCTATCATTAAGCTAAAAAGACAAAAAGACAGCGATGATTTTGGAAGCAACTCTGGTAATATTCTCGGTAATTGGGATGGAACAGAAAAACAATTAGAAAAAATTATGTATAAGGAGCTGTAAAATGAAGAAACTACTTTTTTTGATGTTGTTTTTAACATCCTGTCGTTCCATTACGATGGAAGACTATCAGACAGATATAGCTCCTTTTAAATATCAGGACTATGAATTTACCCTGAATGTTCCAGAGAACATTTATGTCATCACCCAGACCAATGTTGGCGAAAGAGCCAAAATAGATACCAGACAACAACACTTAAAAACCGTCGCCTATGATGTTAATGAAGAAATAATAAAAAAACTCAGCAATAATGATAATTATATTGGCAGTGTTGTTGTCTCCCAAGATATTTTTAATCGTAAGCAAGGAGCTTTAATGACACTTTTCGGGTCTCTTCCGTCTGCATTATCTCTGGGAACTCTTAATTTAATCGGTTATCCGTTTGGAACGGAAGAATATACAGTTAAAGTTACTGCCAATGTCTATGATTTGAACGGCAGGCATTTAAGAGAATACAGTGCAATTGCCGAAGACTGGAAATTTATCGCCTGCTATTATGGCTATGCCCCCAATCAGGTTCAGGCAGCAGCATACCTGTCTGCATATAAAGAAGGATTAGCGGAAGTTCTTGAAAAAATCAACAATGATGATGAATTTCATACGTTGCTGAAAAAAGAAGCGGAAACTATCAAAAAACAAAATAAACAAATTGCCTTGAAGAAAAAAGCAGAAGAAGCCAAACGTAAAGCTTTACAACAAGAAGCTAAACGAAAACAGGAAGCTGAAAAGCAAGAGCATCTTCAAAGTGTCTTGGATGAATTGAAAGATATTTAAGATGTCTCATTGCACAAATTTTAAATTTCAATATACGGATAGGAAATTAATTATCCAAACTTTTTATAATCTGGGATTAAAATGTGAGGATGGTATCGTCTGTTCTTATGATTCTGGATATGGCAAGGCATTAGGAATCTCATCAGAAGAAAGGCCCGCCATAGTGGCAGAAAGTAATGGTTTTAATTATTTTATGGAAGATTTTGGCAATCACTATGAATTAAGCATTGAAAAACATAATATGTCCCCTGCGGATGAGCGTACTGTTAAACGAATGGGAAAAGAGTTCCAGAAACAATATATCAAATGTACCGCCCAACAAGTTATGAAACAGATGGAACTGAATGGTCAGAGTTGTTTATTAAAAGAAAATTCTGACGGTTTTGAGATAAAATTTGGTTTGATGTATGAAAAAAGTTTGCTTGTTAAATTACAAAACGGACGGGTAAATGAAAGAGTAAGAGGGGTTAAAGGGCAATCCTGCCAATCCATAACCGAAGCATTAGAAAATATGCTTTCATCGGCAGATGTAGAACTGAATACTGAATGGACGGAAGAATATTATGAAGCTGACGATGAAACCTTTAAAATATATAATATCAATGCTTAAAAGGATTTGTTGATATGGCAATTGACGATGAAAATGAAATTATAATTTTACCGCAACATAGTTTAAGCAGGTTTGTTGATTTTGAAAAAAAATGCATCGGCATATTTTTATTAGGTATTTTGTTGCTTGCTATTGGCAATAAAATGACTGATTTTCCCATAAATTTTTTCATAACACTTTATCTCTGTATCACTCTTTCATTACTATTGGGGGGATTTGTTATGTTTATTTTAGCAATTCTTACTCATACTTTTTTGGTATGGAAAGGATTTAGTTCTCAAAGATTTATATTTAGAAACCAAGAATGTATATTAAGTGATAATCTTTGGAAACGAAATAAAATAGTTCAGTATTCCCAATTTTTTTCAGTATTTCTGGATACTGAAAATACAATTAAATTTTTGACAGAAGATAAAAGAATTATTGAAGAGTTTTTATTATCAGGCTTTTCTGAAAATAAAATTGAAATGATTTTACAAGAATTCAGCAAACGTTCTAAACAAATTCAGATAGCCTCCGAATTAAGAAAAGATTATACAATTACACCAGATATAGAGATAGAAGAGGTAAAACCAGCTAAACCTTTAAAGCTTCAACCTAAAAATCTGAATTCTCGCCGCAAAAGGAAGATTATTTCTACCAATGACACTTCATCTAAACCACAAAATGTAAATGAGAACATCTCACAACCTAAACCAAAGAGAAGGTTGGAATTATGACCGAGACTATCCGCCTTCACCACATAATGGAATGTTCCACGGTCAATGGACCTGATAATCGTTTTGTTGTCTGGACACAAGGTTGCCCCTTTCATTGTGATGGTTGTTTTAACCAGCCGACACATAACCAGATAGATGGTTATGATATGGATATTGCAAAGCTAGCAGAGCTCGTCAATAAAACCCAAGACATTCGTGGGATTACCCTAACAGGCGGAGAGCCTTTGTTGCAAATTAAACAGGTCAGTTTGTTGCTAAATCTTATTCGCAAGGATTTGGACGTTTTGTTATTTTCGGGTTATACCTTGGAAGAAATCAATGCAGATACAATAAAAAAACAAATTTTATACCAAGTTGATGCGGCTTTACTGGGCAGATACAACAAAAATCTTCCCCATCCTTTTTATGGCAAAAAATTAGTTCTTAATGGCAATCGGATAAAGAAAAAGGAATTGAAACCTTGGCTGCATACCGAAATAGTCATTAACCGTGATAACGTCCAAATAACAGGTTTATACAAACAATCGGAGAAATTAAATGAAGTTTGTTGATGAATTGCAAAATTACTTAAAAGCCAGATACCCGTTGATTTTGATTAAATCAACCGAAGAAGAACGTCTGACAATGGATTTGAAACTGGTCGCTCAAACATTGGGACACGATTTAATCACTTGGAGCATTGCATCAGGGCTAAAATCCGAGAATAAACAGTTTGATATTAGTACGGTTGAGCCGAAAAAAGCTATTGATACCTGTGAAAGCATAGCAAAGACCGATAAGCCGACAATCTTCGTATTCTATGATATTGTTCCCGTTATATCATCGCCGCAAACAGGAGCGATTTATCAACGGAGATTAAAGGAATTTGCCCTTAATATCCGAACTAACGGTTATCGGTGCAACTGTATTTTGGTATCTTCAAAATCTGAAATAGACGGTAGTATCAATTCAGAAATCACAGTTTTGGACTATCCGTTGCCCAACAGGCAAGAGGTTAGTGAGCAAATCTCTAAATTTATTAACCAATATAAGGGAGTGAAAGGTGTTTCGGTTGATACCTCTGCGGAAACTTTGTCCGCTTTAACCAGTGCATCTTTGGGTTTAACTTATGCCGAAATAGAGAATTGTTTGGCAAGAGCTTTGGTTGAAGACCATAAATTGGATATTAATGACATCAAAAGCATTGTTAACGAAAAGAAACAGATTATCCGTAAGAGCGGTATTCTGGAATATGTTGAAAATAAGCTGTCTCTGGAAGATGTCGGCGGATTGACCGTCTTAAAGAGATGGCTGGAATTGAGAGGAAAAACCTTTTCAGAAGACGCCAAAGCCTTTGGTTTAAATCCGCCCAAAGGTGTTTTACTGGTTGGTATTCCTGGTTGCGGTAAGTCATTAACCGCCAAATGTATTGCCAGTGCTTGGAGTATGCCATTGTTAAAACTGGATATGGGAAAGATATTCGGTAAGTATGTCGGCGATTCGGAAGCCAATATCAGACAAGCCCTGAAAACTGCCGAAGCCATTGCTCCGTGTGTGCTTTGGATTGATGAGATAGAGAAAGGTTTATCAGGCGGCGGAAGTGACGGCGGGACATCTTCAAGGGTGTTTGGTAATATTCTGACGTGGATGCAGGATAAAACTTCTCCTGTTTTTACCTTTGCAACAGCCAATAATATCAGAAATCTACCGCCAGAATTACTCCGTAAAGGGCGTTTTGATGAGATTTTCTTTGTAGATTTACCAGATTTTGAAGAGAGGAAGAAGATTTTGGAAATTCATATCGGCAAATCTGGAAGAGACCTTAAAAACTTTGATTTGGATAAATTAGCCAAGATGTCTGGCGAAGACAATTATGGAGCCAATGTCAGATTAGCAGGTGCGGAAATTGAAGCTTGGGTCAAGGATGCTCTGATGGAAGCTTATGCCCGTAAAACCAACGGAGATGTTAATGCAGATTTATCAATGCAGGATTTTGAAACAGTTATTAAGCGAATGATACCGATGGCCAAGATGAGGCAGGAAGATTTTAAGGATTTGCGAGACTGGGCAAATGAAAATGCCGTCAGTGCTTCTGTTTCAAGTGCAACAACCAGTAATTCAAACGATTCTCTGGGCGGCAGAAGAATTGATTTGATATAAGGAGAAAGGTAATGAAAAAGGTTTTGATGATAATATGCTGTATTACTTTGTTGCCAACAATGGCAAAGGCAAACTGTTATCAAATTAAAGATAATGACTTGAAAAACAATTGCCTTGCTATGGAAAAAGGGCAAGTTTCATACTGTTATCAAATTAAAAATAGTGATGATAAAAATTATTGCTTAGCAAAATTAAAAGGTCAAAGGAGCTATTGTTACCAAATAAAAGATTCTAATATGAAAAATGAATGCTTGACCTTTATTAATAATTAATGATGAAAGCTCTTTTACAAAAAGGAAATAAAAGATGAAAAAAGCGGTTCTTTGGATGATTTCTTTGATTTTGATTGGATGTGCTCATCAAAATATCTCTGACAACAAATTCTTTGCCGAAACCTGCAATACAGCATCATCAATCTGCAAAAGGAATTATAGTGTATTGGCAGAAGAAATTGAAAAATTTAATGCTGCTGGTGGGGCTTTTATTCTGGTAAATCTTAAAAACAATGAAGTTTTGAATTCTGCATCCATCAGTATTTTGGAAAATTTTGATTACAATCAGGATTATTCCTATACTCCAAACAATGTAATGAAACTGTTGAAAGGGGACAAATCGGCAACTCCACAGCAGTTCATTAAAGATTATGCTGCTTTCATCAAATCTGCTACGAAAGAAGATTTAAAGAAATTAAGAAGTAATGTTACCAATGGGACAGCCAGACGAATAAACATTGAAAATGTCAATGTTTATGGACTGACCGCTACGGATTATAAACTGAATAATCCAGACGAGGTTATCACAACTTTCCTCGGACATTTTAGCTATCAGAATCAAGAATATGCTATCATCACTCTGTTGGATGCCCCAAGAGGAATAAAATCTACTTTCGGTTTCAATAGTTCAGGTTGGAATGCAACAGAATTAGCCAGAAAAATCGTTGAATCTGTCGTGTTGAATACGAATTTAGCAAAATGAGATTAAATCTATAAATTCAAAAATTATTCTTGATTTTCAAAATAGAGTCCGTATCCTGTGAAAAAATGTTAAAAAGGATAACATAAAATGCAGGATACGCCATATCATAGAGAAATATTAATTTTACAGAGTATATTAACAAAATTAGCGGCTCAAAATCCGAATGAAGACATCAATTTAACATATAAACTTTCCCAAAAATTAGTATCCAATGCTTTTTATGGTTATTTTGAGGATTATGAAAAACAGAAAATAAAAGAAGCTGTTACTTATCTAAAAGACAAAGAACAGTTGGAGCTACTCAACATTCAAAATGATTTAATACAAATGCTTAATAGTGCAGCTCCTGCAAAAGATTATTTTGAACAAAATATTATCAATAGAGAATATCACACACAACGTAGAGATTTCATTAAACAAAAATTCGCAAAAACGCCTAAAATGACCAATTCAGAACTTATGGCTATTGCAAAAGAACAAAAAAATACACCTATACAAATAACAGATAAAGATTTTACCGATGTTTTTTTAGAAAATATCAAACTCTTATTTGGAAAATCCAAATATAGAGAAAATCATAACGAATATCAATACCGAGATATAATATTCGCCAACTGCATATTTAATAATCTCAATCTATCAAATATGTATTTTAACTCCAATGTTTCTTTCAAAGAATGTCTCTTTAAAGGAAATACTGATTTTAGAAATTCGGTATTTAAACAAAATGTTTCATTTAACCGTTCAAATTTCAATGGAACAACCCACTTTGAAGATACAAATTTTTTGAAAAATGCTAATTTTGAATATATTAAAACAAATGGATATGCCTTCTTATTTAATCAATACAAATTAGATAATTCCCAAAATGACGATTGCTTTCGTTATTTATGGAGTTTCAAAGGAGCAGAATTCAACAGTAATGTTGCATTTTTTAAAAGAATTTTTCCTGAACGAGTAAATTTTTCTTATGTAAAGTTCAATAATACATTTTATTTTACGGATTGCAAATTTCCCTTAAAAATTGAAGCCAAATGTTTTGATTTTTCGCCTACCAACATACCTGATTTTGAAACTTCAATCAGAACATTAAGGGTAGCATTGGAGCAATGCTATTGTAAATATGCAAAAGACGAACTATTAATCTGGGAAAATAAAGCCCACGAATTAAGTACCAAAACAATTATAGATGATGAAAAAGGAGAACTACTATCTCCCAGAGTTACGGCTGCCATTTTAGGATATTCAGAAGCATCTCTACGCACGATGAGATGTCAGTATCCTGATAAAATTAAATTTGTAAAAAGAGGAAACCGTGTTTTTTATTATAAATCATCCATAGATGAATTTATAAAATTAATTCCGCCTAAAAAGAAATAACATTCAATAACATTAAAACACAGAAATTTCAACAATATAGATTTTAGAAGGTTCCTGCATTATTAAACCTCTTGTAATTTTTATTATATTAAGAGGTAAATAAATGAGAGAAAGATTAAAAGCGATTGGAAACAAAGAGCGGCACAGATATAGTGCAGAGGTCGCCCAGTTTGGTTGGAAATCTGGATGGAACGAACCAGAACCAACAATTATGTTAAAAAATATTAGGTTGTATGGAAACAATGATATAATTACAGACCACCTGTGGTTTTCGTTAGGAAAGCAATTCCAAAAATTAAATCTAAAAGAGGGTGATATTATATCGTTTGATGCCAGAGTTGCCAAATATGTCAAAGGATATAAGGGCGATGAACGGTATTTTTTTGAGGAAACAGGGCGTTTGCCCCCACCAATAAGCACAGATTACAAATTGGAAAGACCAACAAAGATGAAGATTGAATCAAATTAATACCTATTTCGTTAGATGCTTCCATAGATATCCCCCAGTAAACTGGGGGTGCTAATCGGCTACAAACCTTACGGTTTGACCACGCTCGTTGGCGTGGAACGGTGTCTAACGACACCTTTGCATTCAGCCCCCGATAAATCGGGGGTTTTCTGTAAGGAATGTAATAAACCCCGATTTATTCGGGGTTTTAATCAACATAGCGGTTGAACTACGTAGTTAATATCACTTTTCATTTTTCAAATAACTATAAACCGTTGGGCGGGTGATTTTGAATTGTTTGGCTATTTTAGCAATCGGCATACCTTGTTTATGGAGGGCATTCAATTCAACAACTTGTTCTTTTGATAACTTATTTTTACCGCCTTTATATTTTCCTTTTATTTTTGCTAATGCGATACCCTCTCTTTGTCTTTCAAGAAGGATTCCCCTTTCAAGCTCTGCAACTGCTCCCAACATCGTCATCATCATTTTTTGATATGGGTCTTGTTTTCCATCCCCTTTGAAAGTCAAATTTTCCTTATGAAAAATAATCGTTGCTCCCTTGGAAGTAATATCCTCAACCAGATTAAGCAAATCACGAGTATTGCGAGCCAAACGGCTCATTTCGTGAATGTTGATGATATCCCCTGAACGGATATTTGACAACATCGCCTGCAATTGGGGGCGGTTGGTGTCCTTACCGCTAATTTTCTCTTCATAGACCCTATCACAGACGACATCTCTCAACTGTCTCTCGGTATTTTGTTCAACTGTGGAAACTCGTATATAGTTAAAAATCATTGCTTAACCTCAAAATGTAAAATCTATATTTAAGAATATATTTTACATATGTAAAATTGTCAAGCAAAACAATTTAGATTTTACATTTTTATAAATGTAAAATTAGGGTATAGTCAAATTTTATATAATCCTACTCACATAAGAAAATAAAACTGATGAAAATTCTACTTCTGTTCAGTTGAAGTATCTAACCCTAACTTTTCTATGAAGATTTTATTTCTAATAGATGCACGTTTCAACAGTTCTTCATATGGTAAAATTTCCATATAAAGTTCACCATCTTTTCCTTCATCACTATCGCAGGGAATATTTTTTTTAGGTCTATATAACCCCACCCCACTATACATTGTTTTAAATTCTCCATCAGCGGCTCTTACATCACGAGCTTCAATTGCTTCGCCAATTAAATAGCCATAAAACTGTGTAAATTCAAAATGTTCTGTAGCAAAGTTCCGCAACCAATATGCATATTGATTAATTTGATGCAAATATGTTGCAACATTTACATCAATATTTTTAAACTCTATAATTATACATTTATTCTCTTCAGGAAATAGCAAAATATCTGGTCTTTTGTTTTTTCTATTTTCACCCAAAGAATTTAAATACCGCTCTTCTTCCTCTGAAAAATGTGATTTGAAAACATTTAACCCATTTATTTTAAAATCACATAACCGCTCTTCTGACTTTCCTGTAAAATAAATAAAATCTTCGTTTAACATCCATAAATTACTATCTTCATATATATTATCTCTATTTTTGACCAAGAATAAATTATGTAAATGTTTCTCTTTAATACTAAAAGGTGTCTTTTGATGTAATAAATTTTCAAATGTTTTTAAAACTAATTTTCTTCGTGCAATATATTGGGCAAGATTATTTCTGTTTTGTATTGGGATTAATTCTACAAGTTGCTTAGATAAATCATCAATTTTATCTAAATAGCTGTTATCAGATGTATTTATAGATAGCACTTCATCTATTTTGTTACTTATTTCAATATCTTTTTTTGCCAATATTTCAGCTTCAGCTTTATAAAATTCAACCAATACATCTTCTGGAGATGCATTAATATCTAACTTTTTTATAACTTTCTCAAAAACACTATTAGATATAAGAAAACGATTTTTTAATTTTTGAACAGTATCTGATTTTTTTATTTTTAATTCTTTTACTTCGGGATACATATCGCCAACTTTTTTGTTGATTTTTTTCTCTAAATCTTCTCTAAACAAATAAGTTTCACCTGAAAAGTTAAAATCCGCTTGTTCTATTGTTTGTTTTCTTATCTTTTTCTCAATTTCTGAACGTTTAGGAAAATTAAATTTTTGACGTTCATTATTTATATTTTGAGCATCATCCAAATAATCAGATTTTACCAATAATAATATTCTATCATCATTAGATAATTTATCCGATGGGAGTAAATCTTGAATTTCCATCGTTTCTGTTTTTTGATTATTACAAGTCAAAATAACTTCATTTTTTTTAATATCAGGAGATTTTGCGGAATAGAGCTTAAAATTCACAATATCATTTGTTTTTTCTATACATTTACGGTCATAATTTATTTTATTTAATTCAACCTCAACATTGTCTACTTTATCTATTGCTGGAAAATCATTCAAGGTAATTTCCACTGTGGTTGAAAATGTATTATTTATAAATTTGTTGATAACGATATAAGGAACAATATCATTAGACGGCAAAATGAATTCTAAAAGGAAATTATCAATAATTTTTTGTTTAATAGCATCAATATTCAAAAACGGGTTATATCTTCTTATACTTTCTTTGTCACAATCAAAAGGTAAAAGCATTAAAGATGTCTCTGAATCTGTTTTAGAAGATTCACCTTCTGATATTATATTTATAAACAAGTCATTGGCTCTATTTTCTATAGAAAAATCAAAGTAAACATCATAATATTTGCCATTTTCATCAAGATAAGAAGATTCGTATTTAGCTTTTTTAAAACTCTTTAATAGAAAAAAACGACCAGTACCTTTATTATTATATCCCTTAGAAGAATTCATATATTGGCAAAAACGTTGAAAACCTTTTGTTTCTAAACCAATGCCATTATCCTTTATAATCATATAATCAAACGATTCTTCATTTGCTGTATCACTTTTCGCATAAACAGATATAACTATAGAAGCTCGTTCATAATTAGGTTGTAATTTCTTTTTAGATTTTATTGCTTCCAAAGAGTTGCTTACCGCCTCTTTAAAAGCTAAAAAGATATCATTTTTTGTATTTTTTAAAATGTCTTCTTCTGATATATGGCTGATATTTTTGACAATTTCTGAATAAGACATCTGATTATCTCCTATAATATAGCATCTTGGTATGAGTTTTATATCTTAATGAATGGTTAATTTCAAACAATATTTTGTCTTATCCTTCCTTGTGATTTTTCTTTTTAAGTTATAATGTATAACTCAAAATTCATTAAAATTACCAATTAATTTAATGTAATCACTAAAACATCACAAGTAAGAAACAGGTATAATATTTACATTTTCCGTCAGCGGCAAATGCGTTGGGGCTAAACAGACAACAGCTCCTTCTCCAACTTGAAGTTCAGCTTTTTGTAAAACATTAAAATTCTTTATATCTTTATTATCTGGATTAGTTTTTTTCTTTATCTCAATAGGATAAACTTTGCCATTTTCTTCTAAAATAACATCTATCTCTTTTTGGTCTTTATCACGATAGAACGAAATATTCGGCTTTCTTCCGTTATGAAGATAACTTTTCAATATTTCTGCAACAACAAATGTTTCCAATATTTCACCGCTTTTAGCACCTGCTTCCAATGTTTCTGGGGTGTTCCATTTTGTTAAATAACAAACTAATCCTGTATCCATAAAATATATTTTAGGCATTTTGGTCATCCGATTACTAATATTTTTAGAAAAGGGATACAATAAATAAATCAACCCAGATGTTTGTAAGATAGACACCCAACGCTGAACTGTTGATACTGGTTTCCCTATATCTCGTGCAACATCAGAAAAATTCAATAATTGTCCGCTCCTTGCAGCTAACGCTGTTAAAAGCTCCAAAAACTGCATTTCATCACCGCTATCGGTCAAATCACGAATATCACGCTCAATATATGTCTGAACATAAGAACTATAAAAATCTTCCCAATCAACATTTTCATCATTATTCAAAGCAGGATAAGAGCCACGCCAGATATTCTCATAAAGTTCCTTTAAATCTAAAATTTGGGCTTCCTTACTTCTCGCCGAAATCCATTCAAGGGTAGGAACAAATTTGTCGTAAAAAGGTTTTCCAGCCAATTCTGGTAAAGAAAAACCTTCTAAATTAAGAATACCCACTCTTCCAGCAAGGCTTTCTGATACACCTTGCATTAAATGAAATTGCTGCGAACCAGTAATCCAAAACATTCCTTTTTGCTTTTTCTCATCTACAATAGCTTTAATATATGGCAAAAGTTCAGGAGCATATTGAATTTCATCAATCAATAAAGGCACTTCAAAGCGTTGTAAAAATAAGGCAGGATTCTCTTTGGCTAATTTACGGTTTTCCAATGTATCCAAAGAAACATAATTACGATTCTCTTCACAACATCTAAATACTGTTGTTTTACCGACTTGCCTTGGTCCTGTAATTAACACAACAGGAAAAGAAGAATTCATCCGTTTTACGGCATTTTCAATAGTTCTTTGAATATACATTTTCAAACTCCGACTAATTTATCATCTGATATTAAAATAGTCAGAAATAATTTAAAAGTCAAGAAAATACGACTATTTTATCATTAAATGCAAAAATAGTCGGAGTTTTAATCGTTTTCATTTTAGAAAATACCCAATATTAGTAATTTTCTAAAATAGAATAAAAATTTTATAAATTTCCTTATCGGTAAATTTGGAAGTTTTTGAATGTCTTTTGAGTTAAAAATTTCGCCATCGGTAAAATTTTATAGATTAAGCACAATATATCAGTTACTGTATTGTTTGATAATCTCCACAATATCTACGGAGATTAGGGAGATTATTCTCCGCAAACTCCATTCAACATTCATTTTTCCACCCGTTTATATCAGAAGTTTCATCAACAATAGAGTTCAGCAATTCGTCAACTACGGGGCACCATTAAAGACCTCCGTCAGGAGGTTTTTTTATGCCGGAAAATTATCGGCTTTTTATATTTTTCAATCTCCCGAAATCAAGATATCCGCAGGGCTTGTATGAATTGCTTTGTTGATAGGCGTCCCAACGCCCGGTTTCGTTTTTGAATAAAACAACATTGCCGCTTCCGATTCCGGTCGTGTTTTTCCTTGTATCGTTTATATGTGGAAATCCGGTACTGTCAAAAACACGAATTGTTAATTCATTGTCTGTACATGATAAGATTTTATCAACAATCATAGTATGGTTTTCTTTTATATAGACTGAAGTGAAAGCAATTATATCGCCTCTCATTAAATCTGCCGGATTCGTAATTCTGAGCCAATATTGCGAATTTTTTTCAGCCTGCCTGAAAAAGATGGCAAACTCTTTTGTGTAAATGCGCTTTATGTCTTCAGGGGCAATATGTTTGCTTTGAGAAACAAAGTCTTTGATTTCCTGCAGAGCCTTTAATTGTCCTATCTTTTGCAGATAGTAGCAGGCAAAGCCAGAACAGTCCATATTCAGACACGTTACGCCGTCAGTCAATGTGATTGTATTGTCATGAGAATAGCGTGAGCTGATTTTTCCTGCGTTAATATCAGATATCAGCTGATTAGGAAAATCAAAAATATTGAAAGTTTTTCTCCTTTTTGTATAATCATTAATATTTATACTGATTTTAAATGGACGATATTTAAACAGGAAAGAAATGTCAAGCGTAAAAAGTATGGACATTTATAATAAACGGCAATAACAATATTCTATGACAAACGAAAGTATGACAAATCTGCTGCTGCAGTGGTATGAAAAAAACGGCAGGGAACTACCCTGGAGGGTAAAGGGCGGACCGCACCCTGACCCTTATGTAATTTTGGTGTCTGAATTTATGCTCCAACAGACAACGGTAAAAACGGTAATTCCTTATTTTCACCGTTTTATGGCACGCTTTCCGACTATCGGGGATTTAGCCGCTGCGGCGGAAGAGGACGTTTATCAGCTCTGGCAGGGATTGGGATACTATACTCGCGCCCGCTCGTTGCACAAAACCGCACAGATGATTGTCAATGAATTCGGTGGCAGGTTTCCTGACACCAGGGAAGGCATCTTAAAATTAAAAGGCATCGGAGCCTATACTGTTGCAAGTTTTATGGCGCTGGCATTCAATAAGCCGGAAACGGTCATTGACGGCAACGTTATGCGGATTATTGCCCGTTTGTATCATCTGACAGCACCGCTTGATGAAATCGCCGATACGATTCGCCAAAAGGCAGCACTTCTTACCAGTAAAGAAAATGCCGCAGATTATGCGTCTGCGATTATGGATTTGGGAGCAGTCGTATGTACTCCGAAAAATCCGCAATGCCTGTTATGCCCGTGGCAGGAATATTGCCGGTCACGCACCGCTTCAGATTTGGAACAGATACCGGTTCGCCGCAGACTGGAGAAGAAAGAAAAACAGGGTATTGTTCTTGTGACGGAAAACGGGCGTGGCGAATTGTTTATCCGCAAACGGACAGAAAAGGGGCTGCTTTCGGGGCTTTATGAATTTCCTTGGAATGATAAATGCTTGATTGGTGAAGGTGTCGTTGATACCGGTTTGTCCGTAACCCATATTTTTACCCATTTTAAGCTGACATTGCGGATATATAAGCTTAAAAGCGATATCGCACCTATGCCCGACGGTTTCTTTGCCAAGCCTGAAGAATTGTCTGATTATCCTTTTTCAACTTTGATGAAAAAGGTTTGGCATACTTATCTAAAAAATCCCCGCCGACCATAAAAGCCGGCAGGGAAAATAGGTCTTGGGGAGCAATTATTTGCCCGGAACAAAATTCTGTTTATTCCATTTGGAAGCCTGTTGTAAAAAGATGTTGCACTTCGCAAGAGATAAATGTCTGTCTTCACCTTTGAGCTTCCCCTCGGCATCAATAAAAAAGCACTTGCCCGGAGGAACGAGCGCGCCGATTTTATTAAGCTCGTCCATTACGTTATCAGGGGAAAGACCTCCTGCATATCCCTGATAAACATCGGCAAAAACCGGTGCGGCGCGTTGCGTGGGAGTAATTCCTTCGCCGAATGATGAATCGTACAACAAAGCATCAATCATAAAACCGCTTTTGTAAATATTCCGGATGAATTCTTTATTGCTGTCGTTGTAGGATAAAATGAATTTATGCTCCGGCTGATAACGCTTCATTGTTGCCAGCAGTGTATCCATATTCGGCGTTTTTTCCCGTCCGATTTTGAAATTAAGCTGTATTCTTTCAAAAACCGGTTTTCCATTGTGATGCCGGAATTTAAGAAAAGTTTCCAATTCGGTAGGAATTTTCCCGGCGCAGAAAGCTTCCGCCCAGTCTTTATTAAGATGCAATGCCAGGCGATTTTGAGACGAAACGTAAAAAGTGAGCGTATGAAGCCACCAATATCTGGCTGAGCCGAAAAAGGCCTTGTCTCCGGAAACCTGAATTCCTATTTCTGCAAGTTCATGTTTCCTGCCAAATTCTGCTAATGCACCGGCGTCCGTAAACTCGTTGGCACCGGATAAAACAATTTTATTTAACCTCATAATATCAAAAATTTAATGTTAATAATAAATTTGATATAAAAAGAATATAAAGGCAGCTAAAAAATGTCAACAATAAAAAAACGGATGGAATTTTCCATCCGTTTCACGTTAAGAAAAGACTGTCAAAAATCTCCGAGAACGATAAAACGCTCCGGCTTAAGCTGAATATTCTGCCCCTGCGGTATTTTTTGCTGCAAAATTCGGGAACTTTCCGTCAGATATTCTGCCAAAGTAGGGTAAGACCAACCTCTGTGGAAAAAATGCCTAGGTCTAGCAGAAACAATTCCATCACTGATAACATAAGGCAGGGCTAAAATAAAATCGCTGAAATCCGGAGATTCGGTTTTGTAAAATAGCGTTTCAATTACCCCGCCGTCGTTAATTGATATGTGTTTTTCTCGGCTTAGATATGCGCCGTAATAATAAACGGCGTGTTTGGCCAGGTTTTCCGCCACATGGTTAACCAAAGGCCGTTTAGCTTCGGGAATATCTACCGCAGAAATCTGCGCTATGCCGACAAGGCGGTTTTTATGGCAGTAAAGTCCACAGATGCAGTCCTCAAGGCTAAAAATATCCGCGGCTTCAATTTGAAAACGTTCTCCGAGAGAAGCTGCTAACAAATTGATATTTCTGTTCAAAATATTGTCTTTGCCATTAACTAAAGCCTCCTGCGCCAGTGTATTGGCAATGTCGACAATACAAGGCATGCGCCGTTGTGATGAACACAAAAGCTTAACGACGGCAATTTGCTTTTTTGCCGAAGCTATACCATAAACAACCGTCTTCAAAGGAAGATAAGGAAGTTTCTTCACATAATGGCTTGCACAATTCCCCAAGAGCTGTTGCAAATCAACTTCTTTATTGTTTTGGTTATCATCGGAAAAAGTCATAGCCGCATGCTGGGATAATTGGACAGCATTTTGCAGAATGCACAACGGAAGTTTGTACTCTTTTCTCAATACTCTTAAATCCATAGAACATAAAAATTAATAGTGAATAATAAATTTAACGAAAAAAAGTATAAATAATCCGTCCAAAGAGTCAAGCAAAAACAAAGAACAAACCAAAGCTAGACATAAACCAGATAGGCATCAGTCTAAAAACAATCGGTAAAAATTAAAAAGCAGAATAGCAGCACAATATAAATAATCTTTATGTATTCTTTCCTGCACACATTATCGAACCAAAACGGTTCCTTTTATTTCTATGGCTTCCCATTCCTCGCCTAATCGGCCGATTTTAAGCCCGTTCCAAATCTCGTATTTCCCGGGACCGAAGAATTCTAAAGCTTTTTCCGTCAAAAGGTTAACCATTTCTTCTGATATATCTTTTACAGGCAGGAAGTTGAGAGAGGTGTAGAAAACCAATCTTCCTGGTTTGATATATCCTCGGGTGAGATGCTCAAACTCTTCAAAAGAGATACCGAAATCATCTTTGAGATAAACCTTGTGTTCTCTGGCATCGTTAATATTTATCGCGCATCTTCCATCACTAAGAAAAGCAAAGGCAATCCTGCTCTTGTGAAATTCATCTACAGCAGACTTTTCTTCTCTTGTTAAAATTATCTCTTTCCCATTTACAGAGGTTGTTTTATTATAGGGCATATTTTTCTCCAATGTCGCTATAAAAATAGCTTTTATGCTGTATTGCACAAAGAGAGGGTTAAAATAAGTCTATCAAACTAAAACAGATAGTTCAAATAAAAAAAACAGCAGAGAAAAACATCTCCGCTGGCTTTTACTAAAGTTGGCTGCCCAACATTGATGTCTTTCGAAAAGATTTTAATGAAGAGTTGATAGAAATATTAAAAGAATTTGCTCCTTGACTTTAAGGCATTAAATTATATCATCAAATAATATTAAGGAGAAAAAGATGAGATATCTGTTATTAATAATAACTACAATGTTTGTATTTAGCTCAAATGTTGAAGCAAAAAGAGAGTGGGTAGATGAAGATTGGGTGGATGAAGTTAAGTTACAAGCAGAAGCTTTGAGCAAAGAGTGTCATGCGAAAACTGTGGAACCCGTATGGGATAGCTTTTTTTATAATGATGAAATAAAGAAAGGTTATAAAAAATACAATGCCTGTCAAAAAGAAATTATTATCGCAAAAATTAAAGAAAAATCCACCCCTGAAAATGCTGAAAAAATGATAAAGGCATTGGATTTAATGGAGCAAAGTATGCTAGAATTTTATGGTGTAATGTATAATCAAGTAAACACAGGGTTTTACGGTCAAGCAGTAAATGATATGGAATTAGGACGCCGTTTTGAAGAAGTTCTATACGACGTCCTGCATTACCAGAGATACTACCCCACAGATTGATGGGATGATTTACTTCCGTAAATCTCTCAAAGCCTTTCTCCTTTCTTGCGGTAATCGATTCTTTTTGATATTTTCGCGATCAGACAGCGTAGAACCCTGAAAGTATATATCAACCTTACTCCTTTCATCGTAAATGCGATTGATTAAATCTTCATCGCTTAGGTCCTCAGCACTGTCTCCTATTGCATTTCTAATCAATTCTAAAGCATTTCCTTCGCCGTGTTGTGTAGCTAACGAATAGAGCATCTGTTTGATAACAAAATCACGCTTCTCTACATCAAATCCCTTTATTTTCTTGACACCACGAAGCACAGGAGCTAACTTTTTATCAAGAATAAATTGCTGTTGAGAATCATTGAAATCCCTGTTTGCAGAAAGTTTATCCCAAGCGGTTACAAAATCCTCCGTCTTGTTATAAGCTCCTTCATAACCACCAGCATCGTTTAGCGTATCAGCAAAATCACGATACTCTGGTTTTGATTTTAGATATTTAATGTAGTCAAGCATGGTCCCGTGTCTCGTTTCAATTTGATAACGACCATAGCTATGTCCTCCATTTTTATCATATCCTTTAGCTCGTGGATTATTATTTGATTCATATTTAGCACTCAAGCTGCCAAGTCCTCCATCCACCACCGAGCTCCTGTCATTTTTCGCATACTGTGTCCCATAATTAGAATTTTTCAACTCTTGCCCCTCGCGTAACGCACGAATAATGGTAAGTTGGTTAGCCATATCAAGTTTTTTAAGGGCATTTCGTTGCCTTTCAGAAATATCCAAGTCATCAATATCCAAGTCATCAATATTGAGTTCACTATCAATATCAAATGGATTCTTTCTTTTCTTTTTTCTCTTAAATTCATCTTGTTCTAATGAATCTAAAGCAAAGTCACTATACATCCCTATAGAGATATCCTTTCAAAAAATAAAATTTAAAAACAAAAAGAGCTACGACCGAAAAGCCATAGCTCATATAAAAAAAGCCCTCCAAAGAGGGACTTCATGGCAAAAATCTATAAACAAAATTCCACCATACAGTAACTAATATACTACTATGACACAGTTGTCAAGAAGTGGGAAGAAAGAAATAAAAACAAATTTTTAAAATAAAAAAACGACAGAAAACATACTCTCTGCCGTACATCTTTAAAGTTGGCTGCTTCACCTGGATTCGAACCAAGATTAACGGAGTCAGAGTCCGCTGTCCTACCATTAGACGATGAAGCAATCTCAAACAACGCCCCATTCATAATACGCTTTATTTTAAGTGTCAATACTTTTTCTTATAATTTTCCTCAAAATCTGATTGCAAAAAAGAAAAACGCCGCTTATTTTGAAAAAACATAATATACAAGCCGCAAAATCCGCAGGGATGCCGTGGCAGCAAAAGGAGGTAACCATGTCTGATGGTGTTAGCGCATCAATGTTTAAAAAACTAAAAGATTTTTTAATCGGCAGAAAAGCCGGAGATATAACGCCGGCAGAAGCGCATAAGATTCAAAAAGCGTCGTATGCACTGGCACATACGGAGGTAAAAAAACGCTTTTCTCCGAGTTACGAAAGCATGGTGTCCGGTTTGGACAGCGAAGAAAAGCAGATATTTGAAGGCACGGCCTGGTATCTGGCCAAAATTGCGGAAAACAAGCCCAAATACCAGCGGGCTATTGTGGAAATTCTTGAGGCCAAAATTGCCGAAAAAGGTATTAATCCCGAATTTCGTGAATATTTAAAGTTGCAGGTGCAAAATATTTTATCAAAAAACAACTTATAAATGAATATTGCCTATTGACTATAAAATTAATAGTATTATAAATATGGTTTGTCAGGAATAAAATTCTGACGGAGTAGGTGTAACTATTGAAGATAGGAGATAATATGACAACAGGAACTGTTAAATGGTTTAATTCACGTAAAGGTTATGGCTTTATTCAACCTGAAAACGGCGGCAAGGATGTATTTGTCCATATTACGAAACTGGAAGAAAAAGGTTTGCGTAAGCTGTACGAAGGACAGCGCGTCAGCTATGAAATTTATGATGACCGCGGCCGTACGGCTGCTGGCGCCATCGAAATATTGTAATCGTTGGCAAGAGCCGTTTTCAAAAAGCCGTCCTTTGCAGGGCGACTTTTTTTATATCCGTATGAAAGGCTGCGAACGTCTGATATTAGGGAGCCTTTTCGTTTTTGTCCGTTCGACGTATCGTATCGCCTGTAGCATTACCTTGCCATATTCATTTGTGGTGCTGCCCGGTCGCATCATCTGCTCGCGGGGCATTTTTTGCCGTATTGAAGCTCTGCCCGTCGGTACTTTTGCCGCATTAGCCGCCGTATTGCTTGTCGCATTTGTAATATCTGGCAGATTTCTGTTTACATCTCGTAAAAACTTTGCTAAAAATCCAAAAACTGATATCGGTTCTGCTGCATCCGGCGGCAGATAAGATATGTAGTATTGCCTGCCGGAAAGTAGGCGTCGTAAACTGGCATCGCAAGCTGGTATTGGTTTTATAAGCGGCAGGCGCAAAAATTATCTGTTAGGAAGACTTATGTTTCAAAAGCTGAAAGCAAAATTTTTAAATTTGAACCTCATTGTCAATTACCGCAAGATTTTACCGTATGTCAAACCGTATTGGGGGCGGGCGCTGACGGCCGTGCTGATAACGATTCCGATTGGGTCGATGGATGCGGTGATTGCCTGGGCGCTAAAACCATATATGGATGTTGTTATGGTTGAAAAAAATACAATGGGCTCTTCAACGTTTTTGATACCGCTGTTGATAATTGTATTCAGTCTGCTTCAGAGCCTGCTGACGTACAGCGCGACATATTTAAATACCTGGGTCGGCCAGCGTATTGCCATGGATGTTAAAAAGAAACTGTTTTACAAGCTGATGCACTACAATGCCTCTTTCTTTGATAAAAACACGTCCGGAGACATCATCTTTCGTTTTAACAATGACGTGGATGCCGCCTGCAGCGGTCTGTTGAATAATATGAAACTTTTCACGACCCGCCTTTTTTCGTCGCTGTCCTTAATAGCCGTCTTGTTTTATAATTCCTGGCAGCTGGCGATTGTGGCAACGGTTGTGCTGCTCGGAGCTCTGTTCCCGCTGACCCGCGTACGCAAAAGGATTAAGTCGCTGATGGACAAGTCTGTGTTTTCCGGTTCGGCAGTCATGACGCATTTTAATGAGACATACAGCGGCAACCGCATTATCTCCTCTTATAATTTGTATGAATATCAGAATGCCCGTTTTTGTACGACGCTGGACAGCGTGTTTAAAATCGGAATGAAAATGATTCAGCGCACCGGAATGTTGTCGCCGTTAATGCACTTTATCGTATCGTTCGGCATCGCCGCAGTTATCTGGCTCGGGTCGTACCTGATTGTAACGCACCAGATAACGGCCGGCAGTTTCGTTTCTTTTATTGCCGCGCTGATTATGCTGTATAATCCGATAAAGAGTATCGGCAACAACTTTAACAGCGTCCAAATGGCGTTGATGGCGATGGAACGCGTGTTCGGCGTTTTGGAACGGACGCCGGAAATCGTTAATTGCGAGGCTCCGAAATTGCTGCCGACCCCGAAAGACTGCATCGAATACAAAGATGTCTGCTTCTCGTATGTCAAAGGCAAAACCGTGCTCGACCACATTAACCTGAAAATAAAAATCGGCGAAACCATTGCTTTTGTCGGCAATTCCGGCGGCGGTAAAACCACGCTGGTCAATCTGTTGCCCCGATTCTATGACGTAACCGGCGGCAAGGTAATGATAGACGGCGTAGACATCCGCGAGCTGGATATCGATTCTCTGCGGGATAAAATTGCCATCGTCTTTCAGGATAATTTCCTTTTCGGCGGCACGATTCGCGATAATATCCTTCTCGGCAAGGAAGATGCTTCGGGCGAAGAGATTGCCAATGCCGTAAAATGCGCCTGCCTTGATGAGTTTATCAATACGCTGGACAAAGGTCTGGATACGGAAATCGGCGAACGCGGCGTCCTGCTTTCCGGCGGGCAGAAACAGCGGATTGCGATTGCCCGTGCTTTCATCAAAAATGCGCCGATAGTTATTTTGGACGAGGCGACTTCCGCGCTGGATAACAAGTCGGAAGCAATCGTGCAGCAGGCGATAGAAAACCTTATGGCAGACCGTACGGTGTTTATCATTGCTCATCGGCTTTCGACTGTGCGCAATGCGGATAAAATCGTTGTGGTCAATTATGGAAAAATTGCAGAAATCGGCACGCATGAGGAATTGATAGACAAGCCGAACGGCATTTACGCATCGTTGTACCACACGCAGCTGCATTGATGAAAATGCGGAGTTCTGCACCGCTCTCTGCGTTTCTGCATCTGCACACGCTCTCTGCGTTTCTGCACACGCTCTCTGCGT